>Ga0315298_1009789_pt1 | contig 11714 bp, 10 predicted proteins | sample WHS_1_MG_FD_203077 | JGI IMG/M metagenome (GOLD analysis project Ga0315298, IMG submission 203077) | Extremophilic microbial mat communities from Washburn Hot Springs, YNP, Wyoming, USA - WHS_1_MG | ecosystem: Environmental > Aquatic > Thermal springs > Hot (42-90C) | place: USA: Wyoming... | reverse complement strand
TTCTCCTATGGATTTATATAGTTCGCCTAATGCAAAACAGGAAGGTGCAGCATAGTCAGAGTCAGGATAATGTTTTAAGAGTTTTTCATACTCATTTATGGCTTTATTGATTTCCCCTTCCTTTCTCAACTGTTCTGCCCATTCAAACTGCTCTTTTGGTGTATCCTTTACCGCATACTTCGGATTTATCCACTTACCTGTCTTTGGTGTCCATTCCCAGTAAGAAAAAGAGTATCCACAAAAAAACAGAAACACGATAAGTAATGCTTTATATTTCATTCTTTATCCCCTATTTATCTTTATTATATCATATCTGCTGCCTTTCAAGTATTTTTTCCTTGACTTTTTAGGTTTTATGATATTAAATTAAGTCCTAAAACGGAGGAGAAAGATGGAACTGAAAAAAGATTGTAGATATGCATTGCTGGTTCCAACAAGTATGGGGGTAAGGATTACGCCTGTGAATAGTCAGCCAGTTCACTGCAGTAATACCTTTATAATGCAGGCAACAAGTGCTGAATCAAATGTGGCAAGCGTAAGTTCATATCTTGGACTGCCTGTTAAGGTTCTTACTGCGCTTGTCAAAGGAAGTCCTGTTGCCAGATTTATAAAAGAAAACCTGAGAAGTAGAGGAATGGATGTTGAGGCAAAGGAAGTTCCACAGGGTGGGCCCTGGGGATATAGACACCAGTTCAATATAGCAGATACTGGCTATGGTTCACGCGGACCAAGGGTGTGGAATGACAGGGCAGGCGAGATTGGCAGAACATTAAAGCCGGAGGACTTTGACCTTGAAAGAATCTTTGGAAAGGAAGGTGTCCAGATTATACATATGTCAGGACTATTTGCTGCACTTTCTCCTGAAACAGGGAACTTTTGCCTTGAACTTTCAAAGGTTGCAAAGAAATATGGAACACGGGTTTCTTTTGACCTGAACTACAGGGCTTCCTTCTGGAAAAATAGAGAAAAGGAACTGCGGGACATCTTTACTAAAATTGCTGATGTTTCAGATGTCCTTGTTGGCAACGAAGAGGACTTCCAGTTATGCCTCGGTATTGAAGGACCTGAACCAGGCGGGAAAAATATAAAGGCGCAGATAGATAGTTTTAAGGAGATGATATCAAGGGTAAAGAAAAGTTTTCCAAAAACAGAGGTATATGCAACAACACTGAGAGAAGTAGTAAGTGCACAGAAACATCTATGGGGTGCGATTATATCCGCTGGCTCTGAATGGTATGTTGTGGAACCAAGAGAGATAGGAGTCCTTGACAGAATTGGTGGTGGAGATGGCTTTGTTGGTGGACTTCTTTACGGAATTCTAAAGGGATGGCAGCCGGAAAAGTGGATACAGTTTGGATGGGCATGTGGTGCACTGGCAGTAACTCTCTTAACCGACTATGCACAACCACTTGATGAAGAAGAAATATGGAGCATATGGGAAGGCAATGCCCGTGTAAAAAGGTAATTATAGAGCCTCTGCCTTTGCTTTTGATATATTGTTAAAATATATGCGTCTTACTGAATAGATAAGGTCAATATTTCATATTTACTACATCTGAGTTTGAGCCGGTTCCCTGCTATCTTTACCTTCTGCCTAATCTCATTACCAATAAGGTCTGTAACAAACACCTTTTGAAAACTAAAATTCAGATTTATTTCAAGTTCTGTATCTTTTCCTTCCGTTTCATAGGCCCTCAAAATAAATCTATCTCCTTCTTTATAAAATGCCGTTAGAATTATATTTGAAGGACTTATTTCAATAAATGAATTTTTCTCATTTAGTATGCTTTTTTCTGCTCCTGGTAATCGCTGAATTACATAAGGGCTGCTTCTCAAAACTTCTGATATTTTATATGTCTCTGGCCTATTATTTTGAAAAACAACTGAATATTTGAATCTATTCTTCCCTATTGCCTCTATTTTTTCTGTTACATCTTTTTCCCATGTATTTTCAGGTCTTTTGAAACTTCTAAGCATTATATGATAGAGATTCTTTTTATCTTTGTCCCATATAAAATATCTATCACCATTATGGGGAATTAAAGAGATTGTCTTTTCTCCATCTGTATAATCAACAAAACTTTTGGCAAAAAACATTCCTTCAATGAGTCGTTCAATATTATCCCATCCCCTACCCTGTAATCTTCCATATGGTTCACCTTCAATATCTTTCTCTTCAATTCCAAATGGTATATCTCCATAAATCCTGCCATCAAAGAAGATTAAAGGACAGGAGAATAGAACAAAGGTATTTTCTTCACCAATGTAGTTCATTTCTATATCAAATTCAACTCTTTCTTCTCCTTTATAAATAATCACATCCCTTTTGACTTTATGTTTCCCGATATTCCCTTCTGTTCTGAATATCTTTCTTAAACCTCCATCCTCTATCTTTGCCCATCTTTTCCATACAACCTTCTCTTCTTTCAAAAACTTCCCGATATGTAAAACTCCTTCTGGGTCAAGATGGAAAATCTTTAAATTTCCAAATGGGTTGTCTTTTTCTGCCTTATAAATAAAACCACTTCCCTTGACTTCAATAAGATTTCCTTCTTCAAACGTTAAAGAAATCTTATCATTTTCAATTTTATTTAAATCACTCAGTTTAAATACCTCAAAGTTTTCTTCCGTTTTTCCTTTTTCAACAAAAATTGAGTTGTATCCTAAAGATGGTAAAAAAACTTTCGCAAGGACCTCAACCTCCCATAAGTTATTAAATGATGGTAAATAATTAACAACCTGATACGGAATTATATTTCCATATGAGTCCTTTAGAATAAAGCTTTTATCAAGTTTTTTGTCAACTGAACTTATAAAAAATTTGACATAGAAATTTGAAGAGAAATTTGTAAAATTAAAGACAACTGCAACTGGCTTTTCTCTGAATTTTATACTTGAAACAAGATGATTAATTGCCTCTCTTTCAATTTCTTCAATCTCATATATTGTTTTTAAGGCAAGTGTATAAATCTCATTAAAATCGTTCCGGAATAACCACTGGGTTGCATGAGATGAGAACAAAAGTATATCCTTCCATAGGTTTTCAAATTTTTCTTCAGGATATTTAAAACCATAAATAGAAGCAACTGATGATATTTTTTCTGCATTTGTTATTTCTTTATCTGCGAGTATTCTTAAAAACCATAAGCCAGATGAACCCCTATAGGAAGCATTATAACAGACATCACAGGGGTCAATACTTCCTTCAATAACAGGTAATTTTTCTTTTTCTATTTCTTTAAAGTATTCAAGAGGATTTCCAAATAGAATTTTGGTTTTTTCTCGTTTATTCCATTCATTGACAAATTCAATTAAATCAAGTTTTTCATCCTCTGGATAAACACTTCTTAAAGGCCTTAAATCGTCCATTCCCTGACTTATCCATAAAATTCCTGTTGGAGATAACTTTTTTGCATAATCAACTTCAAGTTCAAAAAATCTACTTTTTGCTTTCTCCCATTCATTTAAAAACCTATTCTTATCAGTAAAAATTTCTCTGTAACAGAGACCGGAATATGAGCCACGAGAACAGATAATTTCACTTCCATCAATTCCCTTCCATACAAACTCATATGGTACATTTTTTGCACTTAAAGCAGCATGTGGTCTCCAGAATCTAAAATATTTATATCCACTTCTTTTTAAAATTTGAGGCAATTGGGGATGACCAACCGCAACATCAACATTTCCTGCATAAACAGCAAGTTCTGCTTCTGGAAATAATTCATTAAAAATTCTTCTTCCATAAATAATATCCCTTATAAATGTTTCCTCTCCAACCATATTCACCCTTAAGTTTGTATAAGTCCCACATATTGCAATCTTCCCTTCCTTTACTCTTTTTTTCAACTCTTTAAATCTTTCAGGATGGCTCCTTATAAATGGTTCAAGAAAGGTTATATAAGAATCAATGTAATATCTGAAATCCTCATTCTCATTCATAATATCTAAAACCTCATTTAAAACAAGGCAGTATCTTTTTTCATGCCAGTTTCTTGTATGAGTCCAGGCCCAGTCGGGATGACAGTAAGGAATAATAAAAATTTTTTTAATATCCATATAACATCCTACCTAAAAATAAATAGATTTTCTTCTTTTATATCCGCCCAATCAAGAAATTTTTCAGCGGTCTCAAAATCAATATCATATTCAGGGTCGTGACAATCAGAACCAATACATAAAATAACTCCATTTTCCTGTAAATTTTTAATATATTCAAGATATTGATATTTCCATTTTAATGGATATTTTTTTGTCAAAATCATTGCCTCTAAATTTATCTCAACTACTTTTTTATTCTCCTTGACAGATGAAATAAATTCCTCATGCATACTTTCAGGTATTACATTAAAATCATCAAACCATGGTTTTGTTTTATACATACCATCCTCTTCCCATTTTCCCTGCCACCACCATGGATGAGCAATTATATCAACAAGAGGATTTTCAGCAAGAAAAATTAACTGTCTGTGATAATCCTTTATTATATTTTCTCTCTCATATTCCACATATAAAGGCCAGTGAACTCCTCCTATAACATATTCTATTTTCAATTCCTTGATAATCTTTCTATTTATACCTATTGCTGGTTCTGCCCATTCTGGTCCTTCATTTCTTATGCCATAAATTGCATCCTTATATTTTTCTTTATTTTTTTCAATCTCTTCTATTTCCCATTTTGAAACAACACTTACTTCAATCCCAAAGTGGAAATTGGAGGATGGGTTACTTTCCTCATACTCCTTTCTTGAATTTATAATATCCTGAAGGTTTATTATTGTATGAAAATGGTCAGAAATACCAAAATATAAAATCCCCTTTTCTTTTGTCTTTTCTATCAGATACTTCACTTTAATTGAACCCTCATCACATGAATTCTGTGTATGAATATGCCAGTCAGAAGTTATTCTCATTTTTAAAATTTTAACCTCATTGAATAGATAACCCTTTCAATTTCAAAGCCATATTTCTGGTATAAACTTATTGCATTTTCATTATCTTTATAGACAGTAAGGACAAGTCCCTTTTTATCTTTTTTCTTTGCAAAATTTATCAGATATTCCACCAGTCCTTTACCTATTCCTTTTCCCTGAAAATCATCCCTGATACAAATCCCGAGGGATGGGAAATCATTATTCAGATTCCATAAAAAACCATATCCAGCTATTTTCTCATCAATTATTACAACAAACCTTACTGTATTCTTATCTCTCTCATTACATAATTTTTCTGCTGTCTCTCTATCAAACGGATGTGGATGAAAGAAATATTTTGTCCTTTCTGAAAGGGCGGTAAAAAACTCATAAAATTTTTCTGTATCTGCCTTTTTTAACTTCCTTATTAACATCTCTCCCATTTTTTACTCTCAATAGATTTTTTTATCTTATCCATAACCCTCATATTATAAATACCATCAAAAAGAGAAGGAGTTGTCTGTTTGTCTTCATAAACTGCCCTTAAAAAACTATAGATTGAATGTATATGTGCCCTTATCCATCCAGTTGTAAATTTTGGACCTGGAAAGTCACTCTCTTTATACTTCCCACCTGTAAATATTCTTCTAAAGCCACCTTTTTCATTCAGAGAATAGACATCAAGAAAGTTCGGATTTTCTGATGTAAACCTTATTGCCCCTTTCGTCCCATATATCTCATACTTTAGTTCATCCTCTGCCCCTGTCGCTATTTTAGACGCCTCAATTACTCCAATCGTTCCACTCTTCATCCTGACATTTATATCTATATGGTCTTCAACCTCAACCTTTACTATCTTCCCATCTTTTGTTGGCTTTTCAGGATATAATATTTTTTCATTCCCACAAACCTCCTCAAATTCACCTAAAAACCAGCAGATTAAATCAATTATATGACTCCCTAAATCAAGCAAAACACCTGCACCTTTTTCCTGTTTCCATCCTATTGGCTTTTCCTTCTCAACATTCCCTGAGTGGTAATATGCAATCCTGAAACTTGTCGGCTCTCCTATAAATCCACCCTCAATCAATTCCTTTGTCTTTATAGTTGCAGGAATAAACCTGTTGTGAAATGCCACCTGATGAATCTTTTTATAGTCATTTAATTTTTCTTTAAGTTCTTCTGCTTCTTCCAGAGTTGAGACAACCGGTTTTTCACAGTAAATATGTTTTTTCTTTTCTATCGCATAAATAAGTTGCTGGTAATGGTAGATATTGGGACTTGATATATCAATTATTTCAATCTCTGGATTTTCTATCAATTCCTTATAGTCAGTTGTTATAAAATCAATCCCATATAATTCTCTGGCTGTTTTTAAAGTATTTTCACTCTGTGCACATACACCATAAACCTTTGCCCTGAATGGAGATAAAGGATAATAATACTTGAGGTTTTCATACCCATAAGAGTGAACCTTCCCGATAAAACCAAAACCAATGATTCCAACATTAAATATCTTCATATCAAAACTCTCTTAAGAATTCCAGATACTCTTCAATGATTGCATTAAATATCTTCTCCCCTTTTTCTTTTGTTGCTGCCTCTGGTGCTCCGTAAATCCCTGTCTTACTTTTCTGTAATCCCCAGGTTGAGATAAATACCTTACCGGGATAAAACTTTTTGTCTATCTTTAATATATCCACATCTGTTGCCTTTTTCATTTTAACACTTTTTTCATCAAGATAAAGCATTAGGGATGTCTCATATTCTCCACCATGACAGCTCCCGCGCCATCCCATCTCAAGAATTTTGTTAATTTTTTCCTTTGCTATCACAGTGGGAACTGTAAGTGCCATATAAACACCAAAATCATCAGCAATCTTCCTTATAACTACCTCAAGTGCTCCTGTATGGTTTCCATGAGAACTCACAACAACAATCTTTTTAAATCCCATCTTAACTAAGGAACTGCATATATCATAGACAAGGGAGATAAATGTCTCAATCTTTATTCCAGGACATCCAGGCCAGTTAAAAACCTCTTTTGTAGAATATCCATAATAGATTGTTGGCATAACCAGAACCGGGATTTCACTTAATTCAGCAATCCTTTCACATATCTTCTCAGCAATAAAGGCATCTGTTTTTACAGGTAGATGCAGCCCATGTTCTTCTGTCTGCCCAACAGGGATTAAAACAACTGCGTTTTTTGAGATTGCTTCTTTTAATTCTTCGTATGTCTTTTCAACAAATTTCTTATTCATTATATCACCCCTATTTTTGCGTCCTTAAAAAAACTATCATTTTTAACTGATGGCTGGGAGACCTCTATTATCAGTGAATTTTCTAATGCCTTAAATGTATGTGAATTATATCTATCCATTGGTAAGACATCCCCTTCTTTCAAAACAATTTCCTTCCCATCAACTTTCATTAAAACCTCTCCTTTCAACACAAAAAATGTCTCATGTTTCTTTTTATGATAATGCTCTGGACATCTCTGACCTTTAAACATAAAAATAAACTTACCACAATAACCTTCTTTCATCTCGTTTGCAATTATATACTCAATATGCCCTGTATTTTTAAAATCATTATAACCGAAATCAAGAACAAGTGGTAAAAAAACTTCAGGCATCTTAATCCCCCATCCTTCAATTATCTTTTCTGCCTTTTTTAAAATCTCTTCTCTTTCCTCTCCCTCAATCTCAATCCTTTTTGCCCAGTCAATTTCAATAACCGAGTTCTCTTTCTGTTTCATAGATTGCCTCCTCTATTATATCAAGTCCTTTTTTTGCAACCTCTTTCGTTATTATAATTGGTGGAGCAAGCCGCAGGTTATGTCCTGCAGGAACCCAGGAAAGTCCTTTCTGAAATGCCTTCTTATAAACCATTATCCCTGCCTCTTCAAATGGCTCTTTCGTTCTTCTGTCCTTAACAAGTTCTATCCCACCTAAACAGCCAATACACCTTACATCCCCAACTATCTTATGCCTTTCTTTTATCCCATTTAATATCCTTAACATATATTCACCAATTTGCCTTGCATTTTCACAAAGATTTTCTTCCTCAATAACCTCAATGGATGCAAGTGCTGCTGCACATGCCATCGGATTTCCTCCATAACTTGTTGATGCAGAGATTTTATCAAGGACATCCTTATATCTTTCACTTATAACCATCGCAGTTACCGGAAAACCATTACCAAATGACTTACCAAGTGTTATAATATCAGGTATTGTATTATAGTGTTCCATCGCAAACATCTTTCCAGTTCTTCCCATACAGGTTAATACCTCATCAGCAAAAAGTAAGATTCCGTATTTATCACATATCTTCCTTATCTTCTGAATCCATCCATCAGGTGGAATGATACTTCCTGCCCATCCCTGTATCGGCTCAAGAACTATCCCTGCAACCTGGCATGATGTCTCTTCTTTGATAACTGTTTCAATATAGTCAACACAATATAAACCACAGGAAGGATATTCCATCTTGAAGGCACACCTATAGCAGTACCCCCTCGGAACAAGGAAAAACCCAGCTGCCCTCATCCCCTGACTTTTATCAACCCTTGCCAAACTTACTGCTCCAAGTGTCTTACCGTGAAAGTCCCTGTGAAATGATATAAACTCAAACTTTCCTGTTGCCATCCTCGCTGCTCTTAAGCCCGCCTCTACTGCTGTTGTCCCGCTATCATATAACTGGATTCCATTTAAGTCCCCTGGTGTGATTGAGGCAAGTTTTTCAAGGAGTTTTGTCTTTATGGGAGTGGTAAAGTCATGGCAGTTCATAAGTGTCTTTGCATATTTACAAATTGCCTCACTCACCTTTGGATGACAGTGGCCTAAGCTTGAAACATAAATACCTGAAGAAAAGTCAATATAGGTATTTCCATCAACATCTGTCAGTGTATATCCATACCCTTTTTCAAATACAACTGGAAAAAGTTTGACCTGGGAGGAATAGCCCTTCATATATCTGCTTGCTCTACTATGATACTCAATTGACCTTGGTCCAGGTGGTGTAACCTTAATTTCAGGAATCTTATCTAAATCAATATCTGCCCAGTATCCCATTTTGCCCTCCTATTATTTTTTCTATTCCTTTAAAACCTGTATTTTCTCCTGAATAAATTAAGTTTAATTTGAATTTCTTCTTTAAATAATTTAAAAACCTTTTTGCATAACCACCTGAAATAAGAAGATTATCTCCTTTAATATACCTTTTTATAATCTCAAAATTTTTCTTAAAGTAAAGATAAACCTTTTTATCTCTCCTTAAATCTTTTAAATTCTTTACATAGTTTCCAAAATCACCACGACAGGAAAGTAAAAAATACCCACCGAATGGAAAGATACCACACATCTGTGTCTTTTCAATCTTTTCAGGTATTTCTTCAATAATTATATAAAAAACAAATGCAGTTCCGAGATTTATAAAACAGGTATTTTTATCAATTCCAGCACCAATTGCAGAGGTTGTCTGGTCATTTCCACAGGAATAAACCCTAATCTTATTTCTTATTTTAAATTCTTCACAGAGGTCTTCCTTCAAAGAAGAAAAATATTTACCAGCAGGATATATCTCAGAAAAATTTTCTTTTTTTAAATTCAAAAATTCAAGTATTTCCTGATTTAATTCTCTCTGTTTAATATCAAAAAAACCACCCATACCAAAATTAACATCATCTCCATAAAAACTTCCAGTGAGTTTAAAAGTTAGCCATTCATTTATTAAAAGAAACTTATAAGTATTTCTAAAGATTTCAGGAAAATTTCTTTTAAGATATAAGACCTTGCAAACCATAAGTTCAGGAATAAAATAAGGCAAACCTGAAAAATTATAAAAAGAAGGAAATTTTTTATTTAAAATCTCACTTTCTCTCTCTGCCCTTCTATCATTCCATAAAATAAAACCAGTTAAAAAATTAAAATTTTTGTCCATAGTAATAAATGTCTGTGCCTGTGATGTTATCCCGATACTTTTAATCTCAATATTATTTTTCTCTATAAATTCAAAAATTTCCTTCAGAATTTTTTTCACTTTTTCCCATAGCAATTTTTCATTTACTTCTTTTTTACCATCAATATCAATAACTGGAAACTTAAAAAATTTTCTAAAAATAATCTTCCCATCTTTCACAATCCCTGCCTTTACCCTTGTTGTCCCTATATCTATTCCTATTGTTCCCATCGTTTGTATTTATTGTATATTATTTTTTTAAAAAGTCAAATTTAACAAAAATAAAAAATATATTATAGAATACAACTGATTGAAAAAAACTTGACAAAAATAAAATATAGAGGTAGAATAAAAATAGATAGAAAAATGAAAAGAAAGGGGGTGATAGAAAATGGAAGGTAGAAGAGTAAAGAGAGGGAAGGATGAAGTGCAGTGCTGTTTGTATAAAAAACCTTTACGGAGGTGTGAGATGTTAAGAAGAATATTTTCAAAGAGCAGTGGGAATATTGTATCTCAAAAACCACATGGCTTCACGCTGATAGAGTTGCTGGTAGTGGTGGCAATCATTGCCATCTTAGCAGCAATGTTGCTGCCGGCACTATCACAGGCAAGGGAAAGGGCAAGAACTGCTTTATGTGCGAATAATATGAAACAACTTATGTTGGCGTGGCATATGTATATAAATGACTATGATGAAATTTTACCACCTGGAAATGATGCGGTTTACAGATTTACAGGAAAGTTATATCCGGATGACTGGCCTCCAAGTTGTTGGTGGCCTTATATTATGAGAAACTATATAAACATGCCGGACTTACAATCAGGTTATTGGGCAACTATTCCTTCAAAATATAGCAAAGGAATATTGAGATGCCCATCAAACAGAAATGCAGGTGGAAGATTGTTTTACCAGTTGGAAGTTCATTATGGTATGCCTACATGTAATATTGGAGGAAGAAATTTTGGTAGTTTGATGCCATATAAAAAATTTTCACAGATAAAATATCCTTCAAAACAGATTGTCTTTGCCGATGCAGGCCCTATAGATGTCGGTTATGCTGGAAGCGTATGGTTTAATAATAATAACTTTTTGGGAAATTCAAGGGTTGATTTAAGACATAATAATATGGCTAATTTTGCTTTTGCAGATGGACATGTAGAGACATTAACATACCAACAGGCAAAATCTCCAAGTGATAGTGAGTGGTATTATTATCTCCCATGGGGCTGGCCAATTAGAGGTGGATGGTAAAAATTAAGAAGGGGGTTTTTATGTTTAAGAAATTTTTAATATATGGTTTATTTTTGTTTTTTGTAATGAATATAGAAGGTAAGGTTATTTATAATCCAGATGAAAATACCTTATGGATAGAAAATGGAAAGGATATAGAAATAGTTGAGCATGGAAAACCGGAATTCTGGAATGGAAAAGCGTGGGCAGGAACACTTGAATTTAACACAATAGAAAATGGTTTTTCAATTAAGTCAACTTCAAATGATAAAAATTGTAGTGGAAGATATTTTAAGTTTAATAAAGAATATCCATATCTTGTATGGGAAATAGATAAAGTGATTATCGGAGAGGGATATAGAGGTTTGACAATGCAATTTCCTCATGGTGTTTTTCAATTTGTAACACATTTTTATCCTGGAATTTTTGTTGTTAATCCGTTTTTGTCAAAGAAGGACATAAAGGATTTTGAATACTGCAGAATATATTTATACAATACTGAACTATATCTTAAATATATAAAAATGGTAAAAAAGCCGGACTACTTGATAGAGATAAATGGACCAGAAATAGAGAAAAAGGGGTATGCAGAGCCAGGGGATGAG
>Ga0315298_1009787_pt1 | contig 11714 bp, 11 predicted proteins | sample WHS_1_MG_FD_203077 | JGI IMG/M metagenome (GOLD analysis project Ga0315298, IMG submission 203077) | Extremophilic microbial mat communities from Washburn Hot Springs, YNP, Wyoming, USA - WHS_1_MG | ecosystem: Environmental > Aquatic > Thermal springs > Hot (42-90C) | place: USA: Wyoming... | reverse complement strand
CGCCCACCAAGGTGCTGCCCATGCAGGTGCCGGTCACCTTCAATGCGGGGAAATGCGATCACTACACGTTGCTGCGTCGCGAGGCGGGCGCCACCGGACATTACCTGATCGCCGACGAAATGGCTTGGTACAAAAAGCATCAGACCAAAAACGGCGCGGGTCTGCCCGCCCCGCGCAAGGCCGACACTTATACGCCGACCACGCTGCTCAAGGTTCCTGGTCCCGAACAGATGAAACAGGAATGGATCGCCAGCAAGGGGGTCAAATCCTACGCGCGGGTCATGACCTACCTCAAGGCCTATTCCGCGCAAAAAGATGCGCCGCTAAACGCCTATCAGGCCGGTGAGAAAGAATGACGCTGAACAGTAACGTGCTGTCAGCGGGACATTTCCGGAAATCCCCCCTTGGGGGCAGACTCCGGATCACAGTCCGGCAGTGACCAAGGGCAAACTTTCCGCTGAGGAAGGGAAGTGATTGAAACCCACCGTGACCGCGGCGCTGCCCTATGTCCCGCGAAGCGGGCCATGTTGCTGGGTTCACTGATCGTGATGCTCGTCATGGGATCCTGCCATGACGCTCCTCGTGGTGTTATTGGTGCCCCTTTTGGCGCTTCCCAATCCTGACGATAAGGGGGTTCTGTGCTATAACCACCCAAAGAATCAAAAGGGGACACCATGCCGCGCGGACCAGCCAGGAAGAAGACTGAAGACACCAGCCATCAAAGCCTCGAATCCAAACTCTGGGCCACAGCGGACAAGCTGCGTGGCCATCTGGACGCCGCCGATTATAAGCATGTGGTACTGGGCCTCATTTTCCTGAAGTACATCTCGGACCGCTTTGCCCAGAGGCATGCGGAAATCATCCGGGAAGAGGCGGGTACTTACGCAGCCGAAGACCGCGACGAATACACGGCGGAAGGCGTGTTCTGGGTACCCTTGTCGAGTCGCTGGGACAGGGTACAGGCCGCCGCCAAGCAGCCGGACATCGGCCAGCGTATCGACGACGCCATGACCGAGATCGAGCGGGAAAACCCCCATCTAAAAAATATCCTGCCCAAGGGCTACGCCCGTCCCACGCTGGATCAGCGCCGCCTGGGGGAACTGGTGGATCTCATCGGCACCATTGGGCTGGGTACGGCGGAACATCAGGCCCGCGACACCCTGGGTCGGGTCTATGAATACTTCCTGGGCCGTTTTGCCAGCGCCGAAGGCAAACGCGGTGGCGAGTTCTACACCCCTGCATCGGTGGTCAGAACCCTGGTCACCATGCTGGCCCCCTACAAGGGACGCATCTATGACCCTTGTTGTGGGTCCGGCGGCATGTTCGTCCAGAGTGAAAAGTTCATCGAAGCCCATGGCGGCAAGGTAGGCGACATCAGCGTCTATGGGGAAGAATCCAACCCCAACACCTGGAAGCTGGCCCTCATGAACCTCGCCATTCGCGGCATCGAGGCCGACCTGGGACAGGAAGCGGCGGACACCTTCCATAAAGACCTGCATCCCGATCTACGGGCGGACTACATCCTCGCCAACCCGCCTTTCAACATATCCGACTGGGGCGGCGACCTGCTGCGCGATGACAAACGCTGGCAGTATGGGATACCGCCTACCGGCAACGCCAACTTCGCCTGGGTGCAGCACATGGTCCACCATCTGGCCCCTTACGGCATTGCAGGCTTCGTGCTGGCGAACGGTTCCATGTCATCCAATACCAGCGGCGAAGGGGAAATCCGCAAGAACCTCATCGAAGCGGATCTGGTGGACTGCATGGTGGCCCTACCCGGTCAGCTATTCTACAGCACCCAGATTCCTGTCTGCCTGTGGTTTCTGGCGAAGAATCGCGATGACGGACGCGGCATGGCGGGCAAGGAACTGTTTGAACGCAGCGGCGAAGCGCTGTTTATCGACGCCCGCAACATGGGGTTCATGGCCGACCGCACCCATCGGGAACTGAGCGATGCGGATATTCAGAAAATCGCCGATACGTACCACAACTGGCGGGGTGATGGGGACGCCGAATACGCGGATATTCCCGGATTCTGCAAGGCCGCCAGTCTGGGTGACATCCGCAAGAACGGCCACGTCCTGACGCCGGGCCGCTATGTGGGTGCAGCGGCCAAGGATGACGACGGTGAACCCTTTGAAGAAAAGATGGCACGGCTAACCAAAGACCTATCGGAACAGTTGGCGGAAGGGCGGCGGCTGGAAGACGAGATACGGAAGAATTTTAGGTTGTTGGGGTATGAGTTATGAACGGACACTGTTTAGAGAATACGGCATGACTACTTGGAAAGATGAGAATGATGCGCCGCCGTTGGCCGGGGATGAACTCAATCATCTGCAAGGCCAATGGAAACGCGGCGGGGAATCCATTGAAGAAGTTCAGGGCAAGGTAGCCTTCCGCGAGGCCCTGAAGAATTGCACCGGCCCTCATGATTCTGTTCCCAAAGGATGAACCGTGATTGTGGATCGTGGCCGTGGGGTAGCTATCGTCAACGAGGCATTGGACCCTTTGGATGGGGACACGGTATTTGGTCAACGATGGGGAAGTGGCGCACTCATCAAACTCACCCCGGAAGAACTGGATGCCTTGAATGAGGGGCAAATCATCGCCGTGGATGCCGAGGGCGAATATGTGGTGTATCTTCAACGGAATGCGAAGTCCCGGGACTGGGTGCAACCCCTGCTTTCGGAATCCGCGCTGGCGGAAGACTGGCTAAAACCCGAAGAGGATATGGCATGGGCCTACTTGCAGCCGGTCAGGTCACCCTTACCGTCTTATGCGGAGACGGCGGGCGATGGATAACCGCAACGACAAGTCGGCAAAAACCAACCTGAAGGAGCCGGGTATGGGGGGTGATAAAGACACGGGTATCGCACTGCGGGGAGATAGTCTGCGCAGCCTCATTTACACTGTGCGCGGGATGGAGGTAATGCTGGACAGCGATCTAGCAGGGTTATACGGCGTTGAAACCAGGGTCTTCAACCAGGCGGTCAAGCGCAATATCGAGCGGTTTCCCGAGTCTTTCCGCTTTCATCTCACCCAGGTTGAATACGATTCTTTAAGGTCACCATTGGTGACCTTAAACGAGGAGCCTGACTTGAGATCACAATCTGTGACCTCAAGTGCCCATGGCGGGAGAAGGTACCATCCTTACGCCTTCACCGAACAGGGCGTGGCCATGCTCTCGGCGGTGCTGCGCAGCGAAACTGCCGTCCAGATCAGCATCCACATCATCAATGCCTTTATCGCCATGCGCCGGTTCATGGCCGCCAATGGCGGCCTGCTCCAACGCATGGACTCGCTGGAAAAACGGCAAATCCACCACGAGATCAACACCGACGACCGCTTCAACAAGGTATTCGACGCGCTTGAAAGCAAAACCCTGAATCCCACCCAGGGCATCTTTTTTGACGGCCAGATATTCGACGCCTATGTGTTCGTCAATGACCTGCTGCGCCAGGCGAAACAATCCATCGTCCTGATCGACAACTACATCGACGACAGTGTGCTGATGCAACTGACCAAGCGCCGCCAAGGCGTCAGCGCCACCATCCTGACCAAAACCATCAGCAAGCAGATTGCCCAAGACCTGAAAAAGCACAACGCCCAGTATCCGCCGATCCAGATACATGAGTTTGGCGACAGCCACGACCGTTTTCTGATTCTGGACGGCAAAGCGGCCTACCACCTCGGCGCGTCGCTCAAGGATTTGGGCAAGAAGTGGTTTGCCTTTTCCAGAATGGACGGGAGCGGATTGAAGGTGATGGAGCGGGTGGATGCGCTCATTGAGGCCAACCTGAAGGGGCTTGGGTATGGCGAGTGAGTGGCAGAAACTTGCGCTCGGTGACTTGACTGAATGGTCTTCAGGCGGGACGCCGCCAAAAAGCAATCCTGAATTTTGGGGTGGTGATATCCCTTGGATAAGTGCCAGTTCGATGAAAACTGGTCGCCTATCTGAGTCGGATAGGACGCTGACGCCAGAAGGTTTGAAGCGAGGTAGCAGACTAGCGAGAAAAGGAAATGTGCTTCTATTGGTACGAGGTAGTGAGCTTCACAAGCGCATTCCTGTTGGGATTGCTGTAAGAGACGTCTCCTTTAACCAAGACGTAAAAGCCTTGTGTGCAAAAAACGGCCTTGACAAGGATTTTCTGTACCACTGGCTAGCTGGCAACGAAACAATGTTGCTTTCCAAGGTGGAAAATACAGGCATTGGTGCTGGCAAACTGGATACGAATGTTCTCAAGAATCTCCCAGTCCTCCTGCCGCCAAGACCCGAACAACGCCGCATCGCCCACATTCTGGGCACCCTTGACGACAAGATCGAAAACAACCGCAAGACGGCGAAGACACTGGAAGCCATGGCACAGGCCATCTTCCAGTCGTGGTTCGTGGACTTCGATCCGGTACGCGCCAAGATGGCCGGGGAATCCCCGGAAAGCATCTGCAAGCGGCTGAAGCTCACGCCTGAGATTCTGAACCTGTTCCCGGATAGGCTGGTGGACTCGGAATTGGGGGAAATTCCTGAGGGGTGGGAAGTTAAGCCGCTTGAAAGCGTAGCGAACTTTTTGAACGGATTAGCCATGCAGAAATTTCCTTCACGCGGTCCCGAAGACACTCTACCAGTCATAAAAATTGCACAACTTAGGTCCGGCAGTCTCGTTGGTGCAGATCACTCAAGTCGTGACATAGAGCCACAGTACATTGTCCATGATGGTGATATTCTTTTCTCATGGTCCGGCTCTCTTGAATGTGTTCTTTGGTCCGGTGGAACTGGCGCACTCAATCAGCACCTTTTCAAGGTCACACCAAAAGCTACTTACCCGAGATGGATTGTTTATTTTGGCATTCATCACCATTTAAGTTATTTTCGTGAGATCGCAGCAGGGAAAGCCACTACGATGGGTCACATCCAGAGACACCACTTATCTGACACCGTTCTCACCATACCTTCTCGCATGAACCTTGAAACAATAAGTAAACCGGTGCAAGCGATGTTTGAGGCAGTATGGAAGAAAATTTCTGAAGCAAAAAAGCTATCCGACATACGTGACACACTTCTACCCAAACTCATATCCGGTGAAATCCGCACGCCGGAAGCCGAACATTTGATTAAGGAAACGGCTGGATGATTATATTCGGGTACGAGATCACGACATCTGTTGCCACAGTTCTGCTGGCTGCAGCGACGACAATATCTGCTATTTTTACGGCTTTCTCGGCGCACCACACAAAAAAGTTAGCGCAATACAACAAAGAACTGATAGCACAGAGCGAAAAACAACATAGGGAAGCCCTTCGCCCCATGTGTGTCCCGACAACGGCAAATGATAATGCTATAGCGGACTTCGGCGAAGTGATCGGGCCTTACCGCCTATTAGTGCCAAATAAAAATGATCTTCCAGATTTAAATAGTACTGCAACAATCTTTCTGCATGTCGTAAATAAGGGTGTTGGACCAGCCACAAACGTGCGTTTCCATATCAATAACATCCAAATGCAGAGAATTACAAAAGACTTCTTGGTTGCGCACGTTCTTCCCCCTGGCGGGATTTCTGTATTTCTGTCACAAATTCCAAAGACGGAACTATATGATAGTCATGGCACATTGATTTTTGGAATGGAACCAGGCCAGGTTATCAACGATGCGTATTTCATTGTTTGTGAATATGAAAGCATATTTTCTGGCGATGCCTTTCATTCCCTAGTCGCAAAAGGCTATCGGGACCCCTCGTTGGCCGGTGATGGCAATAATCTGTGGCGGCTCAATCGTCCTCTCACCCCACCGGTAGAGTTCAGGCCCGGACTGGACCCGTCCAAACCAATATGGCCTCTTCCGCCTGAAGACGCCGATTATCCCGGCGCGTTCCTCAATTTTTCTTCGCCACCGGAAAATGGGCAGTCCACATGACCCCCCTCAACGAATCCACCATCGAACACCACGCCATCGCCCTATTCAAAGAACTGGGCTACATCTATGCTTTTGGCCCCGACATCGGTCCCGATAGCGACCATCCCGAACGGGCAGACTATGAAAACCCCCTGTTACTGGAACGCCTGCGCAGCGCCATCCATCGCCTGAATCCCGAAGCCCCCAAGGACATCCGCGAGGAAGCCCTGCGCCAGGTGCAGGCTATTGCCGTGGGTGGACTCATGACCGAGAACAGCCTCTTTCAGCAGATGCTCGTGGAAGGGGTGCGGGTGGCCTTTATGGTGGACGGCGAAGAACGTGGCAGCATCGTCCGCCTGATCGACTATGACCATCCCGAAAAGAACGATTTTTTGGTCGTGAACCAGTACACCGTCATCCATGACCGGGTGAATCGCCGGGCCGACATGGTGGTATTCGTGAATGGCATGCCTTTGGGCCTCTTTGAACTCAAAAACATGGTGGACGCCAACGCCACCATCCGCAAGGCATGGAATCAGCTACAGACCTATCAGGCCGATATCCCGAACCTCATGGCCTACAACGCCGTGCTGGTCATCAGCGATGGCCTCAAAGCCGCCGTGGGCTGTCTGGGTGCCCCTTATGAACGCTTCCTGCCGTGGAAGACCATCGACGGGCAGGAACTCATGCAAGGCGGGGATGACCCCTTACGTTTCCTGATTCACGGGGTTTTTGAACCGAGCCGCTTTCTGGACCTGCTGCGGTACTTCGTCGCCTTTGAAGACGATGGCCGCAAACTCAGCAAGAAGATCGCCGCCTATCATCAGTTCCATGCCGCCCAGAAAGCCCTGCTGACGACCCTTGCAGCGGCAGGCATTGGCGGCGACCGCCGGGGTGGTGTGGTCTGGCATACCCAGGGGTCCGGCAAGAGCCTCACCATGCTGTTCTTCGCGGGCATGCTCATTCAGCACCCGGCCCTGGAAAACCCCACGATTCTCATGCTCACCGACCGCACGAACCTGGACACCCAGTTGTTCGATACCTTTGCGGCGGGTAAGCAACTCTTGCGGCAAGACCCGCAACAGGCCGACAGCGTCAGTGATTTGCGGGAACTGCTGCAAAGGGCTTCCGGTGGCGTCCTCTTCAGCACCATCCAGAAGTTCCAGAAAGACCGTAACGATGCCTTGACGGCCCATCCCGTGCTGTCCGACCGAAAGAACATCATCGTCATGGTGGACGAGGCCCAGCGCAGCCAGTACGAGATTCTGGATGGATACGCCGCCAACCTGCGGGCGGCCTTGCCCAACGCCACCTTCGTGGCCTTTACCGGCACCCCACTGGAACTGGATGACCGGGATACGCGGGTGGTGTTTGGCGATTACATCGACATCTACGATATCCAGCGGGCCGTGGAAGATGGGGCCACGGTCCCGATTTATTATGAAAGCCGCCTGGTGCGCCTCAATCTGCCCGAAGACCAGCGCCCGGTCATCGACAGCACCTTTGAGGAAATCACCGAAGACGACGAGCAGGAAAACCGCGAACGCCTGAAAACCCGCTGGGCGCAACTGGAAGCCTTAGTGGGTGCGCCGAAGCGGGTGGAACAGATTGCCGCCGATCTGCTGGACCACTGGGAAAAACGGAAAAGCATCCTGTCCGGCAAGGCCATGATCGTCGCCATGAGCCGCCGCATCGCCGTGGAACTCTATGATGCCATCATCCAGATTCATCCCGACTGGCACAGTGAGGATGACGCGCAAGGCCATCTCAAAGTAGTCATGACCGGTTCCGCCAGCGATCCCATCGAATGGAAGCCGCACATCCGCAGCAAGGCGGGCAATGAAGCCATTGCCGACCGCCTCAAAGACCCCGAAGACCCGCTAGAAATGGTCATCGTGCGCGATATGTGGCTGACCGGCTTCGATGCCCCGGCCCTGAATACGCTGTACGTGGACAAGCCCATGCGTGGGCACACGCTCATGCAGGCCATCGCCCGCGTCAACCGGGTATTCACCAACAAGTCCGGCGGACTGGTGGTGGACTACATCGGCATCGCCCAGGACCTGAAAAACGCCATCGCCACCTACACCCGTTCCGGTGGCAAGGGCAATCCGGCGGAAACGGTGCAGGAAGCCATCAAGGTGCTGCTGGAAAAGCTGGATATTTGCCGCAGTATTTTCCATGGGTTGGACTATCAGGATTATCTGACCGGCGACGGGTCCGAAAAGGTGGCCACCCTGCGCAAGGCCACTGAATTCATTCTGTCCCAGGAACTCACGGAAGACGGCCTCAAGCGCCGTTTTCGCAACGCCACCTCGGGCCTCAAGAAAGCGGCGACCCTGGCCGCCGGTGACGACATCGTGGAACGCTGCCGGACCGAGATCATTTTCTTCCTGAGTGTCCGCGCCACCCTGGACAAGACCAGCGAAGCCGAATCCCTGGTAGAAGAACAGGAATATGCCATCCGCCAACTCATTGACCAGTCCATCGCCCCGGAAGGCGTGGTGGACCTGTATGCGGTGGCGGGCCTGCCCAAAAGCGAAATATCCCTGCTGTCCGATGCGTTCATCCACCAAATCGAGGCCATGCCCGAAAAGAATCTGGCGCTGGAAATGCTGCGCCGTCTGCTGCAAGACACGGTACGCAAGGAAGGCAAGGGCAACCTGATCCAGAGTAAAGCCTTCTCGGAAAAGCTGGAAGAAGCCCTGCGCAAATACCACAACCGCTCGGTGGATACCGTCGAGGTGATGCAGGAACTCATCGAACTAGCCAAAGCCTTGCAGGCGCTGGATCAGCGTCATGCGGCGCTGGGCCTCAGCAAGGACGAAGCGGCCTTTTACGATGCCCTGGCGACCAACGATTCCGCCGTACAGGCCATGGGCGACGAGGCCCTGAAAATGATCGCCAAGGAAGTGGCCGATACCGTGCGCCAAAACACCCGCATCGACTGGTCCATCCGCGAACAGGCACGGGCGCATCTGCGACGCATGGTCAAACGGGTCTTACGGAAACATGGCTATCCGCCCGACATGCAGGAAGGGGCGGTGAATATGGTTATTGAGCAGGCTGAGGGGTTGGCGGGGTGATCGGCAAAGGGCGAACTGACCCCCGATACCGCCCATCGCGCCATTTTAATGCTGGATTATCTACAGGAACTCGTAAAGTCAGCCTGGAATATTTGGCAATAGTAGACAGTCCCGTTTCAAGCGGCCAATCGTGTGCCCGTGCCTCTTCTGGCTTTGTGGGGAATGCGTAAATAACGTAATATTTTTTACTTCCATGCACATTCCGAAAGCACCAATGACGAGTTAAGACTGGAAGTGGTCACTCTGCAGCAGAATGACATCATTCGACCCGCCGCCGCCATTCGCGTTGCTGGTACGAACGACAGGAATGCAGCGTAAGCGGTCGTCCAGCGGACTGATCATCATGTTCTGGAAACTTGAATTCAATTTACACAAGGGATTGAGTAGAGAAGAATGGTTGCCAAATTTGAGCACGTCAAAGGCGAGATGCGGCAACCTGTCAGTTTGATGGGCATGGGTTGCATTGAACCGATTGTTGTGATGACCGAGTATGGTTAAATTGTAACCTGGTTCAATCCAAGGAGAATCATTCATGACCAATTCAACGGACTACGTGCCCCCTAAGATTTGGGTCTGGAACAAGACTGAAGCAGCTAGTGCCTTCACGCTTCTCAACCGTCCCGTTTCAGGACCAACCCACGATAAAAAACTCCCCGTCGGTCATCACCCATTGCAACTGTACTCTCTGGCGACGCCCAATGGCCAAAAAGTAACAATCCTGCTAGAAGAGTTGTTAGCACAGGGTCATATCGGTGCAGAATACGACGCGTGGCTAATCAGTATCCGTGACGGGGATCAATTTGGAAGTGGTTTTGTAGCAGTGAATCCGAACTCCAAGATCCCAGCTCTCGTGGATCACAGCGGTTCACAGCCTATTCGGGTTTTTGAGTCTGGTGCGATCATGCTGTATTTAGCACAGAAATTTGCGGCGTTCCTGCCTACCGATCCAAGTAGGCGCGCCGAGTGCCTATCATGGCTATTCTGGCAGATGGGGAGCGCCCCTTACCTGGGTGGCGGATTCGGTCATTTCTACGCCTATGCCCCAGAAAAGATTGAATATGCAATCAATCGTTTTGCTATGGAGGCCAAGCGACAACTTGACGTGCTCGATAAACGGCTCTCGGAAAATGAATATATAGTAGGTAGCGAATATACGATTGCTGATATGGCCATCTGGCCTTGGTATGGTGGTTTGGTTAAAGGCTGGCTGTACGATGCTGCGGAGTTTCTTTCGGTGAAGGACTACCCGAATGTTCGGCGCTGGACAGACAACATCTACGCCCGCCCTGAGGTACAACGCGGGATCAAAGTCAACCGTATCGTTGGCGAACTTTCCAGCCAGTTGCATGAACGCCATGATGCGAGTGACTTTGATCTACGCACGCAAGATAAGCTCGTAAATGCCAAGCCATAATCAAAGGCGTGGCCATTCATACTGAAGCAAACCTCGTTCCTTTGGGGGGTTAGTGACGAGTTTCTTCTGTCATGAAAAAAACTAAATTCTGCAATTGTGATCATGGATAATGAATGTCCGCTTCCAGTCTGGACCAGCCCTTCGGTAAAAAACTCTACAGGAGATATCTAACCGGAGAGAGTCTAGGTAAAAGTTTCATAAACTGTACACCATCTCCCTCCAACCAGAAAGCTTCCGCACACACTCCTCACAGACATTCATCTTCCAATCCATGGCGCAGCAAGTATTGTCAGGGTTTTGGACACCGAGGACATAGGTTTCCAACCAGATTTTGCATATAGCCTTTTTTCTTGTACTTTACCCACCTGCCGCCGCGAGCAAGGCCATCCTTGTAAGTGGCTAAACGGCGGCCATAAAGCGGTCAAACGAGGGGTGTCGTTTCACCCAAGGCGTGACCAATGGATCAGGTCGCGGCAGCAGCGGAAGATAGCTATCTGCCGTGCATTCCATACGTACCGCAACGGCCTGGAAACATGATCATGCGTGTTGTCATTATTGACATCATTACCACGGAATTACATGATAGCCTCCATGAAAGCCACCCTGATCAGCAGCTTCAGGGATGTTGCGCCGAATGGCGATCTCATGGAGATGGTGGTGTGGCGCATACCGAAGCCTGTGCCGCCATGTGGGCACTGCTTCAAGTACCGGCTGGTCTACGTGGTCAATGGCACAAGGGTCATCGGCTATGACAACGAGCGCGGCAAGGGCGACCATCGTCACGTCACCGGCGAGGAAAATGAATATACGTTCACCAGTGTGGACCAGTTGATGGAGGATTTCATCGCGGAGGTGGAACAATGGCAATGCGAACACTGACCATTACCGTACAACCGGACTGGAAAGCAGCCCTACGCGCTGCCGGTAAAGCCGCGCAGGCTGAAACCTACCAGGGGGAAACCCTGAACTTTGAATCGCCGGATGTGTTCCTGGGCCGACTGACTGCGCTGCGATGGTCTCTGGTGCGCCAGATCATGAGTGCAGGGGAAGTGTCCATCCGGGAGCTGGCCCGGCGGGTAGGCCGGGATGTGCGTCGCGTACACGATGACGTGCGGGTACTCGCCGAACTCGGACTGATAGAACGCACGGCCAGCGGCGGGGTGCGCTGCCCGTTCACCGACATTCATCTGGATATGCACTTGCGCAAGGCGGGATAACGCGGTGCCGGAGAAAGGAATATGACACGGCGCAAGATTGTACAGACAGCCGATCCTTATCAAATCCAAGAGGTCATTGAAAAGGATGGGCGGATTCATTGGGAAAT
>Ga0315298_1009781_pt1 | contig 11722 bp, 11 predicted proteins | sample WHS_1_MG_FD_203077 | JGI IMG/M metagenome (GOLD analysis project Ga0315298, IMG submission 203077) | Extremophilic microbial mat communities from Washburn Hot Springs, YNP, Wyoming, USA - WHS_1_MG | ecosystem: Environmental > Aquatic > Thermal springs > Hot (42-90C) | place: USA: Wyoming... | reverse complement strand
TGCCAGACGGCACCCTTGTCACATGGGAGCCCTCACCCAGGCCGACACACTTTGGCCCGAGTCCCGCCGTTGTAGGGGAGTTCTTCGCCCAAGTGGGCCACTTCGTCACGACCTACAGCCCGCAAGGTCGGCAGCTTAGCGAAAGCGGGGAGGAGACCCTGGCGCGCTACTGCCTTCTCCTCGCTCTCTTCGAGGAGGTCTACCGAGCCTTTGGCGCACCCTACTTCGACTCACCTCTCTTTCACCTGGGTAAGGACGCCTCAGTCGCGGACTTGCTGGCCCTCGCCTCAGCCGACCAGGTGGCCGACCTGCGCGCCCTTTGGAATGGGTTACTGGCTACGGTCGACCTAGGCTATGAGTCGGCCATCTACAACCCCGTGTTGGGCTTTGGCAGTTTCGCTGCTGATGCCGACCTGATCCTGGACGACTGCCTGCTTGAGCTAAAGACCTCTCAGCGCCCTCACCTGGCCCAGTATCTGCGCCAGCTTCTCGGTTACGTGCTTCTCGACACCGAGGACCGCTACGGCATCCGCAGGATCGGGCTCTATCTTGCCCGTCAGCGCTGCCTAGTCACCTTCAGCTTGCATGATCTGCTCATCGGCTCCACTGCCGATCGCAAGCAGGGCAGGATCCGCCTGGAGGAGCGTCTGGCAGAGCTGCGGGCCGACTTTAAGGCGGTAGTCGATGCGTTGCCGGTGAGGTGATGCGCCGCTTGGGTTTCGCTTGCGTCCGTCAGGTCGGAGCAACGAGCATCTTTGCTCTGTCCGCTTCACTGATGTTCGGTTTCGGCCAGCTGCTTTGCGCGGCCAAGGCGAGAAGGTCCAGGGTGTCCTTCGCCACTGCTTCTCTCGTCTCGGGTTTCGTCACCCTCGAAGATGGAGCAGTGGTCACCCTTCTTTAAGGCGACCACCTCGGATTCGTTCATCCACCACGACCGTGGACACTAACTGGGGCCGTGGGCCAACTTGACAGCGCAAGTAGGTGGCGTTTAACTACGCTGTATACACTCGAAATACACTCAGCGTACAGTCTGTCGACCAGACACGGAGAGGGGTCATGGGTCACGTCAACTTGTTTTCTCTGGACAGTCGGGTTGCACTCGTTACTGGAGCTGCGCGAGGACTTGGGCGGGGCTACGCAAAAGCCTTAGCCGCTGCCGGTGCGCGTGTCATCTGTGCGGATGTGTCTGCCGGTGATCTTGAGCAGGCGGTTGCTGAATTACGCGAAGCGGGCGCCGAGGCCGACTGGCGCGTCATTGATGTGACAGACGTTGCGGGTGTTCGGCACGCTATCCAGGACATTGAGCGCGTGTATGGTCGTCTCGACGTGCTGGTCAACAACGCAGGCATCGACATACCCAAAGAGGCGGACGCTGTCGCAGAGTCGGAGTTCGACAGGATTATCGGGGTGAACCTGAAGGGGACCTATTTTGTGGCCCAGGCTGCAGCCAATGTCATGAAAGCTCAGAAGGCCGGCAAGATCATCAATATCGGTTCGCTAGGTAGTCAGATAGGCCTTGCCGGCGCGACCGTTTATTGCGCGTCGAAAGGCGGTGTTCTGCAGTTTACCCGCGCCTTAGCGATAGAGCTAGCACCGCACAATGTGCAGGTCAATGCGATTGGTCCCGGCTACTTCAGGACTGCGATGACCGAGCCCTTTTTCCAGGACCCCGACCACAGAAAATGGATCGAGAACCGCATCCCCATTGGTCGCATAGGGACTCCTGATGATCTCGCTGGAACGGTCGTCTTCCTCTCCAGTAGGGCTTCTGACTATATCACAGGTCAGATCATCTACGTCGACGGTGGTTGGCTCGCCAGTTAGGGTCGTGGAGTGAAAGCCTTGCGCTACCACGGCGTCCAGGATCTCCGGCTCGATGAGGTGCCGACGCCGACCTACGGCGCTGACGAAGCCTTGGTGAGAGTCCGCTACGCTGGCATTTGCGGGTCAGACCTTCACGTCTTCGGGAAGGGCATGTTCGGCATTGTGCCGCCGATGACCATGGGCCATGAGTTCAGCGGGATCATCGAGGCCGTCGGCGATCAGGCCACAGGCCTGCGTCCGGGTGATCTTGTCGTCGGTGATCCGCGCGTCGTCTGCGGCAGGTGTGAATGGTGCCGTTCAGGCCACGAAAATCTCTGCCCCTCGCTTGGCTTCATCGGTGAGGTTCGCCCCGGCAGCTTTGCTCAGTTGATTGTGCTGCCAGCCGCGCGATTGCTGAGGGTGAAGTCGCACGTCGACCCTCTCAAAGCGGCATTGATCGAACCTCTCGCGGTGGCGGTTCATACTGTGAAACTTGCGTCGATACCCAGCGGTGCGACCCTCGGTGTCGTTGGAGCCGGCCCGATTGGCCTGCTGTGCATGAAACTGGCGAAAGCCCAGCACAGTTGTCGTGTGATCGTCGTCGATCCACGTGTCAGCCGTCTTGAAATCGCTCGACAGCTCGGTGCCGATCAGACGTCGTGCTCGCTCGCAGAGATGAAGCCTTCGTCGGCCGACGTCGTGATTGAGGCAGCCGGCAAAGATCTAGTGTTCGCAGGTGCGATCACCTGGGTTAAGCCTCGCGGCACCGTTGCCTTGGTGGCGATCTACGAGAATCCCGCGACGTTTGACCCGACTGACGCGGTGGCGAAAGAGGTTATCTTGCAGGGTGTCAATTGCTACGATCGCAGCGATCTCGAGGAAGCCGTCTACCTGACAGAACGCGACGTACTCGACCTGACTCCACTCGTATCGCACATCCTTCCTTTGGACAAAGGCCCCGAGGCATTCACACGCCTTCTGGGCGGGAGAGATGCTTGCAAGATTCTCCTTGCGCCGAACCTCGATCCTTGATCAGGAGTTACACATGGTGTTGAGACAAGCAGACGTGAAGACGCGCCAGCGGCCAAAGAAGGCTTGGGAGGCCTATCTCACTCTCCGCGAGGCCATTGTCAACGGCGAGCTCTCGGGCGGTCAGTTTCTAAACGAAGGTGATTTAGCTGCTCAACTCAAGGTGAGCCGTACGCCCATTCGCGAGGCGCTGAGCCGGCTGTCAAAAGACCGCCTTGTGGAGCTGGTTCCGGGGCGGGGCGCCTTTGTTCGCGACGTATCTCTTGCGGACCTGCGCGACATTTACGAGCTGCGCAAAGTTATTGAGTGCTTTGCGGCGGAGGAAGCAGTCACGCGCATTTCTGATGACGAGGTTGTCGAGATCGAGTCGGCGTGGCTGGAGATTCGTGATCTTGTGCAGCAGGGCGAGGATGTCGGTTATGAGAGGGTCAGTCGGTTGGACAACAGGTTCCACGCGCTTCTGATCGACAATTGCACGAACAGACGTCTCCAAGATTTCATGCACCTCCTCAATATGGAGATCCTGCGCTACCAGTTGGTCAGTGCCCGGACCCTTGGTGACGTGCGCGACACGATCAAACAGCACTTGCGCCTCATTGAGTTGCTGAGACGTCGCGAGACCGCGGCTTTCGTCGAAGAGCTCCGCCAGCACATTGCGAGTAGCGAGGCCATTTTGTTGTCGCGCGGGAGAGAGCTGGGCGAGATTCCGGCAGTGTCCGGCATGATTCAAGGAGGTATTTGTGCGACTGACTAGCCAAGACCGGCGCATGCTCGAAGGCGACTACGGCGAAGGGGCCGCTATTGCGATGCAGGTATTGGTCGGGATCGGAGAAGCCTTCGATGCGCCCCATTTGGTCGACGTGAGTCGCACTCACGTTGCTCTTAGTAATCAGGACGGCGACCGGTGGTTTGCCGAGAAACTCGCCGACGCCGGGGCCGTAAGTCGCGTTCCCCCGACGGTCAATCCCGGGTTCAACGTGGCGTACTTCAAGTCACGTTACGATCTCGACCAGCAAGCCGCTGAGGAGATGCGGCGCACCCACGATGCCTATCGGCGACTTGGTGCTCGGCTGACCTATAACTGCACCCCTTATCTTGAGCTGAACATCCCGCGGCAGGGGGAGATCGTCGCCTTCTCTGAGTCGAGTGCCACGCCATATGTGAACTCAGTGTGGGGAGCGCGCAGCAACCGGGAGTCGGCGCAGAGCGCGCTCTGCAGCGCCATCACTGGCAGGACGCCCCTCTACGGACTTCTCCTTGACGAGAATCGGGCTGGTCAGGTGGTTGTCGACGTCCGAGGACAACTTGTCGATGAGTTCGACTACCATCTACTAGGCTGGTACGTGGCCAAGAGGATCGGGTCCCATGTGCCAGTATTCACCGGAATCCCGCGCGATGTTAGCCCCGAGAGCCTGATGAACCTCGGTGCAGAGCTGAACACGGCGGGGGCTTGTCCCATGTACCACATCGTGGGGGTCACTCCAGAGGCCCCAACGCTGGATGCGGCGCTTGGCGGGAAACCTGCGATTGACCGGATACTGGTTACCGAGGACGATCTTCGCTCTCAGCGCGAGGAGCTGTCCGAACCGTCCGGACGGATCGAGTTCGCCATGCTTGGCTGTCCCCATCTCACGCTTGCACAGTTATCAAAAATCGCCGCGACGATCAAAGGCCGGCATTTCGCGGTGGAGTTCTTCGTACTCACCTCGTTTGCGACCAGAGAGCAGGCCCGTCGCATGGGCCTGCTCGACCAGGTCGAACGGGCCGGTGGCCAAGTCGTGGCGGACACTTGCCCTGACCAACCATGCTGGAGGCATCTGATGGGGAAGCGCGGGGTGACGGATTCACTAAAGTGCTCATACTACACACGGCGGAGGGCGCAATCCTATGTGCTTCGTAGCGTGCAAGACTGCGTCGAAGCCGCCATACGGGGAGAGGCCTGATGGCCAGGCAGGAGATCCAACTCCGGTGCCGTCGCGTTGTGCATGGCCGAGCGTCTGGTGAGCTGCTTGTCTCGGGTGATGACATCTGCTTTTACCTGGTAAATCCTGACGACGGGGTCGTCATTGATAAGGGCCACGACCTGGAGGGGCACAGTGTGGCCGGCAAGGTTCTCGTTTTTCCTAACGGCAAGGGAAGCTCCGTTGTTCAGCTGGACGGTCTCTACCAGCTCGGCGCGAAAGGCAATCTGCCGGCGGCCATGGTTGTCGGGACCCTCGACACAGTGCTTGTAGCTTGTGCCGTCATCCTCGAGATTCCCACAGTGACCGGAGTTGATCTCGCTGCGTTCAACGACGTCGAGGACGGCATGGTGGTTACCGTTGACGCGGACCGCGGCCTTATCGTTTCGGAGGGCTGATCGCAGAAAACCTGCAGATGAACACCTGGAGGTAGCTCAATGCTGGTTGTCAAGGAAGCCAAAAAGACCGAGAGCGATGCCGAAAAGGAGGAGGTTAGTCAGGTCGTTGAAAGCATCATGCAGCGCGTTCGCAACGAAGGCGATGCTGCATTGATGGAGCTCACAAAAGAGCTCGACGGGGTCGAGCTCGAGACAATCGAGGTTCCGCGCGAAGAAGTGAGGCGGGCTCGTGAGCGAGTCGAGCCGCAGACGGTTGCGAGTCTTGAGTTTGCTGCTGAGCAGATTCGGTCGTTTGCCGAGAAGCAACTCGCTTGTCTAGGCCCCCTCGAAGTTGAGAATCTTCCCGGAGTTATGCTTGGCCATAGACTCGTTGCGGTTTCCTCGGTGGCTGCGTACGTGCCGGCCGGCAGGTATCCCTTGCCGTCGACAGCGCTCATGTCGGTTATCCCGGCTAAGGTCGCTGGCTGTCAGCGGGTGGTGGCTTGCTCACCACCGTCGCGCGCGATCGGCGGAGTTCACCCTGCGGTACTTGTGGCGCTGGACATCGCTGGCGTGGATAAAGTGTTCTGTATGGGGGGAGCCCAGGCCATCGCGGCGTTCGCCTGGGGTACCGGTTCCGTTCCAGCTGTTGATCTCATCGTCGGCCCGGGCAACAAGTATGTCACCGAGGCGAAGCGACAAGTTACGGGCCAAGTTGGGATCGATATGCTCGCAGGTCCCAGCGAGGTCTTGATCATCGCTGATGATTCGGCGGATGTGCGGGCGGTTGCGGTCGACCTTCTGGCGAAGTGCGAGCATGATCCGAATTCGATCGCAATTTTGGTGACAACCAGCGAGCGTTTGGCGCGAGCTGTAATCTCTGCGATACCGGAAGAATGCGCGACTCTCGGCACCGGAGAGTTCGCCAGGCAGACTTGGGAAGACAGGGGCCGCGTAGTCGTCGTGGATTCCATCGAAGAGGCGGCCACCTTCTCTGACGCTTTCGCGCCTGAACATCTGCAGGTGATGACGCGAAATGATGATGAAGTTCTGCCCCTCCTTCACAACTACGGCTCGCTTTTCGTCGGTAGGGACGCGCCGGTTGCGTTCGGTGATTACGTGTCGGGTACGAATCACACCTTACCTACTATGCATTCTGCTAGGTTCATGAACGGTTTATGGGTCGGTACCTTCCTCAAAGTCCTCTCTATCCAAAGAATCTCGCCTGAGGGCGCCGCTACGCTGGCACCCCACTGTGCGCATCTTGCGGGGGTTGAGGGTTTACTCGCACACCAGCGTTCCGCCGAACTGAGGATGGGGTGACGTTGCCACAGGCCGGAGTTCAGGCGGTGCATGAGCACGCAACCGATGGGGGCGCGATGGAACCTTACGACGTGCTGCAGGGTGAGGTTATCCTAAAGATTGATGAGGTTTACAAGCTGTTCCCCGGAACCGTTGCTCTGAAGAAAGTTAACGTCGACGTCTTGAAGGGTGAGATTCACGGCATCATCGGCAAAAACGGGGCGGGGAAGTCAACGCTCGTCAGTATCGTGGCCGGGCTCGAGGCCGCAACTGGCGGCACAATCTATGTGCGCGGTAAGCCATTGCCTCGGTTGACCAGGGCGGTAGCCAAGCGGGAACGTATCGCCATTGTGCCTCAAGAGCCACAGGTTATCCCGGACTTCACTGTGGCGGAGAATCTGTTCCTCGGGAGTGAAATCGCGACTTCCGGCTTTATATCGTGGTCGAGTCTCCACAGGCGATCCAGGGACATACTCGACCAGTGTGGTCTGCCGTTTGACACCCACATCAAAGCCGCCGACCTGTCGGTGAGCGAACAACAGCTACTCCTCGTGGCGAAGGCATGTTATGTCGAGCAGGCCGAGATCATCATCTTTGACGAAGCCTCCGCATCGTTAACCGAGAGGGACGAGGAGACGCTGCACAGAATCGTGTTTGACCGAAAGCAGGCTGGCTGCACGATTCTCTACATTTCGCACCGCATTGACGAGCTGCTGAAGGTCTGCGACCGCGTGACGGTTCTACAGGACGGGCAGTCGTCAGAGGCTCAGTCATGCGAGCTGCTTGGTGAGGAGGACCTTGCATCGCTGATTGTCGGTGAGAACTACACCCGCAACGCCGCCGACCTCGATTGGTCAGCAATCTCTGATGGCGCTACAGGACGGGAAGTGGCGATCGCCATAGAGGGCCTCGGGCAAGCCGGTGTATTCGAGGGCATCAACCTGACGGTTTACCGTGGCGAGGTTGTCGGGCTCGCGGGCCTTCGGGGGAGCGGACGTACCGAGTTGTTGAAGGCTGTTGCAGGGGTCGAGCGGGCTGACGCAGGCCTCGTTACAGTTGGTGGCAAATCCGCCCTATTCTCATCGCCGTCCGCGGCGATCAGTAAGGGTGTCGTGTATCTCCCCGAGGACCGCGAGCACGAGGGCATCATCGGCACGCTTAGCGTACGCATCAACTGTGTTCTCAATGCGCTCGACCAAGTCAGCCGGTATGGGTTTGTGAGGCGGTCATGGGAGTCCGCAAAGGCCGCTGAAGTAATTCGGTCACTCGACATCGCGGTAGCCGATATGGGTCAGGAGGTCAGCCAGCTCAGCGGCGGTAACAAGCAGAAGGTGCTCGTTGGCAGGATTGCTGCTAGCAAACCTCGAGTATTCTTGCTCGACGAGCCGACCCGTGGGGTTGATGTCGGTACGCGCGACAGCATCATGCGGATTGTTCGGTACACGCTTGCTCAGTCAGCCGGCGTGGTCATCACATCACCGGGGCTCGAGGATCTGCTCGAAATTTGTGATCGCATCGCTGTGATGCGGCGCGGGCGTATCGTCGCCGAGTTCAGCCGGGACCACTTCGACGAAAGGGAGATCTACCTCGCGATGCAAGGCGCCACCGAGAGCCTCCCTGTTGAACCGTCGCCTGGCACATCTGCGCCTGTCTCAACGTCACCAACGACATAGGTGAGGAAGTCATGGTCCTGCGATTCAAGCTTCTGATTCTGGACAACCTGATCTGGGGACTTGTGCTGGGATTCTTCATCCTCAACGCTTTGTTCACTCCTCAGTTCGCCACCTACGATAACGTGCTTGATATTCTCTTTCACTCGTCGGCAATGAGCATGCTGGTCCTGGCTGAGGGCCTTGTGCTGGTCATTGGAGCTCTTGACCTCTCGATTGACTCAATAGCTGCGTTCGCACCAGGCATCGTTTGCCTTATGGGTCTCAGGTGGGCTCACCTTGACCCCATTTCGATGATCATTCTTACGCTGGTGGCGGGTGCGCTCATAGGGGCTTTGAACGGCTGGTTCGTTGCAGTGATCAAGCTAAACCCGTTCGTTGAGACTCTCGCCATGGAGATCGTTCTGCGCGGTTTAGTGCTGTTCTTGGTGCCCATTTCGCTGTTTCCGCTGCCGTATATCTATCAAGCGCCTGGGTCTCTGCGTGTTCTCTCCAACGTTCCCGTGGCCGTCTTCATCATGCTCGCCGTCTACAGCGGCGTCGAGGTCGTGATGAGGTATACGACGTTCGGCCGTCGGTTCGTGGCAACCGGTGGCAATCCACGAGCCAGTTTCATTGCCGGTATCAACACGCGCCGCATGATCATCGCTGCGTTTATGCTCGCCGGCCTCCTCGCCGGAGTTGCTGGGTTGCTCATTGCGGGCCGGCAAGGATCGATTTCAAACACTATGGCTCAGAACGATGTGATCATGGCCTTTGCGGGGGCTATTCTCGGCGGCGCGACTCTGCAAGGTGGCAAGGGGGCACCCGTGGGCATGCTCGGTGGTGCTCTGCTGCTCGGCATGATCTCTAACGCGCTGAACCTGCTTGGTGTCGGCGTGACCCTGGTGTATGCGACAGAGGGTGCGCTCATTTTCGTTGCGGTCGTCATTGATCGAGTTAGAGAGAAAGTCCGTGTCCAGGTGCTCAAGAAAGAGCAGGTTAAGAGATTCCGACTCGAGACCATGGAGACGAAGGGAGGCGATCTGGCAAGTTCATCTTAGGCTGCTTTAGAACCATGGTCAGCTTTGGTGAGCCAAGCGTGTCGACAGGAGAGCGGTATGAACGTCAAGAAGGGAATCTGGCTTGTGGCAGCCTTCGTGGCTCTCATAGGCGTTCTTGCGGCCTGTGGAACCTCCGCCACGAGTTCGTCTTCGGGGTCGTCCGGCAAGAAGCTCAATTTCACGATGTGCGTCGCAGACCCCTCCACACCGTACGTGCAAGCCTTTATCGCCGGCGCGAAAGAAGAGGCGGCTAAAGTCGGTGTCAACATCAAGGTTGTCAACGGGCAGCGCAACAACACAACCATCCTCGACGCAATGGACACGGCTATCACGCAGCACGTTGACGGCTTCATCCAGGCGGGTGCTCAGGACCAACAGGCGATAGTGCCAGGCGTCATACGTCTGAACGAAGCTAACATCCCCGTCTTCGCAATTGATACATCGCCGAACGGCGGCAAGGTAGCTATGTTCATATCCTTCGATATCTACTCGTCCTCGGTGAAGGCGGCGAATCTATTCGTTGACGGTATTAAGAAGCGAAACGGCGGTCAGGTGCCGTCTGGCGTGGTCATTGAAATCACAGGATCTGTGACTGATAACTGGGCGCAAACCGAGATGAAGGCCTTCCACTCTGTCATGAAGCAATACCCTCAGCTAAAGGTGGCCACGGCCGATGGCCAGTGGAGCAACGATGTCGCTAATCAACGCACGAGCGACCTGCTAACACGGTATGGCGACCAGGTGAAGGGCATCTTCGTCCAAACGCCCGACATTATGGGCGCGGGAGTGGTCGCTGCCATCAAGGCGGCCGGCAAGAACCCAGCTGATTACGGCATCACCGGGATCTGCATCGGCCCCGAGGGGATCGCCATGATCAAGAAGGGAGAGCTTCTGGGGGCGGTGGAACAGCCGGCTCTCGACCAGGCAAGACTTGCCGTTAAGTACCTAGCTGATCTGTGCCGCGGTAACCCTATTCCCAAGATCGGCACAACCGTCGTCGAGAAGGGTCAGATCTGGTCGCCAGCGAAGGTAACGAAGAATCCGTACGCTGACGGTGCGTTCATGGTGCTGCAAGGCCCACTCGTTCCTCAGGAGCTGCCAGTGACCGACCCGCGGCTTTGGGAGAATAAGCTCAGTTACATGTGGACCAATAGCCAGTGACAATTGTTGGACGTTGAGCATACGTATCGAGGGGCGTGAGCGCTAGGCATCCGGCTCGCGCTCCTCGATCTCACAACTACGTTAGGCCTTTGCGGCAAGCTCGGCAGCTGCGCGCTCGAGCATGCTGCATGCATTGCGGATTGCAGCGGATGTCATGCGAAACGTGGGGGCCGTGATGCTGAGAGCGGTCTGCTTCTCGCCCTTGGGTAGGGCACAAGCAATGGCAGTGACTCCCGCTTCGATGGCATCGGTCACGGCGACGGCAATGCCCGGATTGTCCATCGCTCGCCCTGTTGCGGTGCAACTGAGCGGGATGCGCTGGCCGGCCCAACCGCTGTGGCGGAGCGAGTACCTGCTTTCGACTTGATCGACGTACAAGGCGTGGTGGCCGTCCCTCACTACCAGGTTTGCGGTCTCCATGGTAGCGTCTCTGAGACGGATAAGGATTGGGTGTGCGGCGGTGCGCAGACGGTCGAGCCATCTGATGTTCGATGCCAGGCTAACGATTTGAAGCCCGAGCGAGAACCTTTCGCTGTCCACCTTCTCAAGCATGCCCTGCTCGGCGAGCAGGGCAAGCGTGCGGCGTGCTACAGGTAGAGGCAGGTCGCTAGAGCGCGCAACCTGAGTAGGCGTCTGTTCACCGCCGCTCGTCCTGAAGGTATCGAGGACAGCGAGGCCGTGGAGGAGTAATGGCGCTTCTCTCGTCAACTCGCCAATGCGAGGTCCAAGCATCCATCCCTGTTTGGCTCCGTGATATGCCACGAAGCGGCGCGACTGAAGCGTGTTAAGTATGACGTGGATGGTGGATTTGGGGATATGGCACTCGACAGCCAAGATGCTCGTCGGCACTGGCTGAGTGCGCGCTGCAAGGGCTTCGAGTATGTCTAAAACTCGTACAACAGGCCGGGATAGCTCGCCCTGGGTGCCAGTTGTGCCTTGCGTATCTACCACGCCTCAGTTCTTCCCGCATCGTCCAGTATTCGAGATAGATCTTAGCACTAGTTCACTTGAGACCAAAAGAAACGTCCGATAAATCGGATTTTGGAGTGTTACAGCCTTCACGTTTCCCCGGATCCTGTAACCTACAAACCATGGGTGCTACAAGCGGAGGCGTGTAATGAGAGCTACGTACCAACCGCGCCTGGTCAAGGCGCCACGGGGTACCACCTTGAGCTGTCGTGGCTGGCAGCAGGAGGCGGCCCTGCGTATGCTGATGAACAACCTCGACCCCGAGGTCGCCGAGCGGCCACAAGACCTGGTCGTCTACGGTGGCGCCGGTAAGGCGGCGCGCAACTGGGAGTCCTTCGATGCGATCGTGGCTACGCTGCGCCGCCTGAAGGACGACGAGACTCTCCTCGTGCAATCGGGCAAGCCGG
>Ga0315298_1009780_pt1 | contig 11722 bp, 8 predicted proteins | sample WHS_1_MG_FD_203077 | JGI IMG/M metagenome (GOLD analysis project Ga0315298, IMG submission 203077) | Extremophilic microbial mat communities from Washburn Hot Springs, YNP, Wyoming, USA - WHS_1_MG | ecosystem: Environmental > Aquatic > Thermal springs > Hot (42-90C) | place: USA: Wyoming... | reverse complement strand
CGGCTGCCGGCCGGCAGCCGCCCCTGCTCTCCCCACCACCATCCGCGAGGCAAGCCATGGCTGACCAGCCCCTCCCCTTCCCCGAGATCATCCCTGAGCCGCGACTGCTGACCCTCTGCGGTGGCGCGGCGCCCCGCCCGTCCGGCCTCCGGCTGACCGAGGCGCCCCCGGAAGCCAAGCAGGAGGCGGCGCGCCTGCTGGCCCGGGTGGGCGCAGGGGACTACCCGCTGACCCTGCGCCTGGAGCCCGACTTTGCCATCCCGGAGGCGCCCTCATGGGCGCTGGACGAGGCCTATGCCCTGGACCTGTTCGCGCCGGGGGCCACCCTCCGGGCGCGCACGCCGGCTGGCCTACGCTGGGGGCTGATGACCCTGGCCCAGGTGCTGGAGCAAGCGCCGTGGGAGGGATTCCCCGCGGCCAGCATCCTCGACTGGCCGAGCATGCGCACCCGCGGCATCTTCACGGAGAACAAGTGGGGTCCCGATCTAATGACGCCCGAGGACTGGCGGGGGGTGATTGACTACCTGGCCGAGCGCAAGTGCAACAACCTGGGGGTGGGCATCTACGGGTGCTGGTGCGTGCAGTACGACGGCCGCATCACCGAGTTCCTGATGGCCCCGGTGCCCGGACACCCCGAGTTGCAGACCCCCAAGACTATCCGCTGGTTCTCCCCCGCCCAGGGCAAGTGGCAGGAGATGGACTACCTCCCTCGCATGTTCGAGCAGGATTTCCTGGGCGAGGTGGTGGCCTACGGGCAGGAACGCGGGGTCACCGTCATCCCCTATGTCAACAGTCTGAGCCACAATACTCTGGTCCCCCGCCTGCTGCCCGCGCTGTCAGCGAGAGACGAGGCCGGCAGGCCCCTGGCGGGGGGAGGTTACTGCCTCAGCAATCCCGAAACCCTGCGCTTCGTCACCTCGTGGTACGAGACGCTCTTCAAGCGCTGCTTCGCGCCACACGGCGTGCGTACCTTTCACATTCAAATGGACGAGGTGTATGACGAGTTCTGCCGCTGTCCCGACTGTCGCCGCCGCCCCAGGGAGGAGATGCTGCAGGACTACGCGGTGGCCCTGGTCAGCCACCTGGTGGGGGCCGGGGTGGAGACGGTGGTGATGTACAACGACCAGTTCACCCGGCACATGCAGGCGCTGGACGAGCGCTTCTTCAAGAAACTCAAGGAGGCCGGCGTCTACGCGCACCTGGTGGTGGACTGGTGGTGGTATGACAACCGGCGGCTGGATGCCTCCATCCACCCCGCGCTGGGCCGGGGGCTGCGTTCCTGGGTGAAGCCCATGACTTGCTACTTCAACTGGAGTCGCTACCAGCCCCACCACGGCAACATCGCCCTCATGCTGGAGATGGGCCATGCCGAGGGGGCAGAGGGAGTGGCCAGTTACTCCGTTTTCGACCGGGCCTGGGGCTTTGATTTCGACCTGCTCGCCGAGTACGCGTGGAACTTCCGGGGCGCTGGTCCGGTGCACCGCTTCCGGCAGAAGTGGGCGGCGCGCATGGGCGCCGAGGTGCTCCAGGCGCTGGACCTGCTGGATGCGGCGGTGGCCGAGCCGGCCTGGGGGTCTCTACCCTACTACGGCTACACCTACCCTCGCAAAGAGGGGCCCGTCATCCGGCCCTACCCGGAGGAGGCACTGCTAAACCTGGAGGGCAAGGGCGAGCGCCTGCAGGCAGTCGCCACTGCGGCAGCCCGGGCGGTGAGCCTGCTCGAGGGGCAGGAGGGCGATTGCGCCCGTAATCTGCTGGCGGAAGCGGCGCGGGTGGAGGGGTTGGCGAGCGCTTTCGCCGCGCTGGTAGCCATCCGGGAGGCGATCGCCGGGGGCAGCCCGGCCGGCTGCACCGGCGCCGACCTGCTCTCGCATGCCGATCGCGCCCGGGCCGCCCTGACCTGGGCCATGCGCCTCATCGAGCAGCACAAGCCCGCCTACCTGGTCCCCTCCTACCTGCGCGACCTCTCCGTGCTCTATGAGTTCCTGGAGCAGCTCGCTGCCGACCTGGCCGGGGCCGGCCAGGGCAAGCGGCCCTGGGCGGACGTGCGCTGGCACGTGGCGGTCCCGGTCGCGCAGAGGGGCATAGCAGGCGGCCAGGCGGATGGGCAAATAGGCAGATAGCAGATACCGCATTGCTTGCAGCCCCTGGGGGCGGCAGCCGCCCAGGCGGGGGTGGCACCCCCCGCCCTACAGGACACAGGGAGAGGGGTCACCTCGCCTTCGCGCTCCTCGCTGCTGCCTTCAGTGCCCGCAACCGTAACTTCGCCGGGTCCTCCCCCGCCGCGTAGGCCTGCAGGATGGCGTCCAGTTCGCCCTGCAGGCCCAATTCCTTGAGCAGCGAGAGCAGGCAGTAGTCCTCATAGCCCTCGCGCAAGGCCTCCGACTGGCGGGTGGGGATGGGCCCGCGGGGGCCGGGGTAGACCACCTGGTAGTCCACCGTATCCTCCACCCAGGAGGCGTCGAAGTCGTTCCAGGGGTTGCCCCGCGGTGCATAGTAGGAATAGAACCCCCACCCGGTCCAGCCCCGGGCAAAGGCATCCCAGGCCAGCCGTCGGTAGAGGGAGACATGCTCGGCCGCCTCGCTCTTGGCGTGGTGGCTGCTCACCGTGTAGCAGGAATTGATCCAGCGCTCGCCTCCGAACAACTTGCCCGCCTGCGGGCGGTCGCGCAGCAGCAGATAGAGCGGGCAAGAGATGTCCACGCACTCGTCATACCACCCCCCCAGCGCGCCCGCCACCACCTCGTCGGCAGCCACCCCCCCGTTGCCCCACCCCTGCCAGAAGCAGGGATTGCAGTAGATGTTGACCGCGGGGTCGGCCTTGCGGATCAGCCGGGCCAGCGCGCCGAAGGCCGCCGCGTTGCCCGCCCCCGGCTCGTCCCACAACTCGACGAACCAGTCGTCATATTGCAGTCTGAGCGCCTGGGCCTCGGCCACCAGGGAGCGCACATGGTGGGCGATGGTCTGCTCGTCCGCGGGGGTGAGGGCGGCCGGGTCTATCTTGCCGTTGTAGCCGCGGTTCACGTAGTCGCTGGGCAGGCCGTACACGTGAAAGAGCGTGAACCCCCGCTCCCGGGCCAACGCTCCCGGGGTGCCGGGGGTGGGGAAGCCATTCCAGACGGTGACCCCCAACGACTGTTTGTAGGCCACCTCGCGCTCCATGCGGTCGCCGTACTCGAAGGGGAACATCCCGGTCACCCCGCTCCAGGTCTGGCACCACCAGGCGAAGGGCCCGGGCAGGGTGACGTCGGCCACCTCCACCCGGACCGCCAGCGGCGGCGCGGGGTCGGCGCGCAGGGTGGCCTGGTAGATCCCCGGCTTGGCCTCCCGGCTGGTTACTGCCAGCCAGAGCACTACCGAGCCTGCCGGCGGCAGCACCACCCGGGGGAAATCCTTGATACAGGCGCCGTTGGTCAGGTAGCGCTGCATCAGGCTGCGCCCGAGCAGGTTGTCGGCCGCAAAGAGCGGGCCCAGGTTCACCCCGTACGAGCGGGAGGGGATGGCCCCCGCTACCCGCAGCACCCCCTGCAGCCCAGGGGCGCCCTGGAACGCGCCCAGATCCAGGTTGACCGTCAGCGGCTGCGCCATCGAGGTGTTGGTGAGCACCAGCGCCGCGCACTCCGTTTCATTGCGGGCCAGGGAGAGCGAGACGTGCCTCGCCACCCGATGAGCCGGCGGCAGCAGAGGAGCGGCAGTGATGGTATCCCAGGTCGGGGCTTGCGACCACACGGCGCGGGCTTTGCCGGCCGCGCCCAGGCTACGCAGCCATTCCCATACCTCACTGTCCGAGGCGGCCGTGCGCGCGAGGCCCGGCACCGAGACCAGGGTGACTCCGCTGATCTGGGGGGTGGCGATGATAGGCTTGAGCACCTCGGGGGCCTGCTCGCTCACCTCGGCCTCGCCCCACGCCAGCACCTCGTTCAGCCAGGTGGTGCCGGCTGCCTGCACCGTCACCCGCAGATAGCGGCCGGACGGCCTGGCCGGCAGGGGCAGGCGGTGGAAGTCGCGGTCGGGGCAGTCCTCCCGGGAGCGGGTGAAGGCCTGCTGCCACGCCGCGCCGTCCGCCGACACCTCCAGGGTGATGGCCACCTGCTTGCTCCGCGTGGCCAGGTCCACCTCGGTGAAGGTGCAGCGGCGCTTGAAATCCAGCGTCACCGCGAGCGGGCGATTGCCCGTCAGTCCGACCGGCACCCACCAGTTCCCGGTCGCCTTGCCGTCGAGCAGGCGCCGGCCGAAGGTACCCGCCCGGTCGCGGTCGGTGTCGGCCGGGCTGTCGGGGGCGGTGTCGTAACGGTATTCCACTCCCGTGAGCACGCACTCGCCCCAGTACCCCTCGTTGTCCGTGAGTAGCAGCCCGGGCGGGCCGTTCTCCGCGTCCCGGCTCCCGTCGCACCATATGCGCGCGGCACCAAGGCCTGCGGGCCTTAGCACGGTGACGAGCGCTGCGAGCGCAACCACCCAGCCAAACCTACGGCTCAACTCCCTCTCCTGACCGCCGTCCCTTATTGCCGCTTCGCCCCGACCGGCAGCAGGTACACCACCCGCTGGGCACCGGTCAGGCCCAGCGCCTTGCCGGCCGCCTCAGGCTCGAAGCCGCCCACCGTAACCGAACCCAGCCCCAGGGCGACTGCCTGGAGGTGGATGTTCTCCCCGATGCGTCCGGCCTCGATGGCGATGAAGCGCTCGGCATTCGCACCGAACTTGGGCGCCTCGTAGTCGGCGGTGATGGCAAAGACCAGCGGCGCGCTCTGGACCTGTTTCTGATTGCTCAGCGCGGCCCGGGAGTCGGTGGTGGAGACTTGCTCAAGCCTGTGGCCGTGGGGCAGGTAGCGGAATACGCCCTCTGGGGTGCACAGGTACAAGGTGATGGGATAGCGGGCCATGGCCGAGGGGGCAGTCCGGTGCCCGGTGGCCGGGTCGGTGATGCCCTGACCGGCCCAGGCCAACTGACCGATCTCCCGCCGGTCGAGCGGGCGGTCGGCAAACTGCCGCACCGAGCGGCGCGCGGCCAGCGCCTGCTCCACGGAGACGGTTCCTGTGAGCGTGGGCGCGGGCAAGGTGATCGTCTTGGCGTCAGGGGTCGGCTGCGGCTCCTGGGCCAAGGCCGGCAAGATCAGGAGGGCAGCCAACAGCAGGCCAGCCAGCGGAGGAACGCGGCTCATGATCTGATCCTCCCATCGTCACGGGATGTTGCGGTATTCCCCGCCGGCTATGCTATCCCTCCCCGGCAGCGGCCCCTCCCGCCCGCCGGTTGAGCCACTTGAGGAACTCACCCAGGACCAGGATGGTGGCGGCTACGCCGATGGTGAGCAGCCAGTCGAGTGCGCTCATGGGCAGGGTCTGAAACGCTACCCGGGCCGGCCCCCAGTAAATAACGAGCGCCTGCAAGCTTACCGCGGCGCCGATGGCTGCCAGCAGCCAGGAGTTGCCCCACAGCCCCAGTGTGAAGAGCGAGGCGCGGCGGGAGCGCGAGTTGAGCGCATGGAACCACTGGAAGGCCACGATGGTGGAGAAGGCTACCGTGCGTGCGTGTCGGGGCGAGCCTGCCCCCAGCTCATATGCAAACAGTCCCAGGGTGCCAGTCGCCATCAGCGCGGCCAGCAGCAGCATGTCCCGTACCATGTGCCTGCTGAGAATGCCGGAGCCCGGGGGCCGGGGGGGGCGGCGGAGCACGTCGCCGTGCCCAGGCTCCACCCCCAGGGGGACGGTGCTCACGCCGTCGGTCACCACGTTGACCCAGAGGATCATGACTGCGGTCAGCGGCAGGGGCAGGCCCAAGAGCAGCGCCGCAGTGAGCGTGATGATCTCCCCCAGGTTGGTGGCGATCAGGAAGAAAACCACCCGGCGGATGTTGTCAAAAATGACCCGCCCCTCGGCCACCGCGTTGATGATGGTAGCGAAGTTGTCGTCGGTGAGCACCATGTCAGCGGCTTCCTTGGCCACCTCGGTGCCGGTGATGCCCATGGCAATGCCGATGTTGGCCTGCTTGAGCGCTGGGGCGTCATTCACCCCGTCGCCGGTCATGGCCACGATCTGATCGTTTCGCTGCAAGGCCTCCACGATGCGCAGTTTGTCGCCGGGAGAGACGCGGGCGTAGACGCCGATGTGGAGGGCCCGCCGATGCAGCACGTCATCGGGCATGTGCGCGAGCGCCCGGCCATCCACCACCTCTGTGCCCTCGTGCAGGATCCCCACCTGGGCGGCGATGGCTGCCGCGGTATCGGCGTGGTCGCCGGTGATCATCACCACCCGCATGCCGGCCTGCTGTGCCTCGCCGATGGCCCGCACCGCTTCCGGCCGGGCGGGGTCCATCATCCCCCAGAGCCCGGCGAACACCAGGTCGCGCTCGACCGCACCCGCCTCCAGGGAGCCGGGGCCTGGAAACTCTTTGTACGCTCCACCCAGGACCCGTAGCGCTTGCCCGGCAAGTTGCCGGTTGAGGTCGAGTACCCGGCGGCGGCGCGCCTCGTCCAGGAGGACCGGCTCTCCCCCCTCCAGGAGATGGGTGCAGAAAGCGAGGACGCGCTCTGGCGCCCCCTTCACGTACAGGCGGGCACCGGCACCGGCGTGCAGGCTGGCCATGTATTGGCGGGCGCTGGAGAAGGGGACCTCCCCACGGCGGGGCGAAACCTCCCGCAGCCGGTCGGGGTCCAGGCCGAGTTTGCACGCTGCCACCAGCAACGCGGCCTCCGTGGGGTCGCCGTGCACCTGCCAGCCGTTCTCTCCGTGCTCCAGGGCAGCGTCATTCGCCAGGATGCCGATCTCGAGCAGCCGGCGCAAGTCCGGGTTTTCACCGGGGGGCGGGCCCTCGTCCAGCGGCCGGATCTCGCCCCGGGGGGAGAAGCCCTCGCCCGTGACCTCGTAGAGGGTGCCGCCGGCCCAGATGCGGGTGACCGTCATCTCGTTGCGGGTGATGGTGCCGGTCTTATCGCTACAGACCACCGTCGTCGAGCCCAGGGTTTCCACTGCTGGGAGGCGGCGCACGATGGCATGGCGACGGGCCATGCGCTGCACCCCCAGGGCCAGCACCACCGTCATCGCCGCGGGCAGGCCCTCCGGAATGGCGGAGACGGCGGCCGCCACCGCGAACAGCAGCATGTCGAGCACGTGGTAGCCGCGCAAGAGGCCGATCAGGAAGATGAGCACCGAGAGGCTGACCGCGGCGATGCCCAGCAGCCCGCCGAACGAGGCCAACCGCCGCTGCAGGGGGGTGGGGGCGCGGGTGGCCGCCTGCACCTCCTCCGCGATCTCGCCCATGGCCGTCTGCATGCCGGTGGCTACCGCGACGGCCCGCCCGCGCCCGCTGGTGACCGCGGTGGCCATCCACACCATGTTATGCCGGTCGGCAAACGGAGTGTCCTCCGGCAGCGGGGGCACGGACTTCTCGACCGGGGCGCTCTCGCCGGTCAGCGCAGACTCGTCGGCGTACAGCTCGGCCGCCTCTACTACCCGGGCGTCCGCCGCCACGCGGTCACCGCTTTCCAGGAGCAGCAGGTCTCCGGGCACCACCGCGTCCGCCGGGATGGTCACCGGGCGGGCGGCCCGCATCACGCGGGCCTGGGGCGCAGCGAGTGCGCGCAGGGCCTCCAGTGCCTTCTCGGCCCGCCATTCCTGGGTCACCCCGATGACGGTGTTGAGCACCACCACCCCCAGGATCACAAAGATATCCACCCAGTGCGCGGATAACCCGGCTATCGCCGCGGCGGCCAGCAGCATGTAGATGAGGGGGCTGGCGAACTGCTTGAGCACGAGTGCCCGGAGGCTGGGGCCCGGTTCTGCCTGCAGGGCGTTCGGGCCGTAGTGCTCCCGTCGCCGGCGCGCCTGCTCAGCGCTCAGGCCCTCTGGCCCCGTCTGCAGCCGCGCCATTACCTCCACGGCCGGCAAGGCATGCCAGGGGGTGGCGGGGCGCTCGCTGCAGGTTGTGGTGGGCTGCCGCACGCCCTGTATCATACCCGGAGACGGCGCCGGGCCCGGGAGCGGCGGAGAAACAAAGGCTCCCTGGGACTACCGATACCGCCCGAGTTCCCGGTAGGCCGCAAACAGCGCCGCCACGTTCTCCAGGGGGGTATCCGCCTGAATGTTGTGGGCCGTGCAGAAGATGAAGCCGCCGCCCGGCGCCAGGGTCTCCACCCGCTCGGCTACCTCCCGGCGCACCTCCTCGGGGGTGCCAAAAGGTAGCGTGCGCTGGATGGAGATGGAGCCGTGGAAGGTGAGCCGGTCCCCGAACTCCCGCTTGAGCACCCGGCGGTCCATGTCCACCACCTCCGGCTGCAGGGGGTTCAAGATGTCCAGGCCGCAGTCCACCAGATCGCCGATGATGGGCCGCAGCGAACCGCAGGAGTGGTGCGCCACCCGGTAGCCGTGTTGCTTACCCAGCGCTACCAATGCCGCAAACCCGGGGCGAAGGAAGCGCCGCCACATCGCCGGCGACATGAAGAGCCCCTGCTGGGTGCCGAAGTCGTCACCCATGAAGAAGATGTCAATACCTTCACCTGCCACGGCGAAGGTGCGCCGGCAGTACTCCAGATAGAACTCGGCCACCCGGCTGAAAATGTACTCCGCCATCGCGGGAGCCATCACCAGGTCGAGCAGGATCTGCTCCACCCCCCGCAGGTACATCGCCGGCTTCAGTTGCGCCGCCCGGTTCATGCGGTCGCCCATGAAGACCACCGTCTTGCCCAGCGCCCGGGCGGCTGCTACCTGCTCGCGCACGCAGTCGTAGTCGAACCAGTCGGGATGAGGCCACCCCCGGTAGGCCGCCAGGTCGGCCACCGAGGTCGCCTCGGCCAGGGGAAAGTCGCGCACCTCGCGGTAGGCCGCCGCCTGCTCCCCCTCGCCCACCTCCACCCGCATCCGCGGCACCCCCCAGTGGTCCTCCACGCTGCCGTCCGCGCGCACCCGGGGCCCGGGGCCGATGTAGCGCGGCCCCTCGATATAGCGGAGGTCCACCTCGAAATGCTGCAGCAACTGCTCCTGGGTAGCGAAGCCATGATGTGCCAGCAATCGCTTGGCTATCTCCGGTGACAGCCAGCAGTCAATGGGAACCCGGTCGGGCTCCTTGTGCTCCAGAGCCAGGGCCACCCGCTGCCGCGCATCCACGCCGCTACCTCCCCGGGGCCTTGGGTCCCACTCGCCAGATTACGCTGATAGGGATCACTGCCACCAGCGCCGCCCCCCCGAAGAGCACGAAGGTCAAGGTGTACCCCCGGCTGGCGATCAGGCTGCCGGCCCCCCAGCCCGCCAGACTGGCGCCGATGTAACCCAGGGCATCAATGAAACCCGCCGCGCCCGCCGACCCTGACTTGCGCCCGAAGTCTTGCGCCGCGTGCCCCACCATCAGAATGTGCGGGCCGTAGGTGAAGAAGCCGATGAGAGCGATGGCGGTTACCATGACCACGGTGTTGTGCGGGTCCAGGAAGGGGAAGGCTACCGAGCAAATGCCCAGCAGCGCCAGCAGCACCGCGATCACGGGCGCCCGCCGCCCACCGCAAAAGCGGTCGGTGGCCCAGCCGGCGAAGATGGCCCCCAGCGACCCCGCGAGCGGATGCAGACAGCGCTTGGTACACTCGGAAAGGTTGGTGAGCAGGCTTCCCCCACCGGGCACCCCACGCTCGTCCAGGTAGGCCGGCAGCCAGTTCAGGAACAGATACCGGTTCAGGTCAAGCAGGAAGAAGGTGATAGCCACGATCCACAGATAGGGGTTGCCCAGGGTAGTGGCCATGTTCTGCCAGATCGTGCGCTGGGTACCGGGAACGATACCGGGCGCCGGCTGCTCGTCTGGCACCACCTGGGGCAAGCCCACCTCCTCGGGGTTGTCGCGTACCATGACAAAGAAGCCCACGCCGGTTGCGGCAAAGATGGCCGCCGGCACCCAGAAGACCGCCCGCCAGTCGCCTCCCAGCGCCTGCACCCAGTAGCCGGTCAGGAAGAAGGCCAGCGCCCAGGCGAAGGCCCCGCCCAGTTGATAGGAGGTGCCCATCACCCCCATCACCTTGCCCCTCCGCTCCACCGGGAACCAGTGCGCCAGCATGCGCACCATGGGCGCCCACCCCATCGCCTGGAAGAAGCCGTTGGCCGTCCAGAAGAGGACCACCAGCCAGAGCACCGCGCCCGGGGCCGCGCTCCCGGCGGAGGCGGTGGCCAGGAAGACGGCCAGGTTCATGAGCACCGACCCGGCTGCCCCCAGGGTGGCAATACGGCGGCTGCCGAAGCGGTCGGCCAACTGTCCGTTCACGAACTGCCCCACCGCGTAGGCCACGGTGAGCGCGGTGAAGATGAGCCCGATCTGGGCCGCGTCCCAATGGAAGGCGCCGCCCAACTGGCTTTTGGCCATGGGCATGTTGACCCGGCACAGGTAGTAGGCGAAGTAGGTAATCCAGGCCCAGGCGAAAACGCGGCGCTGCCAGCGGGCGAGGTCCGGCTTGCTCGGGTGGGGGGGCATCGGCGTTCTCCCTTGGCCAGGATGAGGACCGATTGCACCTTCCCTTTCCACTCCCGCCGCCGAGGCCCCTGCCTGGGCCACCCCTGGCGGTGGCACGGTCCCCCCCAGATGGGCTGCCACTGGTCTACCTCCGCGCATCCGCCCCCCGGCGGGGGTCATTGCGGGGAGGATCGGTGCTGGCGTTGGGCACGGGCGGGTTCCCTCCCTCCCCAGACCTGAGACCGGGAGACCCGTTTCTTGGCAGCCCCTACCACATCCGCCCAAGCAGGCTGCCGATGAAGTTGATCGGCCACATGATGATCGCCAGCACCAACCCGAAGATGACCACCAGCGGCGTCCCCACGATCAGCGCGAGCAGCCCAAACAGCCCCACCAGCAGCCCGATCACCACCGCAACGACGATGAAGGGTATGGCAATGACCAAGAGCACCGCGGTGATGATCACGTTCAGGATCATCCCCAGGAAAGACAGTATTGCTCCCATGGCTTCCCCCTGCCTGGCGCGCACCAGGCATGGGGATTTTACCCGCCGGCCGTAATGGACTTGGCAACATGTCGCGGCCGGCGCTGACCACGGGTGTCAATGCCGGAACGCACCTGGCTGCCCGCCGGCTGGGGCAGGTCTACAGGTTGACCTTCAGTTGGTCGGCCAGCCGCAGATTGTTCATCTCCACAACCCTGGCGGCCACCTCCAGAGCCGTGCGTCGGACCAGCCGCATCAATATGTCTCGATCCTCCCGTGACAGCGACAGTTCGCGGCTGGTCATGTGCACGTAGTCCCGGCGGAGCATGTCAGTGATCTCGTCCGCGGAGTACCCCAGCATTGCCAGTCCCTCCCGCGCCCAGAGATACAAGTGAGGGGTAATTCGGGGGGTGCCAAGGCGTTTCCTGGCCGATAAGAGAAACGAGGGGCCCGGCCGCCGTCGGTTCACTCCGAAACCGAACTGTTGAAGCAGCCGCTGCCCCTTCGCCCACATTCTTCCACACTGGGGCGTGCAAAATGAGAAAGGCCGCCCGCTCGGACGGCCTTTCCAATCTGGTCGGGGTGGGGCGATTTGAACGCCCGACCTCGCGGACCCGAACCGCGCACTCTACCAAACTGAGCTACACCCCGCGTGGGGCCATGGTAACATAGAGATGCCACACCGTCAACGATGCCCGGCCCCCGGTAGTGTACCGTTTAGTGTGTAAAGCCGAGAAAGAGGAGGGGTTCTGCTCAGCCAATTGGTTGGAAGCAGCACACAACCGACCGAAAGGAGAACAGAACCCTTGACTACGCTT
>Ga0315298_1009776_pt1 | contig 11728 bp, 5 predicted proteins | sample WHS_1_MG_FD_203077 | JGI IMG/M metagenome (GOLD analysis project Ga0315298, IMG submission 203077) | Extremophilic microbial mat communities from Washburn Hot Springs, YNP, Wyoming, USA - WHS_1_MG | ecosystem: Environmental > Aquatic > Thermal springs > Hot (42-90C) | place: USA: Wyoming... | reverse complement strand
CGCATAAGATAGTTGCACAGAGATATGGTGCACAAGCAGGGTTCAGGGTATGGCCACTCGGGCTCTTTCTGGCATTCTTATTCTCTTTCTTTGGGTTTGTGCTCGCCGCACCGGGTGCAGTGTACATCTATGCACCGCATATTACGAAAAAGCAGAATGGGATTATATCGCTTGCAGGCCCGGTAATGAATATGATACTTGCACTAATATTCTTAGCAATACTGCCGTTTGCAGTTGCTGCATTCGGGCCGCATTCCATACTAAGCACAATTGCGCTGTTCGGGTTCAGCATAAACAGCATACTTGCACTGTTCAACTTGCTCCCCATATTCCCATTGGATGGAAGTAAGGTGCTATGGTGGAACTGGATCGTATGGCTGGGTGCATTCCTCATTGCGCTTGGGATATATATTGTGCCCCCTATCGTTTTAGGATAAGTCCTATGCGGGGATTCTTCCAGCAGGTAGAAGTGAGAATGCTTAATGATCCTATGATAAGAGGATTTCTACAGAGTCAATGCCCCCATAAACTTTTAATAAATGCACTCTTAATAAACAGGATGCTTAGCGTATTGGATGATTAGATGAAGACAATAGAAATATTTTGGAAAAAACAAGTGGGTGGCGGGTTGCGTTGTGTTTATGATGATCAGTTATCGCCCTATATACCAAAGAAGTTTAATGACATTTCTCTTTAGTATGTGAAAGTTACTGCCTGAGTTTAAATTTATGTTTTCAAGAAAGTTTCAGGATCTGTAATCAAATAAGCAAAAACAATTCATTTTTCACCTGGATACGAATATATCTGAGCCAACCGAATTAAGTTTGAGCATTTGTTTTTAAGCTTACTTAGAGTAAACATTTTATGCAACGCAATATTATGGTATTGCTTGATAGTCCTTATACTTTTCCTAGAATGAAGGCGATTCTTAAGATATTGGAGCATCTTCCAAAAAACTACAAACTTTTCATAGTGTCTTTGGAAAACAAAAAGCCGGAGCTTAATCGTGACTATGATTTTTATTACCTATATGATCATCCAGCATTTTCAAAAAGCGATATTGATTTAGAGCGCGCTGAAGAGTTTCTTAATTACCCCCTGAATCTGCTTATTGATGGTTTCTGGCTAAAAAAATATCAAGAAAAATGGAAGCAGAAAATTTATCCTAAATATGTTGCGCAGCTTGCTGAGTTCTGGGAAGATTACCTTGTAAAAAACAAGATTGACATTTACTTTTCAATTTTGGAATGTAGCTATCCCCATACTGTTGCATATTCTATTTGTGAGCGTCTAAATATCAAGGTGATTTATTTTGCGATATCTAGAATAGGTGGCTCAATAATGTTTCTTGATAATCACTTTATGCCCATTTATAAGATAACACCGAACAAAGATAGGATAGAAGAATTATATCCGAAAGTTTTAGAGTCAACGATTAATAAGGCAAAGCCATTTAAGATGTCAATAAGCAAGATCAAAGGGAGGTTTAAAGTTCCAAATATAACTGCCAGTTTGCATTACTTTAAATCCTATTTTGATAAGACCTTTTTTGAAAAGTTAAACTTACCGTCACCTTCTGTTGTTATACAGAGGTATTTTCGTCATATTGTGCGTTTGGGTATAGTGCCTCTTTTTTATAAAAAGGTCAATCTTCATGAGCGATATTTTCTTTATCCTCTTCCACACTTTGATGAAGCATATAACTCATATTACCATGGTATGTATGATATATTTGAGAATATAAAGTTGGTTTCACGAGCTCTCCCCCATGGTGTTTATTTATATGTTAAACCGCACCCTCATTTTTCTGGTAGCGATGTTCCTATTAGTAAGTTAATGTCACTTAGTAGGCTAAACAACGTAAAAATAATACCTCACAATGCAAACTCTAAAGAACTCAATGAGAATTGTGTGGGTGTAATTACTGTTGGTGGTACGGCCGGTTTTGAGGGTATACTTTATAATAAACCGGTAATTGTTTTTGGAAAACCATTCTATTCCGAACCAGGCACTGTTTTGGTAGTAAATGATCTTATGGAGCTTCCTAGGTTGCTACTAAAAGTAATTAAGAACCCCAATTATGGGATAAGTACTGAGAAGAGAAAAGAGATGGCTGTTAAATACTATCTAAATCAAATACCTCTTAAAGGAAGTCCAAATGTTTTTGGAGAAATGAATTTATCTGATGAAGAGGCGATAATGCTTGGTAAGGAATTAGATGCAAGATATAGTTTATTAATTAATAAAGAGAAGTAGCAGGGATTAACTTATGCGCCCTATCATTAGTGATTCCCTCTTCACAACATTTACATTCTTTCTCCAGCGTACGCTGGGATTTATACGAGAACTAATAGTTGCAGGCCTCTTAGGCCCCTATTACATGGGCCTTCGTAATACCATTATAATGCTCTTCAATTATAGTCCCTACGTCTACCTTGGGATGGATAATGAGGTTTTCAGAAGGGTTGCACATCTATATGAAAAAAACCCCAAGGAAGCAAACACTACTTTCTCCACGATTCTATACTGGGCCTTTTTCTCTTCTATATTACTTGCACTTGCAATTGCAATAGGCTCATTTCTCTCCCCATATTCAGAGGAATTCAAAGCCAGCCTTTATATCCTCTCCTTATTAGTAATCTTAATGATCGTAGGTATAATTGTAAACATATACTTATCAGCGCTTGGCCGGTTTAAGTTTATTGCAACTGTTGAAACAATTAATGTTGTTGCTAATACAATCTTTGTTATTCTTCTTGCATATTACTTCGGATTTATAGGTGCAATCATAGGCCTCCTTCTCTCAATTTTCATACGGTTCATTTTATACTGGCATGAACTGCTCAAGTATAAAATCCCACTGATTTTTGAGTGGAAGAGATTTGTTGACATATTCAAAAATGGTCTCAAACTATTCAGCACCTCAATTGCAAGCACAATCTACACTCAAATAGATAGTCTAGTTACTGTTTTAATGCTCGGCCCTGCAGCATTAGGTATATACGGTATTGCAACAACACTAAACTCTCTTATTTACGGAACTTATGGTTCCACAGTGATCCCTGTTGGACAACGGATGTACAAATTTGCAAATGAAGAGATCACACTAAAACGCTATCTTGATATGCTCTCGGGTATCTCAGCATATTTGATGGTATTTCCAATAATTGCTATTGTACTCATCACTCCCTTCATAATTGATACATTCATTCCAAAATTTCATGATTCTATTCTAATTGTGGGTGTACTTGCAGTTGCATCCTTTTTCAATGTTGCTCTTATGCCACTCTCAAATTATCTCATCTCAAAGAGGAAGGAGGCATTGATCACAACATCCACATTAGTAGCAGCATTGCTCAACTTAATCCTTGATGTTTACTTAGTTCAGCAGGGATATGGTGTTATGGGCATTGCGTATGCAACATCTTTCTCATATTTCATTAATTTCGTGCTTATGATGTATCTCTCTCGTGCATTGGAATTGCGCAAAGTGCTTGAAGACCTTATTCCATTCATATATCTCACACTTGTCATCTGGGCTTGGACAACAGATTGGACCATCATACTAATTTCCCTGCTTACGCTAATCTACATCCCAATTTTGCTTTATGTATTCAAAGAAAGGGGTATTTTAGATTACATACTAGATATACTAAAAGAACTCAAGATAAGCGCATTTAGCAAAGGTACCAAATAAATACGCGCGCTTTCTCTAGGAAAGACGCCCAAGGAAGAAAGATAGAATAAATATCAGAAAAAAATCTAGCATCTTCTTTTTCTAAAAGAAAAGCAGAATACGCAGATGTAACTAAGTTTTCTTTTTCTTTGTGCACTTTCTTAGGCATCCCAAAGAAAGTGCAGTGGAGGTTCTTTTTCTTTTCTAAAGAAAAAGAAAGTACATAGGTCCTTTCTAAAATCGTTTCTTTTTCTTAGTGTAGGTTCTTTTTCTTTTCTAAAGAAAAAGAAAGTACTGAGGAAGCGCATTTAGCATAGAACTATTGTTTTGGACTTTAGTAGCAGTGGACTCGCAAATCGCCGAAGCTCTAAGCTTACATCCCTGCCCTATCAAACCCGTCTGTTACGGGCGTCCAGATTGCGTCGTTTCGGGTGCGGCTTCGACCTTAGATGCTTTCAGGTCTTATCCGCCTGGAGCGTAGCTACCCGGCAGTGCTTTTCACAACCGGTACACCAGAGGCTCCGAGCCATCGTTCCTCTCGTACTAAATGGTTCTTCCCCTCACGCATAATCACACTTCCAGTAGATACCACCGTACTGTCTCGCGACGTACTGAACCCAGCTCACGTAGCTCTTTAACGGATGAACAACCCGACCCTTGGCGGCTTATGCACCACCAGGATGAGCTGAGCCGACAGCGATGTATCAAACCGCGAGGTCGATATGTACTCTCGCCCGCGACGAATCGGTTACCCCCGGGGTAACTTGTCTGACAGCTAGGACCCTCACCAAAAGGGAATGCCTAGGTTCGCTAGACCCGGCTTTCGCCCCTGCATTTCACGCTTTTAGAAATACAGTCAGCCCGACATTTGTTCTTGTCCCTTTACGGCGGATTTCTGACCCGCCTAAGTCGAGCATTGGGCACCCTTGTTTCCTTTTCGAGGGCGTACCACCCCAGCCAAACTATCCACCTGCAGCTGTCCTTCGAGTGAAGTAAGGGATATCGTCTCCGTTGGGTGGTGTTACAGGATTGACTCCACGCAACCCGGAGGCTGCGCTTCGAAGTCTCCCACCTACGCTCTGCAACAGAAACAATACCCCAACAACAGGATATAGTGAAGCTCCACGGGGTCTTCTTTTCCCACTGGAAGACCTCGGCATATTCACCGAGAAGTGAGTTCACCAGGTCCCGGGTAGGGACAGTAGAAGAGACGTTATGCCCTTCATGCAAGCCGCCAATTAAGCGGCGAGGTATTACGCTACCTTAAGAGGGTCAGAGTTTGGGGTCTGCAACCCTAAATGACATTATTCTGCTGAGCTTTTCCGGATGGTGTACTTGAACATGTTTACAGAATTTTTCTAGATTCTCCCAACCATATATTCTCAAATGATAGGTTGGTAATTTCGAATTATAATGCTTATACGGGCCGTTCAGATGGCACCGTACCCCAATTTTGTTCAAGGTTAGCATTGCTTTTTCAAGTAGCACTTTCCCTTTCTCGGATTGTGTAATATCCAGCACAGGAATCTTCGATTTTGAGGATGCATAGATGCTCCCCTCACTATCAAAAAACCCCGCGACAAAATATAAAGAGTCATCCGGGCGCGTACGTTTAATAATCTCGAAGAGAAGCTTGCTTTTCTTCCGCAGAACATAAACGTCCCTCTTAAATATTCGCCCTTTCGACCCTATTATATCATACAGCAATCCATTAAGGTACTCGAGCCACTCTAGGTTCTTTTGGTAGATTTGCACCTCTTTCCTTTTGAAATCGAGGTGTGCGTCACCAAAAGCACCAAGCATGTACTCAATTTTATTCATGGTATAAATTCCCTTTCCTGCTATTTAAAGCGATTGTTAGGGAAGTTTTCCACCATTCCGGAAACTCTGCAGTTTAGTAGAGTTGACAGAATACCCCCGCTCTTTACCAGCGCTTAGGCCCGTTGGACCGGGCTTTCACGTACTGGCAGTGAGCAGGCATCGGCCATTGTACTGGGCCTTACGGCTTTGCAATGACCTGTGTTTTTGGTAAACAGTCGCTCTTCCCTTGTCACTGCGACCTGCTGATGCAATGTATTTCAACTACAAAAGCAGGCACCCCTTCTTCCTAAGTTACGGGGCTAATTTTCCGAGTTCCCTTACCCGAGTTCTCCTGCCACGCCTTGGCCTTTTCAGCCAGGGGCACCTGTACTAGTTCTAGGTACGATCTTGCAGGGTCGTTATCCACTCACTTTTCGTGGACTCATGGCCTCAACCGAATCCCCAAACGGGGACCATTCCTCTCTTTCAACCACTTCTCCTCATAATGAGTCTCGATGGTTGTATGGGAGTTAGACAGAGTCTCCTCTGCTCAGCCTAGCCGCAAGTGTCATGAGTGAATCTTGCGTTGCCGCACCTACCTGCAAGGCACCGGAATATTAACCGGTTTCCCTTTCGCCATAAGGTGATTGGCCTATGGCTTAGGATCGGCTAACTCTCCGCTGAAGAACGTTGCGGAGAAACCCGTGCCCTTTCGGCGTTTGGGATTCTCACCCAAATTTGCTGTTACTAACACCAGGATATTCATTCCGCGCAGCTCCACAGGACCTCACGGCCCTGCTTCTCCACCGCGCCGACGCCTTCCTACTAGATCACACACAGAGTGTGTGCTCCTAGGTATCGGTGGCTGGTATAGCCCCTTTATCTTCGGAAACTACCCTCTCGGTTGGTCCGCTATTACGCGTTGCTTAGAGGATGGCTGCTTCTGAGCCTACCTCCCAACTGTCTGTGAGAGGGGTTTCCTTACCGTTTAGCACTTAACCAGCACTTTGGGACCTTAACCTAAGTCTCGGTCGTTCCCGTCACGCCCTCCGGGTTTACCCCAGAGCACCCGACTGCATCCTTCTACGACGAGCTAATGTTCGGAGTTTAAAAGGGAAGTAGAGCCTTTCGACTCCGTGTTTCCCGATTAGTGCTCTACCACTAGTTCAATCTCCAGATGCGCCATGCTGAGACATGCTTCGGAAGGAACCCGCTATCGCCATGTTCGAATGGACTTTCACCCCTATGCGTCGGTCACCTAAGCAGATATACTAGCACTAGTTGAGCGCCTCCACCAGTTTTTAGACCGGCTTCACGCTGCCGACGTATAGATCACAATGGCTTCGGGTCTTGCAGTAGTGATTAACGCCCTTTCAGACGCCCCGCCTCGCTTGTACTGCGCGGGCTCGCTTTCGCTCCGCCTTTCGGCTCACCACTCCTGCAAACTCCCTGGCTCTTGCTTCGAGAAGAAAGACAAGACACTGGTCCCCTCGCTTCGCTTCCACCCTCTCGAATGGTCGCTTCAGCGAAGTTCTACCCTTTCGCGCCTTGCCAACATGTCGCCATACAGTTTCAGGCTCTTTTAAACCTCCTATCTGGAGTGCTTTTCAGCGTTCCCTCACGGTACTAATCCGCTATCGGACTTCGGCATCTATTTAGATTTAGAGGTTGGTACCCCCATATTCCGGCTCCCTCGGGGAGCCGTACTCGTTGCACCTTCCTCCAGTATAACCCGCTTACGGGGCTATCACCCTTTGTCGCAGAGCTTTCCATCTCACTTCAGCTCATATACTGGATAGAATTGGTGCACCACATCCGCCCCAAAGTTACCCTTGGGGAGTTCGGTTTGATTCTATTGGGCTTTCATTCGCCATTACTAACCCAATCGCAATTGCTTTCTTTTCCTCCCGCTACTAAGATGCTTCAATTCACGGGGTTATAGCCCATCTCTGGGCAATGGACGATCTCGGGTTCAATGGTCGCATGCACCTACCCCGAGCATATCGCAGCTTGCCACGGTCCAAAGCCGAAGCCAGGCCATCCCCTGTATGGCTTAAACAATAGATATTCGCTAAATGCGCTTCATCCTCACTTCCATCCCCCTACATAGGGAGATGTAAGATACCTTCCCTCTCCACCTCTTTAGCAAGAGGTGTTGAGTGGACTCAGCGAGATGTTCAGCTGCCCCTCTAAGAGCAACTTTTGAACTCGCGACCTCCCGCTTTCTTGGCTGTTGAACAGCTTGCAAAGCGGGCGCTCTACCGGACTGAGCTATGAGCCCTCGGTATCATGAGACTTCAAGAGATTAGATTTGAGCAAAGGCGTGATACGCACGCATGTGACCTTGCATCTCCATTGATATAGATTATTTGCAGTTACAACCTAACGCGTGTTTTGTTAGGAGGTGATCTATCCGCAGGTTCCCCTACGGATACCTTGTTACGACTTAGCCCCCCTCATGAAACTCTAGTTCGATGACGGCAAGAACCGCCACCTCACTAAAACCTCACTTGGGTGACTTGACGGGCAGTGTGTGCAAGGAGCAGGGACGTATTCACCGCACGATGCTGACATGCGATTACTAGGCATTCCAGCTTCATGAGGGCGAGTTACAGCCCTCAATCCGCACTGGGACGGGGTTTCAGGGATTAGCTTGCCCTTTCGGGTTTGCAACCCGTTGTCCCCATCATTGTAGGCCACGTGTAGCCCGGGAAATTCGGGGCTTTAGCCATCTGCAACAGCCTTATAACCACTACAGATGTATACTGACCTACCGTCGCTCACTCCTTCCTCCTGCTTAACGCAGGCAGTCCCCTTAGAGTGCTTTCTGGACGGATCCAGAAATCGCAACTAAGGGCGTGGGTCTCGCTCGTTTCCGGACCGCAGAGCCTGAGAGTGAGGTTTGATGAAGGTTAAGAATTCTCTGGGAGGAGAAGGAATCAAATGCTTGCCCTCTTTTATTAACCTAAATCCAAGCCGCTCAATAAGCAGTTGCTTATCGAGCCCTATGCCTGTCATTATGGGCACACCGTTTTCATCTATGCGCCCTGAAGCATCAAATATGCCTGCGACGAATGCCGCACTGTACGCATTCTTATGTTTAAACCTGAGGTCCATTTCTCTCTCTATATCTGAGAAGAACCTCTTGTACCCTGAATGGTAGAAATATGCTTTCTTCCCGCTCAGCAGGATTTTGCTCGAAGGCATAAGCCCCGCACCAATCACTGCCTGTATGAAGAAATCGCGGACATGCGGGAGGCCCCGCACACCCACACCTACCCACGATTTTCGTGTGGACCACATCCCTATTATGTATGCCAATTCAGGCGTTAGTTTTATTTTCATTCACAATCCCTCCATCAAACCCTATCTCAAACTCTGTGATTTCCCGGACTTAACCGGACAGTTCACACCACGAGCTGACGATGGCCATGCACCACCTCTCGGCTTGTCAAGCAAGGTCTTTAGCCTGGCTCTCATTCTGCCGTCGTTCCCGGTAAGATTCCCGGCGTTGAATCCAATTGAACCGCAGCCTCCACGCCTTGTGGTGCTCCCCCGCCAATTCCTTTAAGTTTTAGCCTTGCGGCCGTACTCCCCAGGTGGCAGACTTAACACCTACGCTACGGCACGGCAACAGCACTAAGCTATTGCCACACCAAGTCTGCATCATTTACAGCTAGGACTACCGGGGTATCTAATCCCGTTTGCTCCCCTAGCCTTCGTTCCTCACCGTCGGACGTGTTTTGGTCAGGCGCCTTTTGTGGACCTTATTAGCGGAATCCAACCGCCAAACAGGTTCGCCACTGCTGGTCCGCCCAGGATTAACGGATTTTACCCCTACCCCGAGCGTACCCCTGACCTCCCCCACTCCCAAGCGAGGCAGTATTACTGGCCCGCCCTTCGGTTAAGCCGAAGGATTTCACCAGCAACTTACCAAGCCGGCTACGAACGCTTTAGACCCAATATACGTGGGTACCACTAGTAGTGCCAGTATTACCGCGGCGGCTGGCACTGGTCTTACCCACTCCTTATTCGCCTAGTTTTCTAGACTAAGCAAAAGGTCTCCCGAAGGAGACCACTCGGAGTTCCCCCATCACGCTTTCGCGCATTGTGGAGTTTTCGCGCCTGCTGCATCCCGTAGGACTAGGGCCCTTGTCTCAGTGCCCTTCTGGGGGCTCCCACTTACATGGCCCCTAAGGATTATAGGTTTGGTGGGCCGTTACCCCGCCAACAGCCTAATCCTCCGCAACCTCATCCTATGGCGGACACACTCCAATTCGTGTGCCTTTTGAGCGAGAGGGCATTCCAGCATCTCTCACCTATACGGTATTATCCTCAGTTTCCCGAGGTTGTCCCATTCCATAGGGCAGATTGATTACGTGTTACTCAGCCGTTCGCCACTCGTCCAGGTGAACGAGTTGACTTGCATGGCTTAGTCGAACTCCGATAGCAGTACCCTCCAGCAGGATCAACTGGAGTTGCTTAAGGTCTTGGCATTTCGCGTTTGAAACAAACGCGGGTATTAACCACATTCGCGTGTTCATATCTTACCGCACGTTGCACGCTCATACGAGCGCGCTAGTGCACGTTTGCCTATTGCTCACTAAATCTCTCTTGAAGCCTCTCTCTAACCCGAAATGTGCTCGGGTTATAGCATAACCGCTATGGGATATGCTTCCATCATCGTTCCTGGCGTCATAGAATAAGAGCATCACAATCTCAGCCGCACGATGGGTAAGTGAATTTTAAGGAGTTTAGGTTTATAAGCCTTTCTACCCGCGTTCTGTAGCTTTAAAAATAAAACCCCCGGCCCCGCCCGGCCCACGAAATATTTATAAATCTAGAAAGTCCGAATGCCGCCATGAATGCAATCCTAATATCCTCCACGGGTGATGTAATTGTCACCGACCTTAAGAAAAATATGAAGGTTAGTATGAATAGGCAAATGCCGGGGTTTGTGCGCATAAAAACACGCCACGACTCTTTGAAGTTTGCACGCAACAATCCTATCCTTCTAGAGGAAAGGTATCTCTCGCACCAAGGCCCGAGCAGGAAGACCCTCTCGATCGATGTTGACATAATAAAAGCGGTTCGCCTGGTCAAGCACATCAATGAGGGATATGAAAAGGAAAAGAAAGACCTTGAGGGCATTTTTGAGAATATTTCAAATGCGCTTGCACTCATTGAGAAGCATGATAAGAAATGCGGGCAGTGTGAGCAGGATTTGGAGGAGGCGCAGTCCCTCATCAAAAATGTGCTCATAAAGATAAAGAGAACGCGCGCGTTCTACAAAGTCCTCTCAAAGTTCAAGATAGAGAACGCAATAAATCACATTGAAGATGCACAGAATGCGGAAAACGATTTTGAGATGAATATGCACCTCAAGCCCGCATCATCCATTCTCTATGCAGCCAAGAGAAGGCTCGAGAGAAGGCTCGATAATATAGGCCCGATTAATTCGTACAATATTGATCGCGAGATGTACTTGCGCGGTATTCGTGACTATTATATATGGGGGAAGATGATACGTTTGGCGAAGCAGCTTCAATCTCTCCCGCAAGATACAGTAAATGCATACAAAAGCGATGTCTATCTCTATAATAACATTATGGAATTGTGCAAAATTGCAGTGCAGGATTCTTTGCAATTCAAGAGCGCTCTCACAGAAGTTGGCCAATCTGTCAAGGAGTCGGGGAGGAATCCCTATGGACTAAAAGAGCTGCGCAGGGCATATGTATTAGGGGTCCGCGAGTCAAAGATGGATGATGCGCTTGATCATCTTCATGAGGCCGCAGTTCTCATAGGGTTGGACAAGCCGTTCTACATTGCGGCACAGCTCAAGGAGACGAATGATGATTATACGCCAGTGCTCATAGAACAGTTGTGTGATGTTGATCTTGAACTGCTTACAGATAACCCAAAAGCCGCACTCTCACATCTAAGGTGGGTTCTATCATTCTATGAAGACATATTCCAGGGAAAAGCCAAGAAGCCCGAGCCCTACACCTCCATCTAACTCTAAACAACAGATGCAGCCAATAATATTCCAGATATTACTGCGAGCACTACGCCTGCGATCTGGTGGAGTATTAATTTTTCTTTATTTAGGAAGATTCCAAGAAACACTCCTACCAATATATATCCTTCAGTTAGTGCAACGGTTATCCCGATAGGTATGATGGTCATTGCAAAAGCAAACGCGATCCACGCCAGATTATAGAATATGCACATGCTGAGAAAAGCAACCTTTTC
>Ga0315298_1009774_pt1 | contig 11729 bp, 8 predicted proteins | sample WHS_1_MG_FD_203077 | JGI IMG/M metagenome (GOLD analysis project Ga0315298, IMG submission 203077) | Extremophilic microbial mat communities from Washburn Hot Springs, YNP, Wyoming, USA - WHS_1_MG | ecosystem: Environmental > Aquatic > Thermal springs > Hot (42-90C) | place: USA: Wyoming... | reverse complement strand
TGCTTGTAGAAATTTAACTGATGGAAGCATAAACTCAATAAGAATGCAGTCAGGTTATCAAGTTGGTAGCTGGTTTGATGTAAACACAACTGAATTTATTGCTTGTGATATATTTAATTATACAAATAATGCTGATGTAGTTAGAGTTGATGTATTATTAGTAATTCCTTCTGATAACCAAATTAATGGTGCAACTGGAAATGTAATTACTGCAATTGGATATGCTTAATTATTAGATGTTAGTCTTATACTATTTTTTAAGAACGCTTGGATATGAAAATAGAATAAATTGAAAATGTTTTTATAGCACAAATTGTTAAAGAGAATATGAAAAAAATAAAGGTGATAAGAGTATTGATTTTTTGTGCGTTGGCTATTTTGCTTTTTGTTTTAATTTTAAAAATGTTCTCTTTGCCTCTGCAATTTTTTGCAGGATATGCAGACGAGGTTTTTTCAGGTGTTAAAGCATCAATTGCCTTTTTTGTTGAAAAGCCAGGACCTATTATTTTTATTGTTAGCCCGGAAAATGTTACTTATAATTTTAATATAGGAAGCCCTTATTTGTTAAATTTAACAGTGCATAGTAATGAAACAAATTTAGTAGGCTGGAGATATACTCTTTATGATTTAAGGCACAATGTTATAGTAAATGAAAGTGTTCCTTTTGAGCCAAATACAACTTTTTATGCTGTTAGATGGCAAAACAAATTAAGTGTTTTTGCAAATAATTCAAAGACAGGTAGTTCTGGAAGTGCTAGTGTTATATTTTTTGTTAATGTGCCTAATAGCGCTCCTGCAATTCAAAATTTGTCATCGCAGATTTATGTGTGTGAAAATAGGGCTCTTAATGTTTATTTTAATGTAATTGATCCTGATGAGGATACTTTGCAAATTGGAATTTCTCCTGCTGATTTGATATTTGGAGTTTATCCTGTTGTTAGTTATGGAAAGACACGCGTTGATGCAAATCTTTTTTCAATCTTGCTGAACAAGAAATATGTTGGTAATTATAGTAAAGATGTTTTTGTTATTGATCCGCAAGGAAAAATTGACACAAAAAAGATAAATATTACAGTTATTGAAGTTAATAATGTGCCTGTTTTAGAAGGGCTTCGCGGATCTTATACTTTGTATACACGAGGCGAGGAAAGCACTGAGATTATTGAATTAAGTATTAATGATGTTGAAGGTGGTAAAGAGTTTAATTCAGGTAACTTTACTTATAATCTGAGTGTTCTTTCTGGTGTAAAGTTTTTTGATTTTGATTCTTATGGCAGGGCATATCTTGTTGCAAATGAGAGTCTCGTTGGTGTTCATAATTATATGTTTTGTCTTACAGATAAGGGAGTTCCAGAGCATCCAAATATTAGTTTATGTACTAATCAAAAAGCTTCTAATAATACAATCTGCCAAAATTTCTCAGTAACAGTTACTAATGAGAACAGAGCACCAACTATTACTTCTTACTATCCTCTTTTGAAAAACTTTAGTGTAAATGGGACAGATTTAATTTACTTTAATATTACAAGTTTTGATCCTGATGGTACTACACCTGATAATTACTGGTTTGTTGATGGCAATTTAGTTAAATATGAACATCTAGCAGAGTTTTCTAATTTTACATATTCGTTTGGTTGCGGTGTTTCTGGAAAACATATTATAGAAGCAAGAGTTAGTGATGGATTAGCAAATGATTCTGTTCAATGGGATATTAATGTTTCTCTTGTTCCTTGTGCAGTGCCTCCTGGAGCTGGCGGAGGAGGGGGTGGGGCTGCAATTGTTGCTTGTGCTCCTAAGTGGATATGCAATGACTGGGGAACTTGCCAAAACACTGAAAACTCTCTAAAAGCAGGAGTTTTAAGCGGAGAGGATTACAGGGATATTAAAAATCTTTGTTTAAGAGACACACTAACTGAATCTAGTTGCGGATTTCAGGTTAGAGATTGTTTTGATTTAAATGCATGTAATGTTACTTTTAATTTGCCTTCTGAGCTGCAAATTTGTTATTACACTTCAGAACCAAGTTGTTTTGACGGTATTAAAAACTGTCATGATGGCTTGTGCGAGTTTTTAGTAGACTGCGGAGGCCCTTGCCCTCCATGCCCTACTTGCTCTGATAGAATAAAAAATCAAAATGAGGAAGGAGTAGACTGCGGAGGCCCTTGCCCTCCATGCCCACCTGCTGCAATACCTCTCTTAGAACGCAGAGATAGCGTTAAACTTATACTCTTAATTTTAAATTTGTCACTTTTATTTGTTATCTTAATTATTTTAGCAAGAATACTTTTGAAGTATATTAGAAGCAGGCTTGACAAATCATAAATTTTTTATTATTTGAGAGGTTTTATGTTTGACGCCTATGCGATAGATTTTAATAATACTTAAACGACTATAATTTGTTATCTATATTACAAAAAATCTAAGATGAAAACAAAAGAGGTAATCACTTTGAATTTAAGGATTTTGATAGTATTTGCCTTAATTTTTTTTGTTAGTGGTGCAATAACCTTTGCTACTAATTCAAAAAGCAGCGGAAATGTTAATTTAACTATTTATGACGAAGTTGATTTAAATAGTACTTTAATTAAAGTTTCAAATAGACCTTTTATTTTTTATGCAAACTTTACAAATTCAAGCGGAGTTATTCTTAATGAGGGTGTTGGGGGAAATTGTACAATTACTTTTAATTATAGCGGTATCTTTGAGCCTGAGCCTTATGCGCAAATGATTTTTAATCAAACTATACTTGCTTGGCAATACAATAGAACTTTTAATTATAAGGGCGAACACGTTTTTAGAGTTAATTGCACAAGTAATTATGGATCAATAGAATTAGATGATAATTTTTCAATTATAGATACTGCACCAACAATTAATAAATCAGCAGGAAATGTATATATTGATTTAGATGGAAATCCTGGCACAATGGATTATTTAATATGTAGCGAAGATTCTTTATGTATTTTTAATTTTTCTTCATATGTTTTTGACCCAGACGTAAATGACATTTTAACTTATGGTTATACAGCAGAAAATACTACTTTAACTAATTTTACTTTAAATTCTTCAACAGGAATTTTGTTAATTAATATAACAAATAATCTTTTTTGTGGCACAAAGCAGATTGGGCTAAATGTAAAAGATACAGATAATGCATTTGATTCAGCCATTTTAAATGTTAATATATCGTCTGTAAATGACGCGCCGGTTTTTACAAATTTGAGAAATCAGTCATTTAATATGTCTAATTTGTTTAATTATACAATAAATGTTTATGATGAGGAAAATAATTCTCCTTTTGCTTTTAATATTACTTTTTTAAATTGTAGTGTTGCTCCATGGAGCACGCGTAATTGTAGTACTCCAGAAGGAAGGCAGCTGTTTAATGAAACTTTTTACCAAGTTAATGAAACAACTGGCACAATTAACATAGCATTTACTCCTTCTAAAAACGATGTCGGGGATTATTTAATTAATTTTAGTGTAACTGATTCAGGAGTTCCAAACAAAACAACTAGTCAAATAGTTAATTTTTCAGTGCTAAATGCAAACTCTCCTCCTGAATTTGTTTATATTTGCGATAATGAAAGAAATTGGAATGAAAATGATAATATTAGTTGTGTAATTAATGCAAGTGATATTGATGAGGTTTCAAATTTAACTTTAATTGCAAATTACTCTTGGTTTTTATTTAATCATAGTTCTGATAAACTAACTTTAAGTGCCCAACCAAGTGAAAATGTAAGTTTTGTGGTTAATTTTACTCCAGATGATATGCAGGTTGGAAGATGGAATGTAAACTTAACTCTTGTAGATAGTTTAGGAAAGTCTTTTTCAAAAGAAATTCAGTTTAATATTTACAATATTGATGATAATGTTTCTCTTGACGAAATTAAGAATATTACTGCTTATAGTACTAATTTTTATGAGATATTTGTAAATGCAAGTGATGATGATTTGTTAATTCCTGATAAAAATGTTTTTAATGAGCAAATTAGTTTTTATTCTAATTTTAGTTGTGTTAGTATCACTTCTTTAGGGCCAATTGCAGGTACAAATAAAACTCAGGCAAAAATTAGTTTTAATGCAAGCAATAGCTTTTGTTTTACGCCCGGAGAAAATTATTCTGTGAAGATTAGTGCAAATGATTCAAATAATTTTTCAGGTGCATCAAGAGAATTCATAATTTATGAAATAAATAATACTGCACCTGTTTGGAATCTTAGCACATTTAATATTAGCTCTAATGAAGATGAATGGCTAACTTTAAATTTAAGTTTAAATGTAAGTGATGCACAAAACGATATTTTAACTTTTAGTTTTGTAAATGAATCTGCTTTTCCTTCATTTTCAATAGACGCAAACACTGGCTTAATTAATTTTAAACCAAACGACAGAGATGTAGGATTGCATTACGTTAATATTAGTGTTTCAGATGGCGCAACTTCTTCTACAGCTAGATTTAATTTTACCATTTTAAATAAAAATGATTTGCCATTTATTCCTTTAGATAATCTTACAGGTATAGAAGGAAACAATTTGTCCATAATTTTAAATGATACTGTAAGGGTTATTAATGCAACAGAGGATACCTCTTCTGCATTATATGTTAATGTTTATGATGATGACTTGCTTATTCCTCCTTCTCAAAAGCAATATTATAACGAGAGTTTTGTTTTTAATGTAACAATAGAGGGCCCAAATCAAACAATAATTAATTTTACAGAGAGTTCTTATTTTGAGGGAAGTAACAGAACTAAGTTTGGAGCATTTTTTACACCTAAAAAAGGCGATGTAGGGTATTATAATGTGACTATAAGTGTGAGTGATATGAGCAATGAAACTTACGCGATTAATTTTACTTTAATCATAAACAAGGTTAATCATTTTCCAGAGTTATTAAATATTCAAAATCAAACTTCTTCATATAATGCAACTTGGTTTTATGATATTAATGCAAGTGATATTGAAGATGGAAATGATAGTGATGGAAACTTAACTTTCTTTTATAACATATTTTATAACACCACTCCTTACTTACATTCTTTACTCAAGAATCCAGGCGCATTTAATCCTACTTTAGGTATATTTAATGTAGCTTTTAACGATACTTCTGTTGGGGTATATGGCATAAACATTAGTGTTGAAGACAGAGAAGGATATAACACAACTAAAAAGTTTTGGCTTTTTGTTTATGATAAACCTTTAATTTCCCTTCCTTTGCCAGATACTAACTTAAACGCAAGTGAGAATTTTGAAAGTAATTTTACATTTAAAGTAAATCACACAGTTGCAGATAACTTAACTTATTTTGTTTATCTTAATTCAGAATTAAAGTATAATCTAAGCTATTATGGCAATGGAACTGAGTTTGTGTGGAGATTTACACCAAATTACACTGAAGAAACTTATGGCTTGTTTGCCAATTTAACTCTTTTTGTTTTAAACCCCTCATTAAATTATATTAATTCAACTAAAACATGGAAGATTAATATTTCACATACTAATGCACCTGTTTATTTTAATGGAACAATTCCGAACAGCTCAAAGGCAATTGACCAGAGAATTTCCTATAATTTATTAAATTACTTTAATGATATAGATGTAAATGATCCTGTTTTAAATGAAAGTTTAAATTATAATGTTATATCTAATGAAAGTGGAGGCATAACATATTCTATTTCTAATAATGAAATTACTTTTTCTTCTTCTCCTTTGCCAAGTAATGGTACTTTTATGATTACTGCCAATGATTCTGAATATAATGCAAGTAGCAATTGGTTTATGGTTGAGTTTGTAGCAACCCAATCAACATCTGGAGCGCAAACTTCAACAGGCGGAAGCGGAGGCGGAGGAGGAACAACTGTAAAAAAAGTGCCTGTTTTGTTAAAACTTATACTGCCAGATCCAGCTTCTATGGATAAAAAAGATAAAATAACTTTACCTGTTACACTTGTTAATGAAGGAGAGTTTGTTTTAAATGGAATTAGGCTGTTTAGCAGTGTTTCTAAAAATGGAAGTTCAGTAGAAAAGGTTCGTTCTTATTTTAATACAAACTACTTTGATTCAATGCCAATAGGTAGCAGAGAAAATGTTGAGCTTACAATTGAAAGCAATACCGATGAGGTAGGGGTTTATGAAATTATAATAAATGCAACTGTCGATGATCCTAAGTATGAGGATTGGGGAAAAATTTATATTACAATACACGAAGGCAAGAAAATCGAGGAGCGTATCTTGTTTATAGATGAGTTTATTATTGGTAATCCAGAGTGCATAGAATTAAAAGAGATTATTGAAGAAGCAAAAAAAGCTTTGCAAAAAGGAGAGATAAGTCTTGCAGAAAAACTTAGTGAAGATGCATTGGCTGCTTGTAAACAAGCTATTTCACAAAAACCTAATCCTAAAAAAGTTTTTTCTTCCGAAGTTAGTGTAATACTAAACACTACTCTTATTGCTATTTTAGGAGCTTTTGGAATAGGAATAATTTATTATTTTTATAGGAGGAGAAGATTACAGGCTGTTTTGGAGGAAAGAGATATTTCTTCTTTTTTAATTAACAAATGATACTTAAATTTTTTGGGGTTTTTACAAATAAGAAAATGTTTAAAAATTCGCTTGAATTAGAAATTAGGGAGAGAGGTAGATGAAAGAAGATATTTTACAACAAGGTCAAAAACTAAGTAATGAAGAAATTAGAGAGGCAGCGCGCGTAATCTTAAATATAAAAAACGAAATTAAAAAAGTTATTGCAGGGCAAGAGGAGGTTATCGATTCTCTTATTTGTGCTTTATTATGCAATGGGCACGTATTAGTAGAGGGTGTTCCAGGTATTGCTAAAACCCTTCTTATTAAATCGTTAGCACAAGTTACCGGCTGTAGTTTTAAGCGTATACAGTTTACAGTAGACTTATTGCCAAGCGATATTTTAGGACTAACAACTTATAATCCTGAAAGCGGTTTTGAAATAGTTAAAGGGCCTATTTTTGCTAATTTTGTTATCGCTGATGAAATTAATAGAAGCCCTCCAAAAACGCAATCTGCTTTAATTGAAGCAATGCAGGAAAGGCAGGTTACTATTGGAAATACTACTTTTTTGTTGCCTTCTCCTTTTTTTGTAATGGCTAACCAAAACCCTATTGAATCAGAGGGAGTTTATAATCTACCAGAAGCTCAAATAGACAGATTCATATTTAAGGTTTTAATGGGTTATCCTAAAAAAGATGAAGAATTGAGGATAATGGAAGAGAATGCAACTTTAAAAAATTTTGAAGATTTTCATTTAAACAGCGCTACTTCTGCTCAAGAAATTTTATATTTGCAACAAATGGTTCATAGAGTTTATTTAGATCAAAAAATTAAAGAGTATATCTTAAATTTAGTGAATCTTACACGTAGCAAGGATTTTGAATATGGAAATTATATCGAATTAGGAAGTTCTCCTAGAGCAAGCATTTATCTTTTTATTTCTTCTAAGGCACTTGCTCTTATTAAGGGAAGAAATTATGTTATACCTAAGGATGTAAAAGAAGTTGCTCCTCTTGTTTTAAGGCACAGATTAATCCTTTCTTATAAGGCAAGAGCTGATGGAATTACTTCTGATAAAATTATAGAATCTCTTTTAAGAACAGCGAGAGTTCCATGATGGCAGAGCAAAAGATTCAAATTGATGTTGCAAGAAGCATAAAGGAGTTTCAGGATGCTTTAAAATATTTGCAATTTAATAAAAAAATTTATCAAATAATCTTTAGAGGAAAGAGTTTTGACTTTGATAGTTACAGAAATTACGGGCCGGATGATGATTCTTCGCTTATTGATTGGAAAGCAAGTTTAAGGGCAGGAAAACTTTTAGTTAGAAAATATATAGAAGAAAAAGACAAAAAAGTAGTTTTTGTGATAGATGTTAGTGATAGCATGGTTTTTGGTTCAGGAGAAAAACTAAAATGCGAATATGCAGCAGAGGTGGCTTTGGCTTTTGCATATTTTGTGATTGGAGCAGGAGACAAAATTGGTTTTGTGCTTTTTAGCAATCGGGTTTTAAGTTATTCAATGCCTCGCGGCGGATTAAATCAATTTTCTTTTTTTGAACAAGAATTAACAAACCCAAAGATATACTCCGGTCCAACAAATATTAGCACTGCACTAAAATTTGTGGCAGACACTTATGAAAAACTTTCTGCAGTGGTTGTTTTGTCAGATTTTTTAAATGTAGATAAGAATATTTTGGAATCTTTGCGTTATTTGTCTAGTAAGTTTGAGACAATTGCTTTAATTATTAAAGATAATAGGGATTTGGAATTAGGCAATGTTTCCGGAGAATTTTTAATTGAAGATCCTATAAGCGGAGAGCAATTACTAATAAACCCAAAAATTGCAAAAAAATTTTATGCTTCTTATGCTCGAAAAAAAGAAAGAATGATTACTGAAATATTTCGCAAAAATAAAGTGGACTATCTTAAATTACTCACTTCAGAGCCATTTGCTTATAAATTAGCTTACTTCTTAAGAGAAAGAGCAAGGGGTGTTTAATATGGAGGTTTTATTTAGCAGACCATCATATCTTTACTTTCTTTTAGTTATCCCTCTAATTATTATTTTTAATTTTTTTGTTTTAAAAATAAAAAGAAGGAGAGCTCTTCAATTTTCTAATTTTGAGGCAATAGCGCGCGTTAAAGGTGTGGAGATTTACTCAAAGAGCTTTTTTCCTGTTTTTTTGATGTGTCTAATTGTTTTACTTTTAACTTTTTCTCTTGCAGGAACTTCTTTAGCTTATGAATCCCAAATAAGCTCATTTTCTTTTGTTATTGCTTTAGATAACTCTGGCAGTATGGGAGCAAAGGATTTTTCGCCTAGCAGATTAGAAGCAGCTAAGGAAATCGCAATAAATTTTGTAAATTCTTTACCAACCGGAACGCATATAGGAGTTATTTCTTTTTCTGGGAATGCTTTTATTAATCAGGAAGTAAGCGATGACAAGAGAGCAGTTATTGATGCAATTAGTGGAATAAACCTTGCTCAGATAGGAGGTACTGATTTGGCTGAGGCAATTGTTACTTCAAGCAATCTTTTAGAGAAGGAAGAAAATAAAGCAGTTATTTTGTTAAGTGATGGACAGGCTAATGTTGGAAATTTGAATGACGCAGTGGCTTATGCTTTACAAAAAAATGTTAGGGTTTACACTATTGGAATTGGTACAGAAGAAGGTGGAAAGACTTCTTTTGGTTTTTCTAAAATTGATGAAGAAGCCTTGAAATCAATAGCTTATGAAACTAAGGGCGAGTTTTTTTTAGTAAAAAACAAAGAAGAATTATCTGATACTTTTAAAAAAATATCCAATTTTAAATTAGCGCGAGTTATTAAAAATATCTCAAATGAATTGCTGATTTTAGTTTTAATTCTGTTTGTTTTTCTTTATTTTTACAAAGAATTGCGCTTTGTTTTTCCTTTTTAATTTAAACCAAAGAACCTGTGCGTTTTACATACTCTTTTATTCTGTTTAAATTATTTAGTTCTTTTTCAGAAACAAACGCTCTTTTTTTACTTTTTGAAATTGGTGCAGAAAAAACTTCTGGTTTTATGACAACAGGTTTTAAGTTACGAACTTCTTCAAATGTAGGTATAGCATATTCTTCTTCTTTTAGAGTTTGTTGTATAGGAGGTGTTTGTTCTTGAATCTTTTCTTTCTTCTTTAAAAATGAAAATACTTTTTTAAGAAAATTAAATTTCTGATTTGTATTTTTGTTAGATTTATCATTTTTTTCTTCTTTAATTATTCTTTTAAATAGCGTTAAGAGAGCGAGTACTTTATAACTATCGACCTCTACTCCAGAATATTCATATTCTAACATTTTTTTTACAAATGCCGCAGCAAGAGGTTTGTCTTTTTCTGCAAATACTTGATAAAGATCTTCATAAGTGGCGTTTTGTTCTAAGTTGTACTCTTTTGTGAAAAATTCAAGAGCTAATTGACGAATTTTAGGCAGAGTAGTTTTATCTAAATTTTTTTGTCGTAAAAGAGTTTCTAATTCTTCTTCAATATTTAACTCTCTGACTTCTTTTTCAGGAACTTTTTTTTGCGAGGCTATCTTTTTTTCAAAAAAAATTAAGAGAATTGCCAGTCCTGCAAAAATTATTCCAACGATTAGCAATGCCCCTTTATCAGACAAAACACTTCCAATATCCATAAATATTTATAATTACAGATATATAAAAAGGTTATTACTGATTTGCAGTAATGTTCTTCTTTTGAATAATAAACCTACTGCCAACAAAGTCAGAAATTACTGCATTTAGGATTTTATCTCCAAGAGCTGCGGTAAAAATTCCTTTTGTTAGAGGGATGCGTGTTTTTTGAGAAGTTTCTTGTAATACTGAATCAATTTCTTCTTTTGTAAGTGTAATTGGTAGAGTTTGTATTAAACCACCTCTTGTTATTATTAAAGGTTTGCCCGGGCCAGGGCATTCTATACTTTGAAAAATAGGATCCTGCATTAAATTATTAATCTTGCTTAAACTTTCTAAATTTATTGATATAGCAGATGGCATGGGAGTTGGTAAATTTTGAGAAGGTTGTTTTTGTCTTATAGGTGGTGTTTGCGTACTTATTAAATATGGTTTCGGAGGCATCATTATTCTAACTTGTTTTGGCGTTGGCGGAGTAACTCTTCTTGGTTGAATTTGATTTATAACATTAAATAAACTTTCATTTTTTGTTGAGTTTTTTTGAGTTTGCTCTTTTTTTAAGACATTTTCAGTAGGTCGACTAGCAGTTTGGACTAGAGGAATAGGAAGTGGTTCTATAATTTTAGGGCTTTCAATTTCTTCTTGAGGAAATTTTGTAAGATTTAATGAGTAAGTAATCTCTTTTGGTTTTTCAATTAACTTTTTTGATTTTTGTTTAATTACTTCTAAAATAAAATTTTTTAAAAATTGTGTTCTTTGAGGATATTGCTCGCTCATATTTTAGGAAGAGGCTTGGTTAAAGAAGTAGTATACTCCGAAGATTCTTCATTTGTTGTTTGTGGTTTTCCATAAACTCTTTCTTTAATACGCTCTTCTACCAACATTAATCCCTTAGCTATTGTTTTGTTTTGCTCAAGAAGTTTGTCTACTTTATCTAGGAATTCTTTGTCTTTTTCTGCAAATTGATTTACAGGGTTTTCTGCAAAACTTCTAGCTGCACTTTCAAACAAATTCAGCAAGTTTGCAATTTGTTCAGATAATTTGTCAAATTTTTCAGCTAAGTTAGCATGTACTTTTTGTAATTCTACTAAATTTTCTAAAATTTTTTCTTCAATATTTGTTTGTAGAGGGTTTGATGGGTTTTCTCTTTTTTTATTCATAATTAAATAATGGTCGTTTTTCTTTATAAATGTTTTTAATCTGATTTTTTATAGGCTAAGAAGCTCTGTAGAAAGTAAACCTGGAGAATGGAGATTTACTAACTTTTCTACATTATAGCTATAATTTTGAATATATACCTCATTTTTCTAGGCATTGGATTTTTTTGCATAGATTATATCGCCAAATTTATAGCTCTGATTATTATAGAAACTAAAAAAATGCTGTTTTTTCTATTAAACTTTCTACAGAGCTAGAAAAGAAGAGTGTGGGACAGATATCACTTGTAAATAAGAATTAAGTTGTGCCAGACCATTCTTACAAGCAAAGCCATGTCCATTCTGTCATCTCTTTTTTGGCTGATTTTCCAGCCAAACATTTTTTTATCT
>Ga0315298_1009773_pt1 | contig 11732 bp, 6 predicted proteins | sample WHS_1_MG_FD_203077 | JGI IMG/M metagenome (GOLD analysis project Ga0315298, IMG submission 203077) | Extremophilic microbial mat communities from Washburn Hot Springs, YNP, Wyoming, USA - WHS_1_MG | ecosystem: Environmental > Aquatic > Thermal springs > Hot (42-90C) | place: USA: Wyoming... | reverse complement strand
TATTCTTTATTCTCATTTATTTGAACTGTTAATGAATAAGGTAGGTAACCATCTTTTTTAATTTCAACTTTATAACTTCCTACATTTAAATTAGTATTTAATGGTGTTTTTCCATATAATTTTCCATCTATATATACATCTGCTCCTTGAGGGGTTGAATCAAGAAATAATTTTCCCTGTTTTAAAACTGGTTGAGTTGGAATTGTTGAAGAGGTTGAAGAGAGTTTAGGGGATAATTTTAATGTCTTATTCTCTTCTATTGTTATTTTATCAGTGTAATCTTGATAACCACTTTTAGTTATCTTTAAGTTATATGTTCCTATATCTAAATCTAATTTTAATGGTGTATCTCCTTTATATTGATCATTTATGTAAACTTTTGCTTTATCTGGAGTTGAGGATACTTCAAGAGAACCTTTTTTTGCTGTAGTTGATATTGGTTCTAATGTTACTTTTAAGGTGATTTCTTTATTCTCTTCTATTTTTATGTTTTGTTCTTTTTCTTTATAATTCTCTTTTACAAGTTTTAGTTTATACTCACCAATGTTAAGGTATGTTTTAAGAGGGGTTAATCCTTTATAGGTATCATTAATATAAACTTTTGCTTCTTTTGGTTCTGATACTACTATAAGGGTTCCTGTTTTAATACCAAAGAGTGATGGTTTAAATAGAAAGATGAAAAGAATGGAGAGGAGAATGAGAAGGGAGGGGATGGTGATAACCATCGGAGACACACCACCAATTTTAACCAAACAAATTGTTATATTATCAGGACCACCTCTTTTATTTGCAAGGTCTATAAGAGATTCAACAGATTTTTGGGGTGAATGCATAATTACTTTTTTATAAATTTCAGAATCATCAACAACTCTTGTTAAACCATCTGTTATTAATAAAATATAATCTCCATTTTTTAAATTAATTGTATAAAAATCTACTTCTACATCTCTTTCACTACCTATACTTCTTGTTATTATATTTTTATATCTTGACCTCTTTGCCTCTTCCTTTGTTATAATACCCGCTCTTACCTGTTCATCTACTAATGAATGATCTCTTGTTATCTGTCTTATTCCCTTTTTATTTATTATATATGCCCTGCTATCACCAACATTTGCAATTATTGCTTTTTTATCAAGAATAACAGCAACAACTACTGTTGTTGACATTCTATTATTTTCAGGATTCTTTAAATTATCTTGATAAATAATCTCATTTGCTTTAAGAATTGCATTTTTCAATTTTATAACTGGGTCAATATCTGGTGGTTGCGAATAATATGTATCATTAATAACTTTTAGGGCAAGTTTACTTGCATAGTCACCTCTTGAATATCCACCAACACCATCTGCTACTGCATATAATGAACCATAAATTAATTTTTTATTTTTACTTTTTGGCTCATGGACCAAGAAAGCATCTTCATTTTTTTCTCTTGATTTTCCAATATCACTTTTAACAAAAAATTTTGTTTTTAAAATTATCCCTTTTTTAGTTTTTAATGCATCAGACATTTATTCACCTTCTTCATAAATAATTATAACTATTTGATTTATAGGGTCCCAATTTACTTTACATCCTAAATTTTCTGCAACAAACCTAACTGGTAGCATAGTTCTACCTTGAATTATCATAGGAACAACTCTTGGATTATCAGGATCAATTAATTTATAGTATCCATTAACTTTTGCTAAATTTTTTCCAATCCAAAGTTCAATTGTTATTTCTTTAAAATTAATTGTTACTTTTTTTTCATCTCCATCCCAAACTACATTTGCACCAAGGGGCTCAACAACATGTCTAATTGGTAAATATGTTCTTCCTTCAATTATTTCGGGTGGAACATCTATCCCTTTAGGTTCATTATTCACAAAAATTAAATTTTTACCTATTTTGAGTTCAATTATTTTAAATTTGAATTTAAATGAAATGTTAAATTCTTTTGATTTATTATCATTGTAGGAAATCTTGACATTAAATATATATTCATCTAAATAACTTTTATATTTTTCAATATTTTCTTTTAATTCTTTCGGTATTTCAATAATTAAATTGATATCCACCTGTTCATCTTTTCTCAATTTTTCAATTTTATCTGGAATAAACTGAAAACTAAATTTAAATTTAGAATCTGTTGATAAATCAAAATTTATATTTTTAACATCACCATTTTTAGATTTTAGAGTGAATTTATATTCTACTTTATCTTCTTTAAATAATATCTCTTTTTCTTCGTTGTCAATAGAATATTCTAATTCACCTAATTTTTGTTCTAAAACATTAATTTTGATCTCTTTTTCATAATGGCAGTTTTTACATTCTATCATTAAATTAAAAATGTAATTTTTTTCATCTGTTTCATCTTTTGGTTTAATATTAATTTTTATCTCTTTTTCTTCATCTTTTAAAAGAGAATTTATTTTGATAATATCTCCAACCGAATAATTTTTATTCTCAAACGAAATTTCAATCCAATCAAAATTATAATCTTGAAGACCAATTAATTTCAAAGAGATATCTTTTAAATCTCCGTTTATGGCTGATAATTTTATTATTATGTTATCTTCATCACCTTTTTCTATTTCTATTCCTTCCTTTGAAATTGAGTATTTCAATTCTCCCCATTCAACAACTTTAATAAAAATTTCGAATTCACCATTTGATGGTTCAACTATATCACCAATTTCTAATTTAAAAGAAATTTTAAATTCATATTCACCTTTAAAATCAATTGGTGGTGGTTTAGGAGGTGAAAATTTTAGTTTTAAGGGTTTATCTAAATCAATTTTTATTTCCTCACCAATTTTATATTCTTTATCATTTATATAAATCCATTTGATATTTACATTTTCAATTCCTTCTGGTAGAGAAATAGAATCTAATTTTAAATTTAATCCTTCTAAATTTTTTTCTTTATCATAAGAAAAAATAAAATTAATTCCTTCAGTAGTTCCAATACCAATCTCTAAAGGATTTTCTTTAGTCATAATTTTATCCATACTTATAACAAGTTTCCCTTTCTCTAAAACAATTATGGTAAATGTATCTTTTGGTTTATACTCTTTTGGATTGGGTGAACATTCTATCTTAAATTGATATTCTCCTAAACTTACTCCTTCAATTGGTTTAAAGTTTAAATTTATAGATTTAGTTTCATCCTTTTTAATTTCACCAATATATATATTTTCTCCTATGTGAAATATTTTGTCATTATAAAATATCTCTATCCATGAAAAATCTAAATTCTGATTTTGTGGATTTTTTAAATTACTTATCTTAAAACTAACATTTGAAATATTTCCACCTTTTGCTGTAAAATTTACAATTATTGATTTTTCTTCATTCAAAAGAACTTCTAAATAATCATTAGAAATTTGAACATAAAGATTACTTTCTTTAGGTGTTGTTGATGGTGGTGGTTGTCCATCAATATTTTGTGAAAATGTTATTGGTAAATTAAGAAGGAAAATTATTGTTATTAAAAAAGTCTTAATTAATAATTTATTTACTTTTTTCATATTAGGCACCTCTATAAAAAATTATGGAGGAGTAGGAGGATAGAGTTTATCATTAATGAATTGAGTTATCTTTCCTGATTCTATTATAATATTATCAATGGAAAACTCATAATCTCCGTTTGCTAAAAATACTTTTGCTGCATATTTACCGGGTGTAATATCAATTATACAATTACCTTTATTATCTGTTTGATACTTCCCAAAAAATTTAGCTTGAACAGGAGAAACTAACCATGTAAGTATATCATATAAAGCTAAATTTCTTGGTTGGGTATCACTAAATTGTAATTTTAATCTTCCTAATTTAAAAATAGCATCTGTGGTTTCATTTCTATTAACTACTATGTTTTTTTGCATCCAACTATAGCCAGGTCCTTCTATATAGACACAATATTTTCCTTCATCTAAACTGAAGAAAACTTCACCATTTTTATCTGTCTTTTCAACTTTTAAAAATTCACCTGGTTCAGGCTCACCCGTTTTAGGGTTGCTTTCCTGTTTATAAACTAAAACATTTTGACCTTCTCTACCTGTATTATCTACATGTAAAATTTTTGCATGAATTCCTTGTTCTTTTGATACACCAATTTTCATTAAATTTATCGTTTTTAAATCATTAGTTTGTCCATTTTTAATGTTAACCTTAGTAGAGTATTCATTATATCCTTCTTTCATTATTCTTAATGTGTATGTTCCTTCATTTAGTTCATAACTTTTAATTGGAGTTTTACCTATGTTTTTATCATTTATATATACATCTGCTTCTTGAGGGTTTGTATCTATTGAAAGATAACCAACTTTTTCAATGGTTGGAGTTGTTGAAGAGGTTGAAGAGAGTTTAGGGGATAATTTTAATGTCTTATTCTCTTCTATTGTTATTTTATCAGTGTAATCTTGATAACCACTTTTAGTTATCTTTAAGTTATATGTTCCTATATCTAAATCTAATTTTAATGGTGTATCTCCTTTATATTGATCATTTATGTAAACTTTTGCTTTATCTGGAGTTGAGGATACTTCAAGAGAACCTTTTTTTGCTGTAGTTGATATTGGTTCTAATGTTACTTTTAAGGTGATTTCTTTATTCTCTTCTATTTTTATGTTTTGTTCTTTTTCTTTATAATTCTCTTTTACAAGTTTTAGTTTATACTCACCAATGTTAAGGTATGTTTTAAGAGGGGTTAATCCTTTATAGGTATCATTAATATAAACTTTTGCTTCTTTTGGTTCTGATTCTACTATAAGGGTTCCTGTTTTAATACCAAAGAGTGATGGTTTAAATAGAAAGATGAAAAGAATGGAGAGGAGAATGAGAAGGGAGGGGATGGTGATAAATAAAATTGCACTTTTTGATATAACTCTTTCAGGTGCTAAAACATTAAATTCAATATTATAATTTCCTATTTCAATTTTATCTCCAGGATTTAAAACTAAATCTGAAACCTTTTTACCATTAACAAAAGTACCATTTTCACTATCAAGATCTTTAATGTAATATTTTCCATCTTTAAAATATATTAGTGAATGTATTCTTGAAACTTGTGAATCTTCTACTCTTACATCACATGTTGAACTTCTTCCAATAACTATACCTTTAGGTGGAATTTTTAATTCTTTTTCACCTAAAAGTTTTTTTCCATCTTTTGAATAAAATTTTAAAGATATCATTTAATACCTCCTTTCTTATATTTTACTAAATTAAATAACATTTTGTTTACCTATAAATTCTGATAAATCTTTTTTAATTTCCATAACATTCTGGTATCTTTTTTCTCTATTCTTTTCGAGCATCTTTAAAATAATATTATTAATTTTTTCAGGAATATCTGGTTTTATTTGTATAGGTGGAACCGGATTCTCTTTAGCATGTTTATAAATTAGGGTCATAAAATTTCCTTCAAATGGTTTTTTTCCTATCACCATTTCATAAAATACAACACCTAAAGAATATATATCACTTCTTTCATCAATTGATTCAAGTCCGATGGCAATTTCTGGAGATATATAAGCAGGTGTCCCTATAATAGATGTCCCTAATGATACAGTTGATGCAAAATCTTTAATTTTAGCAATACCAAAATCTGAAAGTTTTACCACTCCATTTTTTAAAATAAAAATATTTTCAGGCTTTATATCTCTATGAATTATTTTTTTACTGTGAGCATAATACAAAGCATCACAAATGTACAAAATAACTATAATTATTTGTCTTAGATTTAATTTTTTAATAAAAAATCTTAAAGTTGAGGAATTTATATACTCCATTGCAAAACAAGGTAATCCATTTAATTTTGGGTTACCATTAATGCTACTATCAAAAATCCCATATCCTAAATATTTAACAATATTAGGGTGATTGAGAATGCTATTAATTTTTATCTCTCTTTCAAATCTATTTAATATCTCTTTATCACCAGTAAGGCTTCTTTTTATAATTTTTAATGCTGCTTTAGTATTATTATTTAAAATTGATTCATAAACTTCTGCCATGCCACCTTCACCAATTTTTCTTATTATTTTTATAGGAATTTCAGTTAAATTTAAAAATCCAGTGGGCGTAGCAACTTTTAAAGGTGTCTCTTTCTTTTCAACTATATTTATATTTTCAACTCTTTTAACTTTAATGTCACCATATTTTACTTCAGGAATTTCAATAACAAAATCTGTATTTCCAATTTTTATTAAATCACCATCCTTTAAAATTTTATAACTTCCTTTTAAAATTCTCTCTCCATTTAAGAATGTTCCGTTCCTACTGCCAAGATCTGATATTATTAGTCCATTAGGTGTATATCTTATAACAGCATGTTGTTTTGATATATAATTATCTGGAATATTTATTAAATTATTTCCACCTCTACCAATAAAATTTATTTCATTTTTTAAACTATAAACTTTTATTGGCTCTCTATTTTTATTTAACATAATTAAACGAGGATTTTTTAAAGAAGCAATTGATTTTATTCCTTTTGCCACTGAATCTAAATTTATAGAAGGAGCATATCCCCATTTCTGTAAGAAAAGATTGATTAAAACTATAAATACTAATATTAAAATTATAAATAAAAAAAGCATAAAAATTTATACATTTTTATTTTTTTCTTCTACTTTCTCTTCCTCTTTCTTAGAGACTTCTTTTGATTTATAATATATACTACTTTCTCTTTTCTTTTTATATAGAAACAGAATTAATCCCAGAATGATAAGAATAGCAATAATCAAAATATAGATTATGGGCATTAAAGAGATACTATTTTTATTTTGATTAATGTTACCTTTTACAATAAAAGACTTTTCACTATTTGCAATATCTCCATTTACATTAATTTCAACAAAAATTTTTCTAAATTCCATTTTTTTTGCTGGTTCAGGGTCTTTAAATTCTATTTTATAATTATCTTTGAGAGACTCTAATATATTACTGTATAGATTTTTAAGTTGTGTTGGATCGGGTGTGTATAAATTTATACCTTTGGTTAAAGTTGATAATCTATCAAGTAAATTTAAATCTGCTTTTCCTAAACCAATTGAATAAATAGGGATTTTGTATAACTCACTTTTCCTTAAAACATCTTCAATAGTTGAATTGCTTCCTATTTTGTAGCCCTCTTCTTTTGAGTCTTTTCCATCTGATAATAAAATAATAATTTTTCTCTTTGATGGTATATCATTTATTTTTTCTAAAGCAAGATTTAAAGCATCGTAAAGTTTTGTATATTCCCCTGTCTTAAGATTATTAATGGACTCTATTAGTTTATTTTTGTCATTATTAAATTCCTCTTTTATTTCAACATTATCAGAAAAAGAGATTATCATTACCTTATCTATATCCCTTAGGTTTTCTATAAAATTTTTAGCAGCCCTTTTTGACTCTTCAAATGCGTTATTCCTAAGCATACTCTCTGAAGTATCAAACAATAAAACAATATATATAGGTTCATCATTTGGTAAAACAGTTTCGATATTAAAATCATCAATCTTTGTTTCTTTATTCAAACTGAATAACTTTAAATTAAAATTATTTTTTGTTAAATTTTTTATTGGATTTCCTGTCGCATCATCAACATTGCAATATAAAATAATTTTAGATTCTGAATTATATTTATCTAAATCTACACCCTTAATATTTAAATTTACTTTTGCATATAAAGTTGAAATTGAAAAGAGAAAAATTATTAATAATAGAATTATTAATTTTTTCATTTTATAAACCTTTATTTGGTTATTCTTCTTTTTTAATATTTGCAAACTTGAACATGAATTTAGTTTTTCCAATTTTGATAATATCATTATCTTTTAATTCTACAGGACCAGATACTTCTTTATCATTAACAAATGTGCCATTTTCAGATGCTAAATCGTATATATATACCCTATTATTTTCATCAACTTTTATTTTGCAATGCTCTTTGCTTACTGTTGAATCTGAAAGGACTAAATCACACTTAAGGTTAGGATCTCTTCCTATCTTAAAATCATTCTTTGTTATTCTAAAATCCTCACCTTCTCTTTCACCTTCAATCATAACAAGCCATGCTATTGTTGGAAGTTTTTTTCTTTTTAACGATACAGTTTTATCATCAACAACTTGTGCTTGAAGTTCTTCAGTTGCATATCCTCCTTCTTTTGGCATTTCAACTTGAGGCGCAGGTATTGTTTCAGCGCCAGTTTCAATTCTTTTATATTCAAATGGGCTTACCTCTCTTTTTGCAACTAAGAAATATAAAATTAGATGTATGATAGATACAATGGGTGTAATTAAACTTGCTATTAATAAAAATAGGAAAAATCCAAAATGACCAGATATAAATCCTAAATTAAATCTCAAAATTATAAATAGAATAGGAAAAAGTAAATAAATTATAAAAAGAATTATGTGAAGGATGAAATTTTCACTTCTTCCTCTTCTTAATAAATCAAATAGAATGATAAAAAAAGTACCAAGTACAATAATTAAACCGATAAAAGCACCCCAAATGTACCACCATGCTAAACTAATCAACCAATTAGGGATTGTCCCTAAAGTACTTTTTAGTGCTTCAATTAGATCTGTAAAACTCATTTTTTACCTCCTTTTATATAATTTTTCTAAATAGTAATAAAACCCTATTTCCAATTTTTATTTTATCTCCGTCTCTTAAAATATAAGGAGATTTTAATTCAAAACCAAATCTTTTATCATTTATATAAACAGGATTTTTAGAAGGTAAAAGGTATAAATAATAAATTTTATTAATAGAATCTACATTTAGTTGTAATTGTTTTCTGCTTACATAATTATCTTCATCTGGTGTTTTAATATCGCCCTCTCTTCCAATTATATATGAATGATAGGTAATAGGATAACTTTTATATAATTTATTGTCAAAATACATATGAATTTCTGCCATTTTCTGCATTTCATGTGGTAAAACCTCTGTCTTTAAAGGTGGTATCTCAGGTTGAGGAATTGGTGAAGGAATTCTAATTGGAGTAGGTCTATTTATTAAATAAATAATGAAAGTTAAGATAGAACCAATTAAAGATATAATTGACATTATTAATAGAAATTTATAGAGCATGGGGTTAAGAATGATCATAAATAAATTAGAAGATACAATTAAGAAAATAAATGAAAAAATTAAAAATATTATCTGCAGGATTAAGTAGAAACTACCTTCTCTTAAAATTTGATTTTTACTTAGATCAACAAAAGTAAAAATTGTAAAAATTAAAACAACAACAAAGGTAATTAAAGAAAATATAAGCATGTTAACCTCCCTTTTTGATAGATTTTTAGTTTCTTACTTAACATTTATTACTCCTTAATATTATTTTAAATTAAATCTAATTTTTTTCAAGATATTTATAAAATTTTAAATATTTGGATAGGTTATTGTAATTGATTGGTAAAAAGGATCCCAATCAACTTTACAACCTAAATTTTCTGCAACAAACCTAACTGGAAGCATAGTTCTACCATTAATAATTAAAGGAACAACTTTTGGATTATCAGGATCAATTAATTTATAATTTCCATTTACTTTTGCTAAATTTCTTCCAATCCAAAGTTCAATTGTTATTGCTTTAAAAGTAATTGTTACTTTTTTTTCATCTCCATCCCAATATATTCTTGCGCCTAATGGCTCTATAATCCATCTAATTGGCAAATATGTCCTTCCTTCGATTATTAATGGTGGTACATCTATTAGAACTTGCTTATTATTTATAAGCATTATATTGCTCCCAACTGTTAGAATCATTACAACTTTGTTAATTTCAATATTAGGATTTGTAACTTTAATTTTCACATAAATTGTAGAATTTCCTCCATTAGTTGATATTTCAATTTCCCCAATATATTCTTGACCTATATTAAGATTTTTTGTATCAATTAATATTTTTAGATTTAAATTATTAGATTTAAATTCTTTATAATTAGTGTCTAGCCAATAGGTTTTACTTTTAATATAACCTTCAAGTACATCACCTCCAATATTTTTAATCTGTACTTCTACCTCTTTTTTCTCATTTAAATTGATATCACCAAAATCTATCAAGGTTTTATCAATGTATAATTTTGGTGATGATGGAGTTAATTTAAATTTAACTTCTACATTTTGATTTCCACCATTACTTTCAATTTTAATATATGATATATATTCCTTTATCTCAGTTAAATCTTTTGCATCTATGGTTATAATAATTGTTGTTAAATTACTTTCAAACTCGCTTTTAGATATTTTAATCCAATCTTCTTCTGCAGATATTTTAACAGACAAATTTCCACCACCTAAATTTTTAATAACAATTGGCAAACTTTTACTTTCTCCAATCTTTATTTCACCGAAATCTAAATTATTAGGATTTATATATAATTTAGGTGATAAGTCTTTTATTTTAACTCTAACATCTATTTCACTATCACCACCATTTGATTTTATATAAATTTTTCCAAAATATTCCTGACCATATGACAAATTATCAGTTAATATTTTTACATTTATTTCCACATTATTACCTTGGAAATTTTTATTTGAAATATAAATCCAATTATTATCACTTTCTATTGTACCACTTAAAATACCCTCACCTATATTTCTTATTATAAAACTTAATGTTTTATCTTCACTTTTTTCTACTTCACCAAAATCTAAATTATAAGTTGATATAGACAATTTTGGTGGATTTTGTGAGGAATATGCATGAAGTACATAATTATTATCTACAACAAATAATATATTTTTATATATAGACATTTCTCTTGAAACACCCTTTCCAACATCAGTATACCATAATAAATCACCATTAGATATATCTAACATATAAATTCTACCTGAGTTAGAAGCGACAAAAACATAATTATTGGTTAAAACTGGTGAAACCGAAAATCCAGATCCAAGATTTTTATGCCATAATACATTACCGTTCATATCTAAACAAGCGACTTTACCACTTTCGCCAGCAACTATAATTTTATCATTTCCAACAGCTGGAGAATTCATAAATTCATCATCAAAAATATAGGTCCATTTATATTTATAATTTTTTTTATCATAAGCAATTATATGACCAACTTTAGTTAATAAAAAAACATTATCATTATAAATTACTGGAGAAGAAATTAAATTTTGTATAAACATCTTTTTATAATAATATAAAATTCTATTTTCATAATCAGGATTTGGATCTATTATCCATAATTCATCTTTAAATGTAAGATATACTTTTTCACCATCAGAAGAAGGTGCCGATATATTACCAGGTCCCAAAAAATAAAATACCAAATGATTATTTTTTTCAAAATTATCAATAACTAAAGTTCCATAATCATCTATCATATAAAGAGTATCCTCTAAAACTAAAATTGGTTTCGAGAAATTTACAGATTTGTTATAATGATACCAATGGTATATATATTCTCCAGTTTCTAAATTCAATACATACATTTTACCATTAATATCATTATAAAAAACTTTTCCACTTCTAACAGTAGGACAAGCTAAAACTGCACCATCAGTATCTCTAACCCATAAAAGTTCTCCAGTACTAATATTAAATGCATATAAATGTCTATCGCCACAGCCAACAAACATCTTATCTTCATAAAAAATTGGTGTTGTAAAAATTCCTTTTGCTTCTATTTTCCATATCTCCTTTAAAGGTGGATTAAAAAAAGATTCTGAATAACCAGTTCTTTCTTTATTCCCTTGAAAAGTCCACCATTCAGATGAT
>Ga0315298_1009771_pt1 | contig 11737 bp, 12 predicted proteins | sample WHS_1_MG_FD_203077 | JGI IMG/M metagenome (GOLD analysis project Ga0315298, IMG submission 203077) | Extremophilic microbial mat communities from Washburn Hot Springs, YNP, Wyoming, USA - WHS_1_MG | ecosystem: Environmental > Aquatic > Thermal springs > Hot (42-90C) | place: USA: Wyoming... | reverse complement strand
TTACCTGGTTTCGGATCACTAACATGTTTTTTTTCAAAAATTTCTCCTTTGGCATTGCGATAACTGATAGTAAGACCACTTTGTCCTTTGAGTTCGTTATTGTAATAAGCTTCTAAACCACTTTTGCCGATAATTTCATTAAGCGATAAAGAAGGATTTTCTTTTAAATCATTTTTATCAACAAAGCCGGTATAGCCAATTAAATGAGAAAAAATTTCTGGCTCTTGATAAATTCTTTTAAAGTTTTGTCTAACTTCAAGTGAATTAAGATTTAATTTTTTAATTTCTAAAGCTTCTTCAGCTGAAATTTCTCTTACGACAATGGAGTTTTGAGTTTCAAGATTAATATTTTTAATTTTATCAAAAAGTTCTTTAACATCTTGAGAATTGAATTTTAAAACTTGTTTCAATGCCTCGAGAGTTTTTTGCTCCTCTTCCTTATTTTTAATGAAATTTACTACTTTTAAAGTTAAATAAAATGTTGAAGAATTAGAAACTAAAGGTTTATCAAATTTATCAAAAATTATTCCTCTTTCCGCTGGCAGAATTGTTTGTTCAGCGGCATTAAGCATTGCTCTATTTTGATAAAAATCAGCCTTTACTATTCCTAATAGAATAATTTTTCCAATGACCACTGAAATACCAACAAGAACCAAAAATTTTACTAATTGAAAAGCTTTTTCAGAAAGCGGCAATTCAATAAGATCTAAATCTTTAGCAAAATCATCTAAAACTGCTTCTTCCAAATAAAAATCTCTTTTTGGTTTGGAGAACTTTAATTTTTTAAGCACAAGATTATAATTTGATATCTAAAGGTTTCAAAGGAGAAGAAAAATTTTTAAAATGGAATGGAAAATTTTCAGCAATCACTCCGAGACCCCTTGCTACGCAAGTTAAAGGATCTTCAACAATCGTGGCTGGGACGCCGATTTCTTTTTCAATCCGATAATTAATTCCTCTAAGTAAACTCCCACCACCACAAAGATAAATACCTTGTTTTAAAATATCGCCTACCAATTCAGGCGGGGTTAATTCAAGTGTTTCTTTGACAGCATCAATAATAGAAGAAATTAAAGGATTGAGAGCAATTCTTATTTGGCTATCTTTAATAATAACTTCTCTTGGCAAACTACTGGATAAATCCCGACCGCGCGCCGGCATTTCTAATTTTTCATCTAAAGGAATAGCGGAGCCAATATTAATTTTTAATTCTTCAGCTGTTGGTTCGCCAATTATTAGTTTAAACTCATCGCGCACGTATTTTATAATTTCTTCATTAAATTTGTCACCAGCTATTTTCAAACTTTTTGATGTGACAACTCCTTCTAAAGAAACAACAGCAATTTCTGTAGTGCCACCGCCAATGTCAACAATCATATTAGCAACTGGTTCTTTAATAGGCAGTCTGGCGCCTAAAACAGCGGCAATTGGTTCTTCAACAATAAGAATTTTATTAGCGCCAGCGGTAAGAGCCGCGTCTTCAACTGATTTTTTTTCAACCTCAGTTAAGTTTGTAGGGACGCCAATTACTAAACGGTTGTAATTTAAAAAAGAATCTTTGTTGATTTTTTTGAAAAAATAGCGAAGTATTTCTTTGGCTATTTCAAAATCAGAAACGACCCCATTTATTAAAGGTTTTATGACATTGATGTGGGGTGGAGTGCGACCAAACATTTTTTTTGCTTCATTACCAACGGCTAAAAGTTGACCACTTTTAGTGTTGATTGCTACTAATGTCGGTTCATTAAAAATTATCCCCCGCTGTTTTAAATAAACCAACGAATTAGTGGTGCCTAAATCTATTCCAATATCTTTTTTAAAACCTATAAAAGCCATATTTTATTAGGACATTTTTAAAATTATTTTTAATAATTCTTTTTGGGTTACTAATTTAACTTTTTCTTCGTTTCGCTTTTTTAATTCAAATTTTTTATTTTTAACAGTTCTATCACTTACAACCACTCTATAAGGAATACCAATTAAGTCCGCGTCAGCAAATTTTTCACCTGCGCTAATTTGACGATCATCAAATAATACCTCAATTTTCGCTTTTTGTCCACTCTTTTTAAGAATTTGATAAAGTTTCTCTGCCTCCTTTTTTTGATTGCCAAGCGCTAAAAGATGCACTTTAAACGGAGCGACACTTTCTGGCCAAATAATCCCTTTTTCGTCAGAAGAAGTTTCAACGATGGCGGCCATTGACCTTGTTAAGCCAATTCCGTAGCAACCCATTTCAACTAAGATTTCGTTACCTTTTTTTGTTTTAAATTTTAAATTAAAGGGTTCGGAATATTTAGTTCTTAATTGAAAAATATTACCCACTTCAATAGCTCGACTAATTTTTATTGTTTTCTTTTTGCATTTTGGGCATTTATCGTTTTCTTTTAAATTGCAAATTTCTCTGTTTTGAGCAAAGCCGCAATTACAATAAATGATTTCGTCTTCGCCGTTAGGATTTAAAACTTGAAATTCGTGAGAATATTTAGAAAATGTTCCACCCGAAGCTTCAACAACGATAGATTTTAATCCTAAACGATTAAAGGTTTTTAAATAAACTTTTTTCATTTTCTCGTAGAATTTTTCTAAATCAGCTTTTGATTCATGGAAGCTGTAAAAGTCTTTCATTAAAAATTCTCTACCTCGCAAAAGACCGGATCGAGGTCGGAGTTCATCTCGGAATTTCGTCTGGATTTGATAAAGATAAACTGGTAAATCTTTGTAGGAATTAATAAATTTTTTAGCCAAAGGAACGACAATTTCTTCGTGAGTCGGCCCTAAAGTTAATTCTTTTCCTTCCCGGCTTTTTAATTTATATAAAGCATCAAATGTTTGCCAACGGCCGGTTTGTTGCCAATTTTCTTTAGGTTGAAGCGCTGGCATCAAAATTTCTTGACCTCCAGCGTTATTCATTTCTTCTCTGACGATGTTTTCAATATTTTGCAAAACTTTAAGACCTAAAGGAAGAAAAGAATAAACACCAGGCATTAATTTTTCTATAAAACCAGCCCGAATTAAAAATCTGGCGCTTTTTCCTTCTTCGTCTTTTGGAAATTCTTTTTTAGTTTTCGTAAAAAGTTGCGATTGTCTCATGCTAGTAAAATAATCCTAAACTACGAATTTATCCGAATGCTCCGAATAATTATTTGTAAAATTCGTGTTATTCGGATAAAATTCGTAGATTTGGATTATATTTCATATATTTGTAGATTCGGATGTATTCGTAGATTTGGATCGCATTTAATCTTATGCTTGAAGGGTGAGGGATCAAAATAACCCTCTAATATCTTTAATCATTACTATTATAGACAAAATTATTAAGAAACTAAAACCTAAAGAATCAACCATATTTTGAGTTTTTTGAGAGACAGGCGATTTTTTTATTTTTTCAATTAAGAAAAACCATAGTCTTCCGCCATCAAGCGCGGGAAAAGGAAAAAGATTAAAAGCTGCCAGATTAATTGAAATTAAGCCAAAAATTCTTAAAACAAAAGCGAACCCTAAATAAGCGAATTGACTGCCGATTTTTACTGCGCCGACAGGTCCGCTTAAATAAGATAAAACATTTTCTCCTGAAACAGCTGATTTTATTAAATAAAAAATAAAAGCAAAGATTTGATAAAAAATATTTCCGGTTGTTTTTAGCCCGTTAAATAAAGCTAAGAAAAAACCTTGTTTTTTTATTGGTTCAGCTTTAGCCAGAGTAATTCCTAAAGGACCCTCACCTTTTGGCGGATTTATTCTTGGTGTAATTTCAAAATTCAATTTTTCTTTTCCTCTTTGAATCTCTAAATTAATTTTTTCTCCAGCATGCATGGCGGTAAATTTTTGAAAATCCTCAATTTCGGAAAACCCTAATATTTTATCGCCAGTTTTTAAACCTATAGCACTAGCTGGACTTTGAGAAGAAACATTAGCAATGAAAATTCCCTCCACCGGCGAGCCAATCATAAAAATTAAAGAAATAATTAACCACCCTAAAATAAGGTTTAAAAAAATTCCTCCCAACATTACTAAAATTCTGGTTTTTAAAGGTTTGCCATTAAAGCTCGTTTTATCTTCAGGGCTGCCAGAATTAATTTTTACCATCGCTCCAAAAGGAATAGCATTGAGCGTAAAGAGAGTTCCTTTGAATTTTTTACCGATAATTTTTGGCGGAAATCCTAAACCAAATTCTTCTACTTCAATACCAAAAATTTTTGCCATCAAAAAATGGCCAAATTCATGAACAGCTAAAACAATTGAAAGGCCGATAATAATAGCAATAACAATTACAAGGCTCATAATACTTTAAATGGAAATTTCTTTAATTTTATTTTCGTTTAAAGTTTCAATTTCTTTATTGGCATCATCAATCATTTTTTGAACTTCTTCTTTTAATTTAAATTTTTGATCTTCGGAAATTTCTTTGTTTTCAAATTGATTGTTAATTTTTTTATTAAATTCATCGCGAATAGTTCTTAAATAAATTTTTGTTTTTTCCGCCTCTTTTTTAACGGTTTTAATAAGTTCTTTTCGTCTTTCTTCGGAAAGAGGCGGTAAATTAACCCTAATGCTTTTGCCTTCGGTTATTAAAGAAACCCCTAAATTGGCGCTTTCAATAGCTTTGCTAATGGCCGAAACAATTGAGTTATCCCAAACATTTAATTCAATGGTTGAAGGAGGAATAACACTAATAGAAGCTAATTGTTTGATTGACAATTTTTGACCGAAATAATCAACTTTGATATCCTCTACTAATTTCGGCGTTGGTCGACCGCTGCGAATAGCCAAAAGCTCTTGCTTAAAGCCATTTATTATTCCCCTAATTTTATTTTCTAATTGATTTTTTAAATCGTTTGAAATAATTTCTCCCATACAAATTTAAAAAAATTAAAAGTTTCAGTGCCGACTAGTATTTTATCATCAGTTATTTCAATTGCTGATACGGTTCTTTGTATTTTAGATGGATAAGATTTCCAGCTTTCACCCCCATTAAAGCTTTCAAAGAGTTGTTGATTACCAAAAACATAAAGATGATCTCGTGAAAGGGCAGCTACTTTATCGATTTTTGAAGGCTCTATTGGTAAAGAAGTAATTGAAATATAATTTTCACCAAAATCTTCTGATTTTAAAAAGCTATGTTTTGTAATCAAATAAACAGTTAAACCATCTTGAGTTACTGAAATATCTTTAACATCAGAAAGTTCAGTGTTTTTAATAAAATCGATCCCACTAGAGCTTGTAAAAATTTTTGAAGAACTTAAAGCAAAAAGAATATAATCATTAGCATTTTTTAGATTAGAAATCGGACCCGGTAATTTAGCTATTTGTTTTATATTTTTATTTTCAAAAGAATAAACTAAAATTTTTCCGCTGTTGAAACCTACGTAAAGGTTGTTTCTAAATATTTCAAGTTCGCAAGGAATATCATAATTGAATTCTATTAATTTATTTAAAGTAAAAAAACCATTACTGCTTTGATAAATTATTCCTTTATTATTTTTGTAGGCCGAGACAAACATTTCCTCCGAGTTTGGTTTTTTCACAATTTTATAAATTTTAGTATTTTGGTCAATTTTTTTATCGAAGTCAGAAAATGGATACCAATTTTTCCCGTTGTCTTGGCTGAAAAAAATTCCTCGATTCGTCGCCGCATAAAACAAATTTGAATTAGCGGGAGATTTTATGATTTGGTAAATATCAACATTTTTTTCAAAATGAAAAATTGAGCTCTTAACCTCCTCGGCTTTGTAAGCATAACCCATTATATTATTTTGAGGGTTTGATTCGATAACAAAAACTTTATTAAAAATTCCGGAAGTTTTAAGCCCTCCTAAGACAAGCGCTAACAATCCGCCTAAAATAATTATTAAAACCAGTATCTTGCTCGCTCCACCATTTTTTATTTTTTGATGTTTAAACATTCTAATTGTAATTTTTTATTAACATTAACTTGTTTTATTGTAGTTAAACATTGTAAAACCTTCTTCAAGAAACCGCTGTTTTTTATTAAATTTTTTCTAAGTTCAAGAATTAAAATTTCGAAAAATTGATCTAAATTTTTTTCATCATTAGTTAATTTAATCAACTGATTTTGTTGAAGCGAATCTTTCAGGAATTGGAGACTCATTCTTTCAATTTCAGTATTTTTTTTCAAAGTTGGTTCAATTTGAAAAGATTGAGGAAAATAAATTTTTTGAACTCGGGAAAGAACGGGTAAAAAGAGATTTTCTGAAAAACTGCTGATTAAAATAATTAATCCATGAATTGGTGGTTCTTCTAATATTTTCAACATAGCATTTTGAGCTTCGGGAGTTAAAAATTCAGCTTCGTTTATAATAGCCATTCGATATTCTGAAAATAATGGTTTTTTATACAAGAAATCTTTTAAGGTTCGGATTTGGTCAATGCTAATTAATTGCTCAATCGGTGAAATTATTAAAACTTCATTAAGGAGTTTAGAGGGTTTGGTAAATTTTTTATTTTCTAAATAATTAGCTAAAGCCAGAGCAAAATTAAATTTATCTACCGATAACTCTCCAAAAAAAAGGTAGGCGTGAGAGAGTGTATGATTATCAGCTAATTTTTTAAAATTCTTTTTTAAATCCTTTAGATTAATCATTATATTGGTTTATTAAGCAAAGCTCTTTTGTAAATCTCTAAATGATTCAAGATAATACCCGTGCCTTTTGAAACGCAAAGAATAGGATCTTCAGCCAAATAAACTGCTACTCCCCCCAAAGCTTTTCTAAGAAAATCGTCTAAATAATTGAGTTGAGCAGCGCCCCCAGAAATAATTATTCCTTTTTCCATAATGTCAGCCACTAATTCTGGTGGGGTTTGATAAAAAACATCGCTGATGGCCGAAACAATTTCCATTAAATAGGGCTTTAAGGCTTCAGCGGTTTCATTGGAGCTAAAAATAATATCTCGCGGTAAACCGGTGATTAAATCTCGTCCACGAACTTGGAGTTCTACTTTTGTTCGAGAAGGCAAAGCCGAACCAATTTTAATTTTAATTTGTTCAGCGGTTTGCTCGCCTATGGAAAGACTATATTTCTTTTTAATGTAGTCAATGATTGCTTGGTCAAATTTATTACCAGCTACTCTTAAGCTTTTCCAGGAAACAATTCCTCCCAAAGAAATCACAGCCATTTCCGAAGTGCCACCACCGATATTAACAATCATATTTCCAGAAGAATTATTAATGGGAATACCAGCTCCTAAAGCAGCCAAAATTGGTTCTCTTACTACATAAACTTCTTTGACACCAGCTTCCTTAGCCGCATTGATCACTGCTCGCCTTTCAGTAGGAGTAATTCCAGCAGGCACGGAAATAACCACTTCAGGTTTAAAAATATTAAATCGACCACAAGCTTTATTAATAAAATATGAAAGCAAGGCCTTGGTGATATAATAATCAGCAATTACTCCATCTTTAAGTGGTTTATAGACCCTAATATCAGCTGGCGTTCGGCCGGTCATTTCTTTGGCTTCTTTACCAACTGCCATCACGGTGTTATCAGGCACGCTTAAAGCCACCATTGTTGGCTCATTAATAATAAATCCTTTTTTTGGCACAAAAACAACAGTATTAACTGTGCCTAAATCAATACCAATTTTTTGAACAAACATTTTCAGTAGCTCAACTTCGATATTTTATTAGATATATCGAAGTTTAAAATTAATAATCTTTGCCCAGGATTATTGGGTTACTGGGTATCTTTGATATTTTAAAGTAAATAATTTACAATGTCAAAGTTAGGGGTTTATATTAAATTTTGATTTATTATGGAAAAATTTTTAAAATTTCGGCGAATAATTTTTGCGTTTTTTTTGATAATTTTTGTTATTGGAGCGGTTTTTATCTCTTTTTATAGTCGTGGCTTAACTTTCGATTTAAAAACTTTCCGTTTTCAAAAAACCGGTGCTATTTTTATTGAAACCACGCCGAAAAATGTCAATATAAAAATTGATGGAAAAAATTTTAAAGACCTTTCTGGACCATTAAGCAGTGGGACTTTAATTTCTAATCTTTTTCCAAAAACTTACAAATTAAAAATTACTAAAAATGGTTTTTTGGATTGGGAAAAAAATGTTTTAGTTAAACCAGCGATAGTAAGCGAAGCAATTAATATTATTTTACTGCCTCAAGACATTAAAAAAGAACTAATTTTTGATTTTAAAAAAATTAGTGATTTTTTAATTAGCCCAAAAGAAAAAATTATTTTTAAAAATAACGACAAACTTTATTTTTATATTTCTTCAGCTAACTTAATTAAGCTTAAAGGAGATACACCTATTGAAATTTCTAGTGATGGAACTAAAGCTATTATTAAAGATTCTTCTAGCCATATTTTTTATTTTTACAGCTTAAAATCTCCTTTTCCTGCCACCAACATCAATTTATTGGTTTCTAAAATAGATTCAAAAGCTAAAATAAAAAGTCTTACTTTCCATCCTTTTGATTCTAATAGAATTATTGTTGATATTGGCAGTCGGCTTTTGATTTTGGATACTAATTCATTAAAAACCGAGACAATTTTTGAATCTTTAAAAAAACCATTTATTTGGGAGCTTGTTGGCCCAAAAGTATATTTTTTTAGCGATGAAGAAGCGGGATTTTTTAATTTAGTTTTTAAAACCAGAAGTAATTTACCTTCTTCGTTATTTAATATTTTAAATGCGAGCAAAGTTTTCAAAATTTCACCTGATGGCAAAAAAATTGCTTTTGTTGACCAAGACAATCAAATTAAAATTTATTTCTTAGAAGATCAAATAAAAGCATTTCCTCAGAAATCAGGAGATATTATTTCTCTTGACCTAAAAAATCAAAAAGAAATTAAAAATATTTATTGGTATCCTGATAATTTCCATCTTTTTATAGAGCTTCCAAATGAGGTTTATTTTACTGAAGTTGATAGCCGTCAGCCAATTAATAACTATTTAATTGATTCAGGTTTTTCTAAATTTTATTATGATGATTCAAATAACACTGTTTTTTTTCTTGAAAATGGAAGTCTTTATAAATGGCAGATGAAATATTAAATTCTAAAAAACAAAAATAGCAAGAATGCCGATGATAACTTGGCTTAAAATTCCTAAAATCTTTGAAATAGGTTTTGCTTGGGGATAAATTCTTTTTGAATGGAAAATATGAAAATTAGTTAGGTTTTTAAAGAATTTATTTTTTGTTTGCCAAAATAAAATTGTAAAGGCATCCGGAATCACCGAAAAAATAATACCAAGAACTAAATTATAAGAGGGTTCTAAACGAAGAATTGTTTTCGAAATAAAGAAAACTATTCCTAAACCACAAACAAAATCAACAAGAATTTTAAGACAAGGAGCAATAAATTTTTTGTTGGGTTTTTCTTTTAAAACACTGACATCGTATTCAGTATGAGGAATGGCGTCTAAAACAAAATGCGACAAGAAAGCCGTAATAAAAACTAAAAATGGATTTTTCATTCTTAATCCGATTGCCGCCCCAACTAAAATATGAGGAGTAAGTATCATAAAATCTAATCTTATTATATCAAAAAACAAAATTATTGCCTAAAAAATAAAATTAAGTTATTATTAATAATATGGCTACCCTTCCAACAAACGAAGGAGATATTTTTTTAGAAAGAGGCAAAATTGGCATTTTTTTAATTCATGGCTTTTTCCAGAGTCCGGAAGAATTCAGGCAAATTGCTAATCAATTAGCAGAAAATAATATCACGGTTTATTGTCCTTGTCTGCCAAGTTATTCTAATCATAAAAATACTTCTTTAATTGAATTTTTGAATATCAATATTTCTAATTGGCAGAAAGAAGTAGAAAAAGCTTTTTTGAATTTCCAAAAAGTTGTTGAAAAAGTATATGTTGGCGGTAATTCTTTAGGCGCTAATTTAAGCATTCTTTTAGCTAGTCAATATCCAGTCGAAGGAGTGATTTCGTTAGGTGGAGCGATTTATTTTTCACCGGCTTTAAGATTTGCTCAAAAAATCGGCCCAGTCGTCATCAGGCTTTTAGTCAATGAAGACAATGCTCCATTTTTTCAGGTTGCTCCAGAAATTTCAATCCTAGATATGACAAAACTTTTTAAAGAGACTAAAGCGGCTTTGACCAATATCAAGGCGCCAATTTTAATAATTCATTCTAAAAATGACAGAATGGTTTTGCCTAAATCAGCTAAATATATCTATAAAAAAGTTAGTTCAAAAGATAAAAAATTAGTTTTTATTGACAACAAACAGAAAAACGGTCACGGTTTAGTTTGTGAAAATTTTAGCAGTCGGGTTTTAGAAGAGATTTTGAAATTTATCCCTCGCTTTTAGTATTGAGACAACGATAAAACCCAAAAATTTATCTTTACAAATTTTCAATAATTTTTCTTTTTTCTGAAAAAGGAATTTTGATTTTCTCAACTATTTTTTTCATTATTTCAATATTTTTATCATAAGTTTTTTTATCAACTGGATAAGGAGTAGCGTCTTTGCCGCCGTGAGCGAAAGAATAACGAGCAGGATCCTCATAAGAGGGCTTCGCGCCATAAATAAGTTCTGCTACTAAAGCTAAGGCTCTGATGGTTTTAGGGCCGACTCCTTCAGTAGCGAGTAATTTTTCGTAATTTTCTGGTTTTTCTTCGCAGAGTTTAAATAGGATTTTTTCTAAATATTTGCTTTTAGAAAAATCTTCCAGTTCTACTGGATGGTGCCTGAATTCAATATTTTCCAGTCTTGAAAGAGTTAATAAATTATTTCTAGATTTTAAGCTTATCATTTTACTGAAATCAGAAGAATATTTTCTTAAAAGTTGAATATCTTTTATTAAAGAGTAATAGTTTTTTTGGACTAATTCGGTTGATAAATTTCTGACTTCTTCGCTTTTTTGGCTAATTAAATTAAGCGCGTTTTTTTGACGAATATCCGAAACAATGCCTGTATGTGGTTCACAAACCAAATCTTTGATATTTTCTGAATGCCAATGGTAACGCCGAGCGGTTTGATTAAATAAGTTCATTCCTTGCTGGACCACTGTCCAAACGCCATTTTTAGTAAAAAAGAAAGCATGATGATAAATTTGATAACCATCTTGAATTAAAGAAGAGTCCACTTTAGCCGCCATTTTAGAGTTATAAACTAAATTTTTAGTGTAATTAGTTGGAAGAGCTAATTTTTCTCCCCAATTTAAAATTTCTTCTGGTGTTTTTCTAGATGTTTTGCCTTTACCGCCGCAAATAAAAATTCCCAGCTCTTTTTCCGAGCCTTTAATCGCTTCTTTAAGAGCGGCGGTAAGAATAGTAGTGAGACCGCTGCTGTTCCAGTCAAAAGCCAAAACAGTTCCTAAAGATTGAAACCAAGTTGGATCAGCAATTCTTTTAATAAATTCATCTGGTCCGTATTCAGCGACCATTACTTCAATTATTTCTCGGGAAAGCTTAACCATTCGCTCAAAAAGCCATTTTGGGCATTTTCCGTAATCTAAAGTAATTGTTGCTATCCCTCGATACATTTTTGAGTTTTTATGATTTTCTTCTAAGATAAAAACTTGAGTCAGGATTGCGGCTTAAAATAAAGTGCCTGTCATTATCATCTTCAAAAATTACCATACTTTGGCGTTTTGCTTCATCAAAGAAAACACTGGCCTCTTTGGGGTCAAGATCATTTTTTAAATAATCTACGCCTGGATAAGCATCATCCTCATATTTTACTTTGTAATTATGAATATAGGTCTCTTTCATGTTTCTAAATTTAATTTTATACTAATA
>Ga0315298_1009770_pt1 | contig 11738 bp, 8 predicted proteins | sample WHS_1_MG_FD_203077 | JGI IMG/M metagenome (GOLD analysis project Ga0315298, IMG submission 203077) | Extremophilic microbial mat communities from Washburn Hot Springs, YNP, Wyoming, USA - WHS_1_MG | ecosystem: Environmental > Aquatic > Thermal springs > Hot (42-90C) | place: USA: Wyoming... | reverse complement strand
TCGTGGACGGCGCCGACCGCTTCCTAGTCGCAGGAGACCCTCTTCCGTTCACGAGGCGCATGGTCTTCAACCTTCTTCCGCTTCACAGAGCATACCAGCTTAACCCAGAGAAAAGCGTGACGCTGCAGGCAGCGAACGTGCTCATATTCAGCAAGATCTGGCAGATGATCGACAACCCAGACTTCATACCGCTCCAAGACCCCAAGCTCGTCATAGTGGACGAAGTTTGGATGTACATGGCTTTACCTGCAGCCGCGCGTTTCCTCGAAGGCGTAGCGAGGCGCGGGCGCAAGCGCAACGTCATATTTGTGGTTGACACACAAAGAGCATCAGATGTGCTTGAAGGCGCGGGTGGAAGAGCCTTGGCTGAGAACTGCGCCACGAAAGTGCTGATGCGCCAGGACGAGTCGGCCGTAAGGCTTGTGGCCGACGCGTTCGGGCTTTCAAGCTACGAGATGGACGCCGTCCTCGACTTCGAGCCAGGCCAAGCGCTGCTCATAGCTGAGAACATACATATACCGATAAAGTTCATGGCCACAAGGGATGAGTATCCGCTTTTCACAACCAAGCCCGCTGAGAGGCTGACTTGACCGGTGTGAAACGCTTATGGCAAGAAGCCTATAGCGTAGAAGCGGGGAGAATGTACGCAACTGCGTGTTTGAAAAGCACAATTATAGGGCTTTCAAGGCTGTATGATTTTTGCATTTTATGATGTTATCTCTTGTAAATCTGAAAATGGAGCCTGTAACATATTCAGGAATGAGTTCAAACGACATCCACCTTCGTCCAAGCATCTCAGCCACATAACCAGTAGTATTGCTACCAGCAAACGGGTCAAGCACTCTATCATTAGGTTCCGTCAAGAACCTAATAAAAAACTCAGGTATCTCTTCTGGATATCTTGCAGGGTTGATTTTTGCAATGTCCCTATGTTCACGACACAACTTAAGGTATCTATCAGTGGATGCCGTGTTTGAATAGACCAAAAGATTTGAGGGAACAAGCAGATTCGAAGGTATAGCCCCGCCATGGTCACGTTGGAATTTTTTTGAGATGTTGTGCTCCGATGGTCTTAGTTTCGCCCTATATCCATTCTTTAAAAGGTTCCTCATAGATTCGCTATACTGTTTCAAGACACGCCGATTATCGGCTTTCGCGTTCTCATTTTTACAGAGCCGCCAGATGAAGTCCACAGAATCCTTTACCCTTATTCTCCTCACAGTGACCCATTCTGCTGGTGTTGGCAATCTTGCAGGATTATACCAAAAGAATTCTTGAGCGAGATTAAACGTTTTGCTATATCTTGAGCAAAGAGAAAGGAGTAGTTCATAAACATAGAGCGTTTTCCAAGGCTTACCTTCACACCAGCTTGTCCCCAAGTGGATAACAACGTTTCCTCTTGGCTGCAATATCCTCCAGAATTCATTAGCAAAAGGTTCAAACCACTCTACATACTTTTCAGGCTCAACATTACCATACCGTTTCTTTCTTGTCAAAGCAAAGGGTGGCGATGTCATAATGAGGTCAACGCTTTCATCTTCAATGTCCTTCATAAGTTCAAGCGCATCGCCGATGTAAGCTGCACCATTTCTTGTTTCATAATAAGCTTCAATGTTAGGGAGAAGCCATCTGTTTTTTATCTCAAAAGGCAAAGTTTCTGTTTGGGAAGTGTCCTCTGTATCTGGTTCAAGCATTTCAGCCGTGTAAATATTGCACAACGTATTTGCCCGAAAAGGCATGACTTCCAAAGCTTAAAAAGGCGGTTGTTGGAAAATTGCGTGTATAAGAATCGCTCACGACAAGAAGCTTACAGTGCAGGCGCGGGGAGAATGTACGCAACTGCGTGTTTGAAAAGCACAACCTCCTCTCCGCCTTCAGTCTTCAGCTGGAGCTCGTATTTGGAAGCCTTTACGAGCTCGCCTCTGACAGTGCTTCCGTCTAAAAGCCTGGCGGAGACTTTTTTGCCGAGGAAATCAGCGACGAGGTTGCCCTGCGGCTTAGGTTTGGCAGTTTCCTTCTTGGACTCTGCGAGCTTCTTCAAAGAAGACCCTGTTGTGTCCCTTGGAGAAGCCCTTTTCCTCCTCATTTCATAATAATATTCAAGCTTTTCAGGCGTGTAAGCATCAGACAACTCATGCACCCAGAGAATATGTTCTCAAAGCTTAAAAAGGCAGTTTGCTGAAAAACTGTGGAGGCGTCTCAACGGTGAACCTTGAGCTCTCGAAAAAGCTTTGCTCGGTTGAAAGACACCTACTGCAAGGACGTTGAGCGCCGTTCGCCAACAGACTGATTGAATTTTGCTATCATTTTTCCATGCCTCTCATTTTTAAGTTCGCGCGCCTTTGGCTTTCGGTGTTGAAGCTTGAAGGTTTTCAGGAAGAGGCGCGGGGTAAGCGAGCAGAAGACGACGCTCATAACCGTTGCGCTGGCGCTGGTTGCTGCTCTCCTCCTGTACATGATATTCTCAGGCTACGTGCCGACAATCATGGGAAAGGCTCAGGTGACGGTGGAGTCCGTCGAGCTTGTCAAGTCGACGGAGGGACCATGCGTGTTCACATGCACTGTCAAGAACACGGGCGACAAGCCTGCAAAAGCCGTGAGCGTGAAGCTTGCAAACGAGCAGCCCGCCGATTTTCCAAGCGTTTCCGAGGCAAGCCCGCTTGAGCCTGGACGCTCAGCGGCCGTTATGCTTACGAGCGGCTCGGGGTTGATGAGCGACTACGTTGGCGGCTTAACGTATCCGCTCACCGTCCACGCCGCCTTCCTGGACAACAGCACGTACACGACCGCGTTGACGGTCACGTGTATGGGAGGAGGTAAGCCTTGGACTCCGCCGCAGCCTGGTGGAGGACCATACCTCTACTTCGCCTATATGGGCTCAGCCAAAATAGTGAAAGTCAGTATAGAACCGCTTGAAACGGTCGCCAGCAGAGACTACGGCGCTGAATACAACGGGATCAACGTGTTTCAGATGAATAGCGGTCTCTACGCATTTATGAGGAGCGGCCTCAGGGATGGGAAAATCGTGAAACTTAACAGCGAAACCCTTGAAGTAGAAGCCTCTATTCCGATAACTCTCCCCCAAGATAATGACTGGGTTTACGATGTGGCTTCTTCAGGAGACTACCTGTACGCTGTGCTCAGCAACTTGACAGTTATCAGGATTCAAAAGTCCACCTTCACCATCGATAGAACAGCTGATTTTTACTGTTACGAGCTTGCCGGCTCGACTTACAAGGCTCTTTCCACAACGTCTATTCAGGTGGGCGTTGACGGACAGCACCTATACATAGCTGTGGATTCGGTGACAAGCTCGCCGGTTGGCGGCATATTGAAGTTGAATATTCCAGACTTAACGGTGAATGCGACCCGATGTTTTCAAGTCACCGGCCCGTCCATTATTCCATGGGGCGCATACGTTGTCGGCGATTACCTCTACATCACAGACTATCGATACATCTACAAATTTGACAAGGATTTAGAGTATGCGAGCCAGAATGTTGACACGTGGATGTGGGAGGGAATGATACTTTATGCTCACAACGACATTCTATGTGCTGTAACAAGCGGCTGGTACGATGCAGGCGGTGGACAATATAAGGGATACGCGAATGTGCAGAGGGTGAACCTTACCGACTGGACAGACACATATTTATACGAAGAAGTCGACAACCCTGACCTGTCAAAATGGTTCACATACCCCTTGCAGGCGGACGGCGCATACATATACTTCCTACGCTACAAGGGAGACGGGTTGTACGTAGTCAAAGTAAATGTTGACTCGACCCCACCAGAAATAGTCGCGGAGATCGGGCCATTGTCATAGTAGAGGCGCCGTTCAGGCTCTACGCGCGCGTTCCAAACGGCGTCTAGCGTTTACCGGAGACCATTGCGTCCCATGAGACCACAGCCTCTCAATGGAAATGGACGGAAAAGACAAGGTTTTCTACACGCAAGCTAGGATTACAGCGGTTTCAACAAACGCTCCGACAAGGAAGAAGAAGTAGACTTTAGCCATATTAACGGCGGAAACTCGCCTTTGAAGCGGGTACAGCGTTGCGAGGTAAAGCCCATACGCTTCGACAGCTGCGACCGGAAGCCAGAGGTGGATTAGTTGGGAGTTGAGGACTGCCAATCCGCCTCCGACGAAGAGGCTGTTGAGGACTATGAGAACCGCGAACACTGCTGAGAAAAGCCTCGCGTGCTCCTTAACCATAATCTCCCTCCTCCTGAATTTTTCAGGCAGCGCGTCGATTAAAGCCTTGTAGAAGCTCATGCCAGCCGCGACGGCTGTTGCGGCTAGGGAGTTATGCGCGAAGATTAAAGCGGCCATCCACGGCCCCGACCGGAGAATGGTGAAAGCGTTTGACGTAAACACGTCTGTTTCGAAGCGGACTAAAGCCAAAAAGGCCGCCGTAGCCAGCCCATATACGACAACCTTCCTCAACACTTCATACCATTAACGTAGCGCGCGGAACGGTTAAAAGTGAACGGTGCGGTCAACTGCGCAATTGTTGAGCTGGCACTATCCCTCCCTCCATCAATTGGAAGACTGCCAAGCTTTTGATTTTAAAGCTTTGGAGCGTTCTATTTTTGGTGCAAAATGCAAACATCAAAAACAGTAGTGGTGGCCGTAGCATGTTTGGTCATAGGAGCATGCCTCGGCGCCTTTGTAACAGGGTTCCTCCACGTTCCGCCAGGCGAAAAGCCGTCGGGTGAATCCGGTGAAGTCGTTCAAGGCGCACCAAACTTCGAAGCGACTGCTTTCTTAGATTTTGCTTATGTGAATGGCGCGCGCTTTTTCTGTCATATATGCTAAGCATGGTGCTGACCGAAGCCTTGGTATTTTTCCGTGGATGGCGCTGGGTTCTTTTTTAGCTTAGGCGTGCGCGATCTTCGTTTCAAGATTCACTGTTGTGTATTGAAACATGTCTTCAAACGGCGAGGCGGAGGAGCTGCACGGTCGCAGAAGGCTCCCACTTTCTTAAAACTTGGAACTTTCCCACTTCTCCAAATGTTTTCAAGCTTAAAACTTGGAGTTTTTCTCCGCACCCTTGAACAGTTGTGAGGGACAAAAAGCTATAGTGGCGGAAAAATATTCCACTCTTAATAAAACTAGGATGTCGCTGCAATCTTGTGAGGTTGCAGGCGGGTGGGCCCTTCGTGGAGGAGAGGTGAATGTTTAGGGTTGCAGTGGCCCCGCTTTATCAACTTGCTCAAACGTTTCGGGGTCTATTTTAACTATGAAGATGCTGTTCTCCATCCACCGTGGGCAATAGAGGAAGAAACCGTCGGTTCTCAGGGCAAACCATGTCCAAACATTTGGTAGCGCAGATTGGTATTGGTCGACTCTCGAGTCCTCTAATGTGAAATTGGTCGCGTCCACCCTTGCAATGCCGAAACGCCAAACGTCGGGTACTTGGTGCCTGTAGTTACACCCTGCGTAGAGTTTGTTACTGATGACGTCGAAGCTGGGGTAATAAAGGCCGTTTATGGTGAGCGAAGCCATCTCCTCAAGGTTTTCGTTGAACTCGCGGATGACAACAGAGGGACCTGCGGAAGCAAAGGCCACGTAGATGCGTTCGTTGAGAGCCATTACGCCGTAGTAGTAATACCCGTATTTGTTTATGTAGCTTTCTAACGTTAAGTCCGGAATTTTAACCTTCAGGAGACCCCAATATGCTGAAGTGCGCCGCGCAAGAATGTAGAGGTAGTTGCCACTAATGGATAAGTCCACCCCGCCCCAGAACAGTCCCCCATAGCCGTATAGGTTTAAGGATGCAACCGTTTGAAAGGTTGAAGGGTCAACCCGATACACTTTCAAATAGGAGGTAAGGATGTACATGTAGCCATCGTCTGAGAACTGCATATTCACCAAGTTCTCGTTGTATATGGGCAAACTAGCGTTAACTTCAAGGGTGTCCGGATCAAGCCTGACGAGATAACAGTAGACAGAACCTCCCTGGTTGGGGTAGGCGACGCAATAAACCCAATTGTCGTCCCATGTGATGACGTATATGCTGTTGTAGTCCTCTGTGGCGTTATAGTCCTCGGAAACAGTCACTATTTTGAACGGGTTGGTGCCGACCTTCACAATCCTGAGCGGCGGGGAGTTCCCTTGTTGCTCGCTCCTCATGTAATCAAAATACATGTATTGTTCGCCTCCCGGCTGGGAAGGAGTCCAAGGCTTACCTCCTCCCATACACGTGACCGTCAACGCGGTCGTGTACGTGCTGTTGTCCAGGAAGGCGGCGTGGACGGTGAGCGGATACGTTAAGCCGCCAACGTAGTCGCTCATCAACCCCGAGCCGCTCGTAAGCATAACGGCCGCTGAGCGTCCAGGCTCAAGCGGGCTTGCCTCGGAAACGCTTGGAAAATCGGCGGGCTGCTCGTTTGCAAGCTTCACGCTCACGGCTTTTGCAGGCTTGTCGCCCGTGTTCTTGACAGTGCATGTGAACACGCATGGTCCCTCCGTCGACTTGACAAGCTCGACGGACTCCACCGTCACCTGAGCCTTTCCCATGATTGTCGGCACGTAGCCTGAGAATATCATGTACAGGAGAAGAGCAGCAACCAGCGCCAACGCAACGGTTATGAGCGTCGTCTGCTGCTCGCTTACACCGCGCCTCTTCCTGAAAACCTTCAAGCTTCAACACCGAAAGCCAAAGGCGCGCGAACTTAAAAAATGAAGGCATGGAGAGACAAAAACTTAGAGGTAGCTCGAGCAATCAGTACACGACTGCGAGTCCAGAGGCGAAAAGCGTTAGCTCGACGCGCGACGCGCTTACGCGTTTAGCTCCCCCCTTCCTGCAAAATCTATGCATGGCGCGCGGCAACTTTGAGCATTAAGCCTGCCTTGAAGATCCCTTGCCGGCATATGCTCGTTTAAACAGGTTAAGCTCGTGCTCATGGGCGTCAAGAGGCTTAAGAAGCACAACCCCGACGGCTCACCAATATAACCCTAGACACATCAGCCGCTGTGCTTTTAAATCCCTTAACGGCACATGTTGATTTTCAAGGCTACCGTCACGTCAAATAAGCAGCGGCCACTATGCGCCTCCTAAGGCATCTTCCACTTTACGGACTAAACTGGTTTCTGCTGGAATAATGAAGCTGTCAAGGCTCAGAGGCTGAAACCTCTAGGACTGGCTCGGCGTAGCCCTTCGGTTTTATTTTTAGCTTGACTTTTTCACCGTTTTCAGGCGCGTAGGTGAACTTGAAGCGTCCCTCGCCATCCGTGAAGTATGTGGAAACTGTCCGTCCGCTTTCATCGTAGACTTCGAACTCCCTGTTAGCCAGTGGCTCGCCTGTCCGCGGGTCCGTTAGCGCGCCTTTGAACTCTAGGGGCTTAATGGGCGGCATCTCAGGCTTAGGCGTCTCAGCAGCTTCAAGCGGCAAAGCCTGCTTTTTGGTTGATATTGGCTCCGCTTCGGTGGATAAAGGTTCTTTTCGCACGGCCTGCGCGCGCGCAGGTCGGGCGACCTCTAGTCCCTTGACTTCCTCTCCGAAGGCGAACTGTTTCCTCGTTATCCGAGCTGTGCCCGTTTCGACTGGAAGCCTGTCCACGGCGGTTGGCACTCCAACTATCAGGCTGAGCTCGTCCGTGCAGAGCACTAAAACAGGCCTACTCCTGAAGACGGCGTATAAAACGGCTGAAGGTATAACCGTCAACATGATTACGGTGAGGTCGACGTTTGCAAGCCTCAGGGGGTCGAAGACTCCGAGGAGGAAGGCTGTGGAAGGTATGAGGAGGAGCGGGATGAGCCAAAGAAAGCTTAGAAGCGCAGCTTTAAGCTCCCTCCCCCTCGGTCTGCATAGTTCGCGTGCGGGGGCCTCAACTGTCCTAGAAAACCTGCTCACCCTCAACCTGTTATATGCGAATGGAAAGGCTTCGCCTATCGCCTCGACGGTTTCGCCGTCGCCGTACGCTCTTAACTCGCACCTGAAGAGGTTCCTGTTGACCTTCCAGCCTGCCGCGTCAACCCTTTCCTTCACGAAGGGGTCAAGCTGGCGTTTATCCTCAGGCCTGCTCTGCCTTCCTCCGAAGAACCCGCCGAGGATTCCAGTTGCGGCGTCAACCATGGCGTCTGCGAAGGACGCGGATTTTCCAGTTTTCCTCCCGACGTAGCGGAGTATCCCTCCCCTCGCCCTCCTATCCTCAACGGCTAAAACCTCCAGGGCGGCGTCTCCGCGGGTTAAAGCGCCGACAACCGTGTCCACGGGGTTCGTGTAAGGCGTCTCCTTGTGGCTGCATATTGGAAGCGCGTACGTGTTTCTCAGTTCGAACTCCGCGCAGCGCTCGTAAACCCTGACCGGAGGCTCGCTCCCCTCGATTATCTCCGCATCCAAGCTTGTGCGGAGGACGTTTGCAACGCGGTCCGCAAGGTCAACGTTTGGAAGCTGAAGGAAGAACCTGACGCTCCTCAAACCTTCAACCTTCACGCTTGGACAGTTGACGGCGAAGAACCTGAAGGGCTTACCCGTGTTGTAGAGGTAGTCGAGGACGCCTCCGAAGTTTCTAAGCTCAAACTTCCCGGAAGCCAGCGGACGAACTTCAACCCAGCAGGGCTTATCCTCCAAACTTCGACCCCGAAAAGCCTAGCCTCCAACACTTAAAAATGGCTTGGCGCTACGCGCCTCAAACAGGAGAGTGCTACTGTTAACCCTCGGGCAAGGCTCAACCAAAAGGCTTGAAGGCGAAAGCTTTAAAGGCGCAGCTGTGCCTCGCGGGCTATCTTGATTATGGCTATTGCCGCCACTATGGCTGCTGCCGCTATTAAGTCAGCGAACCACGTTGGCAAGCCTCCTCCCTGCGGTTCTCCAACAATTTCCACATCGATTTCCTCTACATCTTCGAGGGAAGCGCTCCACGACCAGAGTTCAGCTTGAATGGTTGCTGTCCCGTTTAGTTTGTCGGGCAGCGTGCAAGTGAACGCAGCGGCGGCGCGCCCGTTTTGGCTCGGTATTTCAACGCGGCTGGAGCCTAAGAGGCCCATGTCTCTGCCGTCGACGATGAGGTAGTAGCGGACCTCCGCTTCATAAACAACCGTTAACAGGTCGCTGCCTCTTTTGACGGCGACGTCCAACGTCACGTTCTCTCCTGGCTTGTAGGAGCTTTTATCCGCTGAAAGATTTTCGATCCATGCGAACCTTTCCCATGTTGGCTTAAACTGTACGGCGTAGTCGCTTTCCATCGTGACAAGGTCCAGCGCAAGCTCTGTTGAAACCACAAACATGCTTCCCACCCATTTGCTTTCGTGAAGGAGCACATCCATTTCTCCCTGCCGTATCGGCCATTTTCCACCGGGCGCCCCGTCAACCCAGAGCAGGTAAGCCTCCAGTTCCTCAGGCTCGCGTGGGAAGTAAGTGTTGAGCGAAACGCGGCAGCCTTTCGAGTACACCAAATTCGATGCGTTAAGCTGACTGGTTAACTTGATGGAACCCATAGCGTAAAGCATGATGTGGGTTTCGTTCTGCCTTGGAAGCTCGTACTCGTAGTGTACAGCCACTTTGAAGGGGAACTTTACTGCCGGAAAATCCCGTATGGTCCACTCGATAACGCCGTACTCGCCTATAGCCGTCTCATATTTTAGGCTGGAGCGCTTCCATTCAACTTCCTCCTCTGAACCGTCATTTTTAACGTAGGAAACACCGATTTTCTCCGCGTTTGGCGGCAACGGATAGAACATGTGAACCTCAGCGGTCGCCTCTTCCCACATCTCCTCAAACGTGTAAATTCCCTCCACCAAAGTCTTTGGCGGATAAACGTAGACGTTTATCTCTTCTCTAGACATTTTCACTTTGTAGTTGGTGGATATGGGGTTAGCTTGACAAACAGACGCTGAAAAAAGCAGGGATACAAAAACTAAAGTCACCGCAGCGAAAAACCATCTGTGGTTCTCCATTGTCTTCTCCATTCCTGTCAAACTCCCTCGCAACTGAATGTTTATCGTGCGTGTTTAAATCTGTTTTGAGGATTCTGTAAGGAGGACGAGTGAAAGCTTAAAAATGAAGTGTATGAAAGAGCCTTTGTATCTGTGCGCGCAATCAAATTCATAAAATCCGTTGTAACCGGTCGCTGAGAGCTGATTGAACTCAAGGCATAGTCATCACCGTCAGCATTCGCGCAACGATGCTCCCGTCAAGCGAGTAAGGTTACTGACAAAGCGCGGGTTCTGCTGATCGAGTCTAAAGGCGCTTCAGCGCCTCCGCTATGAGCTTGTTCGCCTCCTCAAGGGCCTCGGTTTGCTGAGGACACTTTTCGGCGGCCAAGACGCTTGCCACGATGCGCAAGACATACCTGACGAGGAAGTCCCTGCCTCTGCTGAGCTCCTTCACGTATGCAGGGTGCTTCTTGTTCACGAAAATTGTTTTGCCGTCAACGAAGTACTCCCTATCATCCTCCTCACTGGCGTACGGAAGCACCTGATAGCCCAGCTTAAGGCTGACCTTCCTCGGCGGAAGCTTAGGCTGTGCAGGCTGCAACGGCTGCACGGCCGGCGGTTGTGAAGGCTGCATGGGCCGTAAAGGCTGTTCGCGCAGCTGCGGCTCGGGAAGCTGGACAGCGGGTTGTGTTGAAGACTGCACAGCAGGCATCTCAGCGGCCGGCACAACAGGCATCGCGGCTGGCACGGTGGGAGCTTGTCCGGCGGTCTGCGGGGCAGGTTGCGGAGCGGGTTGTCCAGGTTGCGCTGCAGTTTGCGGCATTTCAACGGCGGCTTCAATGCGCGGCGTAGCCTCCTCTAAAACCACGGCTGAGAGGATCCTGTCTATGGTTTTGAAGGCTTGCACTTCGCCGTAGGAGAGGCGGTCTTCAGCCTCCGCGGCTTTCGGCAGAACCTCTGAGGCTATGAACCTCCTCACAGTGTTCCTGAACCTTTCGTAGGCTTCGTCCTCTATTATCCCAGCCTTGTCAGCGAAGCGTACGGTCAGCCAGTCGCACCTAACGTAGCCTGTTATCCTGTTCATCTGGGAAGGTGGGAAGCCGAATAGGCTTCTCGTAACCATGTGACCTCCATGCAGGACAGCTATTCCACGCTCGTCCTCAGAGAGCGGCCTGCTTGCAACCGTTATCTCGCCCGTTATGCCTTCAAGCGAGACAGGTATTTTATCGCCTACGATTTCCGGCGGCTCAACCTTCACGGCTCCTTCGAGGCTCCATGGCTTAAACTCGCCTACCCTAACCCAAACCTCGAAGAATGGCTCGCGGAGTATTGGAAGCTCCTTGAGCTCCTTAACGATCCTCTTAACGTCGAGAGAGGACTTCGCTTTTAGAAGCCATATTTCGCTTCCATCCCTATCAAGCGTAGGCTCGCTTAAAACCTTAGCCTGGGAGGAGCCTTCAGCCAAACCCGCAATACACTCCTCGTCCACGAGGATTGACGCTGAGAACCCGCGTTTCCTCGTTTTAACCTTCATGGCTTTGAAGAAGGCAAGGAAGCTCAGGCGGCCGGTCCCGTACCTGCCTGTTCTAGGCCTGTTGAACCTTGGCGAGTACGGCATAAACTGCTTGTGTATGCTTCCAACGACGAGGAACTTTTCAAGCGCCTCAGAGTTCATTCCAACGTCGTCCTCGACCACAGCGTAGTTTTCGGCCAGAGTCACTATGACTCGGGTTGCGTCCTCGTCGTAACAGTCCTCAACGAGCTCGCGTATTATGCTGAAAGGCGAAAGCCAAGTCTTGCTTGCGAACTGGAGGAAGAAGTCCTTTGAGACGGTTAGGCGCACCCTTCAAACAC
>Ga0315298_1009765_pt1 | contig 11744 bp, 12 predicted proteins | sample WHS_1_MG_FD_203077 | JGI IMG/M metagenome (GOLD analysis project Ga0315298, IMG submission 203077) | Extremophilic microbial mat communities from Washburn Hot Springs, YNP, Wyoming, USA - WHS_1_MG | ecosystem: Environmental > Aquatic > Thermal springs > Hot (42-90C) | place: USA: Wyoming... | reverse complement strand
TCAAGGGAGAAACTTTCAGTATCCTCGGTCGGATCGGAGGCGATGCAACGGAGGGCGGGCGACAGCGCGGCAATGAGCGCATCTATCCTTTCAGTATCCTCGGTCGGATCGGAGGCGATGCAACCACCCCGCCGCCGACTCCGGCCCCCGAACTAGCGGGTACCTTTCAGTATCCTCGGTCGGATCGGAGGCGATGCAACTTTTTTGAGCGGCTGGCCTATGTGCCTCCGAGGTTGACGCCTTTCAGTATCCTCGGTCGGATCGGAGGCGATGCAACCGGCTCGGAAGAAGACGATTGCCAGAGACAGCAATGCCTTTCAGTATCCTCGGTCGGATCGGAGGCGATGCAACACCGGGCCATAGCGGTCTACAATAGAGGACGAGTAACCTCTTTCAGTATCCTCGGTCGGATCGGAGGCGATGCAACCCGACCCTGAATTGTTAATGTGCTCCACCAGGACCCTAAATTACGCCCCCAAAGAGGAGCAAAAATGGATGCCACACTCCACCATCGCGCTCCACTTCCAAACACGCCCGTTCGCAAATCGTTTTCTGCTCCCAAACCCCGCCGATTTGCGACTCTATTCGGAATTACCTACCACAAAGGGCACAAGGGACTCACAAAGGACACAAAGTTTAGACGACTGACCCCTGACGACGAAAATTCCTTCGTGCCCTTTGTGCGGCCTTCGTGTCCCTTCGGGCCGAGCCCTCAGGGCGAGGCCTTCGTGGTTTTTAGGTAATCATCTCTATTCTACCGCAGAAAGGGCAAGATGGCAAGATGCAAGATGCAAGATGGCAAGATGCAAGATGGCAAGGAAGCAATGACTCCCCCCTACTTCCTACTCCCTACTCCCTACTCCACATCATTACAGAACCGCCGGAACTCACAGTTGACGCAGGGCTTCCGGGAAAGGGGCGGGTCCGGCATCCGCTCCCGCTCCACCATCTCCCGCATCGCCGCCACCGTCTCCCGCACTTCCCGCCGCAGCGCCGGGGTCAGCGGGACCTCCTCCACCCGCCGGGTCAGCAGGGAGTAGATCAGGCCCCGCCGCACCACCCCGCCCCACGTCTCCTCCAGCATGATGCCGTAGGCCGCCACTTGCCGCCGCAGGTGCGGCCCCGCCCGCCGATCCGTCTGTTTGTAGTCCACGGGAATCCATTCCGTGCCGGATAAATCCGGCGCTACGGGGGTGCCGGATAAATCCGGCGCGACTTCCAGCACCAGGTCTATCCGCCCACGAAGCCCCAGTTCCTCCGAGGCGACCCAGACGTCAAAGTGGCGCCGGGCCTTCTCCAGACCGTAAATCCGCAGGGTCCGCCGCCGCTCCCGATCCCGCGCCTCCTCATGGGCCAGCCGACCATCCTCCATCTTCCCCGTCGTCGGCCGGATCAGCGGCAGGCAATAGGTGTAGAAGACGATACGCGGGCAGTAGGCGTACTGTTTCAGGTCCGTCACGGTGAAAACGGTCCGTTCCATTCCAGCCAACCGCCAGGGTAGGCAACCATCGGGGGCAACCGCGAGGGTTGCCCCTACGGTTCCCCCTGGATGACCTCCAGCCGCTGCCCCCAGTCTTTCTCGCAGATGACGAACAACTGGACCTTCCCCTCCCGTTTCCCCAGGGTCCGCTTCACCTTCCGCATCAGTTCCTCCTGATGGGTCCGGGAGAGGTCCCCCAGAAACGCGGAGTACTGGATGCGGTCCAGGCCGTAGTCCAGACAGTGGTCGGCCACTTTGGTCCGCACCCGGTCGTCGGGGATGTCGTAGACCACCAGGCAGCGCATGGTCACCACCGGGCAATGAACGGCTCGTAGGCGGCCCGCTCGCCCCGGACGAAGGTGGCGATGTGGCGGGCCTGGCTCTGCAGGATGACCCGCAGCGGCTGCCGCTTCTTCTCGTACCGCTCCGCCGCGTCCAGCCGCTCCAGGACCTTCTCCGCCACCGACCGCCGGGCCTCCTCCGTCAGCCGCCCCGCCTCGTCCATCTCCAGTCTCATCCCCTTCGTCGTCATCCCCACCACCGTCCGGTCCACCACGACGGTGCGGAACTCCTCAATCAGGTCAAAGACCAGACTGGGCTTGCCGGGACGGTCGGCGTGGATGAAGCCGCCGTAGGGGTCCAGGCCCGCCAGGACCAGGGCCCGCTCCACCTGGCCGTAGAGGATGCCGTAGCCGTAGTTCAGGGCGGCGTTGACGGGGTCCTGCGCGCCGCGCGTGACCCGTCCCGGCCAGCCGTACGATTCCGGGACCACGGCCCCCAGGGCCTCCCAGTACCGCTGGGCCGCCCGGCCCTCTATGGACAGAATCTGATCCCGGACCTCCTCCGCGGTGTCCCCCCGCAGGTGGCGCAGGTCCTCCACCGCTTCCTGCACCCGCTCCGCCGCCTCGCGCAGGCGACGGGCCACCCCGGGGGCCGCCTCCTCCCGGTATTTGGCCGCGTAGCGGAGGAAGTTGGCCTGGTTGGTGATCTTGCCCCGCGCGAAGGCCACGGCCAGTTCCACCCCCCGTCGGTCCCGGTAGGCCAGCAACTGCTCCCGACGGGTCAGGACGGTCCCCGTCAGGCCAGCGGAGTAGAGGGCCGCGTAGGGCCGACCGGCGGGGTCCAGGAAGTGGATGGGGATGCCTGCCGTGCAGCAGGCCCGCACGGCGTCGGCGGAAAGGGAGACGCGGGTGCCGATGACCAGCACCTCCTCCAGGTGCAGGAGCGGCGCCTCGGCCAGCACCTCCCCGTCCCGGCTCACCCGCAGGCGGCCGTGGTGCCTGCCCAGGAAGGCCCCGTATTCGCTGATGACCAGTTGACGAACGACCGGCATCCCCCCTCCCTACTCCCTACTCCCTACTCCATACTCCATACCACCCATTCCCCTTCACCGCGTCCTTCCCCACGTGGGTGAACTGGCCCCAGAGGAGGTACGGCCAGAAGGGGGACCAGTCCTCCGCCTGGAGGGCGACGGTGCCCAGGAGGCCGGAGGTGGGGGATTCCCCCCGGCGGCGGGTGGAGTAACTCCAGACCTCCTCCCAGCGCAGGCCGTTCTCCACGACGCGCACCCGTTCGGCGGCGGCGATCAGCCCCCGGGGGTCGTCAAAGACGAGGGGGGTGTCGGAGAAGTGGCGGGTGAGGGCCTCCAGCCGTTCCATCAGCCGCTGGAAGAAGGGCCGGAAGGCGAAGCGGTCGGGCTTGACCAGCGCGGCCTGCTGGATCAGCCGGGTGGGGGTGAGGAAGCGCAGGACGACCACGGCCCCCGGCGGCGGGACTGGCACGGCCAGGACCTGGTCGTGGGTGATGGGGACGTCGGGGACATGGACGGTCCGGTCGCCGGAGCGGAGGACGGGCTGGCGGGCGCCAGTGAGGGGGTTCTCCGCCCAGACCTCGCGGATGGCCAGGGTGCCCCGCCGCCAGACGGGGCGGGGACGGCCGGGGGCCTCCTGGGGCAACCGGCGGCCCAGGCCGCCCCGCTCCAGTTCCGTCAGCGCCAGGACGACGTAGGGGAAGAGTTGCATGGCGCGGGCGTAGAGGGTGAGGCCGAACTCCAGGGGTTCCCCCGCCTCGTAGCGGAAGAAGAGGCGGTCCTCCCCCTCCATGGGGTGGCCGCTGCCGGGGAGGGGCGGCTGGACGGTGAAGGGGCGGGGGACGTCCCGGCCCCGGTCGCTCTCGGGCCGCATGGTGCTGACCAGGAAGGCGACGGGGCATGCGGCGGCCAGGGGGCAGAGGGCGCACTCCGGGGCCTCCCGGTTCGTGCAGAAGCGGTCCAGAAGGGCGTGGTAGAGGGCCCCCCGGATGGCCGACCCCTGGTGCTCGTTCAGTTCCACCGGCGTCCGCACCTCGGTGACGAATCGGAGGCGGTGGGCGGTGAAGGCGTGCATCGTCTCCCCCTTACTCCACGCGCTCGTAGACGGTGAACCCCCGTCCGGCCTGCACCAGCCGGTAGGGCAACACCACGTCTATCCGGATCCGGTCCTTCCCCACCTGAATCTTCTCCGGTGCATAGACGTTGGCCTTCTCAAAGGTCAGGCCAGGCCCCCACTCGTCCAGGCGCTGGACGTGGCCCAGGGGGAAGGACCCCTTCGTCTGGTTCCAGGGGACCAGGGGGATAAACCCCTCGGGCGGCTGGTCGTCCGCCGTCTCCACCGTCTCCGGCGGCGCCAGCAACTGGAGGAAGGAACCCCGTTTGCCCAGGTAGGTCAGGTGGGGCAGAAGAGGGGCCACCGACTCCAGGAGCGCCGGTTCTCCCCCGAAGGCCAGGTCCAGCGTCCCTTCCAGATGGACGTACTCCCGGAAGGCGATGGTCCGCTGCATGGCCCGGTCCCGTTCCTCCGCCTCCCGCTCCGGCTTCAGGATTTTGGCGAAGAGCCCGGTCACCGCGGCCCGGCGGGGGGGCCGAAGGGCCAGCCGCAGCGCCCGAATCTGCTCAAAGGCCTGGCGGCCCCCGGCCACGCCCCGCACCCGGATCGCCACGTCCAGCAGGGCCATGCGGATGGCGAAGGGGGTCGGCACCAGCAGACTCTTGCCTCCGGTGGAAGTCGCCTCCCCCGGCTTGAGGGAGAAGAGGCCAACCGGCTGGTACCGTGCGACGAGCCAACGCATCCTATCCTCCTTCGCCGAACAGGCGGTAGGGACGGGTCGCCTCCAGAATCTGCCGCATGGTGGCCGCGAAGTCGGCCATGTCGGTGAAGGGGTAGACCCGCAGATGCTGGTCCGCGGGGTCCAGCGCCTGGGCGACCCGCTGGACCTGCTCCCGGTAGTCCTCCGCCAGAGGGCTGATGGTGGGCGCCGGGAGCACGGCGTGGCTCACGGTGACCACCCCCTCAAAGGCGACGATGTGCGGGTTCTGGGTGCCGCGCATGGCGCCGTTGGGCTCCACGAAGGTGTAGAGGACGCTCTCCAGGAAGGCCTGATACCGCCGCAGCCGTTCCTCTTCGGGGATGGCGTAGGTCTGGCTGATGTCGTTGAAGCCGATGCGGGCCAGTTCAAAGGTAGCGACGGCGGCGTAGATGCCGGAGGACGCCGGGCGGTGGAAGATGGGCTGGGCCTGGGCTTCCTCCCCTTCGCCCCCCCGTTCCTGGGCGTAGCGGACGTGGAAGTAGGACTCGGTCCGCACCTTATCCGGCAGGCCGACGACCCACCCGAACTCGGCGACCGACTTGCGGGGGATGGAGCGGCCCTGTTGACGTTCTCGCCTTTCTTCACCCTCTTCCTCACCGGAAGGTTGTTCACGTTGTGGAGCTATCAGCGTGCCTTCGGTGTCATCCAGGCTGCACTGTTCGAGAAGAGCATCTATTACCTCGCTGTCGGAGTGAACCCATTCCGTCCTCTCCTTCTTTCCTCTTGCGACCCTTTTCCGCTCCTGTGCCCACCTGATGAACTTGCTATCCCCCAGGATGCGGTCGGAGCGGAAGGTCTGGCATCCGGCGCAGAGGGGGAGCCCCCGCTCCCGGGCCAGGAGGTAGAAGTGCTCCGCCTGGATGTGCTTGAACATGTCCCCGCTGATGGCGTTGACCTTGTGGATGCCTCCTTCCGGGTCCACCAGGGTCACAGTGCGGGTCATGATCTGGTTCCCCTCGCCGCCCTCGTTGTTGAGGGAGTGGAGTTCCAGCGTCATGCGGCCGGAGATGGACAGGCTGTAGACGGGCTTGCGTTCGGTCATCTGAGCACCTCCTGCTGGTTGGTCTCGGTTTCGGTCTCCCGCGGCTCGCGGGCGTACCCGTAGGCGATCAGCAAACCGGCCACCACCTCGGGGCCGTACTCGTCCACCAGGCGCACCACCTCCTCAATGTCGGTCGTGCGCAGGTCCCGGCGCATCTGCTGCCCGGTGTTCTCCAGTTTCTGCGCGTTCTCCTGGTTGTAACTCTGCATGAAGTCGCAGAGGGCCACGACGAACTCGTCGCGCACGGTGGCCTTGCGCTGGAGTTCGGCCCCCAGGCCGTAGCGGACCTCATAGAGGATGTCCTGGCCGCGCGCCTTGCGGCTCTGGGGGATGACGGTGCTGTGGCGGATCGCGTACGCCACGTTCTGGAAGCCCTCGTTCTGGATAATGGGCAGAAGCGGTTTATTGGCAGCCATGATTAACCTCCCCAATTGAGATGGACTGAAGGTAGGAACCCAGCGCGCGCCCTCGTTGTACCGCCGCATGATTTCGTGGCTGTACCCGGCGGCGAACTCAAAGAACGCGCCCCAGTTGTTTCCGGCGACGAAGTCCCGGTAAGCCCGGAGCAGGTTGTACCCGTCGCTGTGGGTCTCGTTAATTTCCCGAATGACCGCCAGATGCTCGTCTATCACCTCCTTTACGTTCAGGATGTCGGCCCGCGATCGGGGCGTGCCTGTCCATTGGGGCAGATGGAGGAAGGACATGTTGACCATCGTGTAGGCGTTGCGGCTGAGCAACTTGAACTGGGCCACGTGGAAGCCGGCCACAACCCTCTCCGGCGCCAGCGCGGCCACGTCGGCGTCAAAGTCCACGTCGTCCTGGCCCGCCGCCTCCACGTAGTCCAGCCAGGCCCGGACGAAGAGGAGCAGGCTGGTGATGTCGGACTTCAGCGCGGTCTGGTTGCCGCGCTCGCGCCACAGATAGCGGTTGAAGCGGGCGAAGGCTTCATGGTGTGCCTGCCAGGACAGACGCAACGGCGCCAGCACATAGGCCTTCCAGTCGTTGGTATCCCTCGTTTGTCGCGGTGCCAGGCAATGCCAGAGGCCGATAGTTTTCAGAAACTCCTCCGGCCAGAGCCGGTCCTTGATATTATCCATGCGCAGCGCGTTGGCCTTGGCTTCGTTCAACCCCTTGCCCTGGTGCGGGTTGAGAAGCTGCGATGCTGTTTCCTTGGCCCGGATTCCATCCCGCTTAGCCAGCCTGGTCCAGTCATCCAGGATGGTCTCAATGTCGGCGTCTGGTTCGGCAAAAAGCGAAAGCAAAGCGCCGATGTACTCATCCGTATGGTCCCGCGCTTTTGTCCATTGCGAGACGATTCGGTTGTAGATGTCATCGGCCTGCATTCGGAAGTCGCCAAGAAAAACGACCGTAGCCCAGTCGCCCGGCGGCTCCAGATCGCGCAGTTGCTGCTCTAGTTCGGTGCCCCGCACGCCTTGCTCGGCCAGCGCCCGACGCTGCTCGCCCCACGACCTCACCTGTGCCCAGGTCTCGTCTACGTTGCGGGCCGGGCCGTCCTCCGGTACGGCTTCACCCTGTCGGATAAGGCGAGGCGCCGGGTTGCGCAAAGGCGGCAGCCTATGTACCCACTCCTCTCGCACCGGCTCGCTCAGCCGCACCAGGTAGTGTCCGCCGCCGTCCTCCAGCACGATGCGCCAGCGTTCGGTGGGGTCCTTGACCTGGCGGAAGATGTGCTCGAGCAGGCTTGCCAACCCGTAGGCCACCAGCACGTCGCTGTAGGTGCCGGTGCGTTTGGGAACGTAGTAGATATCCTGATACATCAGCCCTCCTCCTGTGACAATCCGTCGCATAGACGCAAAATGCGCACAATGATGAAGTACTGGAACCACCAGGCCCAGTCGCCGTCTGGCGGCGCCTCGGGCAGATGTTTGCGCACGTTGGGCGCCTCCTCGCCGGAACGCAGCCAGCGCGCCCACGCACTCCAGCCCGGCTCGCCAACTGTGGCCAACGCCTCGGCCACCGTCTCGCCGGCGCGGGGATGCAGGCGATACGGCTTGGCCTCATTCAGGCCGGGGCTGTGATGGCGGGCGATCGCCGCAAACGCGGCCCGATACAAACCAGGATACGAACGCCCATCCAGCGCCTCATAGAGCAGCTTGACTGAGGCGGAGGCGCTCTCGCCAGCATGGGTGAAGGGTTTGTAACGGCGGACCCGCCTCTGCGCCTCCTCGTGGACTGGGTTGCCACGTTCATAGTGGGTGTGCGCCACCAGGAAGGGCGGCGCTCCTTCGCCGATGGCTTTCTGATACTCGCCGGCAAAGCGCTGCCATTTCTCGTCCAGCTTGCCGACATCGTGCAGGGCCAGGCTCAGGCGCACGGCCCGCTCCAGCAATCCGACCGGCACGTGCCAATCCCCGGTCTGGTCGGCAAAACGGCGACCCACCCACGCCAGCCGGCGTCGGAGCCGGCCGTCGGCCACCGGAATACGGGACGTCAGGTCTCCCTCGAAGATGCGCCGCATGCCGGCGATGTGTTCCGGGTACGACTCCAGCCGATAGCCGGCGTAGTCGGGCCGCTCCCGGTGCCAGGTGGCCGTCGGCGAGACGTAGCTGCCATCGGAGGGGACGCCGAGGCGCAGGCCGTGTTCGGCGTCGTAGGCCGCCAGTTGGGGATGGATTGCGAAGATCAGCGAGAGGCCGATATCGTCGGGCCTTTCCACGTCCAGCCAGCGATAGGCAATCTCGTCGTCCTTTTCCTCATCGCCCTGGGCCGCCGGATAGCGCACCGCCCAGTCCAACCCCAATTCGTCCCGGAGCTGCTGCAGCTCCTTCAGTTTGCCGCGCAGGGTACCATGCCATAGGGAGATCCCCTCAAACCGGTAAGGGCTTTCCTCGCTCAAGCCGAAGGGCGGCTCGTACACGATGACCGTGCGACTGTCCACCTGGCGGATGAGCTGCGGTCGGGCGCTGGCGTCCCCGCGCACCAGCGCGTCGGTGATCCGTTGCCAGATCTCGCCTTGTCCCTCTCGCATGGCTTGCAACATGGCCGCGTCGGCCTCGCTGTGGGCCTGGTTGATCACCTCCTGCTCGGCGGCGAAGTCCAGGATGGCGCCCCGGCGCTCGCGAAAAGCCTGCCAGGAGCGGTCGCACACGGCCATCTCAAGTTTGCTGCCGCCGTAGGGCGCATAGTTTGGCTCGCCGTTTTCCTTGACCGGCACCGGATAGACGATCACCCGGCCCTGCTCGCCGGGATAGCGGGCGCAGCGGCCGGCCCGCTGCAACACACTGGCCGCCGGCGCAATCTCGGTGTGCAGCGTCTGAGCGCTGATGTCCAGCCCCACCTCCACCACCTGCGTGGCGACGACGATCAGAGAGGGGCCGTTCCCGTCCGCAAGCCCCTGGGGATTCCACAGCGATTGCAGCAACGCCTCCTTCAGTTGACGATGCGGCCGCTCGAAGCGGCTGTGCAGCAACATCACCCAAGGCCGATCGGCCGGTCCACCGGCCAACCGTTCCCGTAACATCTCTACTCCCTGCGCTGCAGCCCGGTCCCATGGCTCCCCGCGGGCGCCAGCGAGGGTTTGGTAGATTGGCCCCAACTCTACCAGGCTTACCGGCACCGGCCGGCATCCTGCGTTACACAACGCCTGATAAAGCGCGATGGCCCGATCGACAGTGTTGCACACGGCCAACGAGCGGCGGTCATGGGTAGCCAACACCTGTTCGGCGGTCAATGTCTGTTCCGCCACCTCAAACCGGCGCTGTTTGCGGGGCCGTTGGCCTTGTTGGGTCTCGATGCTTGACACTTCCTCCGGCGGCACGACCACCACCTCGGCCTTGAGCAGGTCGCCAATGGCCGCCAGCATCGTCTGCGAAAACGTGGCCGTCATCAGCAGGAACGGTGCCAGCCGTCCTACCAGGCGCAGAAGCTGCAGGGTGGCCTGAGTCGCCTGCAGCGGGAACAGGTGAAACTCATCGAACACCAGGTAGGAGCCGAGCACGGCGCCGACGTTCACGTTGGCCTTGCCGGTGGACAGGCTGTAAGGCACGCCCAGCGCGCTGCTCAAGGTCTGGTCGAGGGTAGCAAAAACCAGGTCGCCTTCCAATTGCGGGTCCTCAGGTCGTTCTCCGGTTTGAATACGCACGTCCAGGGAGCGGCGGTGGATCCGCTCGTAGGGTTCGGCCAGGTGATGGTATTCCCGGTAGAACTGGCCCGCCAGCACGCGCATCGGGACTGAGTAGAGGCACTGCTTCGGAAAGGCGTCGTCCGGCAGGTCGAAGAAAGCCTCAATGAACGGCGCCAGCGCCGCGCGCGTCTTGCCGGAGCCGGTCGGCGCCTGGAGCACTACCGGGCGACCGTTCAACAGATGTGACTTGACCAACTCCTGATAGGCGTAGAGCGGCACGATCAGCCTCCAAAGAAGTCATCCAGGGTGGAGCTTTTGGCCCCGGCAGCCGAGCTGATATGCCAGCCGTACAGTTCGGCCATCGCTTTGGCTTCACCCATCAGCATTTCCCGCAGTTTTTGTGGCTCCAGCACCTCGCAGTCGGCGCCCCAGCCGCGGATCCACGGCAGCATCTCGCGCGGCTCGGCCACCCGCGCGCACCAGAGGAGGCTCCCGTCGGGCTGTTCCTCCACCTGTTCGCTCCGGTGCCAGCGGGTCTCCCGCACCCGATGGGCCACACGGGGGTGGAACTTCAGGACGACCTCCACCGGCTCGGCCTCGGTGTACCAGATGCCCCAGGCGTCGGCCAGCAGGGCGCGCGGGTCAAAGTCGGCCGGGATTTCGTAGGTCTGAGGGAGTTAGCGTGCCCAGGAAGGCTGATTTCCAATCTGGCTACCCGACAGTTTGGAATCAGGACACGGATACACACGGGTTTCACGGATCAGCGCGGATGAAATCTGTACCATCCGTGCCCATCCGTGTCCCATTGAACGGGAACCAAAGGTAAGACGGGCATTTACGGCTTAGCAATCCGTATCTATCCGTAGCATCCGTGTGAATCCGTGTACTGCCCGATCAAAAGTTAATCATCCGCCCGACGCTTTAGCGTCGGGCTGATGTTGCCAGGCCCCTGAGGACAATTTCAATCGACAGTTGCCAACATTCGTGGCCTGCGCTACGGTATATGCAGACCGATCCGGGCAGGGAGTTACGTCCGGGTAAACATCGTCTCGGGTCTGCCTTCGGGACCTGCCCTGGAAGGGGCCTACCGTCGTTTTCGGGCCTCCTCCCGAAGGGCCTGGAGGTCCAGAATTTCGGCGACCTCGTAGCGAGGGGGGAGGGCCCCCGCCACCGGCCGCATCCGGAGGCATGGGGGAAAATACCCCATCCGGCCGTGGAGTTCGGCCATCAGGGCGACGGCGATGAAATTCAGGGAGGGCGGATTCACCAGCAGCGGGAGGGTCTGCCACTCTTTGGATGAGAGCCCACAGGCATCGGCCAGCGCCACCACCTGGGGGACCAGCGGCTGCTGAGGGTCAATCTGGGTGGGGATTTCTATCACCCGGTCCACCTTCTGGCCGGTGAGGGCTTCCACCTGAGCGATGTGTTCCTGAGTCAGAGGATGGGCGAAGTTGAGCAGGATCATCCCAGGACCTCCGGGTAGAATGGGATGGGCGCGGGGCGGCCGCAGGCGATGCCCTCAGATGCCCTGGCAACTGCCCCGGCAACGCCCCGCCCCCTGTGCTGCCCTTCGGCCCAGCGGCAGTTCTTCCCCCAGCGGCCCGATGACGGTGCCGGCCGAACGGCCCAGGCCCATGAGGTGGTAGACGCCCATGGTTACCCTCCTCTCTTCAGCCTTTCAAGGACTTGTTGGTTGAGCGCCTGTTGGTCACCTTCATTTAGTCTGCCGGTATCGGTATAACTTGGCAACTCAATCACCTCGATCTTGTAAGCCTGGGCGAGGTTCTTGTTGTTCCTATCCACCTGCTTACCAGAGACCAAAAACTTGGCCACATATGTCCCCAGGTATCGTTGCTCGGCTACGGCTTGAATCTGGTCAATCCCGGATTTGGCACCTTTGGTTTTGGCTTCTATGACGCCTACCTGGTTGCCCAGGCGGATCACAAAATCCACCTCCAAAGCCTCCAGACCCTGGGGACGCACACTTGTAAGTATCTCCATGTCAGAGATCGCTC
>Ga0315298_1009764_pt1 | contig 11746 bp, 8 predicted proteins | sample WHS_1_MG_FD_203077 | JGI IMG/M metagenome (GOLD analysis project Ga0315298, IMG submission 203077) | Extremophilic microbial mat communities from Washburn Hot Springs, YNP, Wyoming, USA - WHS_1_MG | ecosystem: Environmental > Aquatic > Thermal springs > Hot (42-90C) | place: USA: Wyoming... | reverse complement strand
GCAATGGTGGCCGCGTATTCGTACTTGTTCATCCCCCGCGAACCGTACTGCATGCTAGCCGACACATCCACCACCAGCGTGCAACGGAGGTTGGTGTCCTCTTCGAACTGCTTGACGTAGAAGCGGTCCTGGCGGGCCCAGACCTTCCAGTCCACGTAGCGAAGATCGTCGCCCCAGGCATACTGCCGGTGCTGCACAAACTCCACCGACTGGCCGAAATACGGGCTGCGGTGCATACCGGCCAAGAACCCTTCGACCACATGGCGGGCCCGAAGGTCCAGCCGGCTTATCCGGCGAATGGCCTCAGGATGCAAAAATCTTCTGGAATCGGGCATCGCGGGTCAGCTCATCTTCGCGGGTGGGGGTGACGGCCAGGATGCGGTCGATCACCTCGTCGGCGGTGACGCCCTCGCTCTCGGCCGTGAAACTCAGCACCAGCCGGTGCCGCAACACCGGCTTGGCCAGCACCTGGAGGTCTTCGCAGCTCACACAGCTACGGCCGTGGAGCAATGCCCGTGCCTTGGCCCCCAGGATCAGGTACTGCACTGCCCGCGGCCCCGCCCCCCAACTGAGCAAGTTTTCCACGAAGTCCGGCGTCCCCGGCTCGCGAACCCGCGTCTGGCGGACCAGCGACAAGGTATAGCGAATCAGATGGTCGGAAATGGGCACCCCACGAACCAGCCGCTGGAGTTCCAGAATATCCTGCGCCTCCAGTACCGGCTCGACCGTATCGCTGGCCAGAACCGTCGTCCGCCGCGCGATCTCGAACTCCTCTTGGAAGCTCGGATACTTCACGAACACTTTGAACATGAACCGGTCCTGCTGGGCCTCGGGCAGCGGATAGGTGCCTTCCTGTTCGATAGGGTTTTGGGTGGCCAGCACGAAGAACGGATCGGGGAGTTTGTGCCGCACCCGCCCCACGGTCACGTGCCGCTCTTGCATCGCTTCGAGCAACGCCGCCTGCGTCTTGGGCGGAGTGCGGTTGATTTCGTCGGCGAGGATGACGTTGGCAAACAGCGGCCCCTGGAGGAACCGATAGCCCCGGCTGCCGGTGGCCCGGTCCTCCTCGATAATCTCCGTGCCGGTGATGTCGGCCGGCATCAAGTCCGGCGTGAACTGGATGCGGCTGAAACTGAGATTCAAGGTGCGGCTGAGCGTACTGATCATCAGCGTCTTGGCCAGCCCCGGTACGCCTTCCAGCAGGCAATGCCCCCGGCAAAACAACGATATCAACAGCTCCTCGATGACCTGGTGCTGGCCCACGATCACCTGCGACAATTGCTGGAGGATTCTTTCCCGGGCAGCCACGAGCCTTTCGATGGCCACCGAATCGTGTGCAGTAGGCCCACTGGCGTCGTTCATGCAGGGTTCCTTGATGCTCAAAAAAGCCAGCGCTGCGCTCTTGCGCCTAGCGCTGATAGATGGGCAGTGCCGCGTTTTCCAACTGAAGAATCGTCAGGTTGATGGCCGTCGTGTACACCGGACCGATGTAGCCCTGGTTCCATGAGCCATCGGGGGATTGCTCGGCCAGGATTCGGACAAAAATCTTGTTGCGGTACTCCTCCCACGTCCTTCCACCCTCGCGATAGCACACCTGCGAGTAGTAGTAATGGGCATAATGCCAGTGCCCGAAACCCTCGTTGGCGATGTTGCCCAGGTTGCGGCGGCAGTACTCCTTCATCCGGGGCACGTAGTCGCTGTCGTACTCGCCGGCGTTGTACAGACAGGCGATGGCGGCGGCGCTGATGGCCGGCCGACCCCCACCCCCCTTGGAGTTGTACTGCACGCCGCCATCCGGCAGCGTACAGCGGTGGATGTACTGGATCGCCTTGTCGATGATCTCCTTGGGAACGGCAATGCCTGCATTCCGGCAGCCACGCAGGCCCTGGACCTGCGTGATGGTGGTCGAGCCTTCGTCGAAACCGGCCCCGTCTTTGGCGCTGACGTAACCCCATCCGCCCGCCTCGGTCTGCGCCTGGCCGCAGAACACAACGGCCCGGCTCAGCACATCAATCAACTGCTCCCGCCGCTCCACGTCCTCTTCTTCCCCCAACACTTGGGACAGAAAGAGCATGGCGAATCCGTGCCCATACGTGTAGCGGTCGTCGTTGTTGGGGTCGCCGATCAAGCCGTTGGGCCGGCTGCGGTCCAGCAGGTAGTCCACCGCCAGCCGGATATTGGGCGCGTATTTGCCCTGGGTGGTGGTGGAGCCCTCGCACAACAGGGCGATTCCGGCCATGCCGGTCATGGCCGTGGGATACCGATTGCCGTTGGCGCTCCAGTTGCCGCGGCGCGATTGGCGGCTGGCCAGCCACTCGAGCCCACGCTGCACCGCCCGCTGCACCTCGGGGTCGCGGACGCGTTCCGCGGCATTCCCTTCTGAAGCTGTAACGCCAAACCACCCGGACAGCATCACCAACGCGATGCCTGCCGCCCAAGAACGAGGGGCCTTGCAGCCACGGGCTTTTATCCAACCGCTTCCGTTACTCAATCCTGATTCCATGACAGCTCGGTTTGCAACCTGCGCGAGAGCTCGCTCGACCGCCTCGCTTCTACTTGCGCCAGATGAAAAAAGAGGTGTGTTCTTCGTAGCAATAGGAGGTGTTCGACGACTTCGCCATCCGCACGGGTCCCACGGATTGTGCCCCCGTGAGAGGGGAAGCCCCTCGGCGGGGCAACACGCGATGCGGGGCGCCCCCCGAATGCCCCGGGACCGCTTTTACCATTATGCAGCGCATGAAACTCCACCGAAACCTTTCGGAACCGGAATTGTCGCCGCAAACACCTAAAATTCTCGGAATTGACGGATTTGTCACAAATTGCCGACTCCCACTGCCGCGATCCGGCGAGCGACCCGGCTACTGCGCAATACCTCTGCCACCGCCTTGCGGTCAGGCCACCGCCTGCACTTCCGGGTAATTCCGCTTGCCCAACCACCCCACGCCTTGTGCCATGCGATTCCCTACATTCGCGGGATGATCGAGCGTAATAAACCCTTTATGGGGTTCAACTTCTCTTCCGGTGGTGCGGCCTCCAGGGGCAGATCGGTGAACTCCAAAGTGACAACCTCTTTTTGCAGCTCGATGAAGACCATCTTGCGCTGTTGGTCGCCACTCAAGCGGAGGTTTGTACTGCCGTCCGGATATTCCTTTGGCCGAATCGTCTGTCCGGTACGTTTGTCCACGGCGAGCCAAGCCAGGCGCTGCTGTCCCAGCGACATGCCCCGACGCTCGTTGGTGCCGCAGGCAAAGACCAGCGCCGGCAGCCGGGCCGGCTGCTGGATCAGGAGGAACTGGTCGGTAACCACGGCCGGCTCTTTCCACAGCTTCCTCCCCTGGCGGTCGAACCCGTACACCCGCGCCCGGTGGATTTGCGCTGCGGGAACACCATGCACGCCGTAGATCTGAACTGGCTTGGCGTCGGGCCGCTCCAGCGAGTTCGCTACCACCACGTAGCCTTCTGGCCATTCGAACAGATACATGTCCGACAGGGAAGGTTCAGGCAGAACCTTGGCGTCGACGACGGTCCGCCCGTCGGCCAGGCGGATTAGCACGAACCGGCCCTCGGGCTCCAGTATCCCCGCCAATTCCTTTTGCAGGAGGACGACTTTGGCTTTATCGGTGAACCGCCGGGGGGGCCACACCGGTTTTTGCACCCACGGGTCTACCACAGCCAGTTCGGCTTGCTCGGCGGTGCCGGAAGGACTACCCGTCCAGGCCACCACCCACCGGCCCAAAGTTCCCAGGCGACCCTCGGGAAGAGCCCGGGTGCCTAAGAGGGTTCCGTCGGCGGCGCGAAGCACCATGGCCACGTTTTCTTCTGGGGGGACGACAAACACATACTGGTCGTCGCCGAAGACCGAACTTTCGGCCCGGGTATCCTCCCGGATCCACAGGGTCTGCCCCGTGACGGGATCCACCCCGTGCAGCTCATGAAACCGCTGGTAGCAGACGAGCTGTTCGGAAACAATCGTGCCGGCAAGTTGCGGCGCGGTTAGCCGTGGTTGCTGATACAATGGTATCATGCGACGGCCCCGCAGCCGGGCTACCGGGCCCGGTGACGGGCTCGACTGCTCCAGGTCTGTCTTCCAGAGCGTGGCGGGAACGCCGGAGCGGCCGATGGCCAGTGTATCTAACGCCACCACTCGCGAGCCGATGGTCAGCACGAGCAGATGGTCCATCACCGCCGCCCGCAGCCCCCCCGAGTGGATCGAGAACCGGTCCTGGCGCAGCAGGTCTCCGACCGGCCACTGCCACAAGGGCATGCCCCAGCCGTTGCGGGCCTGAAGGGTCTGGGTGCTCGAATGGAGTTCGAAGAAGGCGTCGCCGTAGAAGGCCCCCCCGCCCTCGGGCACCGGCACCGCCCCAGTAGTGAAGGCGGGCGGCAGGGGGGCACGCGGCCGCTCCTTGCCGATCACGACTCTTCCTTTCGGCCAGGGTTCGTCCCCAGAAAGCCGGCTGCGCACGGGATCGTCCGCAGGGAGGCTTTCGACGAGTTGGCGTCCCGTTTTGCCGTCCGCCATGGTTACGTCGCCGTATTGTTCGGCCAGACGACGGTAAGCGGCCGCCGCGTGCTCGGGCATGTTGGCCTCGCGGAGCAAGGCAGCCAGTTCGGCCGCCGCACGGCCCGCCTGCCGGCGATCCGCCGACCGCTCTAGACGCCGCAACAGCAGTTCGGCCGGGAGATAGCGGGCCGCTATCCGCAGTTTTTGCACCAGGCGCCACCGCGCCTCGTCGGCCAGGGGCAACGCCCCGTAGTAGTCCAGAAACTGTTGCAGGGCATCGAGGGAACCTGCCTGGACAGCGGCCTCCAGGGCCTGCCCCGCCAGCCGATCGATTTCCGTCCGGACCTCTGGCCCGGCCACCTCGTGCAGTCGCCCCAACTCGGCTTGAATCCAGCGGTCGCTGCGGACGAGATGCGCCGCATCGACCCGCTCCAACTGCCTGTCTTTTGCGTCCCAGTGGATCAGCTTTTGCAGACGCTCCAGCGCCGCCCGATGTTCCCCGATGGCCCTGAGCCCGGTCACCGCCAAGCGCAAGTACGTCTTGTGGTGTTCCGGTTTTTCCAGCAGGGCTTCGAGTTCGGCGGCCTGTGCCCGATAGGTCGCGAACTGGGTCTTCAAGGCATCGAACCAGGCTTCGCGGAGCAAGTCGCGATAATTGGGTTGGGGATTGCGCTGGTAGGCTCTGCGGAGCGCATCGAGAGCCTCGTCCAGCTTCCCCTCGTCCCAGAGAATCTCGCCGCGCAGGGCCAGTACCTCGGGATCCTCGGGATTGGACTTCAAGCGCTCGGCCACGGTGGCCCGCAAGGCATCGAGCTGATAAAAGGCTTCCAAGCCGTCGGCTTTCTGGGAGAGGATTCGTCCCCGGCAGGCGACGAGGTTGCCTGGGACCGCACCTCGGCGCGAGCGATAGGTTCGGGCCACTTGGCCGGTTTTCAGATCGACGGCCAGCACCTCGCCGCTACTCAGAGGAACATAGTATTGGCCGCCGCTAAGGAATCCGGTGCCGCTGGGCATGGCGCCGCCCGGGAATTCCAGCGTTCGGCCCTCCCATGCAGGCTGGGCCAGGCCGGGAGCGTCGGCCGCCTCGGCCGCCCCGGGGGTGGCGTGCAAGTAATACGCCCTCATGCCGCGCCGCCCCACTAGAATAGCCTTTCCGTCGACCGCGCAGGCCAGGTACAGGTTGTCTTCGCGCGGTACCTTCCAGCACAGTTTGCCCGTTAATAAGTCCAGGCAGTACAGCCAGTCGGCGTCGGGAGGAGTAATCAGGGCCTTTCCTTCGGCCAGGACGGCGGAGGAGTCGGCCCAGCGGACTGCCGGATCAACCTCCAGTAAAAGGCCGCGCGGTGCCTGAAACGGCGCTGCGAAGCCCGCTTCCTGTTCCTCTTCCCCGTACGCAAATCCCCACAATAGGCAACGGCTTGCCAGGTCCAAAGCCACTACCGCGTGATTGGCCGTGGGACACACCAGCACCCCATCGGCATAGGAGGGCGAAACGCCTGCCAGGCGCCGCAACGGGTCCCAAGGCAGATCGCGTTCCTGATCCACGACCGCCAGTTGCTGCGACCATTGCAAGGCCCCGGTTCGGGCGTCCAAGGCCAAGAGCCGGATTTCGCCTTTGGCTTCGGCCAACACGTAAAGCTGCCCGGCCAGGGGCAGCGGGGGGCCGAGAAAGAACATCCCCGAAAGCGGCAGCGGCCATTCGTCCGGCGTTCCCCCGAGGTGCCAAACCAGCTTGCCGGTTTGCACATCGAACGCCGCCAGGCGGTTGAATGCCCGCGACTCCACCCGCGGATCGCGCTGCACGAACGGAAAGCCCCGGGCCGTAAAGGGCGTTACGTCCAGCGAGAGGTCTTCCACCGCGAACACCAACTGGCCATCGCTGGCCAGTGTGCCGAAGGTGGCATCGCCCCACAAGCGGAGGCGGAGTCCAAACCGCACATCGACTTGTGGGGGCTGAAAAGGCGAATCGGCGGCGCTATCGGCGAGCGACTCGATGGGGTCATCGGTGGGCACCTCCCACACGCGCTTGCCAGTAAGCAGATCCACCGCCAGCAGGTTGCGCACCGTGCGCATAAGCACCCTATTGCCCACCACGAGGGGGCGCAGGGCGGGGACCGCCCACTGGTCGCGCTGCCGGTAGGACCGCGATATTTCCCGGATCATCTCTTCGATTTGGGGGTACTCGGCGGTGGGGACGCGCCAGGCGAGGCTCAACAAAGGGCCTTCCCCGCTAGAAGGGGCGTTGCGTGCCGGGTCGCCTCGTGCAGAAAGCCACTCCTGGCCTACCGCCAGCGCGGGCCGGGCCCAGGGCGTGGTCCCAGCCAGCCGGCCAAAGACCGCCTCCAGCGGCATCTCCTCGCCCGCGATGCGGAGCGGGGCCTTGACATGGCGTGCCTTGGCCAACTCCAACGCCTTTTGGGCCTTGTCTTTCGCCCCTGCCCGAAACCAGCACGTGGCCAGCACCACCGACAGTCCCGGTTCGAACCGCTCGGCGGCCTCGGGCAAAACGCTCAGACGCTCCAAAGTCAGCGCGGCAGCAAGCGGGCTGTCGTGGTCCAGATAATAGAGACCTAAGAGAAGAGTCGCCTCGTAACCGGCCTGGGTGTGGAAAAACCTCCGCGACACTTCAGCCAGCGCTTGCACATCCCCGCTGGCAGTGGCCTGGGTGAGCATCTGTCGAGCGCGGGCGCCATAGCGCAATTCGTAGAGTTCGCGCCCTTGGCGCGGCATGGCCCCCAACAGGCGCTGGGCCTCGGCCCGCAACCCGCGCACCGCCCCGGAGGCCGAATCCAAGAGAAAGTGGTCTTCTTCCGTCTCCAACAGACTGTCCAAGAGGCCGACCGCTTCTGAATAACGGTGTTCGGCCAGGAGTTGGCGGGCCAACTGGAGCTTTTGCGTCAGCTCGCGACTGGGACGTGCGAAGACGTTCCGGAGCGCGGATACGGCGGCGTCCTCCGCAGCTTTGGCCTCTGGGGGCTTGGCCGGGGCCGGTAGAGCGGCCGGCCAGACAGTCCGCGCGACCCCCACTGCCGCAAACACTGCGGCAAAGGCCGCCGCCACCCGGGGATACCGTGTTTGACGACCCATGGATCCAATCTCCCTCGCTGGAGGGGTCTTGCTGAAGCGTTATCTATTAATCATACGTGCTGTCGCCCTTCAAAGGAAAACCCAGCGGGAAAACGCCCCCCGGCTTCTGTAGGTTATCAGCAACATCGGTCTTTCCCGTGCTTGTGGCGCGTAGCCCGAAGTGCCTTGGACCTACCACCTCTAGGTGGGCATGAAATCATCCATAAGTTTCTCCTTCCTTCTTAACCGAGGTCTTGGCTGGAAGAGCGGCAGTGCTACGGGCGGACATCAAGCCGATTCCGCACGAGCGTACCGAGGCCGAATTGGTTATGGCGGCTCGGAAAGCCCACCAGCCGACCAGCCGGAGCGGGCGGGCCGGCCAGCCGGGGTCGGCAGAGAGCGCCCTCGTGGGCGATGGGGTTCCGACCTCCGGGGACTGAAAGGCTTGGGGATGGGGGATGCGCGGTTTTTTCCCGAAATTTTGCGGCTTTTGGGGGTGCCCCCCGTTGCATTTTCCGGAAAAGCGTATTAAATCATCCCCGTCCCTTCACAGCGGACGGACGTTTTCTGTGCGTTTCAGCAACCTCGCAAGGAAGGAACACTCGATGGGCAAAGCAGCTCCCAAGAAGGCGGCCAAGCCGCTCAGCAAGTCCCAGGTGGAGGCCAACCTCGCTGCCGCGACTGGGCTGACCAAGAAGCAGGTCGGCGCGGTGCTTGAGGCCCTCTCGCAGGAAATCCAGAAGAGCCTCGGCCCCAAGGGCCCCGGGGTCTTCGTCCTCCCCAAGCTGGTCAAGATCGAGAAAAAACGGGTTCCACCCCGGCCAGCGCAGAAGGGCGTGCTCAACCGGTTGACCGGCAAAATCGAAGATCGGCCCGCCAAGCCCGCTTCGGTCAAGGTCAAGGTCCGTGCACTGAAGGGCCTGAAAGACATGGTGCCCAAGCAGTAGGGCGCGCGCCGACTGCTCTGCGGGATCCCAAGGTCAGTACGCGGCATTCGGCGGCCAAGCCGCGCCGGCCGGCCCCCTGGATCAATACCGCCAAGGGACCACGTTTGCGCCGCTGCCCGGCCACGCCGGGCAGTGGCCGCGCCACTTGGTCTTCCGAGGCCTCTACCTTGGCGCACCGGAAGGCGCGGGCACTTGAGAAAGCATATCGGCCAACAGCTCCATGGGCAGGCCGACCACGTTCGTGGGGCTCCCTTCGACGATGTGCACCCACCCCAGGCGGTCTTGGTAGCCGAATGCGCCGGCTTTTCCCTGCCAGGCACCGCTGGCCAGGTATTCCTCGATCTGCTCGTCGGCCAGCCAGTCCATTCGGACAACGGTGGTCGCCACGCTTAGCAAGGGCGATCCAGCCGGGACAGGCCAAAGACACACGCCGGTATGTACCAAGTGGCGCTGGCCGCGTAGCATTCTTAACATCTGCCGGGCATGGGCTTCATCGTCCGGCTTGCCAAGTAGTTGGCCGGCCAGTTCCACCACGGTGTCGCACCCCAAGACCAAACCGCCAGCCACTCGGCTGGCCACGTCAGCCGCTTTGGCATAGGCCAGCCGCTCCGCCATTTCCGAAGGGCTGCCCGCCGGCGGCACCCGCGACTCGACCCCCTCGCTCGGCGGGCACACCTCGAAATCATAGCCCGCCTCCATCAAAAGTTCGCGTCGCCGGGGAGACCGGCTGGCCAGAATTATCTTTACAGGCAATGTAGCCATGCGTGTCTATTTCTTGTTCCGGTTTAGAGAGCCCTTATTCTTCCGTTTGCAGGAACCCTTGAAAACGGCGTTTCCTATACTTTTTCGGACGGGGATGGCGGCTGTGGCGCGCCCTTGCCGCCCGGGTGGCTTGTGTCTCCGTCGGTTCTTGCTACCAGAAAGTGGATCCTGTCGCAGTGGCCAGAAAGGCCGGCGCGCATGAGTGCTCCAAGCTTGGAGGTCTTGTATGAAGACAACCACCTTTTGGCGCTGGCCAAGCCCGCCGGCCTGCCCACCATGGGGGTAGCCCCCCAAAGACCGTCGCTTTTGACGTTGGCCAAAGACTATCTCAAGTGCCGGTACGGCAAGCCCGGCAACGTATACTTGGGAGTGGTGAGCCGGCTCGACGCTCCGGTGACGGGCGTAGTGCTGTTTGCCCGGACCTCCAAGGCCGCTCGGCGCTTGACCGAGCAGTTCCGCAGCGGCCAGGTACAGAAGCTGTACTGGGCGGTTGTGGAAGGCGAGGTCCGGCCCGCGCAGGGCCAATGCCTCGATTGGCTGGTGCATGACGAGCGGCATCGGCGGGTCCATGTGGTCCAAGGGGGTCGCCCCGGCGCCCAAGAGGCACGCCTGAACTTCCGCCGCCTGCGCACCGCCCTTGGGCTATCGGTCCTGGAAATTGAACTGCATACCGGACGAAAGCACCAGATCCGCGTGCAACTGGCCCACCGCGGTTTTCCCGTGGTGGGCGACCGCAAGTACGGCAGCCGGCGGGCTTTCCCGGCCGGCATCGCCTTGCACGCCAGGCGTCTGGTGGTGGTTCATCCCGTCCGATACGAGCCCGTGGAGTTCATCGCTCCGTTGCCGCCCAGTTGGTCATCCCTGGGTACCCTTGTGGAGGACCTGCGGATGGATCGCCCCGCGTGACGCTTGTGGTGACGGAGCGAGCCCAAAGACGCGGTATTGTCTTGGCAAAGTGAGGCCTCTGATGCCACGTGCATGGATCTCGGCACAGGATACCCGCGAAATGCGGTGCAGCCCCGTTCGCCAGGTGGGCATGCCGGGTCAGCCAATGGGCGGGGCGCCCAAGCCACGCAGCTCGCCCAATCACCAAGCGCCTGGGCTCCATACGCATTCCCGCCGGCGCCTTGGCGCCCTGGAGACGGCGAGCTAACGTAGCAACGTCAAAAAGGGAAGCCGTCGTGGACATTCCTCGCGGTAGCCGTTTTGAAACTGCGTTGCTTCGCAGCCGGCTGGTCACACCGGAGCAGCTCGAGGCGGCATGGTCGCAGATGGAATTGGCCCTGGCCGATTCCGACCCCTCGATCGAATTGCTCTCGGTGGAAGACCGCTTGGCCAACAAGCTGGTCGAGCTGGGGTACATCAACCGCTGGCAGGCGCAACAGCTTTTGTTGGGGCGGTCCAAGTTCAACCTGGGGCCGTACTGGATCATCGAGTCGATCGGGCAGGGGGGCATGGGGCAGGTGTTCAAGGCCCGGGACGAAATCCTTGGCCGGCTGGTGGCCGTAAAGGTACTGCCCCGTCACATGGCCACGCCCGAGGCGGTGGCCAACTTCCGTCGCGAGATCGAGGCCCAGGCACGCCTGAACCATCCGAACCTTGTGCGGGCGCTGGATTCGGGGGAGGATGGCAAGGTGTGCTATTTGGTGACCGAATACGTGCCGGGGCCTGACCTCCGCAAGCTGGTGCGAGCCAAGGGACCGATGAATATGGAGCGGGCGGCCCACATCATTTCGCAGGCCGCCTGCGCCCTGCAACACGCCCACGAGCAGGGGCTGGTTCACCGCGACGTCAAGCCGGGCAATATCTTGATTACGCCCGATGGCGAGGCGAAACTTTCGGACCTGGGGCTGGCCGGCCCCCTGCAAGGCGACCTGGCCAGCGATCCTCGCTTTGGGCGGATTGTGGGCACGGCCGATTATTTGTCGCCCGACCATATCCAGTCGCCTTGGGAGCCCACCCCCGCCTGGGATATCTACTCATTGGGCTGCACCCTGTATTACGCAGTGACGGGCAAGGTGCCTTTTCCCGGGGGTTCGACCCGCGACAAGGTGCATGCCCACCTAAGGCTGCGCCCGCTAGACCCCCGGCGGCTGAACCCGAATCTGAGTCCGGCCTTTGTGGAGGTGATGGCCGACATGATGGCCAAGGACCCCCGGCAGCGGATCGCTACAGCGGCCGAGGTGGTCGCCCGGCTGGCCCCGTGGGTCAACGCCCCGGAGCGCGGGGTGCTGGCCGCCCGGCTGGGAAAGGCCGGCCGGCTGCTGACCGCCGTGCCCTATGCGGTGGCCACCGGCGAGGAAGACGAGGAGATGGACGACACGGAATCGAGTTTCCCGGAACTGCCGCAAATCGCCTTGACGGCGGAAGTGCCGGGGCAGGCCTCCCAACTCACCCACCGCGTGGCCGGAACAGGCGAGGCTACCCTCTCGCAGTTCGAGATGGACGAGCACCGGGCTCAAAGGCC
>Ga0315298_1009762_pt1 | contig 11748 bp, 8 predicted proteins | sample WHS_1_MG_FD_203077 | JGI IMG/M metagenome (GOLD analysis project Ga0315298, IMG submission 203077) | Extremophilic microbial mat communities from Washburn Hot Springs, YNP, Wyoming, USA - WHS_1_MG | ecosystem: Environmental > Aquatic > Thermal springs > Hot (42-90C) | place: USA: Wyoming... | reverse complement strand
AATAGGATTACCAAAAGAGTATTTTGAACAGGGGCTCGCAAAGGAAATAAAAGATAGGATTGATGCCGTTGTTGAATACCTCGCAAAAGATGGATTCAATATTGAAACAATTTCTTTACCCCATACAAAATACGGTATCCCGACTTACTACATCATTGGCACAGCTGAAGCAAGCACAAATCTTGCAAGATTTGATGGTGTGAAATTTGGTTATAGAAGTAAAAACTCAAGTAATATCTTTGACCTCTATGTCAACTCAAGAGGCGAAGGATTTGGACAGGAAGCAAAAAGACGAATTATTCTTGGAACTTTTGTTCTTTCGGCAGGATATTATGAAGCATACTATCTAAAGGCACAAAAGGTCAGGGCTCTCATCATGAAGGATTTTGACAATGCATTCAAATCTGTTGATTTTATTATCACTCCCACAACTCCAGAAACAGCATTCAAACTTGGTGAAAAATCATTGAATCCTTTGACAATGTATCTTTCTGATATTTTTACAGTTAATGCAAATCTTGCAGGAATTCCTGGAATAAATTTGCCAATTGGAATATCTTCTGATAAACTTCCTATTGGAATGCAGATACTTGCACCTGCGTTCAAAGAACAGGATCTACTTCGTTTCGCATATTATATTGAACAGAACATTACAAAGGAGTGAACGTGGAACGAGTATGTACTCTTCGTGCTTTCCTTACAGGCATTTTCTTTTCCGTTCTCATCACCTTTTATGACCACATTTCTGCTGATATTAATGCAGGTTCTTATCTTGCCATTGACCATATGCCAGTGGCAGCGATTTCAATTTTCTTTTTTCTTGTATTCTTTGTCAATACAATTTTAAAAAGAATAAAATGGAATCTCGCTTTCAGACCAGGAGAACTTCTTCTTGTTTATTGCATGATGCTTGTTGCCTGCTCTGTAACTGAAATGGGTTTAGGAAGCCAGATTCTTCCAATCATTTCTGCTCCAACATATTATGCAAATCCAAATAACCAATGGCTTTCGCTAATTGTGCCACATCTTAGAAAAAATCTTGTTGTTACAGACCCACAGGCAGTAACATATTTTTTTGAAGGACTTCCAAAAGGAATGTCAATACCATGGGGAGTATGGATTAAACCGCTTTCTCTCTGGATTCCTTTCATTTTGATTTTTTATTTCTGTACAATTTGCATCGTTGTGATGTTAAGAAAACAGTGGATGGATAGAGAAAAACTTGTTTATCCACTCACAATTCTTCCAACGGAAATGGTACAGGAACAACAGGTTCAGGGTAAAAAAGCATATCTACCAAAATTTTTCAAAAATCCTTTGATGTGGTTCGGTTTTGGTATTGCGTTTCTTGCAGGAACTCTTGTTGCCCTTCATGCGTATAATGCCATGATTCCAGCCCCGCACATGTTTCAGCAAATCAAAATTTTCAGAGGTACTCAAAACCTTGCTTTCAGGGTAAGTTTTCCTGTTATCGGATTTGTTTATCTGGCAAATCTTGAAGTAAGTTTTTCCCTCTGGTTTTTCAGTTTGATTTTTCAGATCATCAAGGGGGTCTTTAACATCACAGGGGTATCAAGCACTGAAAACATTGGTATTTATGGTTGTGCTGGTTATGCAATTTTTGCTCATCTTGGCACAGGTGCCATGCTCGCCATGGTGGTATATAGCCTTTATATTGCACGCGGGCATATGAAGGATATATGGCGCAGTGCAATTGGTAAAGCAACTGTTGATGATTCAGGAGAAATTCTTTCCTATAAAACAGCATTCTGGGGATTTGTTATTGGTTCAATCATAGTGCTGGGATGGCTGGTATATTCAGGTTTAAATGTAACAATTGCTCTTGTCTTTTATTTGTTTGCATTGATTATATTTCTGGTTCTTACAAGAATTGTGTGCGAGGCAGGTATTCCAACACTCGTTGCAACAATCATATCTTCATCCATCGTTATTTCAATGTGGGGAAGTAAACATATTCCTGTATCAGCCCTTGTGGCTCTTGGACTTACCTATGTATATAGTGCTGATTTGAGAACATTTCCAATGGCGGCAAGTAGCATGTCATTGAAAATAATGGATAAATTCAGTTTCAAGAAAAGATATTTATTCTGGGCAATTATGGCAGCAATTTTTGTTAACATTGTTGCCACAATGATTTTCATGCTGAAAATTTCCTATAAATACGGTGGAATTAATTTAAATAGCTGGTTTTTTAAGGGTGGTCCTCAAGCACCATTTGATTACATCGCAGACCTGATAAAAAATCCAACTGATTCAAATAAAATTGGATGGTTGTGTCGTGGTATTGGTCTTGTTGTTATGTCAGGACTGATGTTTATGAGACAGCAATTTTTATGGTGGCCACTTCATCCAATTGGGTTTGTGATTGGTCCTGTATGGTTGATGGACCAGTTATGGTTTTCAATATTTATCGCATGGTTGATTAAGAAAATTATTTTGAAATATGGTGGAGCGCGTGCATATGAAAAAAGTAAGTATTTCTTCCTTGGATTACCACTTGGTCTTTACACATGTGCAGGGATATGGGTCATTATTGATTTCATAGCCAAAAAACAGGGAAATGTAATATTCTGGATTTAAACAATTACTATGGTTGATTTGCTGAAAAATCATAATCTTGAAAAATTTCTTGAAAAAATACCAGGCGTAAGAATCCTTGTAGTTGGAGACCTGATTCTCGATCATTTTCTCTCCGGTCAGGTAAGAAGAATCTCTCCGGAAGCACCTGTACCTGTTTTAGAAGTAAGAAAGCAAATTTATCGATGTGGTGGTGCTGGAAATGTTTGTATGAATATTACAGGGCTTGGTGGAAATGTCACAATTGCTGGCATCATCGGGGATGATTCAAATGGCAAATTGATTAAAGAAATGCTGGAGAACAATCATATTGGTACATTCCTGATTGAAAGAAAAAATTTCCCCACAAGTATCAAAACAAGGATTATTGCAGGTTCGCAACAGATGATTCGTGTTGATAACGAACGAGTAGAAAAACTTTCTCAGGAAGAACAATCAAAAATTCAGGACTTTCTTGAAAACGAGATTAAAAATTTTGATGCAGTGATCATTTCTGATTACGGGAAAGGCGTAATTACTCCATCACTGATTTCATCACTTACAGGATTGTGTAAAAAATATAAAAAAATTATTACGGTTGACCCCAAAATCAATCATTTCTTTTATTATAAAAATGTTGATTGCCTGACACCAAATTTAATGGAAGCAAGTGCAGGTATGCATTTACCCGAGCCATCAAGTAAAGAAGAAATTGTGATGCTCGGGAAAAAGATAATAAAAAAACTTAATGCCAGAAACCTTGTCATTACGCAGGGAAAGGATGGTATGACTGTTTTTAATAATTCAGGGATTTTCCATCTTCCTGCGATAAGCAAGGAAGTTTTTGATGTCACAGGAGCAGGGGACACTGTCATTGCAATCCTTACACTTGCTGTTGCCTGTGGATTTGAATTATTGAAGGCAGCGATGTTTGCCAATCTTGCGGCTGGCGTGGTTGTACAAAAACTTGGCACAGCAAATGTTTTGCCTGATGAGTTGAGAAAAATTTTTTTAAGTTATCAGGTTGATATTGAGGAAATAGAATGAAGGGAATTATCGGGGTTATTCCTGCAAGGTATCATTCTGAGAGATTGCCAGGAAAGGTTCTTCAGAAAATCGGGAACATTACAATCCTTGAAAGTGTTTACAACCACGCAAGAAATGCAAAAACACTTGAAAAGGTATTGATTGCAACAGACAGCGAAATCATAGCAACACATGCAAAAAGTTTTGGTGCAGAGGTTGTGTTCACATCATCAAATTGTACATGTGGAACTGACCGTGTTGCTGAGGTTGCAGAAAAAATACCAGGAAAAATTTTTGTCAATATTCAGGCAGATGAACCACTTGTTCCCGATGAAGCCATTGACAAACCAGTGGAGGAAATGTTGAATGATAAAAAAATTGTTTGTTCAACTCCCGTAACACGCATCAAGTCAGAAGAAGACCTTTACAATCCGAACATCACAAAGGTGGTCATGGACAGGTATGGTTTTGCCCTGTTTTTTTCAGCAAGCCTTATACCCTGTCCACGAGCATATTTTTTGAAAAAACAGCCATTTTTTGGAAAACTTGAATTTTTTAAACATATTGGTGTTTATGCATTCAGAAAAAACTTTCTCTTGAAATTTAAAAAACTTCCTTCTGGTCCACTTGAAAAATTCGAGCAACTTGAGCAATTGAGAATTCTTGAAAACGGATATAGAATTAAGGTAGTAATTATTTCAAGGGACTCAATTTCTGTTGATACACTTGAAGATATCAGAAAACTGAAGGTGCTGGGACATGGCTAAATTGATTTTTGTCACAGGAGGAGTTGTTTCATCCCTTGGTAAGGGAATTGCAAGTGCCTCTATTGGTGCATTGATGGAAGCACATGGATATAGAATATCAATGATTAAACTTGACCCTTATATCAATGTAGACCCAGGAACAATGAGCCCATTCCAGCATGGTGAGGTTTATGTCACTGTGGATGGAGCCGAAACAGATCTTGACCTTGGACATTATGAAAGATTCACAAATGCAAAAATTACAAGGGCAAACAATGCAACAAGTGGTCAGATTTATTATGCTGTAATTCAAAGAGAAAGGGAAGGAAAATACCTTGGTAAAACAATTCAGGTCGTTCCCCATATTACAGACGAAATAAAAAACAGGATTATAGTCCTTACAAAAAAGGTTGATATTGTCATATGTGAAATTGGTGGTACTGTGGGCGATATTGAAAGTTTACCCTTTCTTGAAGCAATAAGACAACTTCGCTTTGAATATAATTCAGATAACACAGTTTTCATTCATCTTACCCTTGTTCCTTTTATCAAAGCAGCAGGAGAATTGAAAACAAAACCAACCCAGCATTCAGTCGCTAACTTAAGAGAAATAGGTATTCAACCCCAGATCCTCTTATGCAGAACAGAAAAACCGTTATCACCTGAGTTAAAAGAGAAAATTGCTTTGTTCTGTAATGTAAAAAAACAGGCAGTAATTGAAGCAATAGACACCCCTTATATTTATGAAATCCCTCTGATATACCACAGGCAAAATCTTGATAAAATTATCCTTGAACATATAAAACTACCTGCGCATCCACATCCATCCCTGGAAAAATGGAATAATATTGTAAACATTCTCCATCATGCTGAAGAAAAGGTAAATATTGCAGTTGTTGGTAAGTACATAAAACTCCAGGACTCATACAAATCAATTTATGAAGCACTTGTGCATGGCGCAATAGCAAACAATTGCAGGGTTGAGTTTATTAAAATTGATTCTGAAATGATAGAAAAAACAGGACCAGAAAATTTTCTCGGGGATGTTGATGGTGTAATACTGCCAGGTGGTTTTGGAATCAGGGGTGTTAAAGGTATGATAGAGGCAATCAGGTATTGCAGGGAAAACAAAATTCCATTTTTTGGAATATGCCTTGGACTGCAATGTGCAGTGATTGAATTTGCAAGAAATGTTTGCAAACTCGAATGTGCTGATAGCACTGAATTCGAGCCATCTACACCGCATCCTGTCATATGCCTGCTGGATGAACAAAAAAATATTACAAATATGGGTGGTACAATGCGTCTTGGTGCATATCCCTGTATTCTTGAACCATGTTCAATCGCACGAAAAGCATATAAAAAGAAAAAAATTTTTGAAAGGCACAGACATAGATGGGAGTTTAACATCAACTATCTTGAAATAATGAAAAAACATGGAATGAGATTTACTGGCTTTACGCCTGACAGGAAACTGGTTGAAATTATTGAGATTGAAAATCATCCATTTTTCATTGCCACACAATTTCATCCTGAATTTCAATCAAAACCATTTGCCTGCCATCCACTATTTTCTGCCTTTATCAAGGCATCACTGGAAAATAAAAGACAGAGACAATAAACAAAAAAATCTTGCAGGTGTAGAAGTAAAGAATTTTACCGCAAAAAAACATCCATAATCAAAAAATAAGCAATAAGCAGTGCAAGTCCAACGGGCACTCCAAATTTTGCCCATTCTTTACTTGAAATATTCAGTTTGCTTGCTGCGATGATATTAGGAATATTCCCGGGAATAAGCATTCCACCTGCTATTAAAAGTCCCATCAGTGCAAATTGAATCTGGTCTATTTTCATCTTCGGACTGATTTCAGCAGATGCCAGTGTTGCATTATCCAGAATAGCAGAAACAGTATTAATCCAGTATAATGCAATATCGCCGAGTGGAACAACATAAATATCAATCACTGGTTTGAAGCCAGCACCAAGAAATAACAGTGCCATTACAAATAGATACACCTTTCCACCCCTGATAAGAATATCTTTCCTGGTTTCTTCCTTTAATTTCAATGTTTGTGAAATATTGGTTTGCTGTTGAGCCCTGAGAAATGCTCCGATGATACCTAATAGTAATACCCCTGGAATAACAAGAAACCACAGATGTTTGAATAAAAATAAAAATCCTGCATGATATGGTTCTCCCTTGAGTTTTGCTGTTACAATGGTTGAAAGAGGTTCTCCAATTGGGGTAAGGACTGCTCCTAAACCTATTGCAAAACAAGCAATGACTGTCAATCTTGTTTCAAATTTTTTATCAAGAGGCAACGCATTAATAATTTCAACAAGAACAATTGCTGCAATAATTGCTGTAATAATGCTTGACATCAGCCCGAGTACCACAATAAAGAAAAATGCAAAAAAATGTGGTCCAAGGACTTTTTCGCTCAGAGCAATGCCTGATGTTATTTGTTTTTTGAACCTTTTGAAAATAAAGCCCGCACATAAGACGGCGAGAGTAATTTTCACTGGCTCAATGAATGATTCTTCAATAAGATGAATTGACCATACTTTCTCTGGTCCAAGAAAATGTGAAAGAGAAGCAGAAAAAATACCCATGATAAAGAGAAAAATCTCTAAGTTTTTTTCTACCCTGTGAACCAGTAATGGCAGAATCAAAACAAGCAAGAGGATGATAATCTGTCCTGTGATAAACATTTAATTCCTTTCAATCCCACAGAAGAACATTTTCAAATTTTACATCGGGCATTGGATTTTCAAATGATGGAATGTTATCTTTTCTTGCCCACCACAATGCTTTTCCCTTACTCAAAAGCCATATGATTGTTCTGACAGTATATTCTGATGGAGGGCATCCCTTTTTATATATTTCTCCATTACCACAGACATTACCCCTGACAGGGTCCCTGAACTGAATGAATCTTCTCATTGTTTCAAGGGTTGGATTTTTTCTTGCATCTTCGAGAAGTTCATTCATCAATTGTCGACGCTGGTCCTGTTTTTTCCAGTAAATTTCATCACAACTTCCTGGACCTAAATTTCTTGCCTTTAATGATGCCTGTCTTCTGTCCTGAAGGTATTTATTCATTTCAGGATGTTCTGCTGTCATCGCAGTAATAAAACCAAAACCATCTTCTGACCATCTCACACCAATCCTGCAGGCACTTTTTTCAATCATTGCACAGTTTTTATTTCTGTCTATAACGATACAATTACACGGACCCCAGAATTGATTATATCTTTCAAGTATTTCAACTGCTTCTTTTGCATTTCTGCTGTATCTTGCAACAATTGTAAATACTGGTGCAGGAAAAATTTCTTCTGGTTCTTCATCAAGAAAAATTCCGCTTGATACACTTCCAATGATGATATGTTCATTCAGGGCAGGCCATTCTGGTGGACCAAAAGGTTCTTCAGGACTTGTGTCAAGATTGTTTGCAAGAAGGACTCCCTGGTCGCTATAAGGGAAAAAGATATAACTGCAATTTGCCTTAAATTCAATATTGCTCATCTTTCCAATTTTACCTGTGCATATCATTCTGTGATAAAATGGGTATGTTCCAACATAAAGTTCAATCTGATTCTCATCAAGATTTGCTCCGTCTTTAATCCCCTTCCATTCAGCAATAATAAGTTGTTTCATCCCGATAAGTTCAGGATATTTCTTAAAATCAACAGGTGCATTAATTCTTTTTTCATTGAATTCTCTTACCCGGCTGTAAATCTCATCTTCATCCATATCAGGAAGATGTTTTTTGAGAAGATTCAGGTTTAAATTACACATTTTTCTCACATATTCTCTGTGAGAAGATGCCCATTTTTTTGCCTGGGAATACCACTGTTCTGCTGTCCACATTTTACACTCCTTTTTGGTTGATTTGGATTAGATTATATCACAAACATTAATTTTTCTTCTGACACATTTTTGAAAGCACTTCAACATTTAAACATTCATATGCAACAATCTGCATAATCCCGCTTGGCGGAAGAATTCTTACTGGCAGGTTTTCAATTGATACACACGCATCCCCGAAAGCATAACCCATATCAATGTAAACAAGCGTATTATCAGGTATATCCCAGTCAGGAAAATCAAATGGATCTATTTCAGCACTGATAATAATCAATCTTTGCTTTTTTTCACTGAAAATCTTCTTTGAATCAGGGTCTACTCCAGTATAACCGAGTCGTACAACAAGTCCACCATCAGGGGTATTTTTCATGTATTTTTCAACCTGATGTGGAACATTGCTGTGTAAATCTACATTCACTGCCCATTTTGCATCTTCATATTTACCAACATATGTCCATGGCATATGTCCCATTGAAGCAACTGTGATTGAATTTGTCTTTTTCAACTCTTTCATAATCAGTTCAACCGCCTTTTCTATATTACCTGATTGAGTATTTTGAAATTTTCTCACATGATACCTGATGCCATCAAGAAATGCTTTTGCAAGTTCTCCTTTTGATATAGGAGAAACAGGATATTCATCCATAAATTGTTCTTTTCCAAAGTACTTATTTCCCCATTCAGGTCCATCTTTATAGGCATATGATTTCCACATCGCCAGGGTATGACCCTTTCTGGTGACAGCAGAAAAAATTTCTGCTATCAATGCCCAGCCATTGAGTGCATTGATTAAATGATTCATTCTTCCTGCCTTTGTTCCATCAGGAAGTATGACACATCGATCATCAGTTCCAGTACCTGTATCAAACCACTCATCACATGCTTTCACCTGTTCTGCAAGCTCAGGAAATTTTTCTGGACCAAAACCAATGACATAAGTTCCATTTGCCCTGAGCGAATTAATTCTCTGGGCTTCATTATTTGTAATTGGTTTTGTCTGCCATCCAATGATTGAAACATCAAGTTTTTTTTCTTCACTTGTTCTGTCCTTCTTAAAAGGTCTATCAAAACCAATATGCAAAATACCACCACTGCGACCCCAGAGTTCATCCTGAAGTCCCTGATAAACAATGGGAGCAAAACCAATCAGCCCTCCTTTGAGATGCCTGTCAGCCACAAATTCTGCCACAGATGTAATTTTTTCAAGGTTTGATTCAACCACGTCGCAGGCATCATACACTGCCTTACAGTATTGTTCCATAGCATATCCAGGATCCCCTGATTTCAAAGTTTTTTGAATTTTAAATTGCTCTATCCTTAGAAGCGTAAAAGGATAAAGAACAGTCGCATATAACACGCCATCCCTTGTTGCAATCATTGCCATGTGAACATGAAGTGGTGTAAGTGTTCCATCAGGAAGTTTATGGAAACCGTGAGTGAATGGTTTTGGTTTTCCATCAGGACCAGGGCTGAAATCAAAAAATGATGGATTTTCAATTGCAATAACTCCAAGGTCTTCCATTTTCTTTTTCTTCGGGTCATACCTTACAAGGTGGTGAAGGTACCCTGAACCAAATCCAGTATCATTATCAATTCTCCACAGACAATAAATTCTTCCATCAGGGTGTATACACAACGAACCCCTTGAATCAGGATTTTTTCCCTGAATCATTTTTCCAAGATACTTTCCTGTTATTGTTTTTCCTGCATCGGATAGATTGATTTGATACAATTCAGGATAACTGAGCATTGTCATATAGGCAGTTTTTTTATCAGGGGTAGCAACCCAGTAGCATATTGCATATCCTTTACCTTCGGGCTTTTTGAAAACTTTTCCGTCTATCACAAGCGGTTTCATTGTGACTTTATCTTTGTCAGGGTCATAACATGCGATTTGATAGTCCTTTGTGATTGCATATGCTTTGCCTTTGCTATCAATCAATGTTGTTGCATAAGGTAAAAGAATTGGTCCAATTTCCCTGTATTTTTTTGTTTTCATATCATAAATCATCCAGTGTTGATTTTCACATGTAACAACATATATCAGGTGTCGGCTCTCATCAGCAACAACATCAATAACTCCTTCTCCTGGATATGGCATTCCTAAATTCTCTGCCTTTTGAATCCTCGGGTCATAGGTCATCACATACCCACCAGGATATTCTGAATTATCTCCAGGTGACCTGTATCCCTGTTTACTTCCGACATAGATTTTTCCACTTTCTCCAACAAAGTTCTTTGTATGAATTTTTGCCTGTGCTGCGTATCCTTTTGCATTGATATTGCAGGTCTTATGGGTATCAATCACAATTTTTTGAGTTTCTTTATATGGGTCAAATTCAACAAGGTATGAGTTTTCATTGTATTTCGCTGTACCAATGTAAATTTTCCCATCAAGCCCTTCACACAGGGAAAAATAACCTGACTCATTATTATGTGTTTCTGGAAGAATGTGATAGGCTTTTGCATAAACATATTTGAATGGTGGTGTTTGACCGCAAAGAGAGCCAAGAAATAAAAAAAGACCTGCCATTAAAGAAACAAAGAAATTTTTTTTCATCCTTTTCCCCTGGTATAATGTTCATTATCCCTGATTACACATATCTTCACTTTTCAATGAAAATTAAACAGATTAAAACACAAATTTTTAAACCTTGCAACCTTAACCTCCCCCTGCGTTTCCTCCTTTTCCCTTTCTTTCCTCCCTTTTCGTAAAGGGGACTGAGGGGGATTTTAAATTTTCCTCTCACTTGAGGGAGAGGATGAAAGGTGAGAGTGGTGGGATAGGTATATCTCGGCAGGAGTGCTATGGCTGCGATGTTACTTCCTGTACTCAAAGGGTACAAAGACCTGGTGAAACGATCATGTTTTATGAATCCCGATATGGCGAGCTGGATATGAACGTTAGCCAGGCGCAAACAGAGTTTATTCAAATATTTCAACCTGCACCATATTACAGTGGTTCTGCTGGAAGGCATATGCAGATTGAATTGGTAAATGCTCTGTTTGTCGATGGACATGCGAAAGCAGTTGGTAAGCAGGAATATGTCGATGGCTTAGCATATAATCCATGAGGTAAAATTACTTATATAAATAAAAGCCCTCTTTTGTCTTCCGACCAAGTTTATTCTGCTTCACCATTTCATATAATAGGGGACAGGGTCTATATTTTGGGTCATTGAATGATTTCTCAAGTGTTTCCATAATATCAAGGCAAACGTCAAGTCCAATAAGGTCTGCAAGAGCAAGTGGTCCCATCGGATGTGCTGCTCCCAATTTCATTGCATCGTCAATTGATTGTTTATCAGCAACTCCTTCATAAAGAGCGAAAATTGCCTCATTAATCATTGGAATCAGGATTCTGTTAACAATAAAGCCAGGGCTATCCCTTGATATAACAGGAAATTTTCCAATCTGTTCAACAAAATTTTTTGCTCTTTCTATGGTTGTGTTTGATGTTTTTTCTCCAGGTATAATTTCAACAAGTTTCATTTTGCTTACAGGATTAAAGAAGTGTATCCCGATAATTCT
>Ga0315298_1009760_pt1 | contig 11749 bp, 8 predicted proteins | sample WHS_1_MG_FD_203077 | JGI IMG/M metagenome (GOLD analysis project Ga0315298, IMG submission 203077) | Extremophilic microbial mat communities from Washburn Hot Springs, YNP, Wyoming, USA - WHS_1_MG | ecosystem: Environmental > Aquatic > Thermal springs > Hot (42-90C) | place: USA: Wyoming... | reverse complement strand
CAAAGTGAGGCTGTATTAGATAATGCTAAAAATTTAAATATTAATTTAATGGATATATCGAAAATAGTTTTAAGCCACGGGCATTATGATCATTCTGGGGGTTTGTTAAGTGTTCTTAAATATATTAACAAAGAAATTAATATTTTTGCTCATCCTGCAATTTTTGGAAAAAGATATGTTGCCAAAAATAGCTTATCAAATATCGATTTAGATAGTAAAAGATATATTGGGATACCGGATAGCCAAAAAACTTATGAAAAGCACGGAGCTTTGTTTAATTTAAACTCTTCTAGCGTTTATTTAAGCAAAGATATTATTCTAAGCGGCTGGATCCCCAGAAAAAATGATTTTGAAAAAGTAGAAGATGAATTTGTAAAAGAAATAGATATTAATAAATCAGATAATTATATTATTCATGATGAAGTAGATGATGATAATGCAATTATAGTTAATGATTCAGATGGGATTATAATAATTTCAGGTTGTGCTCACAGTGGAATAATAAATATTGTTAACAGGGCTATAGATTTAACAAAGAAACAAAGGATAAAGGCTATTATCGGAGGTTTACATTTAAGTTCTAGAGACGATTATTATGTGAATCAAACGATATCTGGACTAAAAAAATATGATATTGATTTAATTATTCCGGCTCACTGTACTGGGTTGAGTGCAATGTGTAAATTAAAAGAAGCTTTTAATGAAAAGTGTGTTTTTGGCAGCGTCGGCAAATCATTATTATTTAAATAGTGATTATATGTGCTTATAATTTCTTAACTGAAAAAGATAAATCGTATGGTTAAAGAAAAAGGATATGAGAAAGTATTATTTTAAAATTTCCTCTTGACAAATGAACTATAGTTCATTATTATTTAATTACACATTATGTGTATATGCAATATTTAATAAATTAATTTTTATAAAGGAGTGATTAAAATGCCAAGAGGAGACGGAACAGGACCTGCAGGTTTAGGTCCAATGACAGGTAGAGCAGCAGGATATTGTGCTGGTTATTCAGTTCCTGGTTTTATGAACCCTGCTGGTGGAAGATTTTATTCAAGAGCTGGTTTAGGATTAGGAGCTGGCAGAGGGGGAAGAGGTTACAGGAATTTTTATTATGCAACAGGTTTACCTGGATATGTAAGATATTCCATGGGATTACCTGCATGGGGAAATGTTGGTTATATTCCGAATGTTGCAAACCCTTTTTTTACAGCACAAAATATTGATCCAAAGCAGGAAGCAGAAGTATTAAAAAATCAGGCAGAATTTTTAAGCCAGCAATTAAATAATATTCAGACAAGATTAAATGAGCTTGAGAATGCTGTTAAGACAGAAAAAGATACAGAAAATAAATAGGAAATTCAATAAAAATAAGGCACAGTAATACTGTGTCGCTAATACTCTAACTAATATAATAGCAAGGTAAACTACCTTGCTATTATATTAGTTACATTAAAAAAAATTAGGGATAGAAAAATTTATAATTATAATTATTAATATTTTTAATAATTTATTAAATATATTATTTTTTATAAATTACTATAAATTAGTTTATTATAAATAAATCCTTTAAGCCAATTTTTCTATAATGTAAATAATATTAAAATATTTTTATATTTTTATTTTAATATTATAAAAAGAGTATTATTATATTATTAGCATATACACATAATTAAAAGTAAAATTAAAAAAATATTTAATTTAAAGATATTTAAAAGAAAAAATATTAAAGAGAGAGAGGGTTATTTATTATGAAAATAGCAATTCCTACAGAAAATGGGTATGTATGTCAACATTTTGGAAGAAGTCCACAGTATACTATAGTTGATATTGAAGATAATAAAGAAATTAAAAGGGAATTAATAGAAAATCCTGGGCATGAAGTTGGAGTTATCCCTGAGTTTTTAAATAAAATTGGCATAAATTGTATTATATGTTCAGGAATTGGTAGCAGAGCTCAGGAAATTTTTGCAAAATATAATATTGAAACAATAATGGGTGCTGAAGGAAAAATTGATGATATTATAAAAGATTTCATATCAGGAAAAATTGAAAGTAAGGGTAGCGCTTGTAAACATTAGTGCCATTATATTTTATATGTTGTCTAATCATATTAAAAAAGCACGTAACATTACAAAAGCACATAACATTAGAAATAAATATATAATAAAAAGTATATTAGTTACGAAGTGTCTTACTTGTAATTTTGTTTTATTCAATTTGTTTTATTCAAATTTATATATAAATATTAAATTAATAATTTAGGTAATTATTAATATAAAAATAGAATAAGAATTTTTGTAGCTATATAAAATATCTATAAATAAAAATATATAAAGGCAGTAAAAATATTTTAATTATTTATTTTTAAAAAAAATATTTAAGAAAAAAATTTAAGAAAAAAAGAGGGGATATTATGAGAAGCAATAACAATTTTGCAGGTTCAGGAGCAGGTTCAGGTGCTGGCAGTGGATTTGGAGGAGCAGGTCGTGGTGCAGGTCGAGGCGGATTTGGTGGCCGTGGTGGTGCAAGAGCTGGTGGAGGTCGTTTAGGTGGACAGGGAGCAGGTCCTGGAGGTTTTTGTGTATGTCCAAGTTGTGGGGCTAAAGTAGAACATCAACCAGGGATTCCGTGCACAGAAGTTAAGTGCCCGAATTGTGGAACTCCAATGATTAGAGAGAGTTAGGATTATAAGTTAGTTTAGAGAAATTAAATTTTATTAAAAAATATGTGGGCATTTCGGGCATTTATATCAAATATGTTGATATTTATATGTTGATATTTATATAAAAAATAAAAATATCTTTTGGAGGCAAGTATGAAAGTTTGTATATCATCTACAGGAACATCTTTGGATTCAAATGTAGATCCAAGATTTGGCAGATGTGCTTATTTTATTATTTATGATACTTCTACAGATACTTTTGAGTATTTTGCTAATGAGGGCAGAGACGCTATGGGTGGAGCAGGTATTCAAGCAGCTCAAAAAGTTGTTGAAAAAGGAGCTGATGCAGTTATAAGTGGCAATATTGGACCTAATTCATTTAAAGTTTTACAATCTGCACCAAATCGTCAAATAAAAATTTATTCAGGAGTTTCTGGTACTGTTAGGAATGCAATAGCACAATTAAAAAATAATGAACTCAAGCCAGTTGCTACATCAAGTGTTCAATCACATTATGGAATGGGTAGATATAATTAAAAATTTTTTATAAACTCTAATTTATGGGTAATTAACTAATTTCTAATTTATATTTTAATTTAATTTAATAAATATTAACTAAAAAAGTTTAAACTATTAATAAAGTTTAAGGTGTTAATTAAATAAATTTTAAATACTTGGAGGTTTTAGTGATAATTTCAGTTGCAAGCGGTAAAGGTGGAACTGGTAAAACAACTGTTGCAGTTGCATTAGCAAAATCTTTAAATTATTGTCAATTTATGGATTTTGATGTAGATGCTCCAAATGCAAGTTTATTTTTAAAACCAGACATAAAACATGTTAAAAAGGTCACAATGAAGCAGCCTTATTTTCTAACTGGCACGGGTAAATCTTTTAAAGCTTGTGCAGATTTTTGTCATTATAATGCAGTTGCTTATATTGGTGAAGATGTAGTGTTTTTTAGTGAACTTTGTCATGGTTGTGGTGGATGTATATTAGTTGGTCCAGAAGGTGCTGTTAGAGAGAAAGATGTTGAAATCGGCGAAATAAGTAAAGGATTTTGTTCTCCTGGTATAAATTTTGCTATGGGAAATCTAAAGCCAGGTGGCACGAGAACAACTGCAATACAAAATGAGCTTGAAAAAAATATTGAATATGACAATCATGTAATTATTGATTGCCCACCAGGAACTTCATGCAGCATGGTTATGGCTGTAAAAAATAGTGATTTTTGTATTCTTGTTACTGAACCTACACCATTTGGATTAAATGATCTTATGATTTCAGTAGAAGTTTTAAAAGATTTAAAAATACCTTTCGGAGTTATAGTAAATAGGTTTGGAATTGGAAATGACGAAGTTTTAGATTACTGCAAAAATAATAATATAAAAATTCTTGCAAAAATTCCAAATGATTTAAATATTGCAAAATATTATTCAAAAGGATTAACTTTAATAGATTTTGATCCTACATGGAAAGATAAATTTGCTGATATTATTAGTGAAATAGAGAAGGAAGTATTAAAAAAATGAAGCAAATAACAGTAATTAGTGGCAAAGGCGGAACAGGGAAAACAACATTAGCCTCAAGTTTTATTAGGTTAGCAAAAGAGCAAGTAGCAGTTGATTGTGATGTTGATGCGGCAAATTTATATATATTATTAGATCCTTATAAAAAGGTAACCGAGAAATTTATTGGTAGTTCAAAAGCGGAAGTTATTGGTAATTGTATAAATTGCGGTAAATGTGAAGAGTTGTGCAGATTTGACGCAATTTCTGATTCTTTAACAGATATTAAAATTGATAAGTTAAAATGTGAAAGTTGTGGTGTATGTGAATATATTTGTCCAACTGAAGCAATTAAATTAAAGCCTGAAGAACAAGGAGAATTTTATATTTCAGAAACGGCAATGGGTCCTTTTGTCCATGCAAGACTAAATCCTGGAGCTGAAAATTCTGGATTGCTTGTAACTAAAATAAGAAATATTGCCGAAGATATTGCATATAGAGATAATAAAAATCTTATAATAATTGATGGTGCACCAGGGATTGGTTGTGCTGTAATAGCTTCTTTAAATGGAGTGGATTATGCTATTATAGTTACAGAGCCAACTCTATCTGGTATAAGTGACTTTAAAAAGATATTTGAAGTAACTAAATTCTTTAATACAAAATCTTTTGTTTGTATTAATAAATTTGATATTAATTTAAACAATACTGAGGAATTAGAAAAGTTCTGTTCTGAAAATAATGTAGAAGTAATAGGAAAAATTCCTTATGATGAAAAAGTTCCAGAAAATCTTTCAAATAAAAAAATTATTGTAGATGATATGTCTAGTGAAGCAGGTAAAGAAATAAAAAGAATTTGGGGAAAGCTGGAAGGTTATTTACTTACTTAATTTACTTATTCAATTATTTATTGGATAACTTATATGTAAGAGCGTAAAATATTCTTTATTTAAATATAAAAATTTTAATTAAAAAGTTTTTGATTAAAAATTGGAAAATTTTTAATCAAAAAAATATGTCAATAGAGTTATGCTAATTGAATCTAGGAACTTCTTTGTTTTTATTATTTAATTTATTTTATTCAAGGAACTTTAAAGGATCTTGCGCAACACCATTAATTCTAACTTCAAAAAGAAGATGAGGACCTGTCGACCAGCCTGTTGATCCCTCTAAACCTATTATTTGTCCTTTTGAAACAATTTGCCCTTGTTCTACCAGAATCCTTGAAAGATGTGAATATGTTGTTACAAGTCCGCTGCCATGATAAATAAAAACTACATTTCCATATCCATATTCATATCCAGCTTGTATTACTTGGCCGTTGTTTACAGCTTTAATTGGTGCATAATTAGGAGCAGCTATATCAATTCCTTGATGGAATTCTTTAACGTGGAATATTGGATGTATTCTCCAACCAAAACCTGAAGTAATAGGACCAGTTACTGGCCATATAAAATTAAAACTTGATGCAATACCATATTTATAACCTTCAAGTTTTTTTGTTATCTCATCTTCTTCAGCCTCAAGCTGTTTTTGCATAGCAATCAATGCATTTTTATCAGCCCTTGCTTCTGAAAGTAAATCTTTTTTTTGATTATATAGTTTTTCGATATCAGCTTTTTTCTGTTCAGATTGTGTTATTAATTTTAATATATCATCTTCGTGTGATTTTTGTTTTGTTATTAAGCTCAACATAGCATTCTTAACAGTTAGTTCAGCATCTTTTTTATCTTTTATTTCGTGTATTATTTCTACATCTTGTCTTGCTATTAAATACAACATTTTTAATCTTGAAATAAAATCAATAAAACCTTCAGCTTTAAAAAGTAGTTCTAAGATATTTCTGTTACCATTTTTGTAAATAAAAACGATTCTTTGGTTTAGAATTTTAGTTTTTTCATTTAACTCATTATTTATTTGATTTAAATCCTGTTCCTTATTAATTAAATCTATATTAGTTTTATCAACATCATTTTTAGCTTGAACTAGCTTATCATTTAAATCCTTAAGTTCAGAAAGATTTGAAAGTAATTGGTTTTCAACCGTATCTACTTGGTTTAAATAATCTTGTTCTTTTTTATTTGTTTCATCAATTTTTTTCTGATTTGCTTGTCTTTCATCTTTTATTTTTTGTTGTTGCTGTTCTTCAGGTGTTTGCCCGAAAACATAATTTTTTATTACAGTATTTGTTAAGCTTAATATCAGGGTTATAATAAGTATTTTTATTATAATTTTTATGCTTTTTTGTTTAATATAAATATTAAAACTTTTAAACAATTTATCTTTTTATAAAATAATTTTTTTAGAATATATATTTGGAATTTTAATAGGGGTATTTTAACTCTTTTTCGATACACTTTCAATTTTTTTGTAAGACTGGTAATGTTAAATAAAAGAAAATAGTTAAATTATTTGGAGTTAATAGACTTAAACACAGATTAAATTCTATTAATATAGTATTATTAATTTTATTTAAAATATTTTTGTGGGAAAACCAGATATATTGGGAATTTTAAAGGCTTCGGCAACAAGCTCAAAATTTTATAATATCCATGTGTTACTTTTATTGAAAAAGTGCTACATAATATGTTAATATGTATAATATTTTAAATTTGTAATGGATTAAGACTAATACTTAAACCAAAATTAAAGCTTGGAGTGAAATTTTCTTTGCATAAGAATATTTATATTACATAACTGTTATAATGTATAAATGTAATATTAGATAAAAGCAGAATATTTTTAAAAGTTTACTTGGAAAATAGTATATAAACAAAAAGTATTATGGAGATTAAGCATGCATCATAAGTTTGAAACCTTTCCGTTTGCTGCAGTAGTTGGTCAAGAACTGCTAAAAAAAGCATTGCTAATTAATGCTATAGACCCAAGTATTGGTGGCGTTCTAATAATAGGAGATAAGGGCACTGGAAAATCTACTACTGTACGTGCATTGGCTGATTTGCTCCCTCAAATAAGAGTTGTTAAGGATTGTGCTTTTAACTGTCATCCTGAAGATTTAAGGCTGATGTGTAAGTCTTGCCAGGAGCGATATGAAAAAGATGGTCAGCTGCCATGGGTCAAGCGGAAAATGGAAATCGTTGATATGCCCTTATCTGCAACAGAAGATATGGTCGTTGGAACAATTGACATCAAGCGGGTGCTCAAAGAAGGTGTGAAGGCATTAGAACCGGGTGTTTTAGCAAGAGCCAACAGGAATATACTTTACATTGATGAAGTAAATTTACTTGATGACTATCTCGTCAATATTCTTTTGGATGCTGCAGCTATGGGAGTTAACATTATTGAAAGGGAAGGAATATCTCTTTATCATCCGGCACGCTTTATTCTTATTGGAACAATGAATCCTGAAGAAGGCGAATTAAGACCCCAGATATTGGATCGATTTGGTTTGTGTGTAGAAGTAACTGCGTTATCTTCAAAAGAAGATAGACTTAGAGTAATGGAATACCGGAGAAGATTTGATTCTGACCCATTGAGATTTGATGAACAATTTAGTGATGAACAGGAAATACTCAAAAACCGTATATCTAATGCCCAGCTAAGCCTCAAACATGTTGAAATTTCAGAAAGCATGCTTGGGAAGATTGTTGAAATAACTGCATCTCTTGGAATTAAAACACACCGTGCAGATATTGTAATGGAAAAGACTGCAAAAGCACTCGCAGCACTTAACAAAAGAAGTTATGTAATTGAAGACGATATCAAGGAAGCTGCAATTTTGGCGCTTTCTCATAGAATGCGTCAAATGCCTTTTGATAAGGCATCAACATTCCAAAGTGAAATGGTAGAAGATATTTTAAGGGTGAAATTGATGGAGGAGAAATCAAAGGAGGATAAGTCAGAGGAGGCAAAGCCAAAAGAGGAGGTTTTTGACTTCGAAAAAGATAGTGAAATTAAAAAAAACATACTAAATTTTAATGAGAGCAGCCTTATACAGGGTAAAGATTTTCCAAAAATAGATGGCGAAAGAGGTTTATATGTTAAAGCAAGAGAAAGCAAAAATCCAAAAAGTGTGGCAATTGATGCTACTCTCAGAAAATGTATTGGTGCAACTGGTAAGTTAGAAGTTTTGCCTGAGCACCTTATGGAGAAGGTAAGGGTAAGTAAAGGCAAATCACTTTACATTATTTTGCTCGATTCATCATCATCGATGAGAATGGAGCAAAAGATAAGGCTCGCCAAGAGTCTTTCATGGCTGTTACTTAAGAAGTCGTATGAAAAGAAGAATAAAGTTACTCTTTTATCGTTTCGAGGTGAAGATGCCCAAATTCTCGTACCACCTACCTCAGATGTTATGAAAATTGAGGAAGCTTTAGAAAAGCTTCCTACTGGTGGCAAGACACCGCTTACACCTGCACTTTATAAGGCTTTTGAAATAGCTAAAAGGGGAAACAAAGCAATACCTATTATTATTTTAATCTCCGATGGCAAATGTAATGTTTATATTAAAAATAACATTGAAGAGGATATAAAATTTCTTTCATCGTTTGTGAGCCACATAAACCACCTAAATATTGTAGTAGTAAATGCTGAAAATAGAAACAGAAGTATTGGGCTACTTGAAGATATTGCTAAAACATTTAATGCCCGGCATTTTTATCTTGAGGAGATAATATGAAGAAGATATTACTTTTAACTACAATGAATAGCACAGTCCTATTAAAGGAAGTTTTTGAGGAAATAAGAAAGGAATATGGCAATATTGTAGCTATCAAAAAGATATATTTTAATGACTACGAATCGCCAGATGTTTCTCTTGAGCCAGTTAGGAAAGAAATTTACTCCTCAGATATAATACTTATTGATATAAGAGGAGATATACGGGTTGGAAGGGAACTTCCAGACATGGTTAAAAACGTAGAAAAGACTATCGTCGTCCTGGTTGGCGGAGGGCAGCACATTTTTGCTCTTACTAAAATGGGCAAATTTAAAGGAGAAATGATTTTTAAATCGGGAAGAGAGAAAGAATTTAATATTTATACTTACATAAAGACAAAAAAGTTTTCCCAATTAACAAAAGTATTGGGAAAGATTTTACCTCTTGGAATACTAAAAGATATGCGAAATTGGATTCTGGCGCAAGAATATTATGCAGAAGGCAGTGCGGAGAATCTAAAAAATCTCCTTCTATTTTTGCTTAAGAATTATGCAGGGGTCAAAGGGATAAAAAAGATTCCACTACCGATACCCGGACCTCCTTACGGTATATATATTCCGAGGGAAGATGTAATCGAAGATATTGAAGAATATAAGAGTAGGATTAAATATAGTGAAAGAAAACCAACTGTTGGAGTTCTGCTTTATGGTGGAATGCACTTTCACGAGATCAAAATTATAGCGGATGCTCTCTATGATTGTTTGAAGAATGATATAAATTTTATATTTGTTTTCTCATCTGTAGAAAATAATATTAAAGCAATAAATAAGTATCTTAGAAATATTGATCTCTTCTTGAATCTTCAATATTTTAGAATACACGGTGGGCCTTATGGTGGTGAGCCTGAACCTACTTATCAATTTCTTAAGGAGATAGATGTACCAGTTATTATAGGGCTTCGCTCGTACGAAACTGAAATAGAAAAATGGAAAGAAAGCAAACAAGGGATAAACCCACTTGAAATCATTCTTGGAGTAACTTTACCGGAACTTGATGGTGGAATAGAGCCAATTTTTGTAGCAGGGCTTAAAAGCATTGATGACCAGATTTTAGGGAAAACAAAACAGTTGTGTGTTTTAGAAGATAGAATTAATAAACTAAGTGAAAGAATTAAAGGTTGGATTGCGCTTAAGAATAAACCAAATAATGGGAAGCGAATTGCAGTTGTGACTTATAACTATCCTCCAGGTGAAGATAATTTGGCGAGTGCAGGTTATCTTGATGTTTTTGGAAGTTTGGAGATATTCTTAGAAAAGCTTAAAGAGATGGGATATTATGTAGAAATTCCCAATTTATCTTTAAAGGACCTTTTTCTCTCCTATGGGGTAGTTAACAACCCAAGCTATGTTAAAAAGACTGGTTTAAAAGTTTCTTGTGATAAATATAGTTTGTGGTTTGAGTCCCTTCCCGTGTCTGTTCAAAATGATGTAAAAAAGCATTGGGGAGAACCACCGGGAAACATAATGGTTGATGGAAAAGATATTTTAATTCCAGGAGTAATCTTAGGCAATATATTTTTAGGAATCCAACCCACAAGAGGTGTGCATGAAGATATAGATAAAGCTTATCATGATAAAGACCTGCCTCCTCATCATCAGTACTTAGCGTATTATTTTTTCTTAGAAAAAGAGTTCAACGCAGATGCGGTAATACATTTTGGAATGCATGGGACACTTGAATTTACAAAAGGGAAAGAAATTGCTCTTTCATCAGAATGCTTCCCTGACATCCTGGTTGGAGATATGCCCAACATATATTATTATTGGATTGGGAATACTTCTGAGTCGACGATTGCGAAAAGGCGCTCTTATGCACTCTGTATCTCGCATGCATCACCGCCAATGAAAAGCTCAAGTCTTTATGAAAAGTATATTGTTTTGGAGGACTTACTCAATCAATATGAGGAAAATAAAGATGAAAAAACATTAGAGATTATCAAAGAAATTGCAGATGAGCTCCATTTACCCTTAAACGCTCTGGGATTAAGAAGAGAACTATACAAGATGAAACGAAGGCTCATTCCTTTTGGATTACATGTGATGGATAGAAAGCCAGGAGAAGAAGAAATGATTGATTATCTTCTTGGTGTCTTGCGACTCGACCGGGAATTTCCATCTATTCTGAAATTGTTGGCAGTGGAGAGGGGTCTTGATTGGGATAAAATAAAAGATTCCAGGACAGCAGGTGAAATAGAAAACTATGCGAGAGAAATAATTAAAGAAGTAATTCGTGGTAAATCACCTGAATGGCTACCGGAGGGATACTGTAGCTTTGTGAGAAATATAGTGCAAAATGTATACGTCTCATTAGAAAGTAAGGCACTTTTGCATGCTCTGGAAGGTGGGTATATTTTACCAGCTCGTGGTGGCGACCCTATCCGTGACCCTGATATATATCCATCTGGAAGGGCAATGTTTGCTTTTGACCCGAGACTTATACCAACAGTTGCAGCAGAATTGAGGGGAAGGAAAGCTGCAGAACTGTTGATTGACTCATATTTGGCAAATTATGGAAAATATCCTGAGAGTGTGGGAATTGTCCTCTGGGGATTTGAGACGATGAAGACCGGTGGGGATACCATTTCCACAATACTTAATCTTCTTGGGATAAAGATAAAACACAAGAAAAATCTATGGTTTAAAGAGCTTGAGATCATACCATTAGAAGAGCTCAATAGACCAAGAATAGATGTTGTAATTACTATTTGTGGCATCTTTAGAGATACCCTTAGGACACATATTGATTTGATGGATAGAGCAATAGAAATGGTTGCTAATCTTGACGAGCCGCTTGAAACAAATTACGTAAGAAAACATTTTTTACAGTGGAAGACGGAGTTAAAAGATTTTGCCCTCGCAAGAATCTTTGGACCATCATCAACAGAATATGCAACCTCAA
>Ga0315298_1009759_pt1 | contig 11750 bp, 14 predicted proteins | sample WHS_1_MG_FD_203077 | JGI IMG/M metagenome (GOLD analysis project Ga0315298, IMG submission 203077) | Extremophilic microbial mat communities from Washburn Hot Springs, YNP, Wyoming, USA - WHS_1_MG | ecosystem: Environmental > Aquatic > Thermal springs > Hot (42-90C) | place: USA: Wyoming... | reverse complement strand
GCTGCCGCCGCCGAACACACTTTCCATCATCCGCCCGCCAACGGCGGGATCAGCAGCAGCTCGCCGTCGCGGATCAGCAGTTCATCTTTGCCGCGCCGCTGTCCATCGAAGGCGGCGGCCATCACCAAATGATTGTTCACGCCGGCGGCCGCGATGACGGCGCGCACGGACGCCGGAGCGGGCAGCTCGACGACGATCTCCTCGCCTTGCTCCGCGAAGGGCGGCAGGTCGCGCAGCATGCCGGTGGCGCGGACGACGATGCGCAACCCTAGAGCCTCCCGCACGTCGCGAGCTCTTCTGCGACGAAATCGAGACCGAGCTCGTGCAGCTTCTCGCGCGTCGGCACGCCGTCGGCATTCCAGCCGCGCTTCTTATAGTAGTCATCCAGCAAAGCGTCGATCTTGTCGCGCGTGAGCAGCTTCCCCTGAGCCGGCCCGCTCGGAACCGGCTCTTCCATGAACCGCGCCGGCGGGTAGTCGAGCTGCCGGCCGAAACCTGGGACTTCGCGCAAGGAGAACGCCCGCGTGAGGTTCCAGATGCGCTCGCTGACCTTGAGCAATTGCTTCCAGTCATATGGCATGCCGGTGACGAGCGGGAACATCTGCTCATAGTGCTGCAGCTCAAAGCCGATCTCGACCCACTGCAAGCGGCAGACGCCGAGGGCGTCAAAGAGGGGCCGCGTGTGCTGCAACTCGATCACCTTGTCGGCCTTGCCCGTCAGCGAATCGCGGCCGGTGGCAACGTCGTGGGTAATCGCCCAAGACCGATTGTGGTGGGCGCCGACATCGCACGTCATGTACGACAGCATCATCGACGGCGCCCAGCGGGCTTCGTAGCCGCTCCACTCGAGCCCCTTGACCTGGATGGCGAAGCGCTCGGAACCACCGCCGAGCTCCGCCGATGCAGTGCGCACGCCTTCTGCCAGCAGATCGCCGATCCCCTCCCGGTTAGCGATCTGGTTGAGAAGATAGCTGACGGACTCGAGATCGCCCCACTTCAGCTCCCGGCCGACCCGCTCTTTGGTCAGAATACCTTTCTCATAGCATTCGATGGCGAACGCGCAGACGTTGCCGCCGGAGATGGTGTCGAGGCCGAGCTCGTCGCAGACGTAGTTGGCGTAGGCGACATCCTCGATCGAGGTGAGGGCGCAGTCGCCGCCGAGCAGCGCGATCGTCTCGTACTCGGGGCCTTCAACGTAGGTCTCCTTGCCACCAAACTTGACGCGCGAGTACTTCCCGCACGGGATCGGGCAGCCGAAGCAGCCCTTGTCGGTCACCTTGATCCGCGTCCGCAGGGCGCTGCCGTTGATGTCCTGGTGGCCCTCGAAGTAAGTCGTGGAGAAGTTGCGGGTCGGGAAGGCGCCGACTTCGTTCACCCAGTCAGTCACCCCGGCCGTCCCTTCCGGCGTCCACTCTTTGAAGCCCGGCTTGCTGAAGCAGACTTCGTACATCTGGCGGCCCTTGGCGTAGGCCTTCTCCTGGTCGTAGACCGGGATGGTCTTGCTGCCGCGGACGGCGATTGCCTTGACGTTCTTCCAGCCCAAGACGGCGCCGATGCCGGTCCGCCCGGCCTGCCGCCCGAAATCGTGCGAGACGCAAGCGAATTTGACCAGCTTCTCGCCGGCAGGCCCGATGGTGGCGATCTGGAAGTCCTCGCCAAGGTCCTCCTTCAGCATCTTCTCGCTGATCAGCGCGCCCTTGCCCCAGTACTTTCCCGCGTCGCGGAACTCGATCCGGTCGTCGTCGATGACGATGACGAGCGGCGCCGAGGCCCGGCCGCCGATGATGACCGCATCGTAGCCGGCGTACTTGAGCTCCGCCGCCAGATGGCCGCCCATGTTCGAATCACCATAGCCGCCGGTAGCCGGCGACTTACTGGCGAAGGTGATCTTGCCGCTGGCCGGCAAGAAGAGCCCGGAGAACGGGCCGGAGGCGATGATGACTCTGTTCGCCTCCGAGAACGGCGCCGCCCCCTTGGGCACTTCGTCCCAGAGCAGTTTGGCGGCAAAACCGCGACCGCCAATATAATCGCGGACCAATTCGTCGGGAAGCGGCGATTTCTCGCTCCTGCGCGCGCTCAGGTCAATCCGCAGAATCTGGCCGGCGTATCCGTTCACAACGCGCACCTCCTAAGCCCGCTTGGCATCGGCGTCGTAGATCGCTCCGCGCGGGCAGTACTCGACGCAGCGACCGCAAAGAGTGCATTTGAATGGCGCGATCCGGCTCGGGTGGGTCATCATAACGCCGTGCGGGCAAGCTTCGACGCAAGTCAAGCAGCCGATGCAAGTGGTCTCATCGACCACCAGAGCGCCGCGGTCGTTTTTACTGATCGCCCCGACCGGGCAGACCGACTGACAAGTCCCGCACTCGTCGCAGACCTTCACCGAATAACGACCTGGGTCCGGAAAATGCGCGACGATACGGACGACGCCCTTCTTGGGGTTGTTTTCGCCGAAGTTCTCATTGGCGCACACCATCTGACAGACGCGGCAGCCGGAACAAAGTTCATCCCTCGTCGCCAGTTTCACGGGTGGCTCCACCTCCTCATCTTGTTTGGAACGCCGGAGCGCCGGTCAGACGACCGACGGCTCGAGGATCAACTCGCCCTTAACAAAGCGGTTGAGATGCAGCTGTTCGATGGGCATGGTGAGCGGCAGACCGAGGATGCTCTGGGCCAACAGTTCACCCGTCATCGGCCCGAGCATGAAGCCGTGGCCCGAGAAGCCGATGGCCTGGTAGTACCCTTCCACTTCGTCCACCGGACCGAGGATCGGCTGACGGTCGGGCGAGATGTTGTACATGCCGGACCACTGCCGGACAACTCGTAGTTTGGCCAGCACGGGTAGGTGCCAAGTGACGACCTTGGCGCAGTGTTCGAGGAACTGCCAGCTGTGGCCGGTCTCGTAAGCATCGCGTGGCTCGTTCGGGTCACCGATGCCCATGATGAACGAACCGTGCGGCGACTGCTGCACGTAGAACGAGCGCGAGAAGGACATCACCATCGGGTCCTGCAGTGGCTCAACCGGCTCAGTGACGAGGATCTGATGGCGTTCCGAGTATACCGGCAGCTTGATTCCGGCCATGGCGGCGACCAACTGCGAATAGGGGCCGGCCGTGTTGACGACGATCGGCGTGTCAATGGTACCGCGGTTCGTCTCGACACCAGCAATCTTGCCGCCGACGACCTTGATGCCGGTGACCTCGACCCCGGTGAGGATCTCGACGCCCAGCCGGCGGGCCGCCTTGGCGTAGGCATCGACGGCCTTGAACGGATTGATGTGGCCGTCTTCCGGGCAGTAGGTCGCCGCGAGCAGTCCCTCGGTGTTGAGGTGCGGCACGATCTCTTTCGCTTCCTCGGGCGTCACCAGTTTCGACGGGATGCCCAGCGAGTGTTGTAGCTCGATATTCTTCTTGAACTGGGTCAGCTCTTTCTCGGTGTGCGCGAGGATCAGGTAGCCCTTCTGCTTGAACTCGATGTCGTCGTCGTACTCGAGCTCTTCATTCATCCGTTCGAACTTCTTGATGCTCGCCTGGGCCAGGCGGCAGTTCATCTCGGTGCCCCACTGCTCGCGCACACCGGCGCCGCAGCGTCCGGTGCTCCCGGCAGCCAAGAAGTTTTTCTCGAGGACGACGATGTCCTTCGCCCCGAATTTGGCGAGATGATAGGCGACCGACACGCCGTTGATGCCGCCGCCGATGATGACGACTGCTGCCCTATTCCTCATGCTCGGCCCCCCTGACGATCGCGCCCAGCGTCACCGGCTTGGTCGGCGGACGGAAGCGCGGCTGTTCGACCTCGGCCACCGGCACGCCCAGTTCCTGCGCCAGCACCTGCGCGATCAGCGACCGGCAGGTGCGGCCCTGGCACGGCCCCATCGTCGCGCGGGAGACGCGCTTGATCTCATCGATGGTGCGGTAGCCCTTCTTGATCAGCTCGCGGATGTCCTCCAGCGCGATGTCCTCGCAGCGGCAAATGATGGTGCGCTCCTCCGCCATGGCTATCGCCTCACCTTCATGTTCCGCACTGTCATGCCCATTCCCTTGGGCACGGACAGCCAGACGACGTTGGTCTTGTCGAGGGCGGGCGCATTCTGCACGCGGATGACGGTCGCTTCGCCGACCGCTTCCCCGGCGCGGTCCAGTGCGATCACCCGCTCGCCCGGGCGCGGCAGGGGCAGGAACTCGTACGGAATGCGGACCACATCGGTATCCGCCCCACTCTCGTCGACGATGAAAATTGCCAGGCCCGGGCAGTGGCTGACGCAAATGCCGCAGCCATTGCAGGCCTCATGATCAATCTGCGGCAGGTCATTGATATCGGCGAACGGCTTGTAAGCCCCAGTCTTGCAAGCGGTGAAGCATGGATTGCACGGGATCTTCTGAAAGCACTCGACGACGGCCACCGGCCCGCGCCGCCGGCGTGCGGCCGAAGGAGTCACGCGGGCGATGTCTTCGGCGGTCGGGATGCCTGTCTGCTCGAGCATACGCGTCCCCTCCTTGCGCCGGCGCTCTCACGCCGGCTGCGCCTGCGCCAGCTTGGCGAGGCCGCTGCGGATTTTTTCGCCAACCGGCCCGGCCCGCAGGGCGCTCAGGTCGGCCTGGCACTCGGCGATTAATGCGTCAACGTCGCGGTCGTACCCGAGCTTTGCGGCCGCGGCGAGACCGGCGATGCGTCCTTCCACCATGGCACTGCTCGCCTCCTCGACGCCGGCGGCGTCCCCGGCGACAAACAGCCCGCCCACGGTCGTCTCGAGGCGCTCGTTGCGAAGCGGAACGTGACCGCCCAATTCCGGGATATAGGCCATGCAACAACCCGCCTGCCAGAACAGTTCAGTCAGGGGCGACAGGCCGACGGCAAGGCAGAGAATGTCGCAGGCGATGCGGCGCTCGGTCCCGGGGATCGGCTTCCAATCGGGGCCGACCTGAGCGATGACTACTGCCTCAACAGAATCGCTGCCTTCGGCCGCAACGACCGTATGCCGGGTGAGGATCGGCACCCCGGCCCGCCGCACCTTCGCCGCGTGGACCAAGTAGCCGCCGATGCGCGGCGCCGCTTCCACGATGGCCGCCACCTCGACGCCCGCCTGGAGAAGCTGATAGCTGACGATCAGACCGATGTTGCCGGCGCCGACCATCACCACTCGCTCGCCCGGCTTGACGCCGTGGACGTTCATCAGCGTCTGCACCGCCCCGGCACCGTAGACGCCCGGCAGGTCATTATTCGGAAATGGCAACATGCGCTCAGAGGCACCGCTGGCGACGACTACGGCTTGGGGCAAGCATTTTTCGACGCAATCGTCGCGCTCGTAGGTCAAGACGCCGTCGTCATAGCGCCCGAGCACGGTGGCTGCAAGCTCAACGCGGACATTCGGACAGGACTGGATCTCCGCGATGAGCTGGTCAGCGATGTTGATGCCCCGCGTCCCGGCGCGCTCCTTCTCCGACCCGAAGAAGCGGTGAGTCTGCTTGATCAGTTGGCCGCCCAGCCGGTCGTTCTGGTCGAAAATCGTCACCTGCGCGCCTTGGCGCGCCGCCGCCAGGGCCGCGGACAGCCCGGCCGGGCCGCCGCCGACCACCGCAATCTCAGTCCTGACCATGCAGATCACCCTTCCCCGTCTGGCGTTCGACGACCATGCCCTCGCGCAGTTTTTCGACGCACGTGCGGACGTTGGGCACGCCGTCGACCACCATCAAGCATGAGGAACAGTTGCCGATGGCGCAAAAGAAACCTCGCGGCCGATGAAGCTCCGGGCTCTCCCGCAGGACCCGCACGCCGGCAGCGTGCAACGCCGCCGCGATCGGCTCCCCCTCGTAGCCCTCGAGCGTCCGCCCTTCGAAGGTGAACTTCACCAGACGGCCCTTCTTGAACTCGAGGACGGGGTGTTCCGTAATGCGCATTGACTTCCTCCTCTCCGCCATGTCAGCAGATCTCGAAGATCGCGCACCTGAGGTCCGTAAGGTGGGCCGTCATGGCAGCGGCGGCCCCCTCTGCGTCGCGCACGGCGATGGCGCAAGCGATCCGTTCATGCTCCCGACAGAGCATCTCCCACTTATCCGGACCCAACAGACCGCGTTGATCCATCTCGGCGAGCAACGAGACCTGGACCTTGACCAGGTCGCGCAGGACGAAATTGTGTGTCGCGGCGGCTATCGCCAAGTGAAACTCGAGGTCGGCGTCGCTGCGCGCCATCTGTTCGCGCGGCAGCGGACGAGCCGGATTGGCCAACGACAAAATGACCGCCAACTCCTCCTCGCTGGCCCGCTCGGCCGCCAAAGCAGCAGTACGGGTCTCAAGAACCTGTCGCGCCTCCCAGATGTCCAACAGGACCGACTTTTCGACCGCGATCAGCGGGTTGCCCGGCCCGGTCACCGGCACGCCGCGCGACGAGCGCAAATAGCGCCCGCTACCGCGGCGGCTCTCGATCCAACCCCACGATTCAAGGACGCGAAAAGCCTCTCGTAAGACCGGTCGGCTGACCCGCAGCGACTCCTCGAGGGCGCGTTCCGACGGGAAGCGACCGCCGGGGACAATCTGACCGCTGGCGATCAGCTCCTTGATCCGCGCGATGACATCCTCGTGCAGACGCGTCCGCTCACCTTTCTGCGCACCCCGCGCCAGCGCCACGACTTCACCTCCAACCATCAACTGGGCTACCCAGTTTGGCAATAATGAAAATTCAACTTGAGCGCGCTCTCTCCTCCTGCAGCAAACTCAAGTTGAACTGACTTTTTGCACAAACTTTCAGGGCTACTGACCGGAATCTGCGTTGCTTCGATAGCGCTGCTTTAGCTCAGCTGAACGCATTTGTCAAAAGCCAGACAATTGGCAAATGGCGCTGCCGCCGCTGGCTGCCAATGTCCGCGCGCACCTCGCCGTCCATGATGTTCTAGCATCAAATGACCAGCTAAAGCCGACACTAGAAACGGTCAAAGGAGGTGCAAAGCTGATGTCGAGGCGCAATAACCGCCCCACGCTTTTGCCAGATCGCACCCTCGACCAGTGGAAATATGAGATCGCCCAGGAACTTGGCCTCTACAATCAGATCGCCGAGCGCGGCTGGCCGGAGATAACGTCCCGTGAGTGCGGCCGGGTCGGCGGCAAGATTGGCGGCAACATGGTCAAGGTGATGATCCGCTTTGCCGAAGAGCAGCTCAGCGGAGGGCAGAACCTTACTTGAGCAGCGCTGTCCGGCCCGCCAAATCTGGGAGAGAGTCCATGCTTCTCTCCCCGTTTTTTCTTGTGTCGATTGCGGCCGGAGGACTTAAAAAAGTCAAAGGAGGAAGTCTATGACCAGAAGGCAAGAGGAGATGCAGCGCCCCGAGACGGCCACGGTGGAGGAACTGCGGCAGTCACTGCGCCAAAACGCACCGGCGCTGCCCAAGTCGACCAACGATCTCTTGAATCAGACAGTCGGTGAGATGCAGAACAGCCTGCGCGAGCAGCAGCTCGCTACGGAACAGCAGTTGCAAGGCACGCTGGCTGTCGCCGCTGGCAACATCACCGACGCCCAGACGCTGTCTCAGTTGCAGCAGCTCTGCGGCCAGCTCAGCCAAGCCATCAGCACCGGTCCAGAGGCGGTCCGCAGCAACTCGCAGCAGCTCACCCAGATCGTGCAGCAGCTCGGTACCATGCTCGGCGATCAAATGAACAAGTCCGGCGAAGCAGTGGCGGCTGCCCTCAACCAGGCCATCGGCGCCATGTCGCAGGCTCAGAATGCCATGTTCCAGAACCGCGCGCTCGCGGAACTGGCGCAGCAGATTAAGCACTGCAACCAGCTCTTGAAAGACTTCACGTCGCCCATCGATACACTGCACTGAGATATTGCCAACGCCATTGCGCCAGATCGCAAAAGGAGGCACGCTGGATCATCAGCGTGCCTCATGCTTCAACTAATCGGCCATTAACTGGCGAATCCGTTCGACCTGCGCCAGAGCGACGTCGCGGCCGCGCGCGATGATCTCCGCCGCCCGGTCGAGCTCGATGCCGCTGTAAAACCCGGTGCCCGGCTCGAGCAGGACGTCGGCGAGCATGATCTCGTCGCGCAACGCGCGGCGCTGCATGATTTCCATCGACTGCAGGATGATCTGGATGATTCCCTTCGGATCACGGTCAAGAATCGCGCCCGCGTTGACGTCGACGGCCACGACCACGTCGGCGCCGAGTTGGCGCGTCAGGCTGACCGGCACGTTGTTGACAACGCCGCCGTCGACCAACAGGCGGCCGTCCCGCACCACCGGCACCATGATCCCCGGGACGGAGGCGCTGGCGCGCACGGCCGCTGCGACGTTCCCCTCGCGCAAGACGACCTCGTCGCCGGTCACAAGGTCGGTCGCGACACAAGCGAACGGGATATCGAGCTGCGCAAACGACTTGCCGCGCAGCAGCGAATTGATAAATTCCTCAAGCTTGCGCGTGTCGACCAGCCCGCGGCGCGGCACCGTCAAGCGGGCCAAGTGCGCCCAAGTCGTGTGTTGGGCAATCTGAGCCAACTGATGCGGTGACAAGCCGCCGGCGTACAGGGCACCAATGACCGCGCCAGCGCTAGTGCCGGCGACGGCGAAGACCCTAATCCCGGCTTCGTTGAGCGCCTGTAACACGCCGATGTGGGCCAAGCCGCGCGCCGCTCCGCCCCCGAGCGCCAGTCCAAGCCGCCGTTCCGCCATCAGCGCACACCTCCTGTTCGGCAGCGATTCGGGTAGCCGACCGCTCGTCCACTGTCGTTGCTCATTCGCGCAGGTGGCTTTCGCCACCTGCGCGACTTGTTCTTTAATCCATGCCTTAATCCAGATTAACGCCGATCGTCCCCGCGATGGCTCCGCAGAGGAGCCCGATCGCCAAGTTACGGCCGAGGCTCAGCCAACTGATGCCGGATCGCAGAGCGATCACTCCCAGCCCGGCCGCAATGAGCGCCATCGTCACACCGGTCGCGCCACCGTTGAGCCAGCCCTTTGCGCCCGCTCGCCGCCCCGCTGCCAGAGCGCCCGCGAACACCACAACGATGCACCAAGCGCCGGCGATGCTCTGCAGGTGCGTCTCAACGGCGAGAACTTGCAGCGTCAAGATGCCGAGGACCACGCCCCCGGTCAGAGCGGTGATCAGACCGACCACCACCCCCCTCAAAACGGCTGCAAGCTGAAGCCCGCCGGCGCCAGCCCGCCAGCCGCTGTCGTTTCCGGCCTTCATTCGCACCACCCCCCAACAAGGGCTTATGCCGGAGGGGGCACCGCTATGTCCGACTTTCAGCGGGAGAGCTCCCGTGCCCACGGGACAAGGGTCTGAATGAGCCCGTGGTTGGTCAGGTCAATGTGGACCGGCGTCAGCGACACCATGTTGCGTCCGATCGCCCAGACATCGGTGGCCGGTTCGTCGCGGTGTTCGAGCGACTCCTCGAGCAAGCAATAGTAAGCCCGCGCGTCAGCATCCAACCTCCGCTCGAACACATTCTGATAGCGACGCTCGCCTAGGCGGGTGACCGCCGTACCGAGGATGCGCCGGCCATCGACCGCCGGGAAATTGACGTTCAGCAGGGCGTGCTCCGGCACCCCGCGCTCCTCGACCAACGCCGCCAGCCGCAGCGCATAATCGGCCGCGTAACTGTAGTCCAAGTCGTCGTACCCGGCGAGCGAGAGCGCGATCGCCGGCACGCCGAGGATGACGGCCTCGATGGCCGCCGACACTGTCCCCGAGTAGAACACATCGGTGCCGAGATTGGGTCCGCGGTTGATCCCAGACAGCACCAGCTCGGGCGGTTCGTCGCAAATCGCCCTGATGCCGAGCTTGGCGCAGTCAGCCGGCGTACCGCTGACGGCGTAGCCGATCGGTCCGCCGTCGGCGAAATCCACTTCGTCGACGTAAAGGGGACTGTTCAGCGTGATCGCGTGCCCCGAGCCGCTCCGTTCCCGATCCGGCGCCACCACCCAGATGCGGTGGCCCGCGTTCAGGCAGGCGCGCCGCAGCGCCCGCAGCCCTTCGGCGTCTATCCCGTCATCGTTGGTCAGCAATATTCTCATGACGCACCTCTGCTGTGTTTCTCGTCCTGGATTGGTCCTATTGATCATCAACGCCGGCGCCGCCGGCCCAACTGACAGCGGCAGTACGGCGGCCCGCCAACCAAGCGCCAATCTCCGTCAGGAGCTGCGACTGGGGTGCCATGGTCAGGCGGGGACCGGGCAGCGACTCTAGGAAATGTTTTCCGTAGCGGCAATTGGGATCGGCCAAGCGCGAGTCCAGCACCACCACGACGCCGGCGTCGTCCTGGCGTCGGATGAGGCGTCCAAACCCCTGCTTGAAGCGCAGGACGGCCTGCGGCAACGAGTAATCATAGAAGTCTGACCGCCCCCGCTGTTTGACTTCCTCGCTCCGCGCTTCGATCACCGGCTGCCCGGGGGCGGGAAACGGCAGCTTGACGATGACGACGCACGAGAGCTGCTCACCCGGGATGTCAACGCCTTCCCAGAAGCTGGTCGCACCGAAGACGACCGTGCGCTCGCTGGTCTGCAGATCCTCCACCAAGCGCGTCCGGCTGCCGTCGATGCCCTGAGCCAACGCGCAAATATCGGCGCTCTCGAGCTCGGGCTTGATCTGATAATAGACATCGCGCAGCATGCGGTGGGATGTGAAGAGTACCAAGGTGCGCCCGTTGGTCAGCGGCAGCAGCTTGGCCAAAAAGGCGGCCACGGCGAGGCGAAACTCGCGCTCGTTGGCCGGCTTGGGGGCCGGCATGTCGCTGGGGACGCAGCAAAGAGCCTGCTCGCTGTAGTTGAACGGCGAAGCCACGGCACCGGTGGTGAGCCGTTCGCGCCCGTACGCCGCGAGCCCGAGGCGATCGACTGCAAAATCAAACTGCCCTCGCACTGTAAGTGTGGCCGAAGTGAGGATGACCGACCGCTGACGGTCGAACAGCCGCTCGCGCAGAATGTCGCCGACCCGCACGGGCGCCGCGCAGAGCGCACCGCGCTGGCGCTCCGGCGCGCGGTCGGTCTCAACCCAGTAGACTTGGTCAGGGCGGTCGGCAGCGAGGACGAACTCAAGTCCGGCCGCGTGATCGAAGGCCGCCGCAGCCAAGCTGGCGCAATCCTCGGGCACGCCCTTGAGGACCCCGGCGTGAGCTTCGCTGTACTCTCCTGCGAGGTCGGCCAGAGCGTTCAGCCTGCCGGCCAGACGCTTCAGGCGGCTCGCCAGATTGTCTCCGGCGGCCTGCACGGCGCGCCAACCGGCCGACTCGCGGCGGGCCGCCGTCACGCGGAGGACCAACCGATCCTCGTCGTCATCCCGCCCGCCGTCTTCGGCGAAACGCCATACCAGCGCGAACAGCTCGTCGCAAGCAGTCAGGCCGTCCTTGATCAGCGCGATGCCGTCTTCGACGGCGGACAGAATGTCCTGCACCTCACCTTCAGCAAGGCGCTGAAGGCGGCCGCGCAAAGCGCCGAGATAACCCGGAACGCCGCCGCGAAAGCCGCCGAACAGCCCCAGCAGCCAGCTTCGGCAAACCGTATGTTCAAACTTGACGCCGAGGTGCTGCGTGGCAGCGTCTTCAACATTATGTGCCTCGTCAATGATGAGATGTCGATACTGCGGCAAGACGCGGTTCTCGGTCGAGAGGTCAGAGAAGAGCAGCGAATGGTTTACGATCAACAACTGGGCGCTTTCGGCCGCCCTGCGGCTGCGCATCACAAAACAGCCATCCTTGAAAAAGCGGCATTTGGCGCCGCGGCAAGTCAGACTGTCTGCGGCCACGCGGGCCCAAGCCT
>Ga0315298_1009758_pt1 | contig 11750 bp, 6 predicted proteins | sample WHS_1_MG_FD_203077 | JGI IMG/M metagenome (GOLD analysis project Ga0315298, IMG submission 203077) | Extremophilic microbial mat communities from Washburn Hot Springs, YNP, Wyoming, USA - WHS_1_MG | ecosystem: Environmental > Aquatic > Thermal springs > Hot (42-90C) | place: USA: Wyoming... | reverse complement strand
AACCCGCCGTTGAGAGCCACCTTCATGCCGCTGGTGCCGCTGGCCTCCAGCGGTCGCCGGGGAGTGTTCAGCCACAGGTCCGCCCCGCGCACCAGGTATCGTGCGACGACCATGTCGTAATCCTCCAGGAACACCACTTGCCGCCGAAACGGCTCCTGGCTGGCGAAGTTCACGACCTGCTTGATCATCTCCTTGCCCGGGTTGTCCATGGGGTGGGCCTTTCCGGCGATGATTATCTGGACCGGCCGATCTCGATCGTTCAGTATCTTCGCCAGCCGATCGGGCTGGCGGAACAGCAGAGTAGCCCGCTTGTAGGTGGCGAAGCGCCGACTGAACCCGATGGTTAGGGCCTCCGGATTGAGGACCTCGGCCGCCCTCGCTACCTCCGAGGAGGAAGCACCTCGCCTCTCCAACTGGGACACCAGCCGCTGTCGGGCAAAGGTAACGAGCCTCTCCCGACGCCGCTCGTGGGCCCTCCACAACTCCTCCGAGGGGATCTTGTCAGCCCCCTCCCAAGTGACCGGATCAGTCGGGTCTTCCCTCCATCGGGGACCCAGGTATCGGTCGAATAGCGCCCCAATGTCCCGCCCCGACACCCAGGTTGCCGGATGAACGCCGTTGGTGACATAGCCGATAGGTATCTCATCCTCCGGCACGCCTTGCCACACCCTCTGCCACATCTTGCGGGACACGGTACCATGCAGCCGACTCACCCCGTTGGCCTTGGCAGCCAGCCGCAGTGCCAGCACAGCCATGGAGAAAGGCTCGTTGCTGTCATTGGGGTCTTGCCGCCCCAGGGCCATGAATTCCCGCTGGCTCAGGCCCAACGAACGATAGAAGCTCCCAAAATACCTCTCCATCATATCCGGGGCGAACACATCGATCCCAGCAGGCACGGGGGTGTGAGTGGTGAACACATTGCCCGCCGCCACAGCCTCCCGAGCTTCGGTGAAGCTGAGCCTCTGGGATTCCATCAGCCGCTTGATCCGCTCCAGGGCCAGGAAGGCGGAGTGGCCCTCGTTCATGTGGCAGACGGTCGGGTCAATCCCCAGGGCGGCCAAGGCTCGGACCCCGCCGATACCTAGGAATATCTCCTGCCGGATCCGCATGTCGCTATCGCCTCCATAGAGGCGATCCGTGACGTCCCGATCATCCGGTCGGTTACTGGGAATGTTGGTGTCCAGCAGGTAGAGTGGAACCCTGCCGACCTGGACTCGCCACACCTGGGCGAAGGCAACCCGGCCCGGAAACTCCACCTGGACCACCACCGGGCTGCCATCCCTCTTCCTTTCTAGGGAGAGCGGCATGGTATAGAAATCGTTGTCCGGGTACAGCTCGCCCTGCCACCCGTCCGCATTTAGATACTGCCGAAAGTATCCTTCCTGGTACAGCAGCCCAACACCCACCAGAGGCACCCCTAGATCGCTGGCGGACTTGAGATGGTCTCCCGCCAGGACACCGAGACCTCCCGAGTAGTTGGGAAGCGACTCGGAGATCCCGAACTCCATGGAGAAGTAGGCGATCACAGGTGAATCTGGCCGCCCGTAACTCCTGCGGAACCAGGGCTTCCGTGAGCTCATGTACTCGTCAAACTGCTCGGCCACACGACCAAGATGTGAAAGGAAGCTGTCGTCGTTGGCAGCCTCGTCCAGGACTTCCTGGCGAAGCATCCCCAGCATCCTCACCGGGTTGTGCCCGCTGGCTTCCCACTGGTTGATGTCCAGTCGCCTGAACAGTTCGAGAGTCTCGTAGTCCCAGGACCACCTGAGATTGTAGGCCAGCTCCCGCAACCGCTCCAAGCGAGGGGGCAGGGACGGAATCACGGTGAAGGTTCTGATGGGGCGCATTCAGCCAGTCTCCTTTCCTTGGAGGCACACAACTCGCAACTGCCACAAGACATTCTACCAGGACAGCCTCTGGTGTGACACAGACCCAAGGGCTGCTACAATAGCCGTGGGCAGTCGGCGATCAGCTGCGGGCCCTCACCCCGCCCCTCTCCAGGGGGGAGAGGGAGAAGTCCGAAGGTGGGAGAGCGAGATAGCCGATGGCTAACGGCTATTGTCCGATAGCTGACGGCTGATGGCCGAAAGCTGATCCCTGACAGCTTGGAGGGTGAATGAAAGGTAGTCCAACACCCGCACGAGAGCTGAAGCGCGAGCGGATGGCGGGAAACTGGGGAGGGGCCAGCGAGCACATCGGTCGCCGGTGGGAGGAGGTCGGTCTGGAGGCGCTTCAAGCCCGCGTGGCATCCGCCGGGCCGTGGCCGGCGGGAAACGGCTACAGACCGGAGAAGCCCATCGTTCTGGCAGGCAACGAATCGCTCCAATTGGCCCTGTCACGGTCCGGCCTTCCCAGCCCGGACGTAATCATGGTGCTGCGGAGGGATGGAGACGGAGTCTGCCTGCTCCAGGCTCTGGACTTCAAGTGGAACCTGGAGTTCGCTTCCTACGGGCAGATTCGCTCCCAGGCGATCCGCGCACTCTTACAACGGGGAGTCAAACCGCTCCGGTCGCTCTTGACCCAGGCCGTCGGAGAGCATCCCGAGGATCTGCCCGTCCTGGACGGTCTGCTGTTCGCCCCCGACCTGCCGGTAAATCACTGGTTCCTCCACTCGGAGGAGAACAGCCATCAGGAATATCCCATCGAGCCCCGGGAAGTCATCTTCGAGGGAGTAGACCCCTCCTATTTCTTCCAGCCGCTTCCCGGGTGGGAGATGGCCACCCGCTTGGCGCAGATCGATCGATCCGAGTCGAAGCTGCGAACCCTGGAGGGAGCCGAACACTACTATCGAATCGGAGCAGGTCTGACAGGCGCTGTGGCTCAACTGCGGGTGTCGATCTTCGTCCGGCAGCCGCCCCCGGTTCCGGCGAGCGAGGCCATGGACTGGCTCAGAGGAAAGATTAGGCCAGTAGCTTCCGAAGGGCTTCTGCAGTACGTCGAGAGGCTTATGGGAACCCGCGGCCAGTTGGTCGCCCGCCTTCGCAACGTGACCCGATCTCCCTACCGATTCTCGGATCTGAACAGCTCTCTAAAGGCCCGGAATCTGCTACTTCCCGAACGGGAGGATGCTCTGTCTCCCAAAGAGCGCGAACGCTGGGGAGAGCTGCTCCGGAAAGTTGCGGTGGAGCACAAGGAGTTGGTTTATCGGACCGGTCTTCGTCTGGTCGAGGCCGGTGCGTCCGACGCGGAGGCGCTGGCAAGACTGGAAGCCGACTCTCGTCGCTTCTCCGAGCGGGCTAGAGTACGTGCCGAGCAGTTGATCGGGGCTGTTCTCCAACAGAAGGAGTGCTGAGTACAGGGTATTGAGTGCCGACCGAGACCGGCTCAACACTCCTCGCGTTCCCATGAGCGAGAGGTACAAAGGATCCATGAGCAACGGCAGCTCGGCCAGCACCCAGCCCGGAGCGCCTACCACCTGTCTCGGGCCAACACCCAAGATCGCGATCTTGCGTGGCGGCGGCCTCGGAGACTTCCTTTCCACGACCGCGGCCCTCGAAGCCTTGCGGACCGCGCTGCCCCTCTCCCACATCACCCTGATCACCAATGCCAACCTCGCCGCCTTTGCGCGGCGATACGAGTCTATCGACCGCATAGTAGTGGCGCCCCCCTACCCGGGGGTCATCGAAGGTGAGGCCAGCGATGCTGGCCTGGCCACCTTCTTCTCCGCCATGAGGCGCCGGCGATTCGATCTGGCCATGCAGTGGCACGGCGGAGGCAACCACTCGAACCCATTCGTCACCAGACTGGGGGCGCGAATCACCGCTGGCTTCAAGGGATCCGATGCCCCACCCCTGGACCTCTGGATACCCTATGACATCAGACAACACGAGGTGCTCAGGTACCTGGACCTCCTTCGACTGATCGGGATCCAAGCAACCGACATCCGTATGCGGCTGCCGGTGCTGCCCTCAGACCTGGAGGAATTGGCACACCTCGGACGCTTCATCGACCTTGAATCGCTGAACTCGGGCCGTTCCATGGGAATCCATGCCAGCGCGGGAGGAGCAAGCCGACGGTGGTCGCCCAGGCGCTTCGCCTGGGTGGCCGACGCCCTTGTGAGGGAGTTCGACTTCCAGCAGGTGATAGTAACGGCAGGCCCAAACCAGCAGACAGACTCTGCCGCCGTGGTCGAGGCCATGGAGACAAGAAACCGTGCCGTGGACTTGGGCGGCAAGACCTCCCTAGGCGCCCTGGTAGCCCTCATCAGCCGGCTGTCCCTCCTAATATCCAACGACAGCGGCCCTGCCCATATGGCGGTGGCGCTGGACGTTCCCAGCGTCGTAGTGTTCGGCTCGGCCCATCCCATCAACTGGGCCCCCTTGAGTCGAACCTGGCACCGGTTGGTGGCGAACTGGTCCACTCCTTGTCGGTGGCTGATCCACGACGGATGCCCGGATGTGCCGGAGGTCCAGTGTCTTCAAGGAGTACGGCCCGAGGAGGTGCTGGCCGAGGCCCGACAGTTGATGCAGATGACCGATCGTCGCACCCATGCTCGACAATCCCCGGCTTGATCAATCCCTTACATCCCAATTATCCTCCTGCCCACGACCATGGTGACGCGGGCAGCCCGCCGTGGCCAGTCGGGAAACCTAGCTATTCCCTATGGCCCGGAAGCTGCAGTTAGAAGAACACGCCAGCTCAATGAGAAGCTTCAGGGAGAAACCAACTTGAGCGAAACCGCCAAACGTACCATCCTCGCCAACGGCCTGACCGTCATAACCAGGGAGGTCCACAAGGTTCCCATCGCCAGCTTCTGGGTATGGTACCGGGTGGGCAGCCGCAACGAAGTCCCTGGAACCACCGGCATCTCTCACTGGGTGGAGCACATGATGTTCAAGGGCACACCCAACCTGAGCAAGGGTGAGATCTTCCGGCTGGTGAACGCCAACGGTGGGGTGCTGAACGGCTTCACCTGGCTGGACTACACCGCCTATTTTGAGACCCTGCCCAGCCAGCGGCTAGAGCTGGCTATCGCCATCGAGTCGGACCGCATGACAAACTCGGTGTTCCTCCCCGAGGAGGTGGAGAGCGAGCGCACCGTAATCATCTCGGAGCGCGAGGGCTCCGAGAACTCGCCGGCCTACCTGCTGGGGGAGGAGTTGGGAGCTGCCGCTTTCCAGTCCCACCCCTACGGCCACAGCGTCGTGGGATGGAAATCGGACCTACAATCGATGACGCGTGACGACCTGTACAGCCATTACCAGACCTACTACACCCCCAACAACGCCATCGTGGTGGCAGTGGGCGACTTCGACACGGAACGGCTGCTGAGCCAGATAGGCCAGCGATTCGGCACCATTTCGGACGGTCCTCCCGTGCCGAAAGTTCGAGCTGTGGAGCCTCCTCAGAGAGGAGAGAGGCGGGTGACGGTGCGGCATCCCGCTGGTGTGCCCAGCTTCGAGGTCGCCTACCACGCCCCCGCGGTCTCCAGCCCGGATGCTTTCCCCATGCTGGTCTTGGATGCCATCCTCTCCGGCGGAAAACCCATGGGGATGTTTGGCTCACGGGGTACCCGCATGGGGCGCAGCTCTCGCCTCTATCGCGCTTTAGTGGACGGAGGGATCGCCAGCAACGCTGGGTCCTCCATGGCGCTGACGCGGGATCCCTACCTGTTCGGCATCGATGCCACACCCCGCCCCGAGGTCACCCTGGAGGAGCTGGAGAAGGCGGTGTTCCTGGAGGTCGAGAAGTTGCAGCAAGAGGGAGTAAGCCAGAATGAGCTGGCGCGCGCCCTCAAGCAGGTGAGGGCGCAACTGGTCTACGGTTCCGAATCCGTCACCGATCGGGGCTACTGGCTGGGGGCGCTGGAGAGCATCGACCGGTTTGAGACCTACGAGGGGATCCTAGAGCGGATCGAGATGGTGACGCCGGAGGACGTGCAGCGGGTGGCCCAGCAGTATCTGACCGAGACCAACCGAACCGTCGGATGGCTCGTCCCGGCCAAGGCCAGCTCGGGGTCGGGAGCCGGTGCAGAGAAGACGGCGGCTTCCGGTCGCGCCTACTTCTACTCCGGGTCCTGGGTCCTGGCCTCTGAGCCCTGGGATCGTGAGCCTCAAGCCCCCACCTTCCATCTCCACCGCCCGGCATCGGGCACCAGGCGGCAGGGACTCAAGACTCAGGGCTCAGGATCAGGAGGTGCTGGCGCTGTAGCGCTGGACATTCGCCGAGAGCAGTTGGACAACGGCATCGTGGTGTTGTTCAGCCAGGACACCACCAGCCCACAGGTGACGATCCGGGCTAGCTTCCTGGCCGGGAGCGCATTCGATTCGCCCGAGAAGGCCGGGCTCGCCCGTTTCGTGGCCCCGATGCTGATCCGCGGAACCGAGTCCCGCTCCTTCCAGGACATGAACGAGGAGACCGACAGCCTGGGAATGGCACTCACCGTCGAGGCGGGCCGTTTCACCGGCCAGGTCGGCGTGCGCTGCCTGCGAGAGGACTTCAGTCGCGCCGTGGAGATCCTATCGGAGGTGGCGCGCACGCCGAGCTTTCCGGTGAGTGAGATGGAGAAGCTTCGCGGCCAGATCATCAGCGGCCTCCGCGAGCAGGAGAGTAGTGCTAGGACTGTGGCGGAGCGCCGCTTCCTGGAGGAGATCTACCCCGCCGGACACCCCTATCGCCTGTGGCCATCAGGCAACCAGGAGACCGTCGGCAGCCTGACTCGCGAGGATCTGCTGGCTTTCTACCGTCGCCACTATCGCCCCGACCAGTTGACCATCGCCGTGGTGGGCGACGTGGCCGGCGAAGAGGCGATGGACCAGATCCGTCGAGTGCTGGATGGTTGGCGTGCGGAGGGGCAGGCACCGGCACTAGACGTGCCCTCGGCGCCCCTGCCCAGCCGCGCGGTCCACGAGGTAGCCGTTCCGGGCAAGTTCCAGTCGGAGGTGGTCATGGGCCTGCCCGCGCTCTCACGCCGCGACCCTGACTACTACGCCCTGCGAATAGGGAATCTCATCCTGGGCGAACTGGGGCTGTCTGGACGGCTGGGAGCCAACATTCGCGAGCGGCGTGGTCTGGCCTACCATGTCTCCAGCGACCTTCAAGCCTCCGTCGGCCCCTCTCCCTGGGCCATTCGAGCGGGCGTGAACCCCGCCAACCTGGACGAGGCCATGGACGCCGCCTTCCACGAGATCGAGCAGTGGAGAGAGGGGTTGGTAACCCAGGAGGAGCTGGCCGACGCCAAGCGATTCCTGACCGGCAGTCTCCCCATAGCCCTGGAAACCGGCGGGGGGGTTGCTCGAACCCTGCTGGACATCGAGTTCTACGGACTGGGACTGGACTACCTTGAGCGCTACCCTGCCTTGATCGAAAGCATCACCGCCGAGGAGATCCGCACCGCGGTTCAGAGATGGATACATCCGGACCACGTGGTCACCGTGGTGGCCGGCCCCGAGCGGTGAGAGAGCGCACGGATCCAGGCTCCAACCGGAGAGGACTGTCACCGGCTGAAGCCTGGATCCTGCCCCCTATTCACTCCTGTTTCTGTTCTCCCGGCTTACGCCCCGTATGCGCGATGTGTAGCACAGCTTGCGTCGCCACCATATTGTAGTGGTCGATAGCTAGCCGTTATCGAAAACAGAACAACTAGCAACATAGTCCGGCGGCCTCTTCTGGATACTCTTGTGGTTTCACCCGATTTCTAAACACCCGCAACCAGATTAATGAATTCTTAACACAAATCCTACCCCATCGTGGTATAGTTCTAACGCCATTCCGATACTTCTCTGGTACATAGATGCCATCAGGGGCGCTCTTACCCGGGCCCGGTGGCCGGAAAGCAGATGGTTCCGGCGTAGGGACCACGGCCGGATGAAGGCCGTTGCCTGTTCTCCCAAGCCAGGGGCCTGTCCCCCACCTGCTGCCAAAAGTAGTTAGCTCTGTAGTGCTGTCCTCGGCGTCCGCATCGCGGCGTCTGGGAGAGGGTGCAATTCTCGGATACAACAGTTGGAGGTGATCGTTCCGTGAAAAGGGTCCTGTCCAGGTTGTTGATCCTGCCGATGATGGGGTTGGTGGTCGCTGCTGCCGGCGCCGCCGCCGTTCCCGCAACGGCGAACGCTCAGACGGCACCGCAACCTGCCTACACCGGGCCGCTGGTTTGGCTCTCCAGTCCGGTCACCAGCATGCTGGTGGACAAAGGGAAGTCGGTGACCTTTGAGATCGACGTCAACAATAAGAGCACTGCCGGCAAGTTCGTCAACCTTGAGCTGACCAAGGCCCCCGAGGGCTGGAACCCGATTCTGAAGGATCGCGGTTTCATTGTTCGCTCCGTTTACGTTCGCCCCGACGGATTGGAGAGCGTGGACCTGCAGGTCCAGGTGCCCGCCGATGCCAAGGGAGACTACGAGTTCAACGTGAGGGCTACGGGTGACGGCTTCGATCCGTCCTTGCTCAAACTGATGGTGGGCATCAAAGACCAGGCCACCCAGTCCTCTAGCTTCGTGGTGCAGTACCCCACGCTGCAGGGCAAGTCGGGCAGCACCTTCGGCTTTAAGGCCGACCTGAAGAACGACTCCGAGGCCGACAAGACCTACGGCCTCAGCGCCAAGGCTCCCGATGGCTGGACGGTGGTGTTCAAGCCCTCCTACCAGGACACGCAGATTTCCAGTGTGCAGGTGAAGACCGGCAGCAGCCAGAGTCTCGATATCAACGTCACTCCGCCGGCCAGGGTCGCCGCGGGTGACTACCCTATCACAGTGACGGCTTCCTCCGCCTCCGAGCGCGCCACGGCCGACCTGAAGGTGACCGTCACCGGTGACTACCAGATGGCCATGTCGACTCGAAGCGACCTATTCAATACCCAGGCCACTGCAGGCCAGGAGAGTCCCTTCTACATCACCATCACCAACTCGGGCTCCGCCCCGCTCCAGAATGTGAGCCTCTCCTCCAGCAAGCCGCAGGGGTGGACCGTCACCTTCAAGCCGGACAAGATCGATCAGCTCGATCCAGGTGCCCAGCGCGAGGTGGCGATGATGATCAAACCCGGCTCCAACGCCATCGCTGGCGACTACATGCTCACGGTCACGGCTTCCCATCCCCAGGTCAGCTTGAGCAGGGACATCCGCGTGACTGTGCAGACGCCGACCTTGTGGGGCTTCGTCGGGATAGCGGTGCTGGTAGTGGTGATCGGTGGCCTCCTGGGCCTCTTCATGAAGCTGGGCCGGAGATAGAACCATGGACGAGCGGTCGCAGATAGCCATAGAGACCGTCGACCTGACCAAGCGATACGGTGACCTGACCGCGGTCGATCGGCTGAACCTTCGGGTTATGGAGGGGGAGATCTTCGGCCTGCTCGGCCCCAACGGCGCTGGGAAGACCACCACCATCCTGATGTTGCTGGGGCTGACGGAGCCCACCGCGGGCAAGGCTCGCGTCTTTGGCCACGACTCCACGCGGGAGCCGCTGAAGGTTAAGCAGATGGTAGGATATCTTCCGGACAACGTCGGCTTCTACGAGGACATGACGGCCAGGGAGAACCTTCTCTATACCGCCGATCTGAATGGCATTCCCGGCAAGGAAGCCAACAGGCACATCGACGAGCTCCTCCTGCGGGTGGGGCTCGCCGATGTGGCTGACAGGGAGGTGGGCAAGTTCTCCAAGGGCATGAAGCAGCGACTCGGCATCGCCGACGTGCTGGTCAAGCGCCCTCGCATCGTGTTCCTGGACGAACCAACCCTGGGGATCGACCCCGATGGTGTGAAACAGATGCTGGAGTTGATCACCCAGATGAGCCGGGCCGACAGGATCACGGTCCTGCTGTCCTCCCACCTGCTGCATCAGGTACAGCAGATCTGTCATCGGGTGGGCATCTTCGTCAAGGGGAAGATGGTGGCAGAGGGCCCCATCGAGAAGCTGGGCGCCCAGATCATGGGGGGCGATCCCGTGGTGGTGGAGGTGGAGGCTTCGCCCGTGGACGATGCCCTGCTGGACGCCCTTCGCAAGCTGAAGGGAGTGACCGGGGTGGACAGGGTAAACGGGACCCTGGTGCTGCGCTGCAGCAAGGACGTGCGCCCCGACATCGCGCGCCGGATAGTCGGCTCGGGGGCCGCCCTGTCCCACATGCGCATCCGGGGCCACGTGCTGGAGGAGATCTATCTCAGGTACTTCCGGGAGGGCTAGAGATATGCCAGGGCTTTTCGCGGTTTTCCGAAAGGAGATGGCCGACAACTTCTCCAGCAGGCGGTTCCTGATCCTCTTCGCCCTGATCCTGCTGGCAGGGCTGTCCGCCACCTATACAGCGGCTCAGTCCATTCGAGACGCGATGTCCAGCGCGGACCTCTCCGACAGCTTCGTCTTCCTGAAGCTGTTCACCGTTTCCTCGGGCACCCTGCCCTCCTTTGTCGCCTTCGTGGGCTTCCTGGGCCCGCTGGTGGGATTGGCCATGGGGTTCGATGCCATCAACGGCGAGTACGCTCGGGGAACCCTGAGTCGAGTACTGTCCAATCCGATCTTCCGCGACTCGGTGATCAACGGCAAGTTCCTGGCCGGGATCACCACCATCACCGTCATGCTGCTCAGTATCGGACTGTTGCTGGGCGGGCTTGGTCTGCGGTTGATCGGCATCCCGCCCACCGGCGACGAGATAGCCAGGCTGCTGGTCTACCTGCTGGTCGCCGTGGTGTACGTATCCTTCTGGATGAGCCTGGCGATCCTGTTCTCCATCCTTTTCCGCCAGGCCGCCACCTCCGCCTTGGCCGGGATGGCCTTCTGGATCTTCTTCACCTTCTTCATCACCATGATCGCCGCCACGGCGGCTCAGACCCTGGTCCCGGTGGACCCCCAGGAGCCCCAGACGCAGTTGGACAACGCCTACTTCCAGATGGGGGTTGCAAGGATCTCGCCCGCGACCCTGTACCAGGAGACCACAGCGACGGTTCTGGACCCGAGCGTGCGTACCCTGGGACCGGTGATGCTGAGCGAGGTGATCGGTATGGTCCCGGGCGCACTTCCCCTGGATCAGAGTCTCCTGGTGGTGTGGCCCCAGTTCATCGGGCTCATCACTTTGACGGCGATCTGTTTTGCGGCGTCCTACGTGAAGTTCATGAGACAGGAGATTAGAGCGTAGGAGTCAGGCAATAGGCATCAGGCAGCGAGTAGTGAATGGTGAGGCGGGGAGGATGCTCCCCGCCTCGCTGATTCCTGTCGGCTGCTGCACCAGCGCATGACCCAGAACATCAAATCTGCCCGAGAGCCCTTCGCTGCCGGGTCGGCAGCGTCGGCATACAACAGATGGTCGCGGCCATAAGAGAAACGGGGCGACACGCATGGATCCAGGAGTTCGAGGTGAAGTACACCTTTCCAGAATAAAGCGGGCCAGCGAACGCCTCAGTACTTCTGCACCGCCAGCGCCAGGGCCGCCAGGGAGCCGGCCACGCCGAGGCCGGCGATTAGCAGCAGGCCGGCCAGGTAGGAGCCGGTGGCGCCGACCAGGAGGCCCACCAAGGTAGGAACGATGGCGGACCCCAGGTTGGCCAGACCGTTGTCGATGCCAATGCCCGTGGCCATGATGTTGCCCGGTATAATCCGCTGCATGATGGCGTAGTAGGAGGGCGAACCCATGCCCCAGAAGCCAAACCCCAGCACCATCAGCGCCGCGCTCACCGTGGGATCCGGCGCGAGAGCCGCTACACAGACTGATATCCCCGCGCCTCCCAGTCCCACCACGCAGAACGCTGCCAGTCGAGGGAAACGATCCGACAGTGCGCCAAACAGTATGGACGCTATGGCAGCAGCCACATGGGGAAGAGTGGCGAAAA
>Ga0315298_1009757_pt1 | contig 11752 bp, 9 predicted proteins | sample WHS_1_MG_FD_203077 | JGI IMG/M metagenome (GOLD analysis project Ga0315298, IMG submission 203077) | Extremophilic microbial mat communities from Washburn Hot Springs, YNP, Wyoming, USA - WHS_1_MG | ecosystem: Environmental > Aquatic > Thermal springs > Hot (42-90C) | place: USA: Wyoming... | reverse complement strand
ATTTGAAATAGCTTTTGACAAAGACAATATTTTATGGGGAGGTTCATCGAAAGGCTTGTTTAAATTTGACGGAGCTAATTGGACGGTTTGGAATACAGAAAATTCAGTTATACCAACAAATATAGTAAATAGGTTATACATTGCCCCGAACAATAAAATATGGTTTTCGTGTATGGATGAAGATAGGATAATAGGCACCGAATATGGTGGCGGGCTTACATGCTTCGATGGACAAACAATGATTACTTATAATATATCGAACTCAGGTCTTTTGTGTAATACGATTTTCGGGATATATGTTGATAAGAACAATATTATTTGGCTTGCAACTTACACTGCTGGTTTAATGAGCTTCGATACGAATAAGGATAAATGGACTACATATAATGTTTCTAATTCAGGTATTGCAAACAATTTTGTTCAGGTTATAACGCAGGATAAATTAGGTAAGTTTTGGATGGGTCATAATGATGCAGGTATTTCAATTTTTAACCCGGATTCATTTCAATTATCTATGAACAAAATAAACGATTGTAAAATATCGTTTCAGATATTTCCAAACCCGGTAAGGGAAGAATTATATGTTAAGGTTAACACGAATGTCGAAAAAAAAATTGTTGCCCAAATATATGACTTAAATGGTAGATTAATTTGTACTTTTCCTAATCAAAAAATAAATCAAAATAACCCAACAATTCATTTTAAACTTCAAAATGTGTTACAAAGCAATCAAATGTATATATTGAGATTGTTTTGTAATTCTGAGCACTTAAGTGAGAAATTTTTGTTTGATAATAAATGAATAACAATGGCCAGCAGGTAACGGTTTGCGTGTATGCGCTGTGCCATTACTGCCTAAAGTTAGAAAAAAGAAGCGAATTTTTTACATTGTACTGGTCTCAAAAAACACGTCGGGAGGCATGGCGCATACACGCTGTTAGCTGTCTGTGCACAGGGGCGGTGTATCTACGTTGCCGAGGAAACTGGCCACTTGCCTCGGTTTCTCCTGATTTTGACGCAGAGATGTTCAACTATGCCATTGTGGTTTTTCGGATGTGTCATACTTCTGCGGAGGGCTGCCTTTGGCCGAAGCGCTGAACAATAACGGTCGTTATCAGGGCAGGCCCGTGCGGGCGATTGCAAATGGTGTCCATGGGCCGGTTTTGTATATTTTCACTTATACAAAACCGTGAATTGCCATTTGCAATCGCCTTGGGGAGTAGCGCTGTCGCTCACTCGATGATGGACTTCGATTCAATGAACCAATGTCATCATACTTTACAGAAAGCTCTTTCGCTAATTTGCAGCGCATTGCAGCTAACAAGCGGTATAGCCAATAAGGGGTTTAGAGGTATGCGAAGCTCACCACCCGCATCAATCTTTAGTCTCGGTTGATAGGAACGTGCTCCGCAATCCCTTACTGGCCATACCGCCAGTCGTTGATAGCAGATGGACAATGGATTGATTCCAAAAGAATGGTATTGACGGACTGAACAAATGTCAAGATATTTTGAGTTATGGGCACCAATATCGGCAAGTTGTCACGCATTATTCGTTCCCTGCTATTAGTATTCAACGTTCTGGTAAATGGTTTGGTTGCAGGGGGACAAGTATCCCTTTGGCCTGAGGAGATCAGTTTTAATCATGAAACGGGTAACCAGTGGGATGCGCTAACAATCAGAAAGAATGCAACCATAACCATTTCTGCCCCGGAGTATAAGAGGGAACCTTATAAAAATGAGCGTTTTGCCTATATAATGGGCCAAAGCAACAGGACTATCCGGGTAAAGTTCAATAGCAATGCAAGTAATATGAATTTTCTGGTAAAAGCGACGGTAGTTTCGGGCGAAGGGATTGGCTATGTTTGTGAAATATTTGTTGCAGCCTGTGATTTGAATACGACTGTTTTCACAATCAAGCTACAAGGTAGTATTCCCAACAGTGTTGGCAAGCGGACATTTACGTGGAGGTGGGAAGCTATGGCGTTGCCGGAGAACTCGCCCTATTGTCCGATAACGTGTACCCCGGTAAATACACAGCATACGTATTATACTTTGCTTGCTACCCCACAAGCACCCATGAGTATTCCATGGACTGAGGTCTTAGATTATGCTTGTGTTTGGGCGGGGGGAGAAACAAGTCAAGCCAATGCAGCTACAAAAATAACAGAATTTTTATATGCCTGTGGGTTTAATTATGAAACTGGTTTAGGTGCACCAAGATATTCTTTTTATCAATATCCTACCTACTTTAATGTAACTTTGCTATTATTTGATTTGCAATACCCAACCGATATAGCTGTAAACTGTCTTGACATGGGTCGGGCAGTCGTTACTTTTGGTAACGCACTTGGTGCAAATTTAAATCTAACAAGATTTTATAGTAGTATCTATAACAAGCCATTTCCTTTAAATTGTATCGATCCGATTGGTTCACCCTCCCCAACAAACAACACATTCAGTTCTCCCTTAATTTATAATGATTGTAGGACGGGGGGATTTGGATATCATGCCTTTGCAGCGAATAATGAGAGATATGTTTGGGATGCTACTCTAAAATATGATATTGATAATAATCCTGATAATGTATCTGGCTCAAATCCATATAATACTCCCCAAAATTAGGACCACTGGTTAAGGTTAAATTTATTAATTTTAAACTTAAACTGGTGTAAGATGAAAACACAAAGACAAAAACATTCAGGGGTTTTCAAGGCGAAAGTAGCCATTGAGGCGTTGCAGGAACGGGAATCGATCCATGAGCTTGCCAGCAAGTATGGGATTCATCCCAACATGATAAGTCGCTGGAAGAAGGAGTTTTTGGAACGGGCACCGGAGCTTTTTGACAAACCGGGTCAGGAAAAGAAGGATGAAGCGGACCTTGAGAAGTTGTACGCAAAGATTGGTCAGTTAGAGATGGAGCGGGGTGCCAGCTACTCCTGCCCCCTTTATAAACTTTGAGGTAGTTGCAAATTTTGCAGCTCTGGCAGAACGGACAGCACCATTTGCTTTGTATATATTTTTGGTAGCTCCTTTTGTTGTTGTATAGGTTTTATGGTTATGAAAGAAGTTATTGTAACCATCTTCAAGATTTAAAAGACCTCCAGCAGCATCTAAAAGAGTAAACGGATTACTACCCCCTTGTCCCGAGGCAGTTACACCAAACCAATCTTTTCTACCACCAAATTTACTTATCCATCCGCCATTAAAATCAAATAGCGAAGCATTGTCATAGACTTTTTTTAAGCCTACGGGAACTTCATTAAAGTACCTTACCCCATTAATAATCTCATAACTATTTTGGGACTCCATGGGCAAAGATATTCTTTCATAATAATAGTATCTAACCTTAAAGGCTGATTCACCATGCTCCAACTCCCACTTATACAACTGTTCCCCAAGTTCTGCACCATATCTACGATAGTATTCCAACCTCCTGGCTTCGTTATGTCTTTCAATATCAATTACACCATTAATAAGACCATCATGATAATATACATACGAACTATATAAATATTGCAGTGCCCTCATAAATGTCTCATAATCATTTGAAGCTATAGTACCTGTTCCAACCCCAGCAAGATCATAACGATAATAATACAGAAATTCAGTAGGATTGGTTTGGTATCCCGTAGGATCAATATACCGCAGCGGATTATTCACACAATAGCTATACTTATTCAAACTTATAGGTAGGATCCTGCACGTAGGGGTCGGGGCTGAGGAAGCGCCCCAGACGGGGATCGTAGATGCGGTCATCGAACTTTCGCTCCCTGAGCGGAGTCGAAGGGAGCGAAAGGCGGGCGGACTGCGCTACGTCATGTTATCTTTTCAAAGAACGCAAGAAATTAAGAGCAAGATAGTAAATTTTGGGAAAGTTTCATGCGCTTTTGCTTGCTGGTTTGTTGGAAGCATATCATTGCGGCAGTCAGGAGACGGCCGATTATCTGCGGCGAAGTAAAAAACATAGTCGAGCGGGTTAGTTAAGTGCTACGGTGTTTGTAACATTTGCCAAGTGCCTGATTCGATTGAATCAAATAAATATAGTTTTTTGAAGAAAATGGTATAATTTTGATAAGCTATTTGCTAAATTTACACATAATAAATTTGGGCTATGAAAGTTTTAAAAACAAAGACAATACACCTTCCTGTTTTGGTAGAACAGGACGAAGATAATGTTTACATTGTAAGCTGCCCAGTCTTTAAAGGCTGTCATTCTTATGGCAAAACAATTGATGAAGCTTTGGTTAACATTAAAGAAGTTATAGAAATGTGTTTAGAGGAACAGAAAGAAAAGTTTTCTGAAACTAACCGTTTCATAGGTTTTAGAGAAATACAGGTTTCGTTAAAATCGAATTCTGTTTAACTATGTCTCAGTTGCCTGTAATCACTGGCAAGGAGTTTGTAAAATTCTTACAAACGCTTGGATTCGTTGTAGTGCGTGTTAATGGTTCGCATCACAGATTAAAACATCCTGATGGAAGGGTAACCACTATACCTGTACACAAAAATGAAAACATTCCCAAAGGCCTTATGCGCAAAATAATCCGTGAAGATTTAGACTTAGAATTGGATGAATTCCTAAACCTTTATAAACAATACAAGTAAAATACCTCAAATTGTGTGTGCGTTCTTTCTTATACCACATACTTCGGCAATATTGCCCTGAACAGCATTGTTATTAAAAAGTTATAATCTATTATACCAAATTGATATACTTTCCTAAATTGGTTCGATTATCCATAGTACCCAAAATCCAATTATCCTCGAGGGATAGGTGTTTTATTAAGGACATGAGCATCCTTGTAAAGTTTTGCGAGAAGCCGGGCACCTGCACGTAGGGGTCGGGGCTGAGGAAGCGCCCCAGACGGGGATCGTAGATGCGACCGTTTATATTCACCAGCTCAAACAGGTCGATGTGCTCGTGACCGGTAAAACCCCGGGCAGTGGCGGCATGGGTTGGGTTATGCCTACGCAGCTGTTTTCAAAGAACGTTCGAAATTAGAGGCAAGATAGTAAATTTTGAGGAAAGTTACATGCGTTTTACTTGCTGGTTTGTTGGAAGCATATCATTGCAGCAGTCAGGAGACGGCCGGTTACCTGCGGCGAAGTTATAAACTTCGATGTGCGGGGAAGTCTCGACTATAATCATCTACTTGGCTGACAGATTAATAGGAAATTTTTTGGAAAATATCGATATGCTTTTGCTTTCGATTACCAGCGGCGAACTGACAGACTTCGATGAGGGGGGTATATCAGGGCATTAAGAAAAATTAAAAACTTATATTCGGGATATACCAAAGTATTTTTGTAATTTGGCGCAATTTTAAAATTTAAAACCCAGGGTTATGTCATTTCTTACAGATAAAGTGATTGCGGAGGGTTTGACTTTTGATGATGTATTGCTGGTTCCGGCATATTCCGAAGTACTTCCGCGTGAGGTAGATGTTTCCACAAAATTTTCGCGCAATATAGAGTTGCATGCTCCTATTGTTTCGGCAGCGATGGATACTGTCACGGAGGCCGAGCTGGCCATTGCTATTGCCCGTGAGGGAGGCATAGGGGTTATACATAAGAATATGAGTATCGAGGCTCAGGCGCAAGAGGTAAAGAAGGTAAAGCGGGCCGAGAATGTTATGATATTTGATCCGGTTACCATTCATCGGGATGCCACAGTGGGGGATGCTCTGCAATTGATGAACGAAAACAAGATAGGAGGAATTCCCGTAGTGGATGAGGAACGTAAACTGATAGGTATAGTGACCAACCGGGATTTGCGTTTTGAGACCAATATCCGGCGTCCTATTGCCGAAGTGATGTCGAAAGATATCATCAGTATAACCGAGCAAACCGATCTGGAACATGCTGCAAATATTCTGCAGAAGCATAAAATTGAAAAACTGCCCATTGTCGATGGGAATGGAAGGTTGATAGGGCTTATTACCTATAAGGATATTACCAAATCCAAGGATCGGCCCAATGCATGCAAGGATAGTAAGGGTCGGCTTAGGGTAGCTGCTGCTGTGGGTGTCACCTCCGATACATTCGATCGGATAGAGGCACTTGTGAAGGCAGGGGTAGATGCTATCATTATCGACACTGCTCATGGCCATTCTCGTGGGGTAATACAAACGCTCAGGGAGGCCAAGCGGCGTTTTCCGACTATTGATGTTGTATGTGGAAATATTGCTACTGCTGAGGCAGCAATTGCTCTGGTTGAGGCCGGTGCCGATGCCGTAAAAGTGGGTATTGGTCCGGGTTCGATATGTACCACCCGTATTGTAGCTGGCGTTGGTGTTCCGCAACTCACGGCCATATACGATGTGGCACAGGCCGTCAAAGGTACTGGGGTGCCGGTAATTGCCGATGGCGGCATACGCTATTCGGGCGATATCGTTAAGGCCCTGGCTGCCGGTGCTTCATCAATTATGGCAGGTTCGTTGTTCGCCGGTGTGGAAGAGTCGCCCGGGGAAACCATCATCTATAATGGCCGCAAATATAAGGAATACCGTGGCATGGGTTCCATAGAAGCTATGCAGGCCGGATCGAAAGATCGATATTTTCAGGATGTGGAGGACGACATTAAAAAGTTTGTCCCCGAAGGCATCGAAGCACGGGTACCTTATAAGGGTACTGTATCAGAGGTGGTTTATCAGCTAATCGGAGGACTAAGAGCTGGTATGGGCTACTGTGGCGCCAAAGATATCCCCACACTTCAGCAGGCTAAGTTCGTACGTATTACTAACTCGGGCCTTGCCGAAAGCCATCCCCACGATGTTACTATCACCCGTGAAGCTCCTAATTATACCCGATAAATGAATTAACCCAAAAATGTTACAGGTATGAAAAAGTATTTTGTCTTTTTAACGCTTACTGGCCTCTTGCTTACTGATATTATCACCATGGCCCAGAAAAACGATCCGGTGATTGTTACCATTGGGCCCAAAAAAATTACCCAATCAGAATTTGTTCGTACCTATACAAAAAATAATCCCGACGGCAAGTTTGACCTCAAGTCTTTGACGGATTACATGGACCTGTTTGTTAATTTCAAACTTAAGGTCATTGAAGCCGAACATCTGGGGATGGATACAACTTCCTCGTTTTTGTCGGAATACAATTCCTATCGTGAACAGTTGGCCAAACCCTACTTGATAGATAAGGAAACTGAAGAAAAGCTCATTCGTGAAGCATACGATCGATTGCACTATGATGTGCACGCCCGACAGATTTTTATTCGTTGTGGTGAATTAACACCTCCTGCCGATACGGTTGAACCTTACAAAAAGGCATGGGAAGCGTATAACAAGCTAAAGGCTGGTGTGCCATGGGATAGTGTTTACGACCAGTATGTACAGGATAACAGCGCAGTGAAGAATCGTGGTGATCTGGGATATTTTACAGTGCTGCAGATGATCTATCCTTTTGAAAATGTGGCCTATAGCCTGAAGCCCGGAGAAATTGCTCCCCCTCTTCGTACAAATTTGGGTTATCATATCATACAGGTGCTCGATAAACGTCCTTCGATGGGGGAAATTAAAGTACAGCATATCATGGTGGCTTTCCCCGAAAATGCAACCCGTCGGCAGATTGACTCAGCAAAGGCTGTAATTGATGGATTGTATAAAAGACTACAGAATGGGGAACGCTTTGAGGACTTGGCAAGTCAGTATTCCGATGACAAACGTTCGGCCAAACGTGGGGGTGAACTCAACTGGTTTGGAACGGGGCAAATGATTGCAGCCTTTGAAAAGGAGGCTTTTGCCTTGCAAAAAGATGGTGACTATTCGGCTCCCTTTAAGACCGACTTTGGCTGGCATATTGTAAAACGCATTGCCGTGCGTCCCATTTCACCATACGAAGATCTCAAGGAATCGCTTCGGGCTCGCATAAACCGCGACGGAAGAGGCGAACTGATCCGCACTAATCTGGCCGAGAAGGTTAAAAAAGAATTTGGTTTTAAGGAAAATCGTCAGGCACTTAAAGAGCTTGCCAAGTATGTTGATAGCTCTGCCTATCGTGCCGAGTGGAAACCCGAAAAAGCAAAACCCATTGAAAATCTCGTAATCTTTACTATAGGCAACAAAAATTATTATGTTAAAGATTTTGCGCCATACCTTTCGAAACGCCGTTTTCGTAAGCCTGCTACGGTCGATATGAGCATCAATTATTTTTATGGCCTGTACACGCAGGATGCGGTAATAGATTATTATAAATCACAGTTGGAAAATAAGTTTCCCGATTTTAAATACCTCTTGCAGGAATTTCACGATGGTATTCTGCTGTTTAATCTAATGGAAAAGATGGTATGGACCAAGGCAGCAAAGGATAGCATTGGCTTGGCCCAATATTATCAGCAGCATAAGGACGATTATCATTGGAAAGAAAGGGTTGAGGCACTGGTGGTGTCGTCACCCAATAAAGAATATGTGGAAAAGGCCTATGGCTTTGCACAGGATTTTCTTTCGGGTAAAATTTTACCCGAACAAATCTGGAAAGGAATCTGTCCCGATACCAGCGAGGCATGTTTCAATTGTCAGGTCAATCTTTTCGAAAAGGGCGATAATTCTATTCTCGATAGTCTGGGTTGGGAGATTGGCGTAACACCTGTCATATACCGAGAAGGCAAGTATGGTTTCTTTGTAAAAAAGGCACTTCATGATCCTCGTCCCAAGACTTTCGAGGAAGCCAAGGGAACCTGTCTGGCCGATTATCAGAATTATCTTGAGAATCAGTATGTGACAGAATTACGTAAGAAGTATCCGGTAAAAGTGGATGAAAAAGTATTGCGCAGTCTGGTTAAATAAATATTAAAATGGCAAAATACCTGTTGTTTGTAGTACTGCTCTTTTTCACCGGTTGGTGCAAAAGGCACTCCCAGGACCCACCAGTGGCCAAGGTAGGTAATGCAGTATTGTATAAGTCAGATCTTGCACGTCTGATTCAGCCGGGCCTGACCCTTTCCGACAGCACTATGATGGCCAGAAGTATTATCGACAAGTGGGTGCGCAAGCAGCTTATCATGCAGCAGGCTTTGCTGAATCTTACCGATGCTGAAAAAAATGTTGAAAAGGAACTGGAAGAATACCGCACTTCACTGATTATATATAAATATGAACAAAAATATATTCAGGAACGACTCGATACCATTGTCACTGAAGAAGAAATGCAGCAATATTACAACGATAATTTGCAAAGCTTTATTCTTCCTGTCTCAGTAGCTAAAGTACAGTTTGTTCAGCTACCCCTGCAGGTCAAACCCGATCTTTTGCGGGGGTGGCTATTGCAGGCCAACGAAGAAAGCGTGAAGAAAATTGAAGAATTTTGCTATCAGGTGGCTGTCAAATATGAGTATTTTGGCGATCGATGGGTGAGTTTTGATAATATTAAAATGTTGTTTCCCTATTCGCTGGTGCCTTCTGAGCAAAACCTGATAAGTAACAAGTTGTATGAGGTGTCCGATACCGCTTATCGTTACATGTTATACCTGCGCGAGGTTAAATCAAAAGGAACACAGTCTCCCTATGAATTTGTCCGGGATAATATCCGAAACATAATTATTCTCAAGCGTAAGCAAAAACTTGTGAATGATCTGGAAAATAATATTTATCTCGATGCGTTGAATAAAAACAAATTTACGATTTATGAATAACATGCGTTGGCTGTTTCTTATGCTGGGTCTACCTCTGGGTGTTTTTTCACAGGATCGCAAGGTTGTTGCCGATCGTGTTATTGGGGTGGTTGGCAATAGCATCATTCTTCAGTCAGATTTTGAACAGCAGATGTTGCAATACAAAGCCCAGCGCATGCGCGTTGAACCTTGTTTTGTGTTTGAAAATTTTCTCATACAGAAATTGATGGTCAACCAGGCTAAGGTCGACAGTATTGAGGTTTCGGATGCTACTGTCGAAATGCAGTTAAACAATCGTATCGACATGTATATTCAGCAGGCTGGTTCACGGGAAAAGCTCGAAGAATATTTTAACCGGTCTTTACCCCAGATTAAAGAGGATATGCGTCAACCCATGCGCGAGCAGCTGATCATGCAGAAAATGTCGGGCGAAATAACCAAAAACCTTAAAATTACCCCATCCGAGGTCGAAGCCTATTACCGTTCGCTGCCTCCCGATAGCATACCACTGGTTAATATGCAGTACGAATATCTGCAGATAGTTATTCATCCACCCTATACCGACCAGGCGATTTATGAGATAAAAAATCAGTTGCTTAACCTTCGTAAGGCTGTTCTCGACGGACGAAGCTTTGCCTCGTTGGCAGTAATTTATTCCGAAGATCAGGCTTCGGCGGTCAATGGCGGCGAAATTGGGTTCATGTCCCGGGGAGAACTCGACCCCGAATATGCCAGGGTGGCTTTTAGTCTTAAGGAAGGCGCTGTATCGGGTATCGTCGAAACTCAGTTCGGATACCATATCATACAGGTCATCAAACGCGACGGCGACCGGGTTAATACCCGCCATATTCTTATGAAACCTAAGCCGACCGAGAAGGAAATAAAATATGCTTACAATAAGCTCGACTCGATTCTTAACCTCATCAAGAGCGATAGTCTTACCTTCGAAAAAGCCGCTTTCCTGTTTTCAACCGACAACGACTCGCGTATGGCTTATGGCAAGGTGGTCAACCCTTACAACAACAGCACACGATTTGAAATCGATCAGCTACCGCAAGAGGATTATGTGATACTCAAAAAACTCAATGTGGGAGAGATTTCATCGCCGTTTCAGAGTACCGATGCCGCTAAACGCCCCATTTTTAAAATCGTAAAGTTGGTCAATCGCATCGAACCGCATAAGGCTAATCTAACGGATGATTATCAGCTCATTCAGGAAATGGCACTGGAGCATAAACGCAAAAAAGTTATCGATGAGTGGATAAATAATAAAATTAAAACCACCTATATCCGTATCGATCCTTCGTTTGCAAAATGTAAGTTCGACCATCCGGGATGGATTAAATAAACTATGCATTATAGCCTATCCATGAATATGCATTGTTACCGGCAGTTAATCGTCGGGATTTTTGGTTTGGTTTTCATCACAACCATGCGCTTATCCGGACAAGAAAAAAAACAGATCGAAATTGTCAATACCGACCTGCTGGAATACAATAAAAATTCGGGTACCGAGGCCCGAAAACTCATTGGCAATGTTCAGTTTCGTCATCAGGATGCGGTGATGTACTGCGACTCTGCCTACTTTTATACCGATGAGAACAAGGTCGATGCTTTTGGTAATGTTTCTATTCATCAGGGCGATACGCTACATCTTTATGGAAATACCTTTCAGTACGATGGCAACAGCAGAATAGCCCGCATGCGCGATAACGTCAGACTTGTCGATCGACAAGCCACGCTAACCACCAATTATCTCGATTATGATATCAACAACAACGTTGGATACTATATCAATCAGGGCAACATTGTCAATGCCAACAATCAGCTGAAGAGCGATGAAGGATATTATTACACCGGTAGCAAAACCTTTTTTTTCAAGGGAAATGTTGAAATTCGTAATCCCCAGTATACGATCTATTCCGATACGCTCAAATACAACACCGTAAGTCGCACGGCATATTTCGTAGGACCTACCCGCATTATTTCCAAAAACAATCTCATCTACTGCGAAAATGGCTGGTACAATACCCGCAATAATACTTCGAAATTTTATCGGAATGCTTATTTAACCGGCGGAGGGCGTTATCTGACAGGCGATTCGTTGTTTTACAACCGGAAT
>Ga0315298_1009756_pt1 | contig 11755 bp, 9 predicted proteins | sample WHS_1_MG_FD_203077 | JGI IMG/M metagenome (GOLD analysis project Ga0315298, IMG submission 203077) | Extremophilic microbial mat communities from Washburn Hot Springs, YNP, Wyoming, USA - WHS_1_MG | ecosystem: Environmental > Aquatic > Thermal springs > Hot (42-90C) | place: USA: Wyoming... | reverse complement strand
TATTCTTTTTCAAAATCATTTTGATATACTTTTTCCAATAATTCGATTCGAGCTTCATAGGTATCATCGTAACTTACAGTAATGATTGTTTTATCAGATATTAAAACATCCAGCTCCCATGGAACGCTTGTTTGTTCTTGAGGATTCCAGTTGGGAAAATGAGTGATAAGGAAAAGAAAGTCATTAAAGATAGCTACTTGGTTTCTTTGCGATAATCCCCCTAATTCTTTTAAAAGAATGGGGTGAAAATGAAAAGTATTTTTAAGGTATTCAATGTCATCTGAAGTAGGAGAATTAATATCAATCCAGGTTATTTTACTTTTAAATATTTGGCGCATAAGTGTAATTTAATATTTATTATATTGTATCATTTGCTTATTTTTTCGGCAACTAAAATTGGGGAAAAAAGGTGGAAAAGAATTGGTATGAATCATGAATCATGAATCAAGAATCAAGAATCAAGAATCAAGAACTTTATTGTCATTGCGAGGAGCGAAGCGACGAAGCAATCCGAAGGTTGAAAAATCTTTTATTTATTCTGTCATTCCGAGCGGAGCGAGGAATCTCTCAACTTGTTTGAGATACCTTAAGGAAAAGAACCAAATTTCAAGAACCAATAACCAAACAAATTCTAAATTCTAAATCCTAAACAAATCACAAATTCCAAATTACAAACTTTCATTTATTTTGTGCGATCGCTGAGAAAAAATGAAAACTACAAATAATAAATTTTCAATTATCAATTTTCAATTTTCAATCAATTATCAATTATCCAATTATCAAACGAATAAAATTCAAAAGTCAAAATTACAATTCAAAATTCAAAATTCAAAATAATATTTTCATTTGTTTTGCGCGATCGTACAGAGAAAATGAAAAATTACAAATAATCAATTTTCAATTATCAATTCTTAAGTTTGAACTTTATTATGTTTTCTTAAGAAGGAGATAATAAATAAAAAAATGGGAGAATTCGCATCTTTCCGATAAAAATTTATTTTTTTGTTTCTTTATTTTGTAATTTTTTTATTTCTTTAATTATAAACTGCTATTGACTATATATTTATAATATGTTTATATTAAATATATTATAATTTAGAACCTTGAAAAATAACCGGCTATCCGGATTTTAATAATAAAGATTCCGGATAGTATTTAATATACTATTTTCCTAAGAAGGAGATGAAGAAGATGAAAAAGAAGAAAGGAGATGATAAAGATGGTCATAATTATTAGATGTCCTTATTGCGGAACAAACTTTCAGATGGACTGGGAATACGATGAGAAAGAACAGGAATTAGTTGTCAAATGTCCTTCTTGCGAGAGAATAATTTTAAGAACACAAGGCTTTAGTAAATTAGAAAAAATAAGAAAGGAGGTAGAAATGAAAATTAGTAAAAAACTTAGACGGAAGTTACAAGAAGTATTTGAATCAAAAAAAGAGATGGAAGAATGGTTAAATACCCCAATAGCAGATTTAAATGGTAAAACCCCATTAGAGGTTCTAAAAGAAAAGAGTGGAGAAAAAATTATTTTAGAACTGTTAATAAAGATAGAACATGGAATTCCGTCATAGCGATTAAATTATTTTAACTTTATTTGGGAGGCTGAGCCTCCCTTTTTTATTTCCACTTATTATTTAAGGATTAAAAATTTTTAATCTGTTTGATTCTTAGGATTTAGGATTTTATTGGTTTTTGGTTCTTGGAATTTGGTTCTTTTTAAGGTATCTCAAACAAGTGAGGGGTTAGCACTCTTGACTTTTGATTGCTAACGAGTATAATTACAATAGACTATTATGAGAAAAATTACTCTTCGAAAAAACTCGAATCAAAGAAAAGAAGAAATTCAAGAGGCTTTAAAAGAAAGAAAAGAAAAAATTCTTAAGAATGTAATTGATTATTATATTAATCACGGGGAGCCAGTAGCTTCTAATTTTTTAGTTGTGCATTGTCATTTTAATGTTAGTCCGGCAACGATTAGAAATGATTTTAAGGAATTAACCGAGGAGGGTTATCTTTATAAATGTCATTTAGCAAGCGGTAGATTGCCGACTGATAAAGCTTTGAAATATTTTATTGATAATATTTTAGATAATGAAGATTTATTAGAACGTTGGACTAACCTTTGGGAAGAGCAGATAAAACAATTAAGAGCAGAGGCAATTTCTGATTTACTGGATATGATTGCTGATAAAAGTCGTTCCTTGGTATTTTATTATGACCCTCAAAGAGATTTTATCGAAAAACATGGTTTAAAATATATCTTTTCTCGTTTAGCTGCAACTTCCAAAGATGATAATTTAATTACTTTAGTAGCAGAGGCAATAGACCATTTAGATGATCGTTTAGAAAAAATTGATATTAATGAAGAACCATTAGTATTAATTGGTAAAGATAATCCTCTGATTCCGAGTGATGATTTTAGTGCTTTATTAGCAAGAAGTTTAAGAAGTAAAAATATTTATGGTCTTTTGGGTTTTAAATCAATGCCTTATGATAAACATTTAGGATTACTAAATGCTTTATCGGATTTAATTTAATTATTAAATTTATGAATGAAAAAAATACTTCTTCAGTACAAGGACAACAAAATAATGAATCCCCAAAAGCTTTAGAAGATTGTTTAAATAAAATCAAAGAACTAGAAGAAAAGATTAAATTATTGGAGGAAGAGAAAGAAAAATATTTAGGGGATTTTAAAAGAGCACGTGCTGATTTGATTAATTATAAACAAGAGGAACAAGAAAGATTTAAAGAATTGATGAAATTTGCTAATGAAAGGATAGTAAAAGAATTAATTGGTATTTTGGATAGTTTCGATTTAGCGCTGCAAAGTCTAGAAAGTATGAGTCAACCGACAAAAGACAGCTATCTAAAAGGAATTTATTTAATTAAAGAACAGTTAGAAGATCTGTTATCAAAAGAAGGTTTAGAAGAAATAAAAGTAGAATTAGGAAAAGAGCCGAACTTAAAAGAACAAGAAATTGTGGCAGAGATTGAAAATGATAATTATTCTGAAGGAACAGTAGCAGCTGTTTTTCAGAAAGGTTATAAGTTTTATGATAAATTAATTAGGCCGGTAAGAGTCGCGGTAGTAAAAACAAAAGGAAAAGAAGATTAAACTTTAAGATTTATTACACTGTTTACATAATTTAAAAATTTACCCTGTTAAATAGTCGCTTAGAGCGAATTTAACAGGGTTAAAAATTAAAAATTTAATTAATTACTACTATGTCTAAAGTTTTAGGTATTGATTTAGGAACTTCTATTACTAAAATGGCTACCATCATTAATGGTGAGCCGAAATGTCTTGAGAGTCGCGAAGGTTCTATTTTAATTCCTTCGATAGTTGCCATTTCTAAAAATGGTGAACGTTTAGTTGGTGATTTAGCTAAAAGACAAGCTGTTACTAATCCTCAAAATACTATTTTTGAAGTAAAAAGATTTATTGGTAGAAATTATGATGATTCTGAAATTCAGGAAGAAATTAAACGATTACCTTACGAGACTCGTCGTGGTAATAATGGAGAAGTAGAGGTTAAAATGGGTGATCGTTGGTATAGTCCGATTGAAATTTCTGCTATGATTTTGCAAAAAGTAAAATTAGATGCCGAAGATAAATTAGGAGAAAAAATTGAATCAGTAGTTATTACTTGTCCTGCTAATTTTGACGATTCTCAAAGAAAAGCAACAAAAACTGCTGGAGAAATTGCTGGCTTTAAAGTTTTAAGAGTAATTAATGAACCAACAGCAGCTGCTTTAGCTTATGGTTTAGGTAAAAAAGAGTCTCAGAAGGTTTTAGTGTATGATTTTGGAGGCGGTACTTTTGATGTGACAATTCTTGAGGTTGCTCCAGAAACAGTAGAAGTTTTAGCTACTGGTGGAGAACCGCATTTAGGTGGTAAAGATTTTGATCAGAGAATAATTGATTGGATTATAGAAGAATTTAAGAAAAGTGATGGAATTGATTTATCAAAAGATTCTTTGGCTTTACAACGTATTAAAGAAGCTGCTGAAAAGGCAAAAATTGAATTATCCTCAACTTTAGAAACAGATATTAATTTGCCCTATATTACCGCTGATGCTTCTGGTCCAAAACATTTAACATTAAAATTAACTCGGGCTAAATTTAATGAATTAACTAAAGATTTAGTAGAAAAATCCATTGAGAGAGTAAAAATTACTTTAAATGAAGCAAAATTAGATATCAAAGATATTAATGAAATAGTTTTAGTTGGTGGTACTGCTTTGATTCCTGCAGTTCGCGATGCTGTTAAAACTTTATTTAACAAAGAACCTAATAAATCTATTAATCCTGAGGAGATTGTTGCTATTGGCGCTGCAATTGAAGCAGAAATTATTACTGCTAGTCAAGAAAATCGTACTCCTGAAGGCGAGATAAAAAATGTTTTACTTTTAGATGTTTTGCCTCTTTCATTAGGTATTGAAACCTTAGGTGGTGTGAATACTATTATGATTAATAAAAACACTACCATTCCTACTTCAAAAACTCAAATCTTTTCGACAGCTTCTGATAATCAAACTTCAGTAGAAATTAATGTTTTGCAAGGTGAAAGACCAATGGCTTCTGATTGCCGTTCTTTAGGAAGATTTATCTTGGATGGTATTCTTCCAGCACCACGAGGAATTCCTCAAATTGAGGTGACTTTTGATATTGATGCTAATGGTATTTTATCGGTTACTGCTAAAGATAAAGCTACTGGTAAAAGTCAATCGATTAGATTAGAAAATTCTTTGAATTTATCAAAAGAGGAAATAGAAAGAATGAAAGCTGAAGCAGAAAAATTTGCTGAAGAAGATAAAAAGAAGAGAGAATTAATAGAATTAAGAAATCAGGCTGAAACATTAATTTATACCGCGGAAAAAACTTTAAAAGATAATGCTGATAAAATTCCTCAAGATGTTAAAACTAAAATAGAAGATAAAATTAAAGAATTAAAAGAAGTAAAAGAAAAAGATGATATTGAATTAATTAAAAATAAAATCGATGAATTTAATCGCGCTTTATCAGAAATTGGCGCAGCTTTGTATAAACAGAATCAAACAAATACTAATTCCGATACTCAATCAAATAATAATTCAGAGAAAAAAGACGATAATCCCGATGTTCACGATGCTAATTATGAAGAAAAATAGGAAATAGAAGAGAATATCTTGTATTTAGCATTTGGTAGCTAGTGTAAATTAATAAATTCACCCGCCTAAATTTTGTTAAAAATTTAGGCGGGTGAAGCGAAGCAATCTCATAAGAGTATAGAGTATTGGGTATTGAGTATAAAAATTCTAAATTCTACATTCTAAACAAATTATAAGAAAGTCAAAATTCAAAAGGTAAAAGTCAAAAGTTAAAGTCAAAAGTCAAAAGTGGAATCTAGAATTTGAAATTTGGAATTTATAATTGAAAATTGGATAATTGAAAAATTGATTGAAAATTGAAAATTGAAAATTTATTTTTTGTTTGGTTCTTAGGATTTAGGATTTTATTGGTCTTTGGTCCTTGGGATTTGGTTCTTTTATAACTGCTTTTCTTTTGCTTTATTTTAATTTTTGATATAATTAAAATAATGAATCAAGAATCAAATTTTTATCGCGTTTATCAATTAGCATATTCTGACAGAACTCAATCTTTAAAATCTTTAATTTTGGTAGCGATTCTATTGAGTTTATTTAGTATTGCTTCATTATTATTTCTTGGTGGTTTAAATACCGCTAATTATCAACTTTTAATAGTGAGTGGTATTTTATGGTTTTTAGGTTTTTCTCTCTTGCCATTATTTTATTTAGTGGCTCCTAAAAGCCAAATATTTTTGAGTCCTTTTATTTTTGGGGCTGCATTTTTTGCGCCCCTATTAGCATTACAAAATTATAATTTAATTTTACTTTATATTTATTTATCAGTATTAGTTTTGCTGTTTATTAGTGTTTTCCGTTTAAAAGGTGAAGCAGATACTTTAATTAATTTGAATTTAGCAAGATTAATCAGTAAAGTATCTTTTCTTTTTACTTTAATTATCTTTATTATTATTGGAACCTTAATTTATTATGATTATACTAATATTAGTTTTATTAATAGCTCTGCTCAAATAGAAACAATAGCTAATAATTATTTAAGTAAATTCTCTCCCGATAATAATATCAAATTAGATGATTCAATTGATAATCTTTTAGTTCGTTATATTAATCAACAAATACCAACTTCTAGTTTAGCTAATAAATCAATGAATCAATTACTTTTAATCCAAACAAGAACAACTTTATCGCAAATGTTAAATATACCATTAACTGGTAAAGAAACATTATGGGAAGTAATTAAGAAATACTTTGCTTCTCATTGGGAGAATTTTAGTTTATTAGTAAAAATAGGAGTTGGTTTCTTAATAGTAAGCAGTATTTTTAGTTTAATATCTTTGTGTAGTTCAGTTTTTAACTTTATTTTTACAATTTTAAGTTACACTTTTTTAAAAATATTAGTTGCTATTAAATATATTAAAATTAAAATGGTTGGAGTAGAAAAAGAAGAGCTTTCTCTAGTTTAAACCGAATAATTAATATCTGTTTATTTTTAAGATAATGAATTCTTTAAATTCTCTTTTTAAATTAAATGATATTCGCGGTGTGTATCCTGAAGAGCTAAATGAAGAAGCTGCTTTTATTATTGGTCAAGGTTTAGTTGAGCTTTTGAATTGTCGGAATGTGGCTATTGGTTATGATACTCGTTTATCTTCAAAACCTCTATTTGAGGCTTTAAAAGAGGGAATTACTAAAGCTGGTGCTAATGTTATTGATTTAGGACTTATCTCTACTGATGCTTTATATTATGTGATGGGCGTTAAAGATTATGATTGCGGAATTATGATTACTGCTAGTCATAATCCACCCCAATATAATGGATTTAAAATTGTACAAAGAGGAGCTATTATTTTAAACGAAGATAATGGTTTAGATAAATTAAGAGAATTGGTACTAAATAGACAAATGAATATTAAAACTAATAAAAGAGGGGAGACTATTTCTTTGAATATTAAAGAGGATTTTATTAATCATCTTTTATCTTTTATCGATAAAGAAAAAATAACCAATTTACATTTCGGTGTTGATACTTCGAATGGTATGGCAGGCACTTTTATCAGAGATTTATTATCTCAATTGCCAGTTGCTTACGAAATAATTAATGAGCAACTTGATGGTTCTTTTCCTAATCATGTACCTAATTCTTATAAAGAGGAATCATGGCAACAGATGAGAGATTTAATCAAAGATAAGACATTAGATTTTGGAGTAGTATTTGATGGCGATGCTGATAGAATTACTTTTTTGGATGATAAAGGAGAATATGTTGATGCTAGTGTGATTACTATTTTAATTACTAACTATTTTTTAAAAAGCAATCCGCATCAAGCAATTGTTTTTGATTCGGTATTGTCTCCTTTGGTAGAAGAAGCTATTAAACAATTAAATGGAATTCCTATAAGAGCTCGCATTGGTCATTCGTTTATGAAAGAAGCAATGCGGCAGAATGATGCTCTTTTTGGTGCTGAACATACTGGACATTACTACTATAAAAAACATTTTTATTGCGATTCAGGCGTCATTACTTTATTAATAATGATAGAAATTCTTTCGCAAATTAAAAAACCGTTATCTTTAATTAAACAAGAAATAAATCCTCATGCTATTTCGCGAGAAATAGATTATTTAAAAACTCCTGATTATTTAGAAAAAATGAAAGTTATTGAAGAACATTATCAAAAAACTTGTTCGTTAGAATATTTTGATGGTTTAATTATTAAGAATCAAGATTTTCGTATTCATATTCATCCTGCTAATACCGGTCCTTTTATTAGAGTAAATTTAGAAGCAATTAATCAGGATGTTTTAAAAGAAAAAGAAAAAGAATTGAAAAATCTTTTTGCTCAATTAAATTTTCAATTAGCTTAATCTGAACTTATATGGCTCAAAAAGATTATTATGAAATTTTAGGTGTACCTAAAAATGCCTCTCAAGATGAAATAAAAAAGGCTTTTTATAAATTAGCTCATAAATATCATCCTGATAAAGGTGGCGATGCTGAAAAATTCAAAGAAATTAATGAAGCTTATCAAGTCTTATCTGATCCTGAAAAAAGAGCTCAGTATGATAAATTCGGTACTATTTTTGAAGGTGCTAGTGTCGGTGGTCAAGGATTTGAAGGATTTAATTGGAATAATATGAACTTTAATGAGCCCTTTGGTTTTTCTTTTGATGGCTTTGATTTTGGTGATATTTTTTTTGATTTTTTTGGTGGGGAAAGAACTACTACTAAAAGAACCAAAGAAAATCGTGGTCGCGATTTAGAGATTACTACAGAAATTACTTTAGAAGAAGCAGCTAACGGAGTCAAAAAAGAATTAACTTTTAAAACTTATGTTACTTGCGAAAATTGTAAAGGCAAAGGATATGAGCCAGGTTCAGAATTAAAAACATGTCCTACTTGTAAAGGAGAAGGGGTAATTAGAGAAACAAAGAAAACTTTTTTTGGAGTGTTTACCCAAATAACTGAATGTCCTAAGTGTCATGGTCGCGGTAAAATTCCTGAAAAGCCTTGTCATGTTTGTGGTGGTGATGGTCGCTATTATGATACAAAAAGTATCGTTATTGAAATTCCTCAGGGTATTAGGAATAATGAAACTATTAGAATTAAAGGAGAAGGCGAGGCAGGAATTTTGGGTGCTCCTGCAGGAGATTTATATGTGAGAATTAAAATTAAGCCCCATCCTATTTTTGAAAGGAAAGGTGATGATTTATTTACTACAATTAATATTAGTTTTACTGAAGCAGCATTAGGAACCGAAAAAGAAATAAAAACTTTAGATGGCAAAACTTTAGTCTTAAAAATTCCTAGTGGTACTGATTCTGGAGAAATATTTCGTTTGAAAGGAAAAGGTATTAAACATTTTAATAGTAGTGGCTTTGGTGATTTGTATGTGACTATTCAAGTAAAAACTCCTAAGAATCTTTCTAAAAAAGTTAAAGAATTACTGGAGGAATTGCAAAAAGAAATTAAAGAATGAAAATTAAAAAGTCAAAAATGGAATTCAGAATTTGGAATTGAAAATACTAATGTCATTCTGAGGGTAGCAGGGAATTTTTATAACTTGTTTAAGATACCTTAAGGAAAAGAACCAAATTCCAAGAACCAAGAACCAATAAAATCCTAAATCCTAAGAATCAAACAAATAACAAATAAAAGCCAAAAGTCAAAAGTTAAAAGTACAAATTAAAGGTCCAAAGTAAAGAACGGAATTTGAATCTGGAATCTAGAATTGAAATTTGAAAATTTATTGATTATTAGTTATTAAAATTTGTGATTTTTAATCTTGCTTTCTTACCTTTTAAACTTTAAAAAATTAATATGTCTATTATCCTTTATTTTTTAATAATTTTAATATTAATTGCTTTGATAGTGTTGATATTTTTATTCTTAAAAGAAAAAAGTAATAAAAAAGAACCAAAAGATGAGCAATCTTTGTTAATGCTTCAAAATCAAATCCAAGAGATTATTAGGACCTTAGATAATAAAATGAGTGAGTCTAATCGTACTTTACAAGAGCAGTATAATGAAAATATAAAAATTATTAAGGAAGTGGTGGAAAAACTAACAAAATTAGATGAAACTAATAAGCAAGTAATAAATTTTACAGAGCAAATACAAAGATTGCAGGATGTTTTAACTAACCCCAAACAGAGAGGTGTTTTAGGCGAGTATTATTTGGAAACAGTTTTGAAAAATGTTTTACCACCAGGAACTTATCAAATGCAATATCCTTTTAAAGATAATACTATTGTTGATGCAGTCATTTTTATTAAAGACAAAATAATTCCTATCGATTCTAAATTTAGTTTAGAAAATTATAATCGTTTAATAGAAACTCGTGATGAAAATGAAAGAAAAAAATTAGAAGAACTCTTTAGAAATGATTTAAAAACAAGAATTGATGAAACTTCTAAATATATTAAACCAGAAGAGGGGACAATGGAATTTGCTTTTATGTTTATTCCTTCCGAGGCAATTTATTATGATTTATTGATTAATCGGGTTGGTACGATTAAATCAAACACGAGAGATTTAATTGAATATGCGATGAGTGAAAAAAAAGTTATTATTGTATCACCAACTTCGTTTTTAGCCTACTTACAAACTGTGCTTCAGGGCTTAAAAGCTTTACAAATTGAAGAATCAGCTAAAGAAATTAAGAAAAGAGTTGAAGAACTAGGTCGCCATTTATCAAGCTATGAAACCTATATGAAAAAATTAGGAGATCATTTAGGTACTACTGTTAGTATGTATAACGCTGCTTATAAAGAACTTAATAAAATTGATAAAGATGTTTATCGGATTTCTGGCAAAAAAATTGAAGTAGAGCCTTTAGAATTAGATAAACCAAAGGATTTAGATGATATGTTAGATGATGAGACTAACTAAAATTGAATTAATTTTTCTAAGCATTTCTTTGGTAATTATACTTGTTACGAGTATCTTTTTTGTTTTTGCTGTTTCAAAATTTAAAACTTATTCTGAGGGTTTAAATAATGATAACATTTCTTTAAATACCAATAATAACTATATTAATAATAATCTAAAGTATTACCGAATACTGTTTAGTGGCGATTTAATGATGGGAAGAGGATTAGATAAATACTTTAATCAGTATGGTTACGATTACCCTTTTTTAAAAATACAATCTTTATTAAAAGATATTGATTGGAACATTGTTTATGGTAATTTAGAAGGCCCAATCATTAATAATGCTCCACCTATTAAGTCTTTTTCCTTTACTTTTGGTTTTGTTCCCGAGGTTGCTTCTGCTTTAAAAAGAAATGGTTTTAATTTATTAAACATTAGTAATAATCATATTACTAATTATGGTTATCAAGGAGTGATTAGTACGAGAAAATATTTACGAGAAAATGACATTGAACCACTAGGGGATAATTATGAGTGCAATTTGAAATATAGTATTACCAAAGATAATTTTATATTTTTTGGTATTAATTTGGTGCCCCCTAATGAAGATTGTGTTCAGGAATTGATTAATACGATTAAAAACTTAAAAGAAAATAACAAAAATTATTTTATTATTGTTACTCCTCACTGGGGAAATGAATATAAAAAGTTACCTAATGATTTTCAGAAAGAAGTCGCTCATCAGTTAATTGATAGCGGAGTAGATCTGATTATTGGTCATCATCCTCATGTAATTGAAGGAATTGAATTGTATCATCAAAAATTAATTTTTTATTCTCTAGGTAATTTAGTTTTTGATCAATATTTTTCTAAAGATACCCAGGAATCTTTATTAATTGGTTTCCAATACACTCCTTTAACACAAGAATATTATTTATTTCCTCTAAAAAGCGTTTGGAGCCAACTTAATTATTTAGATGCAGATGAAGAACAAAAATTTTTAGAAAATTTAGCTAATATTAGCAGTCCAGAATTAAAAGAAATGATTCTTAACGGGAGAATAATCATTGAATAATTAAAGGCATCATTAAAAATAAGGTAAGTATTGACAAATTTTTTTGTTCGAGTAAAATTAATAATTAGCAATTCAGGTCGAAGATTGCTAATTATTATGCGGAGAATATATTTTCTTCGACCAGTCTTATCGCTTACTCTTTTCTCTATCATTTTTTAAATTCTGCCAAAGATAACAATCGCTCGGAGATATATCACCTTTCAAAAACGTCCA
>Ga0315298_1009755_pt1 | contig 11756 bp, 11 predicted proteins | sample WHS_1_MG_FD_203077 | JGI IMG/M metagenome (GOLD analysis project Ga0315298, IMG submission 203077) | Extremophilic microbial mat communities from Washburn Hot Springs, YNP, Wyoming, USA - WHS_1_MG | ecosystem: Environmental > Aquatic > Thermal springs > Hot (42-90C) | place: USA: Wyoming... | reverse complement strand
ATAGTCCAGCAGGCTGGGCTGGATCACTTTGGCCCCCGCGGCCAGGCCCGCTTGATACACGTTCTGGGCCGACATCAGGTCGATCGCCGCCTCGTCCACCTGAGTATCCTCCGTGGCGCTGCGCAGCGCGCTCAGGTTGAGCTTGATCTCGTTCAGGCGGTCGGTGGTCATCTCCACCCGGTTCAGGCGGGCACCAGCCTGGGTGGACAGCTCCAGCAGCCCATCCAGATGGGCGTCTAGGACGTTCACCTGGCTGCCAGGCCGATTGCCGGCGTCGAGGGTATCGCGGAGGCTGATCAATGTCTCGAAGAGCGCCTTGAATTCGGCGCCGGCCTGGCTGTTGATAGTCAGGCTCTGGCCGGGGCCGATGGTGCGCTGGATCTCGCCGTTGTCGCCGTTGTAGGTGACCGTGGTGGGAGGTGGGCCACCGCTCAGGGTGAAGGGAGCGGTATCGGTCTGGAAGCCGGCGAACAGGTACTGCCCTCCCAGGGCGGTGTTGCCAGTCTGCACGGCGTGCTCCAGCAGCTGCTCCACCTCTTTGGCAATGCTGCGCCGATCCTCAGCCGACATGGTGTCGTTGCTGCCCTGGAGGGCCAGTTCGCGCGCTCGCTGGACGATAGCGGTCAGGTCGCTCAGGGCGGTGTCGGTGGCGCCCAGCCAGGCCTTGGCGTTGTCCAGGTTTCGCAGGTACTGGTCGGTCCGGGCGGCTTCGGCGCTGAGGGTCAGCACCTGGGAGACGCCGGTCGGGTCTTCCGAGGGGCGAGTGAAGCGTTTCCCGGAGGAGATCTGTTGCTGCACCTTGCTCAGCCTCTCCGTGTTGCGGCGCAGGTTGTAGATGAGATCGTCGGACAGCATGCGATTAGTGATGCGCATCGAGCATACCCTCTAGCACTAAGAACGACCGACCAGGCCCATGCGGTTGATCACCTGGTCTAGCATCTCGTCAATGGTGGTCACCATGCGCGAGGCAGCCTGATAGGCTCGCTGGTAGCGAATCAGGTCGATCGCTTCCTCGTCAAGCGAGACGCCCGACTCCTCTTGCTTGCGCTGTGTAAGCTGCTGCACTAGTACCTGCTGGTTATCGGTCATCGCTTTGGCATTGCTGACGTCCACGCCCAATTGGGAGATGAACGCCTGGTAGAAGCCGTCGATAGAGGCGGTTCCGCCACTCATCACTTTCTGCTGCTGAATGGCGGCGATGGCGAGGGCGTTGCTGCCATCGCCGGGGGCATCGGCGCTGGTGGCGGAGGCAATGCTAGCCACGTCGGCGGCAATGGCGGGAGCGACGGCGATGGTAGCCGCTTCCGAGCCGGGGGTGGCGGTGAAGAAGTCCTGGGCGGTGGCGCCGTTGAGGCCGTAGCCGGCCCGGTGCACGGCATTGACCTGGGCCACCAGGGCGGCCGCCATCTCGTTCAAGGTAGCCTGCATGCCAGGCAAGCTCACATCGCGCAGGTCGAGAAGCCCTTTCAGCTCTCCCCCCATCACTGTAAGGGCGCTGCCATCCTCCTGCCACTGGAGGCTGTACAGGTTGCCGTTGGCCGGGTCGGGAACGGCCGCCAGGGGCCGATACTCCTGGTTGAAGACCAGGTTGCGGCCCCCGACGCTAATGGCCATGGCACCGGTGCTAGTCTCGGTGTAGGAGATGTCGATCAGCTGACTTAGCTGGTCCACGAGCAGGTCTCGCTGGTCGCGAAGGTCGTTAGGCTGGTAGCCGATGGACTGCACCTTGACGATCTGGCCGTTGAGGGCGGCGATGCGCTCCGCTAGGCTGTTGATCTCCTGTACCTTGAGGCCGATCTGATCGTTGACATCCGCGCGCAGCGCGCTTAGGCGGCCGTAAGTGCTCTTGATCACGCCGGCGAGGTCGGTAGCGTTTTCGCGCAGGGCCTGGCGGACGGCCACATCCTGGGGGCTATTGCCCACTTCGGTCCAGCTATTCCAGAAGCGACTAAGGGCGGCGTTTAGGCCATTCTCCGAGGGTTCGTGGAAGTAGAGCTCTGCCTGTTGCAGAATGTCCTGAGTCACTTTCCATTGGCTCAGCGACTCGGACTCGGTCCGCAACTGCAAGTCGACGAAGTCGTTGCGGTAGCGCTGGATCATATCTACCTGCACGCCCGTGCCTAGCTGGCCGACGATGGCCGCGCGGTTGAACGCGGGGATGGGGAAAGCCTCGGTGGCGCTGAGCTTCGCCGCCTGGCGGGAATAGCCCTCGGTGTTAGCATTGGAGATGTTGTGGTTGACCACCGAGAGGGCGTACTGACTGGCCATCAGCGCTCTCATGGCGGTGTTCAGATCGGCAAAGCTCGAACGCATCCCTGCCTCCCTTGGGTGGTTGTGGCGCGGGCATCGGCCACTGGTGGGCCGGATCCGGCAAGGGGTTCCTAGACCGCGATGCGGCCGCGGCGGGTGTAGCTGACCATTCTCTCAGCCCCGCTAAAGCCAGGATGCCAACAGAGGGCGCCGCGGATGGCCTGCTGAGCAGCGATCAGGAACTCCTGGTTGGCACGGTTGATGGCGATCAGCTCAAGCAAGCCGTCCACCAGGCGCCGATATAGGCCGGCGATCGTGGGGTTGGCCTCGACCCCCTGTCGCGTTGCGGCCAAGACGCGAGCGCCTTCTTCGCTGGTGGCGAGCTCCTTGAGCTCCCGCACTAGCTCCTCTTCCTCGGCCAGGATCTGGCTAAGCAGGCGCGTATCGCGGCGAGCCATGGCCGTGCGCTGACGCTTCAGCAGCGCCACCAAACGCTGCACTTCATCGGCGAGCCTGGCCAGGCAGAGCATCTCGACGCCGTCTTCATGCTGAGGCGTGCAATCGGGCCCCCGCTGACACGTGCTAGCGCGTTCCCCGTCGCCATTGGTCTGCTCGCCGTGAGCCCGGCCACTACGAGCTTGATCGCCGAAAGTCTGATCGCCATCCATGGCCACGGCCTCTCTTGCTCATCACTAATCATTGCTTGAGGTTAAGGAGTCGGCTAGCTAGGTCTTCTACCGGCACCTGATAGGTTCCGCTCTGCACTTGGCGCTGCAGAGTCTGTACGCGCTCTTCGCGCACCTCCGGCACCGAGTCGAGCCGATCGCGGACCTTCTGCACTTCCCTAACCCGATCCGACAGGGCCACCGCGTCCGGCTTCTGGGCCTTGGTTGAGGCCGCGGTGCCCTCACGAGCCACTCCTGCCGCCCCACCTTCGCGCACTCGCTGAGTTCGATAGACGCTGATGGCGAACAGGTTGCGCATGACCTTATCGATGCTCATACCTCTCTGTTACCTCTGGATCGCTGGCTCTCCGACATGGGAATTATCGGCACTTTCGGCCAGGACTTTAGCCGGCCGGCCTGCTTTCCTAAGCCCCACGCAATTGGTTGGCCAGCGCCAGCATCTCGTCTGTCGTCTGCAGCGCTTTGGCGTTCATGGCGTAAGCGCGTTGGGCCATCAGCATGCTGGTGATTTCCTCAGTTACGTCCACATTGGATGACTCCAGGCTCCCGCTAAGGAGCTTGCCGAAGCCGTTCTCACCGGGAATGCCCGCTTGGGCGGGCCCGGAGGCCTGGGTGGCCACGAACAAGTTCTGCCCGATGCTGAACAGGCCCGCCGGGTTGACGAAGCGAGCCAGTTGGATCTCCCCCACCTGCACCTGCTCGCCTTGGGCATTGAGGGCGAAGACGCCGCCGTCGGGCCCCACCTGCACCTCGCGCAGGCCGGCGGCCACCGTCACATCGGGCTGCAAGCGCAGCCCGTTCGCCGTTACCAGGTGCCCAGCCTCGTCCACTTTGAACGAGCCATCGCGAGTATAGGCGGTGGTGCCATCGGGGAGCTGAACCATGAAGAAGCCTTCCCCTTCGATAGCCAGATCGGTAGGGACGCCGGTGGTCTGCAGCGCGCCCGCGTCGTAGAGCTTGGGCACGGCCAGCACCTCTACCCCACTCCCGGCTTCGCGAGTAGCCAGAGCGGGCAGGCCCGCCTCTTGCGCTTCCTCTTGCAGACGGCGCGGGGGCAGATCGGCTAGCTCCACGCGGCTGCGGCGGAAGCCATTGGTATTCACGTTGGCCAGGTTGTTGGCGATCACGTCCACCGCTAGCTGTTGCGCCCGCAACCCGCTAGCTGAGGCTCTCATGACGGCAAGCATCAGCCGACCCTCCCTAGCTCGTTCACCGTGTGGCTCAGGATCTGATCCTGGTAGAGCACCATGCGTTGGCTGGCCTCGTAGGAGCGCATGGCCGATATCATCTCGGTCATGTTTTGCACGACATCCACGTTCGAGGCTTCCAGAGCCCCCTGAACGACGGAGGCGGTGGAGGGGGTAGTGGGAGCCTGAGCATTCTGCGGCTGGTAGTGGCCGTAGCCCACTCGGAGGAGCCGCTGGTCAGCGGCGAAGGCCACGATCTGCAAACGGCCGATTTCCTGACCGTTCTGGGTGACGACCCCCTCCGGAGTGACCGTCACCGGGTCGGTGCCCACGGTAATGGGACCGTTCTGCCCCAGCACCGGGTAACCCTCTGCGTTCACCAACACTCCTTCTGGAGAGCGGTGGAAGGAGCCATCCCGGGTGTAGACCGTGCCCCCTGGCGTTTGCAGAGCGAAGAAGCCGGCTCCAGCCAGGGCCAGGTCGAGTTCCATGCCCGTCTGGCGCAGATCGCCTTGGGCGAAGTCGATAGGCCCATCCTCGGCCACGACGCCAGCTCCCACCTGCGCACTGTCGCCAGGAGGGACATCGGCGGCGACAGTCGCCGTCGGCCCCGGCTCGGCTGGTGCCAGGCCAGGGTAGGCTTGGAAAGCCACGCGGTCGGCCTTGTAGCCGGTAGTGGTCAGGTTGGCCAGGTTATGCGAGATAAGCTGCTGCCGGTAGGCCTCGGTGACCATGCCGGACCCGGCCGAGTAAAGCCCCTTGATCATCGGCGCCTCCTCTCGCTCTCCACTCTCACGGCGGCGGCACGAGCCGCTCCGCCGGCTAGTAGCAGAAGCCCAGCCACAGCCAGCAGCCATAGGCCAGGCGCGGGCTCGCCCGTCTTGGGCAGGCGGCTGGGGACCAGGCCAGGCGTGCCCGTGGCCGAGTGGAGGCCAAGAGCAGGAATCGCGGTGGAAGCGCCACCGACGCCGGTCTGCCCCGGCTTAGGCGTGGGATAAGGCCCGATGGTAGTGGCGGTGGCCGCCGGCGTGCTATGGGTGCCAGGGAAGTAACCGGCCAGCGACACCTTCGTGCTTGGGCTAGGGTCCGCATCCGGCTCCGGCTCGACGGTGATGAGAACGAGATCGTAGGGGTGCTCGGGTAAGCCAGGGGGCAGGGCTATATCGGCGTCAAGGTCGCCGCTGCCGGTGTCGTCGGTGTTGAAGCGCCCCACGGAAAGCCAAGCGCCGCCAGCCGTATTGGCCAGCCAGACCTCGTAGGCTTCGCCGCGCAAGTGGGGCAAGCCGCTCACCTGCACGTACACGTTCTCATCCCTCAGGACCACATCGGCCAGGCCGCTGGCGTCCGTCGGCCCCCAATTGGACAGGCCGGGAAGGTAGATCAAGTTGACCGTCACTGGCGCGCCGTTGGCGGCCGCTGGCTGGACCGTGGTGAGCAGTGCCAGCACCAGGGCTAGGGACCAGCTAGCCAGAACAGCAATGGTCTTCAGCTTCGTCATACACCCCTCCTTGCCTTAGTGGGCAGGCTGCCCAAGGACGAAAATGACGAATAGGACGTTCGCCTTCCCGTAAGCCTGCCAATCATGGCCGGCCAGCTTGCCCAACCAGAATGATCGTTTTCCCCGCCGTAGCCTCTCGCCGACGGATCTCTTACTCACCCACTGGCTCGGACCTACCGGCCAGGGGCGGTGGCACCGGCGGTGCCGCCGTGCGCCTTCCCGAGCGGCCGTAAAGCCCGCGCAATAGCTCGATCTCCTCACGCCCGAGACCGACCTCACGCGCGATGTCCAGATTGTCCCATCCTTCGCTGGCCAGGCGCAGGGCCTCCTCACGTTGCCTCTCCACCGTCTCCTCACCGCCGGGCAGTACGCGCAGGCGGCGCCGGGGCGAACCCTCTGGTTCCGAGCCGGCGGAAGGCCCCGCCTCTTTTTCCGAGAGAGTGGACGATGCGTCTGCCCCCGGCTCCGCCTCGGGGGCGCGGCCTTCCATTGCCAGGCTGCCGCCAGGCGGTTGAGGCTGGTGGACGTCCGCACCTTCGGCCACAGCCAGAATCTTCCCGCTGGAGGTGGGGAAAGAGACTAGGCCACCCGCATCCGGTGCGATATGGATCTCGGCAGCGAGGGCCTCGTCCACGATTCGCAGCAGGCGGGCATCGGCTTCCTTGATCACAGCCTCGAGATGCGTACTGCGGGCGCTCAGATCGGCGCCGATCTCCTCGGCCGTCCGCTTGAGCTCAGCGATCAGCTCACGCACGCCCTCTTCGAGGTCATCCTCGGGCGAGTGGGCTCGATCCGCTTCCACGCTCTGTTCGAGCTCGGCGAGCCTCATTTGCAGGCGTCGATAAAGAAAAAGCAGAATGGTGAAAGCTGCGAACTGCCCGACGAAAAGCACGTACTCGATCAACTGGCCATCCTCTCTGGAGCCATGAACATCCGCATCTGCCCCCGCAAGCGCAACACGGCCTGCGAGTGCAACTGGCAAACGCGCGACTCGGAGATGCCCATCACTTTGCTGATCTCTTTCAGAGTAAGCTCCTCCACGTAATACAGCGACAGCACCAGCCGCTCTCTCTCGGGGAGCCGCTGCACGGCCTCGCTGAGGGCTGAGAGGACCTCTTTGCGCTCGGCCAGAGAATGCGGATCGGGGCTGCTGCGGTCGGCTAAGGCACCAGCCCTGGTCATCGTGGAGCCATCCTCGTCAACGTCGAGAATGGAATCGAGCGACATCGTGGTGATGCTCGACTGGAGACACAATTGTTGGAAGCGCTCCAAAGACAGGCCCAGGTATTCGGCCACTTCCTCATCTCGCGGAGGGTGGCCCAGGGTGCTCTCCAGGTGGGCGAAGGCACGCTCTATGTCACGGGCCTTCTGCTTGGTGGAACGAGAGATCTGGTCCAGTGAGCGCAGGTTGTCTATGATGGAACCGCGGATGCGAGGGATGGCGTAGGTTTCGAACTTGACCCCTCGCGCCGGGTCGTAGCGTTCGACAGCATCGATCAGGCCTATGATGCCGAAGCTGATGACATCCTCCGAGTCCAGCATAGCTGGCAGGCTGATTGCCAACCTCCCCACTACGTATTTCACTAGAGGAGCGTACTGCAAGATCATGCGCTCTCGCAAAGCCGGATCGCGCTGCCGTACATACTGTGCCCAGAGCGTATCGGCTCCCTCGGTTCCTGTCTCGTTACCAGAAATACTCTCCACCTGAACCACGGTCCCCTCCTTGGCAGGGAATGCCTACTGGCAAGCTCCGCCCCATCCCTTGAGGGATTATCGGGACTGCCGGCCGCGCTCGCTCCTGGCCGCTGTTGGCCGCGCCTCCACGGTTTGGTGAGCAGTCGGGGGGAGCGTGAAGTCCACGTGCTGTCCCTTAGCTTCTCCGGAGGCGGCTTCGTTGCCCAGCAGCGACTTGGCCAAGAGGCCTAGCAAGGTGAAGACGACGAAGGCAACCGCGCCCCTCAGTCCGGTCCCCAGGGGGGAGACGCTTCCCAGTAGGGAGATGCCCACCACTAGAAAGGAGGCGACCGTGGCCAGGTACAGGGAGATCAGAAAAGCATACGCGCCAGTCATAGCATCCTCCGGCTAGCAGCCGCCCGCACGCGGCTGAAGATGAAAGGGTGTTGCGCTGTTCGTTGTTGGGTAGCTCTTGGGGATGGCTCTTGGAAATGGCTCGCGGCCTGCCGAGGATAGCCCATGGCTTGCTTGCTTTCCCGCCATAGCTGCTCGCCCAAGCTAGTCAGGGCCAGAGAGGCCGGGGAATGCGGATAGGCTATTACCACTGGCATTTGGCGCATCACTGCCTGGGGGAGCATCGGGTCGGCCGGCAGGTGGCCGCGGTCGGTTATCTCCAGGCCCAGAAAGCGGCGAGCCACACTGGTTACCTTGCGAGCCACCTCTGCTGCCTCGCCGCGGCTGCTCACCTGGTTGACGACCAGCCCGAACCGCGTGCGCGGCGCCTCCTGGTGCACCACCTTGACGAGGGCGTAAGCGTCGGCGATGGCAGAGGGCTCGGGCGTCGTCACCACGAGCACCTCGCCGGCCGCGGCGGCGAAGTCCCGGACGGTGGCCCCGATGCCGGCCCCGGTGTCGATGAGCACCATATCAACGGACGCTTCCAGCTGCGCCAACCGGTCCAGCAGGCAGGTGCGCTGAGCTGGCGGCAGGTCAGCTAGATGAGTGAGGCCGGACGCCCCCGGCAGCAATGCCACCCCCAGCGGCCCTGTCGTTACGACTTCTTCCAAACCACGGCGGCCAGCGAGGGCATCGGCCACGTTCTGCGCTGGGCGCACCCCCATTAGCACGTCGGCGTTGGCTAGGCTCAGGTCGGCGTCCACCACCAAGACCCTAGCCCCCAGGCCGCTGAGCACGACCGCCAGGTTCACCACCAGGTTGGTTTTCCCCACTCCCCCTTTGCCGCTACTGATGGCGATGGAACGACACCGGCGCCGAGGCTGCTCTTGGCGAGGTAAGGGGCGCCCAAAGAGATTTCGCAGATCAGCCACCTGGCCTTCTATCACGCCGCCCCTCCTTCCAACACCAGCCGTGCGACCTCCGCCGCCGAGGCCAAGTCGATGTCTTGAGGCACGTTCTGACCGGCCGTTAGGTAGGTCAGGGGCTTGCCGGTCCGCGCGGGCAGGTTCACCAGCGCCCCGTAGGATGAAGTCTCGTCCAGCTTGGTGAAGAGCAACCCGCTCAGAGGCAGGCAGCTGTAGGCTTCGACGGCGTGCAGCAGATCGGCATATCTCGTGGAGGCGGCCAAGGCCAACAGGACAGTGGGCTGCGGCAGAGCCCGCACCAGCTCTGCCAGATCGCGCAGGTGCTCGGCGTGCCCCTGGCTGCGACCAGGCATATCGACCAGGATGAGGCTCTTGTCGGCATGGCGTTCGACGAGCGCGGAGAGTTCGGCCGGGGTGTAAGCCACCTCCGTGGGAACGCCGATGATGTCGCCGTAGGTGCGAAGTTGCGGGATAGCCGCCACGCGGAAGGTGTCAGTGGTGATCAAGGCCACTCCACCTCCGGCACTGAGGGCGAAATTGGCGGCCAGCTTGGCCACGGTAGTGGTCTTGCCCACACCAGTAGGCCCAGCCATCACAACTATCCTTGGACGGCCGGCCGCCAGGCGCAAGGGCCCGCTCACCCGTAGACGGTTTTCCAGCGCCGCTCGGGCTTGCGCCCACACCGCCGTCGCCGAAGATTGCTGAGCAGAGGCCAGGCTTTGCTCCACCTCACGCACCAGATCGCTCGCCAACTCCGGCTCCACCTCCTGGCTCGTCAGGCGCTGATGCAGCTGCGCCAGGGGGGCGCTCTTCCAGGCCGGGCCGGCGCCACAGCTAGGGGGCGATAGCAGGCTCAGTTGGGTTCGCATCTCCGCCAGGCTCTGCTGCATCTCCTGTAGCAAGCGCCTCTCTTCGCTGGCCGCCCCACCAGCTTCCGCTAGGGAGAAACCCTGCTTGTCCACCGCCGCGATGACCTCGAAGCGAGGGCCGCCGAAGAAGCGCCGCCATCCGCTCCGCCGCAGAGGTTGCGAGTGCACGATCACGGCATCGGGCCCCAAGTCAGACTTGATCTGTTGGAAAGCGTGGCGCAGGCTGGGCGCCTCGTACCTTTTTACCTGCATTGCCATCGGTCACGTTCCTCGGCTCAAGCTTCTCCAGGGGGAGCTTCATCCAAGGCGATCAGCCCCCGCGAGCGCACCTCGATCTGGGGGGGTATCTCCCCGTAGGCTAGCACAGCCAAGCTATGCAAAGAGCGCTCGGTAAACCGCTTCAAGGGCAAGCGAATGCGTGAAGAGCAGAGCACCACGGGTTGGAATCCTTGGGCAGCCATCTTCTCGGCCTCGCGCGCCAGGCGCTGGAGCAGCCGCTGCCCAGTGGCATGGTCCAGCGTCAGCGCCACCCCTTGCTCCGTGGGCTGCAAGGACGCGCTCAGGGTCTCCTCCAGATGCGGGCTCAGCATCAGGGCGTGCAGCACGTTGTTCTCGTCTTTGTACTGGTAGGTAATGGTTCGCTGCAGAGCGTGGCGGACGTGCTCGGAGAGCAAATCGGTATCGCGGGTAGTGCGCGCGCGGTCGGCGAGAGTTTCCAGGATGGTAACCAGGTCGCGTATGGAGACGCGTTCGCGCAACAGGTTCTGAAGCACCTTCTGCACCTCGCCCAGGCTCAGCAGGTTCGGGATGAGCTCCTCGACCAGAGCCGGGTGTTCGCGCTTGAGGTTATCTATCAATCCCTGGGTGGCCTGGCGGCCCAGAATCGAGGGCGCGTGTACCTTGATCACCTCGGTCAAGTGGGTGGTGAGCACCGAGGCAGGGTCCACTACGGTGTAGCCTAGCATCTCCGCCCGCTCGCGGGCAGCGGCGGGAATCCATTCCGCCGGCAGGCCAAAGGCCGGCTCCGTGGTGGGAGTACCGTTCAGGTCGCCCTCCGCCCCGCCAGGGTTCATGGCGAGGAAGTGGTTCATCAGCAGCTCGCCGCGGGCGATCTCCACCCCGCGCAACTTGATGCAGTAGGCATTGGGGCGAAGCTGGAGGTTATCGCGCACGCGAATGGTGGGCAGGACGATGCCCAGTTCCAGGGCCAACTGCCGACGAATCAGCGAGATACGCTGGAGAAGGTTGCCGCCGCGGCTCTTGTCCACCAGGGGGATAAGGCCATAGCCGATCTCCAGCTCCATAGGGTCCACCTGGAGCAGGTCCATCACGTTTTCTGCCTCTTTGGGCGCTTCGGCGGCCTCCTCTTTGGCAACCACTGCTACTGCCGCCTGCTGCTGGCGACGCATCAAGTAGGCACCACCCAGCAGCACCCCGCCGACGAGGAAGAAGGGCAGTTTGGGCAGGCCGGGGATGAGCCCGAGCAGAAGAAGCACTCCGCCGCCCAGGGCCAGCGCGCGCGGGTTGGAGAGCAGCTCGCTGGCCACATCGTGCCCCAGGTTGGCCTCCGAGGCCGCCCGAGTGACGATGATGCCGGTGGCGGTGGAGATGAGAAGGGCCGGAATCTGGCTCACCAGGCCGTCGCCGACGGTGAGCAGGGTATAGGTCTTGAGGGCATCGGTCAGGGGCATTCCCAGTTGCATCACCCCAACGCCGAAGCCGCCCAGGATGTTGACGAAAACGATCAGCACGGCGGCGATGGCGTCGCCCTTCACGAACTTGCTGGCGCCGTCCATAGCCCCGTAGAAGTCGGCCTGGCGCTCGATGAGCCGCCGGCGTTCGCGGGCCTGCTCGTCGTTGATGATGCCAGCGTTGAGGTCGGCATCAATGGACATCTGCTTGCCGGGCATGGCGTCGAGGGTGAAGCGGGCCGCGACCTCCGCCACACGGCCGGCACCGTTGGTGATGACCACGAACTGGATGACCATCAGAATTAGGAAGACGACGATGCCGACGATGTAGTTGCCCCCTACCACGAAGGCGCCGAAGGACTCGATCACTTGGCCGGCGTTGGCCTGGAGCAGGATGAGCCGGGTAGCGCTCACATTGAGCCCCAAACGAAAGAGGGTCACGATAAGGAGCAGGGAGGGAAAGACCGAGAACTGGAGAGGCTCGGTGATGTACATCGAGACCAGAAGGATGGTGAGGGCAGTGGCGATGTTGACGGAGATCAGCACGTCGAGAGCGACGGTGGGTAGGGGTATGATCAT
>Ga0315298_1009753_pt1 | contig 11758 bp, 17 predicted proteins | sample WHS_1_MG_FD_203077 | JGI IMG/M metagenome (GOLD analysis project Ga0315298, IMG submission 203077) | Extremophilic microbial mat communities from Washburn Hot Springs, YNP, Wyoming, USA - WHS_1_MG | ecosystem: Environmental > Aquatic > Thermal springs > Hot (42-90C) | place: USA: Wyoming... | reverse complement strand
CCGGGTCTGTTTCGGTTTCTTGACGTACTCACTTGCAGCAAAACTCATCTGTTTCATGGCACCTCGAATCGGTCGTTGGCTCAACTGCAATTTTACAGGAAGCAGGACTTGTTCAGGGCTTCCCTAATTCATTTCGAGCGCATCAGGCGCTGCTTCTCCCTTTCCCAGTCTTTTTCCTTCTCGGCTTCCCGCTTGTCGTATTGCTTCTTGCCTTTCGCCAGGCCGACTTCCAGCTTGATCCTGCCGCTTTTGTAATGCATGTCCAGCGGGACCAGGGTATAGCCAGCGCGCTCGACCTTGCCGATCAGTTTGTTGATTTCTTCGGCATGAAGCAGCAGTTTGCGGGTTCTCAACGGATCCGGCTGGATATGCGTGGAGGCAGTGGTTAACGGACTGATGTGGCAACCTATGATGTAGATCTCTTCCCCGCGGATGACGACATAGGCTTCCTTCAGATTGACCCTTCCGGCGCGAATCGATTTGACTTCCCAACCTTCCAGGGCGATGCCAGCCTCATATCGTTCCTCGATGAAGTAATCGTGGAAGGCTTTTTTGTTCTGGGCAATGCTCATGAATCACTGAAAAATGGGATAAAATGCCATTTTACCAGCAATTGACCCATGGCTTTAGTCGAAAAAACGGTACTGGTCCATCATTCCGCGCAGCAGATGTTTTCCCTCGTGGACAACATAGAGGACTATCCTTCCTTTTTGCCCTGGTGCGGCGGTGCTTCGGTAGCCCCCAAAGGGGAGGATGGCCTGGTGCATGCCACCGTCATGATCGATTTTCATCACGTCAGAAAATCCTTCACCACGGAAAACAGGCGGCAGGCGCCCCATCTCATCGAAATGAAACTGGTGGACGGGCCCTTCGAAATACTGGACGGAAGCTGGCGTTTCATGCCGCTTGGCGATGAGGCGTGCAGGATCGATTTCAGGCTGCATTACGAGTTTTCGAACAAGCTGCTCGAAACGCTGGTAGGACCGATTTTCAATCTGATCGCGAACAGCTTCGTCGATGCATTCGCCAAGAGAGCCGAGAAAGTATACAAATGACAGAAGAAATCGAAGTGGAAGTCGTCTACGCCCTGCCTGAAACGCAGACGCTGCACAAATTGAAGGTGCCCGCCGGTACGACCGCGGTTCAGGCAATAGAGCGTTCCGGGATTATGGGGCAATATCCGGAAATCGATCTGGAAAAGAACAAGATCGGCGTTTTCGGAAAGCTGGTGAAGGGGGATGCGGGTTTGCGCCAGAACGACAGGGTGGAAGTCTACAGGGCGCTGATTGCCGATCCCAAGGAAGTCAGAAGGAAGCGTGCTGAAGAAGGGAAGGCGATGAAAAAAGGCGGGGGTGATCTGCCTACCTGAACGGATTCCGCTTTCGCCTGTTTTTCAGGTATTCGGCAAGATCCTTCCTCTTGCCTGCATAAACCAGAATGGCCACCAATGCAATTATGCCAAGAATAATCATCAGATAATATCCTATTTCTTCGAGAGAAAAAGGCTTTATCATGACAGTGTGCATGGGGGGGGTGATGTCATCGATCTGCGCCTCGCCCACCTGCTGGATAATGGCGTCGATTCCGGCAGAAAGGCCTTGGCTTGTGAGTCCCGCCCTCAGGTCAGGAAGAACATTTGTTTTCAGAATCGTTTCGGCGGCAGCTTGTGAAAGCGATCCTTGAAGTCCTTCTCCGATCGTGAGGTGGGCCGTTTTTTCCCTGGCGGAAACCAGAAACAGGATATGTTTGTCCACTGCATTTTCTTCAGGGTGCCAGACCGAATCGACCCTGGCGGCGTAGTGCTCGATGGGTTCCCTGTCGAGGGCGGGTACCAACAGAATTTCGATATTGACTCCGTTGAATGTTTCAAGGCGTTCAAGTTTCGCATCCAACGATTGGATTTGCGCCGCATTCAGAAGTCCGCTCAGGTCGGTGATTCGATTTCCTTCGGGCGGAACTTCAATTTCTGCAGAGGCTATTCCCGTGCAAAGCAGAATGGCAATACCCAGCAATGGCCCAATTAGTTTATTCATGTTATGACGCCCGCCTGAGGTGATTGCATTTAGCGCAATTATAACCCTGATGGGGAGGATGCTGTCATGAAACCATTTTCATCTTCGATTTAACATAATATACATTGTGTCGCCGAATGAATGGCTTGTAGGGGTAGGGCAATCGAAAAAAATAAAAAACCTGCTGCTATTCCCCCGAGTCGCTTTGATATTTTTTCCCAATATTCCCGGCGCTCTCCTTTTTCGCGTTCGGCGTTCGCTGCTGCTATCACAATCATGGGATCGATCTTCAATGCTTCTGCTATTTTCGCTGCCGCATAATCATCCATTATTCGTGTTCCTGCCCTGTACATGCTTATCGAAGCTGGCGTTATTTCTGCCCATACTGCGAACTGTCTGTCTGATTTTTTCCCTGTTACTTTCATTGCTTCGTCCAAAAGTTCAATAGTTCCCTTCATGACTTGCTCCTTTCTGTGATGTTCCAAGCATAGATTGAATGTTAACGCTTGACAATATTAACATCCGTTGTTATCTTTTGAATCGTAACACTTGTTAATCCTTCCAATCATGGCTACTGCCAAAGGAAATCATCATGAAAACCCGCATTCAAGTCATTTCAGTCGAAACCCGTTCGGGAATCGGTTCCAAATCCCAAAAAGCCTATTCGATGGTTGTCTGCCAGTGCATCGTTCATGGTGACAAACCCCAGATCGGCGAATTGATCCTGCCGAAAGACCATCCCGAGATTCAGCCTGGTATGTATGACGGCGAATTCGGTGTCACTGTCGATTTCCAGACCAAACGTATCGGCGGCGTCCTTATCCAGTTGTTCCCTGTTTCGGCTGCTCAGGTCAAGGCGGCTTAATTTTCATGTTGTCCGTTTTCCATACCTTAACTTTTCCTGAGCTTGTCACGGTAATAGCTGCAGGTCAGGATATCAAATACCTTCGTCGCTGCTGGTATAAGGTTCTTGGCGCTTCTCCTGACGCTACTGGTGCTGATACTCCCGGACAAGTTGACGTTTCCGGACCTTCTAAACGTTTTGGCGGTAAGGGCTATACTTGGAAGGCAAACAACCTTGCCGGATACATGGGTAAGTACATGCATAAACAGTTTGCCGAATCAGAGAAGGGCGCTAAGCGCTATTGGGCTTCCAAATCGCTTCAGCTTCCTGAACCTCAAAAGATTTGGCTCGGTTGTACCAATTTTATTGATGCCATTGTCGCAACCCATGATCTAGCGAGGGATTGCGGGATTGTTGAGCTTACTATGTGGGCTTCTGAGGGTTGGCAATCGATCTGGATGACGGGCTAAAAAAAGGGCCTTTCGGCCCCTTGTTATGCTTCTACCAGATCGTTCTTTCGTTCAATTCGTGTTAATCTTTCGTCGATTCTGTCGGCTCTTCTGTTTAGCGCTGCAATATCTGCATGAATTCCTACAAGTTGATCTTCGACCGAAGATAGCCTGTTTTTAATGATCATGAAGTTTTCTTCTGTTTCTGCCTTGAAGCTTCGAAGCTCGTTTCTGAGTGCCTTCAGGTGTTCAATGATGATGTTGTCGATTTCGTTTTCCATGGTGCATTCTCCTGTTGTGAATATCTTAGTCTATTTTTGATGACGCATCATCAAAATTCGTTTTTCCTTTTTCCGTTTCCGGTAGATTCTGGCTGCTTTTCTAAGTTGTTCCTTTCGGCTGAGTGTCGAAGTTTTCGGTCTGCCTTGCTTTTTCGGGATTCCGGGGAGTTCATCTTGTTCCATGGTGATTTTCCTTTCGTCGCTGGTTGGCTGAATGCTGTATGGAAGCTCATTCGCAAATCTTCAAAGCGAATGGGGCTCACCATACGGCATGGAAGCCGATTGGCCGGAATGGCTGCCGTCGACATAGGGTAGGGGCGCTACTGTTTTTTTTCGGGAATGATGTTTATCCGCCCCTTGTCGGCATAGGCTGACATGAAGGCAAGCGATTTATCCCTACGGACTTTCTCGATGACGTTCCAGTTTTTGATATACCAATCTTCGCGGCGGCTTCCGGCCCAGCGTGGAACATTGCGTTCCATCCAGTCGTAGACCTCAGGCCATGTTACGGGGATTTCGCCGAACAGATCGGCGGCGGGATTGATTTTAGAGGGCATGCGCCATGTTAAGGCGGCTTTTGAAATATTCGCCTATCAGTTCTGATAGGTATTCAATTTTACATAATATACATTATGCGAAATAACACGAAAAGATGAGCCGTTGAAGCAACAGCTTGACAATGCCCTTTCGTCGGCCTATCAATGATAATCCACCCTTCAAGGAGATACATCATGAGACACGTCCTGATCCTGGCCCTGCTGGTGCCGCAATTGGCGCTCGCGCAAGGCGCCATCACCATCCTGTCGCCCAAGGACGGCACAACGCTCTCCAGCGGCATGGGGAACAAACTGGAATATAACGTCAAGCTGGGTCCGACAGGCAATCACCTGCATGTCTATGTCGACGACCAGGACCCCATCGTCGACCGCAACGTGAGCGGCTGCCCGTGCAGCATCGATCTTCCCGACCTTTCCTCGGGCAGGCATACGATCGTGGTCAAGGAAGCGACCGCCGGCCATGTCTTGACCGGTTTGCAATCCGAGGTGACGGTAAACGTCAAATAGCCGGTTTCAGCAGGTCTCTACGGGTCAGGGGAAGCGAGATCGCTCCCCTGATTTTTTTTGCCGCCAGTATCTGGTAGACGCCCATGTAACCTGCCTCGAACTGGAGCGCGCAGCCCGCCATGTAAAGGCGCCAGACCCGGTAAACCGCTTCGGACACGTGATCCAGCGCCTCAACATGCTTCGCTTCCAGCCTTCTCACCCATTCCCTCAGGGTGAGCGCATAATGCGGCCTCAGCGATTCGATATCGTGGATCTCGAAAAGACTTTTCTCCATCCGCCTCTGGATATTGCTGATCCAGTCGAGTTCGCCGTCCGGAAAGACGTATTTGGAAATGAATTCGGTTTCGACGCATTTGTTCCAGCCGTCTTCGTCGTGTGTGATGCCGTGGTTCAGGAATAGTCCGCCCGGCTTCAACAGGCGATGCACCGTCGAAAAATAGAGAGGAAGGTTCTTCAATCCGACATGCTCGAACATGCCCACGCTCGACACCTTGTCGTAGATTTCCGCACCATCGAGATCACGGTAGTCCTTCAGTTCGACGGTAACCTGCCCTTCCAGCCCGTTTTCCCGTATCTTTTTATTCGCATAATCGAACTGGTTGCGGCTCAGGGTGATGCCGTGCGCGCTGACGCCGTAATGCAGGGCGGCCCACTGGACGAGGGAGCCCCAGCCGCATCCGATGTCGAGCAGTTTGTCGCCCTCCCTCAGCCTGAGCTTGCGGCATATCAGGTCGAGCTTGTTTCTTTGCGCCGCATCGAGCGATTCCTTCTCATCCGTGAAATAGGCGCAGGAATAGATCATGCCTTCGTCGAGCCAAAGCCTGTAGAAATCGTTCGAAACGTCGTAGTGGAAGCCGATCGCTTCCCGGTTCATTTCCCTGCTATGTTTCGGCGCGGTCCGGGTCCAGCGCCAGGATGCCCACCCCGCCGGTTCATGCGATTCTTCGCGCATCCTGAATGCCGTGAACAGGAATGCGATCTTTTCCTCGACCGAAAGGTTGACGGATTTGAGATAATCCTTCAGTTCGATCGCCGGATAGATGCTGCCCTCGATGTCGACGCTGCCGTCGAAATAGGCTTCGGCCAGGCGTATCGGATCGGAATGCAGGATCAGGTCGCGAAAAGGTTTGAGCCTGTTGAAAACCAGGGTGCATTCCGGCACCCTGTTTCCGAAATACATCGTCTCCCCGTTCCACAACCGGATTGCAAGATTGTTTCCGTAGTCTCGGAAAATGCGCCCCAGAATCCTGGCGGCCCCCTCCTGCCCGGACATTGTCAGATCCACATTCACATTCAAATCCATCGGCTTTCCCTCCTTATCTTCCTGTATAGCCGCAATCGGCCATAATTCAAGAAGAAGGGGGGCTTCAGGGATCAACCCCTGAAAAGCCAGGCGCGGTGTATCTTCCTGTTTCTGAAATCTTCCGGAACGGTCCGGCTGGAAATTTCACTGTAATCGAAACCCGAGAGCGATTCCTCGTCCAGCTTGAAGCTTTTGAGGTTGTTGGAGAAGAAAAGCTCGCCTCCCGGGGCCAGCAGTTTCATGCATTTCCGGATCATTTCGCCGTGATCGCGCTGCACGTCGAAAGTGCCGGTCATTTTCTTGGAATTGGAAAAGGTGGGCGGATCGAGCACGATGAGGTCGTATTCGCTCTTGCATTCCTGCAAAAATGCATTAACATCGCTTCTTATGTTATTGTTATTAAATATTCCGTTGATTTCAAAATTTCTTCTCGCCCATTCGAGATAGGTGTTCGAAAGGTCGACTGTGGTGGTGGAAGTCGCTCCGCCTTTTGCGGCATACACGGTGAAACTTCCCGTATAGGCGAAAAGATTGAGAAAGCGCCTGCCCTGCGCGCTGTCTCCGACCATTTTCCGCATGTTGCGGTGGTCGAGAAACAGCCCGGTATCGAGATAGGCGTCGAGGTTGACGATGAATTGGCAGCCGTTTTCGGAGACGACGAAATCCCCCCCGATCGTGCCCGTTTTCTCGTATTGCGAGTCGCCCTTCTGCCCTTCGCGCTTCTTGAGATGGATCGCTTCAAGGGGTAATTCCAGCGCATCCGCAGCGGCTTTCACGATTTCGTCGGAAAGCTCTCCGGAGAGCGCCTGGAGGTGGATTCTGCCTTCGTAATAGTCGACCACGAAGGGAAATTCGGGAATATCGCGGTCATACAGTCTGTAGCAGGATATTCCCCGCCTTCTTCCCCATTTCGCCAGATGCTTCGCGTTCTTGCGCAGCCTGTTCGCGAACATTTCCGTCACGAATCAGCCCTTGTTCGCTTCGAGTTCTTCCCATCTGGAAAGAAGGTCAAGGATTTCGGATTCGATCTCGTCAAAGCGCTTTTGAAGCGCCGTGATTTTTTCCGGTGACTCGCTGTAGAGATCGGGGTCGGAAAGCCTGGCTTCGAGTGCCTTCTGCTCGGCTTCCAGCTTTTCCACTTTCCCCGGAATGGATTCCAGCTCCCTGATTTCGTTGAACCCCGGTTTCTTCTGCTTGTTGCCGGACTGGGGATTTTTTGGGTTCTTTTCCGCGGCAGGCTTGGGCCGCACGGCACGCTTCTGCCTCACCCAATCTTCGTATCCGCCGACATATTCCCGCCATTTCCCCTCGCCCTCGGAGGCGATCACCTGGGTCACGACATTGTCCAGGAATGCCCGATCATGGCTCACCAGGAAAAGGGTTCCGGAATAGTCGAGAAGCAGCGATTCCAGCAATTCCAGGGTTTCGATGTCGAGATCGTTGGTGGGTTCGTCCAGAACCAGGACATTGACGGGGCGCGTGAAAAGCCTTGCGAGCAGCAGTCTGTTGCGCTCCCCGCCGGAGAGGCTTTTCACGGGCGAGCGGGCGCGCTCGGGAGAAAAGAGGAAATCGCCCAGGTAGCTGATGACGTGCTTTTTTTCGCCATTGATCTCGATGAAATCGCTTCCCTGGCTGATGGTATCGGCGAGGCTTGCATCCATATCGAGCTTTTCGCGCAACTGGTCGAAATACGCGATTTCGAGTTTGGTGCCGAGGCGGATGCTCCCCGAATCGGGCCCGATTTCCCCCAGGATCAGCTTGAGCAGCGTGCTTTTTCCCGCGCCGTTTGGCCCGAGCAGCCCGATCTTGTCGCCGCGCATGATTCTGCAGGAAAAATCATCGACGACCCTGAGATTGCCGAAAGCTTTCGAAACATGCTCGAGCTCGGCAACCAGCTTCCCCGATTTTTCGCCTTCCTCCAGGTTGAAACTGACCTTGCCCAGGACTTCCCTGCGTTTCGACCGCTCTATCCTGAGCGCTTCGAGCCGCCGTACCCTGCCCTCGTTCCTGGTTCTTCTGGCCTGTATTCCTTTTCTGATCCAGACTTCTTCCTGGGCCAGGATCTTGTCGAATTTCTGCCCATGGATTTCCTCCACTTCGAGCATTTCGGCCTTTTTCACCTGGTATTTCGAGAAATTTCCCTCGAAGCTTGCGAGTTTGCCCCGATCCAGTTCGACTATCCTGGTTGCGACATTGTCCAGAAAGCGCCGGTCGTGCGTGATGAAAAAGACGCTTCCCGTGAAGGCCGTGATGAATTCCTCAAGCCACTCTATGGATGAAAAATCGAGATGGTTGGTGGGCTCGTCGAGAAAAAGGATATCCGGCTGGGAAACCAGCGCACGCGCGAGTGCGACCCGCTTCTTCTGCCCGCCGGACAGGGAGGAAAGCCGTGCATCTTCAGGAAGATCGAGTCGCCTGATCGCGGTTTCGACGCGGGACTGAACAATCCAGCCCTCTGCCGCTTCGAGCTTCGTTTGCACCTCATGGAGCTTTTCCAGCAGGAGATCGGTGTCCCCTTCCCCACTCGCCAGTTGATGAGACAGGGCATGGTAATCGATCAGAGTCTGCCTCACCTCTCCGAGCCCCTTGGCGACTTCTTCGAAGACGCTGCTTTCAGAGTCGAATGCGGGTTCCTGGTCGACCACGGCCATTTTGAGGCCGGGCGCATGCCATATCCGCCCGTCGTCGAGCTGCATCGATTTCGACAGCACCTTGAACAGGGTGGACTTTCCCGCCCCGTTCCGGCCGATCAGCCCCACCCGCTCCCCGGGTTCGAGAACCAGTTCGGCAGCATCGAGAAGCGCATAATGGCCGAAGGCGAGAGAAGCTTTTTCCAGCGTGATGAGCGGCATTATTTTGCGGACAGCCTTTTCAGGTCGTTCAACACGTCATTGACATGGGCATAAACCTGCACCGTCTCGTAAACTTTCACCACCCGCCCTTCCGGATCGATCAAAAATGTATCGCGCCTGGCGAGCTTGAAAAGGATGAGGTGCATCAGCACGCCGTAGGCTTCGGCAACTTTCCCCGAAGTGTCGGAAAGCAGCGTGAAGGGAAGATGGTTCTTTGCTGCGAACTTCGCATGGCTGGCCGCATCGTCCAAGCTGATGCCGACGACATTCGCCCCTGCTGCCGTGATTTTGGCGAAATCGTCCCTGAAAGCGCAGGCTTCCTTGGTGCAGTAGGGGGTATCGTCCTTGGGATAGAAATACAGAACCAGCCATTTCCCCCGGTAGTCCGCAAGCTTGTGCATTTTTCCGTTCTGGTCGGGCAGCTCGAAGGAAGGTGCGGCCTGCCCTGTCTTGGGAATGCCCCCCGTCTTGTTCACCTGATACCAGAAAAAGAGCGCCACGAAAACCAGCGTGGCGACGAGTACGATCCATTTCATTGTTAGACTCCGGGCTGAACGGGAAATGATACCACGTAAGGCAGCCGAACCGATTCAGAATTCCCGCTTGAGGCCGATCGAGAATCCGCCGGGCAGAATCTGCAGGGTGAAGGATTTTTGCCTCGAATGGGCGTAATAGCCGGAGAGCGTGCCTACGGCAAAACCCGCCAGGACATCGCTTTGCCAGTGCGCCTGGACTTTCATGCGCGCCACCATGTCGTATGCGGGAAGCGCTTCGAGCGCGTAGGCCCAGGGAGTTTCCTGCCTGTATTCGAGGACGAAGGGCGTGACCAGCGCACTCATTGCGGCGACCTCGCCGCTGGGAAAGCTGTAGTGCCCGCTGCCCTGGAAAAACTGGTTCGGGTCGTTGGTCTGGGTCGGTCTGGATCGCGTGAAAACCGCTTTCATGACGGCGGCGGAGCCTGAAGCCAGGACGGTCGAATCGACGGATTGCCAGAGCGTCCTGCCCAATCTCGACTGGTCCCCTTCCCAAAGCGCCCCGGCGACATCCCCGACCACCATCAGGGAAAGCAGGTTTTTCTGGATCTGGCGCCTGTAGATGCCGCTGTCGTCGTAGGAAAGTTTGTGGTCCATGCCGAGCGGGCCGTCCCCTGCGCGGGCGCTTGCGGCAATCATGGCAAGAAGCAGGAAAGCAGGGGTTTTTGCATTCCGCACGGCACCTGACATGGGGAGTCCCTCAAACCGGATTTATCAATCGCGCAATTTTGCTGTAAAATTGCATCAATCGGAAAGCCTTCGTAGTTAAATGGATATAACGGGCCCCTCCTAAGGGCCAGTTACAGGTTCGATTCCTGTCGAGGGTACCACCCCATTTCAAGATAGTATTCCATCCGGAAGAGATCAAATTGCATGCGCAGGCCACGCTGCTTCGGAAATTGCATTGACCACAGGCAAGCTCGAAGGGTAAAGTGGATTCCTGCAATTCGCACCGGACCCGACCCATGGATACAGAAGAATTGAGCAAGGAACAGCGCATCCTGCGCCTGATGCGCAGGACCCTGGGCAATGTCGTCAAGGATGTGACGCCGCGCGGCGGCCGTGACAACCCGCTTTCGGAGAACACCATTCTGGATATCAGGGATTGTTTCGCCCTGATTTCGGAGCGCGAAAGAGAACTGGCCGAAGCGCTCGACTTCGACCGGGCCAGGCCCTATTACGCAGACGGCGAGGCGCCGAATGCGAAAGTGATCAGCATCGTCAGGCCGCCCAAGAAGTAGTCAGGGCGGTGAACTAAAGGCGGGAAAATCGTGGACTGTTTCCGATTATTCTCAGGGAAGAAAAAAGGGGCTGCAGCCCCTTTTTTCATGCCTCGACAAGATCGGAAGTCTTGGAAGTCTTGGGGTCAGGTCTTGACATTGATCATCACCGTGCGCCTTTTATCACTCGGCTCACCGTAGAATAATGCACTCCAGCTACGCGCGCAATTTCCGCCATGCTGTAGCCGTACTCGACGCAAGCCTTGCGTATTGCGACATCTCTCAACGTCTTGTTTGCCTTGACACCGGAGGGAATCAAGGCCTCAAGCGCGGGGCGGTTCATCAATCTTTGCGCCCGAGGAAATTCTTTGAACCCGCTTGTTTCGGCAAGCAAGGGTTGCAGTTCGTTGACGAATTGATCGCGGCCCAACAGCACTTGGCCTTTCAGCTCGCCCCAGGGGGACGCAGCGCCAATACCTTCAGCCACGAAATCGCGGTATTCGCGACGCGCAACTTTGCGGTCGTTGCCGAATTGACTCAATATCCAGTCGGTTTGCAGCCATGGCGGCACAGGGACACTGCCCATCGTCGCAAGATAGCTGCTCCACGCATATTGCGAAGCATCTCGCACCATCCTCGCACGCACGGGATTCAGCACGACGTAGCGGCATAACTCCAGCAAGTAGCTGTTGCGCTCCACCAGAATCGCCTTGAAACGACCCTGAAAAATATGCCCGACACGCCCGTGACGACGATTGAAGCGCTGCGTGTACACCCCGTTCAATTGGCGCATCCCGGCTGACAAATTGGCATCGGGCGTTTCGATGATCAAGTGATAATGGTTGTCCATTAGGCAGTAGGCATGGCAGATCCAAGTAAAACGCGCAATACACTCCGCGAGCACCGCAAGAAATGAAGCGCGGTCTTCATCGTCGAGGAAAATCGGAGCTTGCGCATTGCCTCGCGAGGTAACGTGGTGAATCGCTCCGGAATACTCCAACCGTAAGGGTCTGGCCATCTCTCGACTATATATTATGGATGGTGAATATCAAGACCTGACCCTTCTCTTTTCGCTCAAGATTTCCAAGGAGCCGATTTCGATGGAGACGCCGATCGGCGACGACGACGATTCGCATCTCGGGGACTTCATCGAGGACGCCGCCACCATGGCGCCCGTGGAGGCAGCGGTCTATGCGAGCC
>Ga0315298_1009751_pt1 | contig 11762 bp, 10 predicted proteins | sample WHS_1_MG_FD_203077 | JGI IMG/M metagenome (GOLD analysis project Ga0315298, IMG submission 203077) | Extremophilic microbial mat communities from Washburn Hot Springs, YNP, Wyoming, USA - WHS_1_MG | ecosystem: Environmental > Aquatic > Thermal springs > Hot (42-90C) | place: USA: Wyoming... | reverse complement strand
GCTTGTAGACCTCGGTGATGGCGGAGTGACGGTGAATCTCGGTGCCGATCTGATAATGGTTGTTCTCGCAGATGAAGAAAATGGGCAGCTTCCACAGGGCGGCCATGTTCAGGGACTCATGAAAAGTCCCCTGGTTCACCGCGCCATCCCCGAAGAAGCAGAGCACTGCCTCGGGCAGCTTGCGGTAGGCCACGGCGTAGCCCGCGCCCAAGGCGATGGGAAAGGTCTCGCCGACGATGGCGTAACCGCCCAGAAAGCGCCGGTCCTTATCGAAAAGATGCATGGAGCCGCCCATACCGCCGCTGATCCCGGTTTTTTTGCCGTGCAGTTCGGCCATGATCTGCCGTGCCGGAATGCCGCGCACCAGGGCATGGACATGCTCGCGATAGGTACTAACCACGTAATCGCCCGGCTCGGCCGCATGCAGTACGCCCACGGCCACCGCCTCTTCACCCGGATACAGGTGCAGGAAACCGGCGATATGGCCCTGCGCATAGGCCTGCGCCGCCGCCTCTTCAAAGGCCCTCGCGCGCAACATGTCGCGGAGCATGGCCGCCATTTGTGTCTTATCCATGGCTTTCTTCCGGCAAAAACGCATCGACAGCCTCGGTCAGGCGCACCAGATACATGAGCGCGGGGCCACCATGCATGAGCACTGCCAAGAAGCCTGCACTCATGATTTCATCGCGGGTGGCTCCGGCGGTTACGGCGCCTTTGACATGGAGCGCGATACACCATTCACATTGGGCGGCAACGGACAGTGCTACATTGATCAGTTCCTTCTGCGCCTTGCCCAGGGCCGGATTACCCTCGGTCTTCCCCATAAAACCGAGGAACGCATTGATTTCGGCGGGATACTTGTCTTTGAGGCGTTCGGTGAGCTGAGCGATTTCGTTGACGCGATCGTTGGCACTCATAACGTGTTCTCCTTATAAAATGCTTTCAGACGGGCCGGTTTTTGAGGAGGATGCTATGTCCCGCCATTTCCTTGGGCTGCGGCAGGCCCATGAGCTCCAGGATGGTGGGGGCGATGTCGGCGGTGCCACGACCAATACCCAGATGTACGCCCGGTTCGCCAATCAGCAGCATGGGCACCGGATACACCGTATGCTGGGTGTGTGGCTCGCCCGTCACCGGGTCCACCATTTCGTCGCAGTTGCCATGATCGGCGGTGAGAATGACCTTGAAGCCTTGCCGCTGCGCCGCCTGCAGCACCCGGTGAAACTGCAGGTCGAGGGTTTCCACCGCGCGCAGGATCGCGGGGATTTTGGCGGTATGCCCGACCATGTCGCCATTGGCGAAGTTCACCAGTACAAAGGCATACCTGCCGCTCTCCAGTGCCGCGATGATGCGGTCCGCCACCTGGGGGGCACTCATTTCTGGCTTCAGGTCGTAAGTGGCCACCTGTGGCGAGGGGATGATCTCGCGATCCTCGCCGGGAAAGGGGTCTTCCCGGCCGCCATTGAAAAAATAGGTCACATGGGCGTATTTCTCGGTCTCGGCACAGTGGAACTGTTGCAGTCCCGCGTCGCTGATCACTTCGGCCAGGACGTTGACGGGAATTTCCGGGGGAAACAGTACTGGGAACGGGTACGCGTCGTCGTAGGAGGCCATGCACAAGGCACGCCGGGCAGACTCACCGCGGCGGTCGAAGTGGGTGAAGGCCGGCATGGCGATGGCGGCGCTGAGCTGGCGCATGCGATCCGAGCGAAAGTTGAAAAAGAAGACAGGCTCATCGGCAGCTATACGGTTTTGCCGTGGATCACCAATGACGGTGGGCGGAATGAACTCGTCTCCCTCACCGCGCTTCCAGGCGCTGTGAATGGCCGCTTCAGCGGTATCTGCGGTGAACCCTTCGCCGCGCAGCAGGGCGGCCCAGGCCTTTTCCGTCCGATCCCAGTAGCCGGCACGGTCCATGGCCGTATAGCGCCCGCAGACGGTGGCAATGCGCCCCTGGCCCAGCTTGTGCAGGATTTCTTCCACCTGACGGGCGTAGAGATCGGCGCACTGCGGCGCTGTATCCCGGCCGTCCGTAATCATGTGGATCACCGGTTCCACGCCTGCCGCCACCACCAGCGGCAGGATGCTCAGCAAATGCTCGATATGGGAGTGCACACCACCATCGGAGACCATGCCCACCAGATGCAGGCGTTTGGCGTCCCTGAGCATATCCTGCCAAGCCGGAATCCGCGCAAAACTGCCGTCCTCCAGGCTGTCGGAAATGCGCACCAGATCCTGCAGGAGGATCCGCCCCGAACCCAGGGTGAGGTGACCCACCTCCGAATTGCCGAATTGTCCGTCCGGCAGGCCCACCGCCCGCCCCGAAGCCTGCAGGGCGGTATGGGGAAAGCTGGCAAAGTAGTGATCGAGATGCGGCGTGTGCGCCTGTGCCCAGCCATTGAAAGCGCGATTGGGGTTGAGGCCGAAGCCGTCAAAAATCACCAGCAATACCGGGTTGACCTTCATGCCCCTCCGCTCCGCTTTTTTTCCACGTCGAGCACATGCAAGGTGGTCGCCAGCACCGTATCCGGATTCAGGCTCATGGACTGAATGCCGATTTGCACCAGAAACTCAGCCATTTCCGGATAGTCCGAAGGGGCTTGTCCACAAAGCCCGGAGTGGATGCCGTTACGGGCGCAGCCCTCCACCGCGAGGCGGATCATCTCCTTGACGCCATCGTCCCGTTCATCATAGTCGAAGGCGACGATGGCCGAGTCGCGGTCGACGCCCAGGGTGAGCTGGGTCAGGTCATTGCTGCCAATGGAAAAACCGTCAAAGCGTTGGGCGAACTGATCGATCAGGATGATATTATTGGGAATTTCGCACATGGCATAGACCTGTAGGCCATTTTCGCCGCGGCGCAGGCCGAACTCCGCCATCTTCGCCAACACGTCGTCCGCTTCTTTCACCCGGCGCACAAAGGGCAGCATGAGGATGACATTATCCAGCCCCATCTCTTCACGGACCCGCTTCATGGCTAGGCATTCCAGACGAAATCCCTCGGTATAGGCCGGATGCGCGTAGCGCGAGGCGCCGCGGAAGCCGAGCATCGGGTTATCCTCCTCCGGCTCAAACCAGCGTCCCCCCAATAGGGCGGCATATTCGTTGGTTTTGAAGTCGGACATGCGCACGACCACCGGCTTTGGATAAAACGCGGCAGCGATGGTTCCGATGCCTTCCGACAAGCGTTCCACAAAGAAATCGGCGGGCTGGGCGTAGCCCTGGGTCAGCGCGGCCAACGCAGTGCGTTCATGGGCATCCTCGACCTTTTCGGGATGCAGCAGCGCCATGGGATGAGCCTTGATGGCGCTGCTGATGATGAACTCCATCCGCGCCAGGCCGACACCGTCATTGGGCAGCATGCACGTCTGAAAAGCGATTTCCGGATTGCCGAGATTGATCATGATCTGCGTCTGCGGGCGGGGCAGGGTGGCGAGATCGGTCTGGCGGACCGTGAAGGGCAGGGCGCCGGCATAGACGCTGCCCACATCGCCACCGGCACAGGATACGGTCACGCTGTCACCATCCTTGAGCGTGGTGGTCGCATGATCGGTGCCGACGACAGCGGGAATGCCCAGTTCCCGGGCGATGATGGCGGCATGGCAGGTGCGTCCGCCGCGATTGGTGATGATGGCTGCCGCCTCCTTCATGATGGGCTCCCAGTCCGGGGTGGTGATGTCCGCCACCAGAATCTCACCGGGTCTGAAGTCCGCCAGATGTTTCACATCCCGGATGATGCGCACCGGGCCGGATGCGATTTTGCCGCCGATGGCGCGCCCCTGTATCAGTGCAGGGCCCTGACCATCCAGGATGTACTCTTCCAGTACCTGCCCCTTTTTCTGCGACGCGACGGTCTCCGGCCGTGCCTGGACCATGTAAAGCTGGCCGTCGATGCCATCTTTTGCCCACTCCATGTCCATGGGTCGGCTTTCCTGCATCTTGCGGCTGTAATGCTGTTCGACCTTGATGGCGTAATCGGCGAGGGTCAGCACATCCGCGTCGCTGAGGCAGAATGTGTCCTGCTCGCGGCGATGGGTGGCGATATTGCGGGTGCTGTGCCGGGTATCTCCTTCCGTGTAGATCATCTTGATCTTCTTGCTGCCCAACACCCGCCGCAGCACCGCCTTTTTACCGCGCAGAAACGCTGGCTTGAAGACGTAGAATTCGTCTGGGTCCACGGCGCCCTGCACCACGTTTTCACCCAGTCCCCAGGATGCGGTGATGAAAACCACGTCACGGAAACCCGTTTCGGTATCCAGAGAAAACATCACACCGCTGGTCGCTTTATCGGAACGCACCATTTTCATGATGCCGATGGACAGGGCGACCTTGAAGTGATCAAAGCCCTGATCGATCCGATAGTGAATGGCACGATCGGTAAACAGGCTGGCAAAGCAGCGGCGGCAGGCGTCCAGCAGGGCGGCTTCGCCGGAAATATTGAGGTACGTATCCTGCTGACCGGCGAAACTGGCGGTGGGCAGGTCTTCGGCGGTCGCAGAAGAACGGACGGCTACGGACAGTGCTTCGCCATATTCCTTGCGCAGTTCGGCGTAGCCCGCGAGCACCTCCGCCTGTAGATCTGCCGGCAGCGGGGCGCCGTAGACGATTTCGCGTGCCCGTGCGCCGCGCCGCGCCAGGTCGGTGACGTTGGTCGGGTCCAAGCCGTCCAGCGCATCATGGAGCGCCGGCCAGGCGCCAGCCTGATCCAGCAGGTAACGATAGGCTTCGCTGGTAATGGCGAAACCATTGGGAACCTTCACCCCCTGGGGACTCAGTTCCCGGTACATTTCTCCCAAAGAGGCATTTTTACCGCCTACCAGAGGCACGTCTTCTATGCGGATATCCTTGAAAAACCGAATATAACGACCAGACATGACGCTCTCCTCCGCAGTAAAACCGATCTCCGACTCCAGAGTAAAGATAGTAGAGGGGGGGTGATTCAGCAAGCGGGCGCGCTGGCGGACGGGTGTCAGCGGTTGCCGGAGGGCTTCGGAGACCGGGCGGCGGAGAGCGACTGACCCGTTGGCTCCGAAAGTTTCCAGGATGTCCGCAATTCCGGCAGCGGGCGGCCCAACAACTGCTCCAGGCGCTCTATTTCCGGGGTGTATATGGCCTGAAGAAAGCTGCGCGCTTCGGCATCCATGGGCGGCTTGCGCCCTTCGCGCAGGAAAATGTTGCGCCAGACGAATTCGCCCCAGGTGCGTGGAAAAAGATGCTCGCCAATATACCGGCTGATGTGTCCGCTGGCCAGTTGCCGGGCCCAGTTTCCCCGCGGCAGGCGATGGACGTTATGGACGGTTCCCAGATCCATGTCGCGCAATGGTCCGCGGTCGATCTCCAGAAAATCGGCAATGTCCTCCAGCACGGCCAACGGGTTTTTCTTGAGGTCCTCGAGGAGACAGACATGCACCTGGCCGGCACCGAATTGCTGCTGGTAACGCATGATCTGTGCGGTATAGCGCCCCAACTCCACATAAAGCTGGGAGATCCCCCAGCCCTTGTCGGGGCGGGTCCAGTCCCGTTGTAACGCCTCCACGAAGGGTAAGTCGAGTACTCCTTCGTTGAAGTCCATGAGGTACTGGGCATGGGCCCGCTGCACCGGATCACGCAGGATGACGATGATCCGGGCATCCGGTTGCACGGCGTGGATACGCTCCGGCGCTTCTTCGCACCAGAGATAGGAGGGACTGGCGTCCCCTATCCGCGGGAATCGCTCCGCGCCGCGATAAAGCTGCTGGTACTGTTCGACATTGCCCACATATTGAATCCAATGCCTTTGTTCCGGAGACGGATGGGGCTGGGTAAAAAAGTGCGGTTCCTTCATCGCTGGCAAAAAAACCTGGGGATGTTGCCGCAGGTAGGCGTAAAGCGAAGTCGTGCCGCTTTTTACCGCACCGACAATATAGAAGTTGGGCCACACCGGTTGGGACATCTCGCGGTTCCTTACTGTTCTATGCTGTAAAAATCATGAAAACCCATCTGCCTGAGTTCGGCGATGACCTGGACCGCGGCGACACCACCCGGCAGCGGGCCAATCTGCACCTTGTAGTATTGCTGCCCGTTCACCAGTCCGGGCACGATGAGCACGCCGCGAATGCCGGCATGGAGCAGACGGTTGCGTTCACGGGTGGCATTGTTGACCCGGCTAAATGCTCCGGTTTGCAGAAAGGTTTGGGATGGCGCCGGTATTTCCGGGGCCATGGGCAATGCTGCCGCGGTAACCGTACCCCTGGATGTGCCTGGGGGAGGCGCGGCTACCGCTGCCAGAGCCACGATCTCCACCGGGGCGACGCCTTGCCCCGCCATCCCCAGGGCATTGGCCGCTCCGTAGGAGAGGTCCATCGCGCGGCCATCCACAAAGGGGCCGCGATCATTGACCAGCACGATAACACTTCGGCCGTTGCTGAGGTTGGTGACCCGGGCGCAGGTCGGCAGCGGCAGATCCCGGCTGGCGGCACTGAAGGCGCGAGGCCGGAAAGGGGTGCCCATGGCTGTGGTGGAGCCGGATTCCCAGCCATACCAGGAGGCCATGCCGCGCACGGCATATCCGGCGGAGCTGTTCAGCGGCGCATAGGTACGGCCGTGAACCTGATAAGGACGGTTATAGGCAGCGCGCAGATCCGGAGCGGAGGTGGCGCAGGCCGCAGAGGCGGACGGCGACGCACCGTTGGCGGTGGGTGATGTCGAGACGCCTGCACAGCCGCTCAGTACCAGCGTCGACAGTCCCAGTACGGTATAGACGGTACGACGTGCGCCACTAACGGCCATTCGCGGCCTCCAGCAGATGCACCATGATCTCCGTATAGATCTGCGCCAGATGCTCCAGATCAGTGACGGCAACACATTCGTTGATCTTGTGGATGGTGGCATTGACGGGCCCGAGTTCTACGACTTGCCCGCCCAACTGGGCAATGAAGCGCCCGTCCGAGGTGCCACCGCCGGTGGACAGTTGGGCCACGCGCTGTTCTACGGCTTGTATGGCCTTTTGGGTAGCAGCTACCAAGGGACCCGGCGCCGTAAAGAATGGCGGACCGGACAATTGCCAGTCGATGGTGTAGCGCATGGCGGAGGCGTCAAGGATTTTGTGGACCCCTGCCTGCAAAGATTCCGGCGTGGACTCCGTGGAAAAACGAAAATTAAAATCCGCCTGCAACTGGCCGGGAATGACGTTGTTAGCCCCGGTACCCGCGTGGATATTGGAGAACTGCAAGCGGGTAGGCGGGAAAAAATCATTCCCCGCATCCCAGGACTGATCCACGAGATCCGCGAGTGGGCGGAAGGCGCGGTGGATGGGATTATCGGCCTTGTCAGGGTAAGCCACATGGCCCTGTATGCCGTGTACCGTCAGGCGCCCGTTGAGCGAACCGCGCCGACCATTTTTGATGACGTCCCCCAGCACCTTTTCGGAGGAGGGCTCGCCTACCACGCACCAGTCGATGGTCTCCCCATGCTCCCGCAGCCAGTCCACCACATGACGGGTGCCGTGGGTGGCGATGCCTTCTTCATCGGAGGTGATCAGAAAGGCCAGACGACCGGAATGCCCCGGATGCAGGGCGACAAAACGCTCTGCGGCGACCACCATGGCGGCGAGACTGCCCTTCATGTCGGCAGCACCACGCCCATAGAGCATGCCGTCGCGGATGACCGGCTGAAAGGGGTCGCTTTGCCATTCCGCGAGTGGGCCGCTGGGGACTACATCCGTATGCCCCGCAAAACAAAGTCGTGGACCGGCGCCACCTCGCTCCGCCCAGAAGTTCTCCACCCCGTTGGCAGGCAGACGCGTCACCCGAAAACCCACAGCCTTCAGCCGGGCGATCATCAGATCCTGACAGCCTGCATCCTCCGGGGTCACCGAAGGGCGGGAAATCAGGTCTTCAGCCAGTTCCAGCACGGCGCTCTTGCCCACGGGGCACTCCCTCAGATATCGCGGAGAATGGCGTTGATGCCCACTTTGCCAAGAGTCTTGGCATCCACCTGCTTGACGATGACCGCGCAGTAGAGGCTGTAGCTGCCGTCATTGGAGGGCAGGCTGCCGGAAACCACCACTGAACCGGCGGGCACCCGTCCATAGGTGATTTCGCCGGTTGCACGATCATAAATGCGCGTGCTGGAGCCGATAAAGACGCCCATGGAGATGACCGAACCCTCTTCAACGATCACGCCTTCCACCACTTCCGAGCGGGCACCGATGAAACAGTTGTCCTCGATGATGGTGGGGTTGGCCTGTAAGGGCTCCAGCACGCCACCGATGCCGACACCGCCAGACAGATGCACATGTTTGCCGATCTGGGCGCAGGAGCCGACCGTCGCCCAGGTGTCCACCATGGTACCCTCATCCACATAGGCACCGATATTGACAAAAGACGGCATCAGCACGCAGTTGCGACCGATAAAGGCGCCGCGCCGCGCCGTGGCGGGGGGCACCACCCGAAAACCACCGGTGCGGAAATCGTTGCTGTTATAATCGGCGAACTTGCCCGGCACCTTGTCGTAAAAATTGGTCTCGGCCCCCGGAATCCGTGCATTATCCTGCAAACGGAAGGAGAGCAGCACCGCCTTCTTGATCCACTGATGGGTGATCCATTGGCCATCGCGCTTTTCGGCGACCCGCAGGACGCCCTTGTCCAGTCCTTCGATGGTCTGATGCACGGCTTCCCGAAGCTCTGCGGGGGCCTGTTTGGGGGAAATCTCCGCACGATTTTCCCACGCGGCGTCGATTATGGTGGCAAGACTCTGGCTCACACGAACTCCTTGATTAATGGTTGTTAATAGTGGAAATGGGATGCTGTTCCATAAAGCGACGTATGCGCTGCAGACCCTCGACACAATCTTCCAGGCTGCCAACCAGCGCGATGCGGACCCTATCCTGGCCAGGGTGGACGCCGTGGGCATCTCTCGCGAGATAAGCGCCGGGCAGACAGCGCACATGTTCCGCCGCATAGAGGGCGCGCACGAAGGCTTCGCCATCGCCGACCCGCGGCCAGAGATAAAAGCCACCGGCGGGTGTCTCGATGGGTAGTAGCCCACCGAGAATGTCATGGGCGGCGGCGAATTTGCGGGCATAATCGGCGCGAGTGTGCTGCACGTGCTGCTCGTCCTGCCAGGCGACGATGGCTGCGGCCTGGATGAAGGGTGGGGTGGCCGCACCCAGATAGGTGCGGTAACGAATGAAGGCCTGGAGAATATCGGCATCACCCGCCACAAAGCCACTGCGCGCACCGGGAATGCTGGAGCGCTTGGAGAGACTATGAAAAGCCAGCACCTGCGCCAGGCTGCCCGTCGCTGCCGCCGCTTCCAGAATGCCGGCGGGTGCCTGGCCTTCGGGATACAGTTCGCTATAGCACTCATCGGCGGCGAGCACGAAGCCATGTTGCCGGGCTTTGCGGATCAGCCAGCCCAGGGTCTCCAGTGACAGGGTCGCCCCGGTGGGGTTATGGGGCGAGTTGATGTAGAGCAACGCGCAGCGTGCCCAGACCGATTCCTCTATCGCGAGAAAGTTCGGCTGCCCGCTCGCATCGCAGTTCAGATAATAGGGTTGCGCCCCCGCCAGCAGGGCGGCGCCTTCATAGATCTGGTAGAAGGGATTGGGTAACAAGACCAGGGGCCTGGGGGCCTGACAAGGCGGCAGCACCGCCTGCGCGATACTGAACAGGGCCTCGCGGCTGCCGTTGGCGGGGATGATGTGCCGCTCCGGATCCAGAAAACCGGCGGGCAAGGCAAAGCGCCGGGTTGCCCAGTCCGCGATGGCCCGGCGCAAACGCAGATCGCCCAGCACCTTGGGATACTCGGCGAGACCATGCAGGTGCTCGATGATCGCTTCACTGACTATGGCTGGCGCCGGGTGGCGTGGTTCGCCGATGGAGAAGTCGATGGGCTCCTTTGCTGGCGGTGTTGTTCCCGTCAGCAGCGCGCGCAAGCGCTCGAAAGGGTAGGCCTGCAAGGTCTCCAGCAGGGGATTCATGGAATCTGTCGTCATAGGATGCGATTCTGGGGCAAGGACGGCGGTGATGACAAGCCCCGAAACTTTCCCGGAGCAGCCGCCGGATTCCGCATGACGCTAAAGGGCTGGGATTTTGCCGGGTTATGCAGGACAATGCGGCGGGATTGAAATCGCCTTTTTCCAGATAGGACACCGATATTCACCAGAACAGTCAGCCTGCCTCTGCGCTCCGCCAGAGCTTTCCCGCCATAGCCCTGCTGCTCGGTTCCAGCCTATGGGGCGTACTCTGGTGGCCGCTCCGCTATTTTCATGGAGCGGGACTGCATGGCGCGTGGCTGATTTTTACCGTTTACCTACTGCTGGCGCTTCCAGCCGGGTTGTGGTCCTGGCGCCGTCGTCATGAGCTGCGGCAGCACGGACGCACTCTGGTCGGACTGTTCCTGCTTGGTGGCTGGACCAATGTGGCTTTCATGCTGGCGCTGGTGCATGGCGAGGTCGTCCGTATTTTGCTGCTCTTTTATCTATCACCGGTGTGGGCCATTTTTTCCGCACGGATTTTTTTGAAGGAGGCGATCGGCTGGCGCGGCGTCCTTGCGGCTCTGCTGGCGGTAGCCGGGTCGGCTCTGGTGGTCAGCAATGGCGGGGGGTTTTCTTTTGCGGACCTCGATATGAATGACTTGCTTGCCATATCTTCGGGCCTCGCCTTCGCCCTGAGCAACGTCATTCTGCGTGCGGATACGGCACTCGGTGATGTGCATCGCGCCACTGCAGTATGGTGGGGCTGTGTGCTGCTTGCCTTGCCTTTTGCGCTTTTTCAGCGGTTACCGGCACTACCCCTGCCGGAATATGGTTATCTGCTGGCCTTTTCCTGGCTGTGGATTGCCGGGGCGACGGTGGCGGTGCAATTCGGTGTCGCGCGGATGCCGGTGAGCGTTTCGGCGGTGATCATGCCTTTTGAGGTCATCGTGGGTGCACTATCGGCCTGGTGGTTGGCCGGGGAAGCACCGACGCTCCTCGAATCGTTCGGGGGTGTGCTGATACTGACGGCGGCGCTTCTGCAGATTACCCGCAGCCAGGGGCATCCGGTTTTACTCGGGGGCGTCGAAATGGAGAAGGGCGAACTCTAACTGTTCACTGCGCTGGATGATTTGGTCGGCACCCCAGTGCTGCGGGTCGTTACCGGCCTCGAGGTAGCCCCAGGCTGCTGCCCAGCAGTGGGTTCCCGCGCCCCTACCTGCTGCCATATCGCGTGGATCGTCGCCGATCATGAGGCTGCGGGCCGCGCTGGCCCCCATCTCGGCGAGGGCGCGGGTGACCGGCAGTGGATCAGGCTTGGCGTGCATCGTCGTGTCGCCGCTGACGATGGCGGCGGGGGCAACGGGCAGTTTGAGCGCGCTCAGCAAAGGTAGGGTCAGAAACCCCGGTTTATTGGTTACAACACCCCATGCCATGCCGCGCTCCGACAGGGTCGTCAGTGCTTTTGCCATACCCGGGAAAAGGGTGCTCCGTTCGCAGATATGGGCGGCATAAATTTCCAGAAACTCCGCTCGCAGGGGCGCAAAATCCGGGTCCTCCGGCTGCACCTGAAAAGCTACCCGCAAAAGGCCGCGGGCGCCCTGGGAAGCGACCGGGCGGAGCATTTCCAGGGGTAGAGCCGGCAACCCGCGTTCGATACGCATCCGGTTGGCTGCGGCACCGAGATCGGGAGCCGTATCCACCAGGGTGCCATCGAGATCGAAAAGTACGGCCGCCTGTTCAGACATCCGGGACTGCTTTGCGCGCCTGACTCAGGTAGTTGACGCTGACATCATCGCTCAGACGC
>Ga0315298_1009749_pt1 | contig 11765 bp, 7 predicted proteins | sample WHS_1_MG_FD_203077 | JGI IMG/M metagenome (GOLD analysis project Ga0315298, IMG submission 203077) | Extremophilic microbial mat communities from Washburn Hot Springs, YNP, Wyoming, USA - WHS_1_MG | ecosystem: Environmental > Aquatic > Thermal springs > Hot (42-90C) | place: USA: Wyoming... | reverse complement strand
GCGGCCCACGCTCGCCGGGGTCCAAAACCAGGTCCGCGCGATCTGCTCGGCCCAGCACCTCAAGTCCATCTTCAAGGCCGAGGTCAAAGAAGTCGGCGGCGGCCTGGAACTGAGCTTTGGGACGGACTCGGCCGCCCTGGACCGGCTCTGCCGCCTGCAACTGGGCAAGACCATCCTGTTCACCGACAACGCCGATTGGTCCGACGAGCAGATCGTGCTGGCCTACCGCTCTCAGTACCACATCGAGGACGCGTTCAAGCAGATGAAGAACCCGCACTTCCTGCATTGGAGCCCGATGTTTCACTGGACCGACTCCAAGATCCGTGTCCACGCCTTCTACTGCGTACTGGCGTTGACACTGAGTTCGGCGCTGCAACGGGAAGTCTGGCAGAAAGGGGAACCACTCAGCATCAACCGTCTGCTGGAAGAACTGCGCGGCATCCAGGAAACGCTGCTCATCTACCCGCGGCGGCAAGGCCAGCGGCAGAATCGGACCGCCACCTGTCTGACCCGCATGAATCCGCTTCAGCAGCGGCTCTTTTCCCTGCTCGACCTGCAGCGCTACGCGCCGGTCACCCGCTGAGGCAATCCGGTTAGGACATACCGGCCAACCACCCGCAAGCCACTGGAATTCCTATACTTGCTTCCCTTTCCGCATCTTATCTTGTAAACTCCCGCTAGCTGAGGCGTCTTCTCCGGAACCGCTGCGGCCGGCTCTCACTCTTCCTTTGGTCGAGGCGTGGTCGCTAACCTCTTTGAAAAAGCATCCGGGACGGCCGGCAGTCCAGCCGTGGTTGCGAGGATGGGTGGACGACCCGCCACAGACGGCAGTCGTCTGGCGAACCTACCTCCCTGACCGGAAGGGTGGCAAAGCGCCACGCACGGCTGAGATTGAGGCGTTCTTTGAGGCGGCTCCGCCGCACACCAGCGAATTACTCGAAACTGAGACATTCCCCGTCGCCGATTGGATCCTCGCTCGCGTGAAGGATACCGGCAAAGAGCGCGCGGTGCAGAACTCCTCCGAACAGGAGGTTCGGCTTTGTGATGAGGATGTGGTGGCGTTTGCCCTTGATACGGATGGGACTCTCAGGAAGACGTTCACATGGGAGGCTCTGCGGTCGCTGCAAGATAAGGATGAGTTCAAAGAGACGCTCAGCGGCGGCATGTTGATTGTCGACGCACGGCTTGGCGGATTGAAGGATGGGCTGCTCGATGCCAACGTGTCCGATCTGCCTCCAACGGCTGACGGCGGCAACTGGCTCGGGGAGGGCGTTGTCGGTTTCCGTATCCGCGCTACAGGCGCCTCCGAAGCTGTTCCGCGAGACCCGAACTGGCGCGAGCGATTTCGCTTTGCATGCGAGGTCTCCGAAGAGGGCCAACCGAGCCGGTGGCTCGTCGTGGACAAATGGCGGAACGACGCTGCGACCGAGGACGATCGTTCGGAAGGGACTCGGCAGCTTCTCGAAGAACATCAGGAGCGCGCCGAACAGCGCGCTCGCGAACTCGCGATGGCGCTGGGCTTCGGCCCTGAACCTGAGGAGACTCTCGCTCTCGCGGCTCGCCTTCACGACGAGGGCAAGCGCTCCCCGCGCTGGCAGCGAGCCTTTAACGCTCCCAAAGGCGGCGTTTACGCCAAGACCGAAGGACCCATTAACCAGGGCCTGCTCGGCGGTTACCGGCACGAACTAGGATCGTTGCTCCAGGTTGAGAGAGATGCCCGCCTGGAGAGTCTTACGGAGCAGCATCGCGATCTCGTGCTTCATCTCATCACTACTCATCACGGCTTCGCTCGCCCAGTCATCGGTACGAGCGGCTGTGAAGATGCCCCGCCTTCCGTTCTGGACGAGAAAGCAGCCGAAATCGCCTTGCGCTTCGCCCGGTTGCAGGCCCGGTGGGGCCCCTGGGGACTTGCCTGGTGGGAGGCGCTCCTTCGCGCCGCCGATCAACTCGCCTCGCGAGATAACGCCGCAGGCAGCGGTGCAGGAGGAGGCGTGTAATGGCAAAGGCATCGATTCCGGTGGACTTATTCAATCCCGGCCAAGTCTTTGCCTGCATGGGGTTCCTCGAAGCCGCGGATGTACTGCTCGGAAATGCCGTGGGTGGCTTCGAGTGGCGCAACATAGATGGGCCACGGTTCAAAATTCAGACAGACGGCGCCGACAATCCATTCGGCGTTGTGCTGGATTTTCTGACTAGGGCGCAATTACAGCGGCTCGCGCCCGAGGGTTATGTTGAGCCGTTGGCGTCGGCGGGCACAAAGAAGCCAAAGAAGGATGCCAAGAAGCGGCGCAAGGAAGAGCGAGAAGACGGGGAGTCCAGCGATGGCCAAGCACTCAAGAGCGAGACCTTCCCCGCCCGCGAAGCCGATCGCCTGGCCCTTCCATTGCGGCTCGAGCTCGAAGGTCGAAGTCTCGATATCACGCACTGGTGCGACGGTTCTTCCCGCAATTCCTTCAAGCTGTTCGCTGGCCAACAGCGAAGCAATGTGATCGCGCAGCAAATGATTCATGCGATCAGAACGCTTTGGAGCGTGGACAACAACAAACTCCTTGCCGACCCCTTCGGTCGAACCGTGCCGCTTGGGGGCAGTAGTTTCAAGTTTGATCCCCGCAAATCCTGGACGGGAATTGACGCAGGCTACTCCCCCGATGAGCAGTCCCATGACGTCCAGGCTTCGCCGGTTGTCGAAGTGTTCGCAGCCGTTGGCCTCGAACACGCAAGGCCCGATGAGTTTGGGATACGCAACGTGCGTTACGGGATCTGGGGAATCCCGCTGCCGCCGCTGCTCGCTCGCCCTGCGCTGTCCGGCGCATCTATCGTTGTGCCGATGCGAGTCTTTCGATTCACCCTCGATCTCGCCGGAAAGAACAAAATCGTGACATTTGCCCAAGAGGAGATAACCTGATGAGCGACGCCGTTCTAGCTGTGACCAATGACATTATCGACGGCTGGGCTACCAAAGCCGAAGGCCCGGTGGCGCTACGCTTGAAGCAGAGGCTGCTGCCCGTTGAAGAGAGCGGAATCATCTTCCCGCCAACCTTCGCGGACATCGGCTACAACATCGACACGCTGTCGGATGGCACGCGCGTGGCGACCATCGACAGCGTAGGCTCCCAAGCCAACCGCCTGGAGCCGATCTTTAAGTCGGACTCTAAGAACTTCAAAGATTGGCTTGTGCCGCAGATTCAGATTGTGATCCGTAAGGAGGCGTGTGGCGAATGCGAAGCATGTCAAAAGGCGGACGGGTCGAAAAAAGCCAACAAGAACGGGTGTACTCAGCAGCGTGAGGTAACACGCTCGCTTCTCGATCTGGCTCACCGCGCCGCGGACGCCGTCGTGCAAGCCTCACCCGATTTGCTGAAGGTTCTCGAGCCGGCGTTCAAGGCTCTCCAGCGCGGCGACGCTGGTCCGCTCTGCGCGGTCGCACCCACGTCGCTCGTGTTCGGCGTTTGGGATTCACGAGGCGATACGGGCGAAAAGCGGCCGCGACTCGTGAGGTCGATCATCCGGGCCTGGGACGTGGAGCCGCTGCACGCGGCAGCCCAGTTCAACTCGATCTGGAAGCTGCTCGACGAAGAACAGCAAGAGGCGCTCAAGAAGGAAGCTGAGGCCAAGAAAGTGAAACTCTCGGAAAAGGGGCTGGCCGATGCCCCTGGTGTGTTCCGGCCAAAGCTCAAGATCAAGAACTTCGTGAATGATTCTCCCAATCCCGAGGCACGCGTCCTCGGTGGGGTCTTGGTTCGTGGCCGGATCGAGCGCGAGGTCACCATAAACCTCGTTGCATTGCGCGGCCTGAGGGGCAAGGATGAAACCGAGACAGCCGCTATTCGAAAATATTTGCTTGGCCTCTCGCTCATGGCCGCCACGGCCGACATCGAGATGTTTCTTCGCGAAGGCTGCCTGCTCCGTTACGCCGACGATGCCTACCAGTGGTGCCAAGTGCCACGGCGTGGCGAACCGAAAGAGATCAGCTTCGGCCACGCCGAAGTGACGCAGTACGCAACGAGCGCAGCGGCGAATTTCCGGTCAAAGTGGGGTGAAGTATTGAAAGCGAAGTGGCCTGACCTCAAGTACGAATTCAATCTGGGCAAAGCCAAAGAGCTACTTGCCAAGAAGACAGCAGAAGAATCCCCCGCGGAGTAGCGGCGCATGGCTGCACTCGTAATTTTCGTCCGGCTTCATGACGGGCGTTATCACGGAGAAGGGGACTGGCCGCCATCCCCTGCCCGTCTTTTCCAGGCGCTGGTTGCCGGCGTCGGCCTCTCCGGTCCTCTCGATAGGCATGAACGGGAGGCATTGAAGTGGCTCCAAACACTGCAAGCTCCAATCATTGCTGCGCCCCGGGCCTGGCAACCTCGTCGCGGCGTTCTTTTCTACATGCCCAACAACGACAGCGACGGAATCAAAGGTGACCCCTCAAAGATGGCGAAGATCCGGACTGCGACCAAGATCTTCCGGCCATATCTCTTCGATACCGGGATTCCGTTCATGTACGCTTGGCCCTTGGGCCAGGAGCCGACGGGCCAACAGAACGCAGAGACGATTTGCAGCCTTGCCCAGCGCCTCTATCAACTTGGACGCGGCATTGACATGGCTTGGGCATGGGGGGAAACGCTCGAGGATGGAAAACTTGAAGATTTCTTGGCGGCTTATCCTGGCCAGGTCTTCCGCCCTTCGAAAAATGGCTCCGGCCGGATGCTTCCAACAGCGTGTCCGGATTCCTTAGAAAGCTTGGAACGCCGCTACCAAGCATACGGAGAACGGTTCTCCTACCTGCGGGAAGGCGACAAGGTGAGGGTTGTCTTTCGCCAGCCTCCCAAGGGCCGGTTCCGGCATGAACCCTACGACAGCCCGCCTTCACGCCAGATGTATGAGCTACGGGATCCGGTGGAGGAGGGCGTGTTTGCGCCCTGGCCGCTGGAGCGAGCGCATGGGCTGTTGGTGAGGCTGCGTGACGAGGCGGTGGCTCGGCTCAAAGCGGCGATGCCCTCCCGCGCCGCCGATATCGACCGGGTGCTAGTGGGGCGTAAGCCGGATGGCACGAATGACTGCCCTCCGGAGAGCCGGGTGCGGATCATCCCACTTCCCTCAATCGGCCATATGCATGCGGACCGCGAGATCCGCCGCGTGTCGGTAGAGACGCCACCCGGTTGTCTTCTTCATCCGAGCGATATCCAATGGGCGTTTTCCGGCCTCGATCTCAGCGAGCCAGATGGCGGCCAGATTCTGGCGACGCTGATTCGAACTGACGACGACAGTTTCCTAGGACATTACGGGGCAAAGGGTGATCGCGCCTCACGCCTTTGGCGCACCGTAACGCCGGCCGTGCTCCCCGAGTCCGCCCAGCGGCGCCGGATCGATCCCGCGCGTAAGGTTCAGGACGCCAAAGGAGGGCGTGAACGCTGGACCGAACAGGAACGCGCCGCTGTGTCGGCCGGTCAGGCGCTGCGCCATGCCCGAATTCGAGAAGGCGTGAACACCATTCGCGTGCAACGAGAGCCGTTCGAGGCAAACGGACGGCGCGTCGAGCAATTCGTAGAAGGAAGTCGCTTCGAGAAACACCGCCTTTGGCATGTCGAAATCGAGTTTTCCGCACCAGTTGAGGGTCCGCTGACGATTGGCGATGGCAGGTTTCTTGGTTTGGGCGTGATGGCGCCGGTGGTTCAAGCGAAAGGGGTCTATGCCTTCGCCGTTGAATCTGGACTCGCAGTCTCGCCGGACCCGGAAGGCCTCGCCAGAGCCTTGCGGCGAGCTGTGATGGCGCGCGTACAGCCACATATCAATGAATCTCTTCCGCCATTTTTCTCCGGTCACGAAATACACGGCTCTCCGGTCCGGGCATCCGGCAGCTCCCATCTAGCCTTTGCTTTTGATCCGGCCCAGACAAGGCTTCTCGTCATCGCTCCACATGTGTTGGACCGGCGTCCCCCAACCGGAGATGAGGCTGACCATCTCGCACTCCTCGACCGCGCGCTTGAGGGCCTGCGCGAACTCCGGGCAGGTAAGGCCGGCGTTCTGACCCTTAGGCCCGAATTCGTCGACACGGACACAGATCCCTTGTTTGCTCCCGCAACACTGTGGACCACGCAAACGCGGTACCTTGTGACTCGCCATCTGCGCGCCGCGGATGCCCGGCAAGCACTTGTGAGCGATATCCACGAACAGCTCCGCCTGCGTGAATTTCCCGAGGCGGAAGTCACGTCCCTTGAGTGCGACGGGGTTGCTGGCAAAGGGCTTGAAGGCCGCGCGACGCTGAGGTTCAAAGTAGCGGTAACCGGTCCTGTGCTGTTGGGACGAAATCGATTCCTGGGTGGAGGCATGTTCGCGGGCAAACTGTTGTGACTGGCCCACCCCACCGTGACCACTTTTGTGCCCACTCTGTGCTTCTCTCCGTTGCGCGCGGTCGCGCGCGGATCGCGCCGGAGGAGCCGTAAGTGTTTGAACCCTTGGCAGTTGTGCGCAACCGGGAGCAAGCCAGCGTAATCCGGCTAAGTCTTTGATTCTGCGTCGGTTGATAGTTCGTAAGCAGCAGGTCGCTGGTTCAAGCCCGGCGGGTGGCTCCATTCAACCTCTTCCCATGGGATTGATTGCGGGCAAATCCCACGCCCCTTCGCAGGCGGTCAATTCTGGAGTGTGACCACTCTTGTGCCCACCCTGTTTCATTTCCTCCGCCCTTTCGCTGTCCACCGGCTGATATCACCGGTATTGCAGGCGTTCCCGCGCCATCCGCCGCCGGCGGCCCTGCCCGCCCCCCCGCCAAGGCATCGCGCCCCCGTGGTGGCATAATGAATCGGGAGGTCCGACAGAAATGGCGGTGACGATCGCACCGGAGCAGGAAACCAATCCGTGGCTGGCGGCCGAGGCCCGCTTTGACCAGGCTGCCGCCCGGCTCAAACTCGACGACGGCATGTGCAAGGTGCTCCGCAGCCCCTCCAAGGAGATCACCGTGCATATCCCCGTGCAGTTGGATGACGGGCGCCTGGAGGTGTTCACCGGCTACCGCGTGCAGCACTCCGTGGCCCGCGGTCCGGGCAAGGGCGGCATCCGTTTTTCGCCCGAAGTGACCCTCGACGAGGTCCGCGCCCTGGCCGCCTGGATGACCTGGAAGTGCGCCGTCGTCAACATCCCCTTCGGCGGCTCCAAGGGCGGCGTGATCTGCGATCCCACCCTGCTCTCCGACGGCGAACTGGAACGGATCACCCGCCGCTACACCGCCGAGATCATCGCCTTCCTGGGCCCCGAGCGCGACGTCCCCGCGCCCGACGTGAACACCAATGACCGCGTGATGGCCTGGATCATGGACACCTACTCGATGCACGTCCGCCACACCGTCACCGCCGTCGTCACCGGCAAACCCATGGACCTGGGCGGTTCCCGCGGCCGCCCCGAAGCCACCGGACGCGGCTGCATGATCGTCACCCTCCAGGCCCTCAAGCGCCTGGGCCTGGATCCCGCCGACACCCGCGTCGTCATCCAGGGCTTCGGCAACGTGGGCGGCATGGCCGCCCGCCTCATGTCCCGCCAGGGCTTCAAAATCGTCGCCATCATTGAATACGACGGAGCCGTCTGCAACCCCCACGGCATCGACGTCGAGGCCCTCATGGAGCACCGCCGTGAAACCGGCTCCATCACCCACTTCGCCGAAGCCGAGGACATCGACAGACAGGAAGCCATGTTCCTCGATTGCGACGTGCTCATCCCCGCCGCAACCGAAAACGTCATTACCTCCAAGAACGCCGACCGCATCCGGGCCAGGATCCTGTGCGAGGGAGCCAATGGACCCACCACCCCGCTGGCCGACGACATTCTCGCCGCCAAGAAGGTCTTCGTCATTCCCGATATTCTGGCCAACGCCGGCGGCGTCACCGTCTCCTACTTTGAATGGGTGCAGGATCGCCAGGGCTTCTTCTGGAACGAAGATCTGGTCAACGAGCGCCTGGCGGAGATCATGGTGAACAGTTTCGATTCCGTGGTCGCGTACGCCGAAAAACACGGCGTGAACAACCGCATCGCCGCTTACATGCTGGCCCTCGACCGGGTGGCCTTCGCCATCAAACTGCGCGGAATTTACGCTTAGCGTGACCGTCGAAGCCTCCACGCCGCTGATGCGGCAGTACAACGCCGTCAAACAGCAGGTCCCCAACGCGCTGCTCCTGTTCCGGCTGGGTGATTTCTACGAGCTGTTCTTCGAAGACGCCGTCACCGCGGCCCGCGAACTGGAAATCACCCTCACCTCGCGCAACAAGGAAAAGGGCGTGGCCATTCCCATGTGCGGCGTCCCCTACCACGCTGCGGAAGGCTATATCGCGCGCCTCATCCAGAAGGGCTATCGCGTCGCCATCTGCGATCAGATGGAGGACCCGCGCCTGGCCAAAAAGCTCGTCAAGCGGGAGATCACCCGGATCGTCACTCCCGGCACCGCCACCGGCGCAAACCTGCTGCGCTCCCACGAGAACAACTACCTGGCCGCGGTTTCCCGGCAGGGCAAACTCGCCGGACTGGCCCACGTCGACGTCTCGACCGGCGAATTCAAGGTCACCGAGGTCGAGCCTGCCGAATTGGGCGCCGCCCTCGACCTGCTGGGCGCCCGCGAAGTGCTGGCCGCTTCGGAATTGCCGCTGTTTCCCGGCCTGCGCACCGAACTCGAAGACTGGGTGTTCAGCTTCGACTACGCCGAGCGCACGCTCAAAGAGCACTTCCGCCTGTTTTCCCTCGACGGCTGCGGCCTTGCCGGACACCCCGCGGCGGTGTGCGCCTCCGGCGCCATCCTCCACTACCTGCGGGAGACCCAGCGCGCCGCCCTCGACCACCTCGACCGCCCCGCTTTCTACGACCGCGCCGCCGGCATGGTCCTCGACAGCGTCACCGTGCGGAATCTCGAACTGGTCGAGCCGCTCTTCGCCGGCCAGGGCGCCACCCTGCTCGGCGTGCTCGACCAGACCGCCACCGGCATGGGCGGCCGCCTGCTCCGCCAGCGCCTGCTGGCGCCCTCGCTCGACCGCGCGGAAATCGAAGGCCGCCTGGAAGCCGTCGGCGAGTTGCTCGCCGACACCATTCTGCGCGCCGAACTCCGCAAGCAGCTCGCCGGCATCCTCGATCTCGAACGCCTCCTCGCCAAGGTGGTCATGAATACCGCCGGACCGCGCGACCTGCTGGCTCTGGGCCGCTCGCTCGAAAAGATTCCCCCTCTCCGCCAGCGCCTCGCCGGCGCGCGCACCCCCCGCCTGCGCGACCTTCACGCCCGGCTCGACGACGTTCCTGAAGTCTCCCGCCGGATCCTCGAGGCCATCGCCGATGAGCCCCCGGCCACCCTGGCCGACAGCGGCGTGATCCGGCCCGGTTACCACGCCGAGCTAGACGAATTGCGCGATTTGAGCCGCAACAGCCGCCAGGTCATCGCCCGGATCGAAGCCCGCGAGCGCACCCGCACCGGCATCGCCTCCCTCAAGGTCCGGTTCAATAACGTGTTCGGCTACTACATCGAGATCTCCAAGGCCAACCTGCACCTGGCCCCCCCGGAGTACGAGCGCAAACAGACCCTGGTCAACGCCGAGCGCTTCACCACCCCGGAACTGAAGGAGTACGAACGCAAGATCCTGGACGCCGAGGACAAGATCCTTACCCTCGAGCGGGAACTCTTCGCCGAAGTGCGCCGCTTCTCCTCCGGCCACGCCCAGCGCATCCGCGCCGCCGCCGGGGCCGTGGCCGAGCTTGACGTCACCGCCGCGCTCGCCCAGGTCGCCGCCGAAAACCGCTATGTCCGCCCCGAATTCACCGCTGACGGCGAGATGCGCATCCAGGCCGGCCGCCACCCGGTCATCGAGCGCAGCCAGGACATCGAGGCCGGCCGGTTCATCCCCAACGACCTCTACCTGAACTCCGGCGACGACCTCATCGCCATCATTACCGGCCCCAACATGGGCGGCAAGTCCACCTATCTGCGCCAGGCCGCCCTGATCGCCATCATGGCCCAGATGGGCTCCTTCGTGCCCGCCGATTCGGCCCGCCTCCCCCTCATCGACCGGGTCTTCACCCGCATCGGCGCTTCCGACAACCTCTCGCGCGGCCGTTCCACCTTCATGGTCGAGATGACCGAGACCGCCGTCATCCTCAATACCGCCACCCCGCGCAGCCTCATCGTGCTCGACGAAATCGGACGCGGCACGGCCACCTACGACGGCCTCGCTCTGGCCTGGGCGGTGGTCGAATTCATCCACGCGCGCGTCCGCGCCAAAACCCTCTTCGCCACTCACTATCATGAACTGACTGAGCTCGCCGATCTCCTCGAGGGCGTCCGCAACCTGCGGGTCACGGTGAAAGAGGCCGGCGACCGGATCATCTTCCTGCGCAAGGTCGAACCGGGCCGCGCCGACCGCAGCTACGGCATCGAGGTCGCCCGTCTGGCCGGCCTGCCCCTGCCGGTCGTCGAGCGCGCCCGCGAGGTCCTCCAATTTCACGAGCGCACTGGCCACGAGGTCAGCGAGGAGCTGGCCCCGCGCCACGACGAACCCGTCCAGATCCGCCTGTTCGAGCCGCTTGGCTACCGGCTGGCGGAGCGGATTCGCAGCCTCAAACTCGACGAACTCCGGCCCATCGAAGCCCTCAAGCTGCTGGCCGATCTGCAAGACGAGCTCCGTAACCAATGAGAGTCGCCGGCATCATGAGCGGCACCTCCCTCGACGGCATCGACGTCGCCATCGTCGATATCCGCGGCCCCGGCGTCTCCACCCTCGCCTTCCGCACCACGCCCTATCCCAGGCCGCTGCGCGCCGCGATCCTCGCTGTCTCCGACGCCCATACCCATACCGCCGCCATCTCCCGCCTGAATTTCGAACTGGGCGAGCGCTATGCCCGGGCGGTCATCGAGACCTGCCGCCGCGCCGGCGTGCCCTTGCACTCGGTCGAGTTGATCGGCTGCCACGGACAGACCATTTATCACGAGGGCGTCAACACCCTGCAAATCGGCGAGGCGGCAGTTGTCGCCGAGCGGACCGGCATCCCCGTCATCTCCGATTTCCGCACCCGCGATATCGCCGCCGGAGGCAAGGGCGCGCCCCTGGTGCCCTTCGTCGACTACCGCCTGCTGCGCCACCCCAAGCTGGGCCGCGTGGCGCTCAACATCGGCGGCATCGCCAACCTCACCGCCATCCCCGCCGGCGCCCGGCCCCAGGATGTCATCGCCTTCGATACCGGCCCGGGCAACATGGTCATCGACGCGCTGACCTGGGCCTATACCGCCGGCCGCCGTGCCTTCGACCGCGGGGGTCGCATCGCCCGCCGCGGCAACCTGAACGCCGCCCTGCTGCGCGAACTCCTCACCGACCCCTACTATTCCCGGCGCCCCCCGAAAACCGCCGGCCGCGAGCAGTACGGTGCGGCGTTCGCCGAACGGCTCCAGGCCACCGGCCTGCCCCTGCCCGACCTGATTGCCACCGCCACCGTCCTCACCGCCGCCACGGTGGCCCTCGCCATCCGCCGCTTCGTCGCTCCCCGCATGCGCGTCGACGAGCTGATCGTCTCCGGAGGCGGCGCCCACAACCCGCAGATCATGGGCCATCTGGCCGCCCTGCTGCCGGGCGTCGCCATGGCCACCTCCGCGGACTTCGGCATCGGCATCGACGCCAAAGAGGCCATCGCCTTCGCCGTGCTCGCTTACCAGACCTGGCGCCGCCGCCCCTCGAACCTCCCGGCGGCCACCGGCGCGCGCCACCCGGTCCTCCTCGGCAAGATCACGCCCGCCCGGAGAGTAAGACAATGATCGAGAG
>Ga0315298_1009747_pt1 | contig 11766 bp, 10 predicted proteins | sample WHS_1_MG_FD_203077 | JGI IMG/M metagenome (GOLD analysis project Ga0315298, IMG submission 203077) | Extremophilic microbial mat communities from Washburn Hot Springs, YNP, Wyoming, USA - WHS_1_MG | ecosystem: Environmental > Aquatic > Thermal springs > Hot (42-90C) | place: USA: Wyoming... | reverse complement strand
CCGCGCCGCCGGCGCAGGGGCCCATGATCAGCGAGATCTGCGGAACCACACCCGAAGCCAGGGTGTTCCTGAGAAAGATGTCGGCGTAACCGCCGAGCGAGCCCACGCCCTCCTGGATGCGAGCTCCACCCGAGTCGTTGATGCCCACGATGGGAGCCCCCACCTTCATGGCCAGGTCCATGATCTTGCAGATCTTCCGAGCATTCGATTCGGAAAGGGAGCCGCCGAAGACCGTGAAGTCGTTGGCGAAAAGGAAGATGGGACGGCCGTCCACCCTGGCGAAGCCCGTCACCACGCCGTCGCCGGGGATGCGCTTCTCCTCCATGCCGAAGTCGCGGCAGTCGTGCTCCACAAGGGCGTCGGTCTCCTCGAAGGAGCCCGGATCCACCAGAAGTTCGATGCGCTCTCTCGCCGTGAGTTTGCCCGCGTCGTGCTGGGCCTTCAGCCGTTCGGGGCCGCCGCCCTCCCGGCCCGCCTTCAGGCGGCTCTCGAGCTCCTCGAACCGCCCCGGCATCACTGCGCCTCCGAGAAGGTGCGGTAGGTGAGGCCGCTGACGGTGTCCCGGTAGCGATCGTCGGGGGCCGAGTTCTGGTAGCGGTTGGCGAAGTCCAGGAGCTTTCTCGCCTCGGCGTCGCTCTTGTCGAAGTCCAGGAGGTCCTTCAGGTTCTGGCGGGCTCCTCGGACGTTGGAGGCCTTCAAGTTGAAGACCGCCCAGTTGTAATAGCCGTCGCGGATGAGCTGGCCCACCGCGTCACGCTTGCCGAGCTGGCGCGCCAGGGTATCGTCGGGGTAGATCAGGCGCCAGGCGATCCTGAGGCACTCGGCGAAGTCGCCCTCCTGCAAGGACTGGATGGAGGCTTGGTACTCCCTGAGGAACTGCTGGTCTCTTGCATCCTCGGCTTGCTGGCGCTGATAGGCCTCCTTGGCTTTGGCGAGCCCGGCCTGGGCCTCGGCATTGGAAGAATCCATCCCAAGGGCCTGCTGGTACAAGGCTGCGGCCTTCGCGTAGTCCTTGCCCGCCATGGCGTTGGCGGCTCCCTCCAAGAGGCCGGGCAGGGTGGGTGCGGGCTGGTTTGTGGTGGGTGAGGCGGCCTCCGAGCCTCCTTGGACCTGTGTTTCGGGCTTGGGGAGACGGGGCGGCTGGGGCTTCGGGAGGTGCTGGATCTCGGCCGGAGGGTTGGAATCGCCCCCGCCCAAAAAGTACCGGGTTCCCAGGAAGATGCCCAGGCCCGCCAGAAGCAGGACCACGGCGATTCCCGCGATCAGCGCGGTGCTGGGACGACGGGAAGCCCCCCTCTTGCCGGAGGCGCTCTTCACAGAGCTTTTGACGGCCATGGGGGTGGCGGGCGGGGGCGCGGGGGGGGCGACGGCCGGTGGCGCGGCGGACGCGGCCGGGCCCGGCGCGGGCGGGCCCCCGGCGTCGAACTGGAAGGGCTCGGGAGGAGGAGCGGGCGCTGAGGGCGCCTGGGCGGCCAGCGGCCGTCCCGCTGGGGCCGTCGAAGGGGTGTCCAGCTGGAAACCTGCGAAGGAAAATTCGCCGGGCGAAGAGTCGTCGAGCTGAAAGGCGCCGGAGGCCGGCGGCGGGGGCGGGGTCTCTGGCTGGACCCTCATTTCGGGACCCGTGGGGAGGTTCAGGTCGTCCTCGAGCTCGAACTCGGCGGGCCCGGATTGGAAGGCCGGGGGCGCCGGCTTCGGCTGGGGCGGCGGCACCTGCGGCGGCGGAGCTGCCGGCGGCGGCGCGACGGGGGGGGCGGACGGCGGGGCCGGTTTGGGAATACGGTCAAGGTAGTATTGCGCCTCGCGGTGGCCGGGGAAGTCGTGGAGAATCCGGGTCAAAAGCTCTCTGGAACGGTCGAACTCTCCGGCGTTGAAGGAGGCGATGGCTTCGGTGAGGAGAAAGTCGGACTCCTGCTCGTTGGATTGGAGCCTGGCCTTGGCCTCGTCGATGAGCCGCTGAGCCTCCTGGTTGTCCTCGTCGATGATGAAAATCCGCGTCCAGGCGTCGATGGCGTCCTGGTAGTTCCCCTGGTCAAACTGTTTCTGTCCTTCTGCCATGTACTCCTGCACCTTGGCCTGCTCGGCGGGGGAAAGCTGCGGGGAGGCACCGGTGGTGGTTCGCTCCGCGAGCGGGGAGGCATCCAGAAGTTCAAGGGAGCCGGCGCCTAGCGCCGGGAGCTCCTGTCCGCCGTCCGTCTTTTCGGCCGGGGATTCGAAGATCGGCTGGGAATCCAGGCTGACGGTCTCGTAGGGGGAGAGGCTTTCCGGGAACACGACGGCGGGCGGGGCCTGGCCCGCCTGGGGGGGGCGCGGCGAAGCGGGCCGCGGAGGGCTCTGTGGGGGAGGTTGGGGAATCCCCGCCGACGGCGCCTGGACCGGGACGGCGGGCGCCGGGCCGATGGGGCCGGCCTTCAAGGCCTCGGCCAGGGAGCGGGCGCCCGCGTTGTTCGGCGACACCTTGAGAATTTCCTGAACCAGCCGGGAGGCGCCTTCAAACTGACCCTGTTCATAGAGGGTCCGGGCACGCTTGACCTTCTCGCGGACCTGCATGTCCAGCATCATCTGGTCTTGGAGGTCGATGAGCGTCTGCCGCGCCGCCTGGTCCTCAGGGTTGGCCTGCACGACGGACTTCAACAGGGCTGCCGCCTCCTGGAACTTCCCCGCGTCCGCCAGTTTCTTCGCGGTTTCGATCCTGGGATCCGACATGGGCGATCCTCCCGTTCCCTGGCATTCTACACGCCGGTGTAGGCCGCGGACAAGTCCACGAATCGCGCCGTCTCACATGTTACCAAAGAAAGTTAAATGGCTTGACGGGGGCCACGGGCCCCAATCCCTTGGCAGGTGATGGAGCGATTCATGGAATCTGTAAGATTTGTAAAAACTTGCACCACCTGTTCGTTTCCCATCGCGGCATTGGGACCGATTCGAAAGCTTGACCCATGAAGCATCGGAGGACCATACTACAGTGCCGCTTTGGAGGTCCGACTCGAATGGAGGAGGCATTCCGGACACTGGCCGTGAGGGGAGTGCACTGGTTCGACGTCCTGGACGTCCTGGCCGTGACCGCGCTTTTCTTTCTCGTGTTCCGGCAGGTGCGGGGCACCCGGTCGCTGCACATGCTCATCGGGGTCGTGGTTCTGGCCGTGGCCAACGCCCTCTCCGGACTTCTGGAGATGACCGCCACCCACCGCCTCCTCCAGAACGTGCTCTTCTACATCCCCTTTGCCGTCATCGTGCTCTTCCAGGAGCCCATCCGGAAGTTTTTGGCCACCCTGGGCGGGACCTTCTTCGGGTATCGCGCGGGCCGCGAGGCCACGAGCCGGGTGGCGAAGGAGACGGCCAACGCTTGCTTCATCCTCGCGGAGCTCCGTTACGGTGCGATCATCCTGCTGGAGCGCAGCCAGGGGCTGAAGGAGTACGCCGAGACGGGCATCCGCATCGGGGCCGCGGTCTCATCCGACCTTCTGGTCACCCTCTTCTACCCGGGGACGCCTCTGCACGACGGGGCGGCGCTCGTAGCGGAGGGAAAGGTGATGGCGGCCAGCTGCTTCCTGCCGCTCACCGCGGGCACGCTGCCCACGACCTACGGGACGCGGCACCGGGCCGCCGTCGGAATCACGGAGATCTCAGACGCCGTTTGCGTAGTCGTGAGCGAGGAGCGGGGGGTAGTCTCCCTCGTGATGGACGGCAGACTGGAAACGGTGGACAGCTCCGACGAACTGGAGCGCAGGCTCACTGACCTCCTGGGAGGAAAGCCCGTTGAAAGTCCGGCAACCGAATCCGGAAGCTAGGGGCAGGCTTCGCGAGCGTCCGCCCCTTTCCCTGATCGTTCTCTCCTTTGTGTTGGCCCTGCTTTACTGGGGGTACACGGTCTCCGAGGAGAAGTCCCTGAAGGACGTCAGCGTCCCCCTGGAATTCACGAACGTCCCTAAGGACCGAATCGTTGTGGGGGAGAACCTCCCCCGCCTGGTGACGGTGGAGATCAAGGGCTCCCCCGAGATGCTCAGGAGGGTTCGCGAGGAGGACGTGGACGCTAAGGTGGACGTGGGCAAGCTGCAGCTCGGTCCCCAGGTGCTGGAGATCGGACAGGAGGACATCCGCCTGCCTTCCTCCGTCTCCTTCGTGCGGGTTCTGCCTGGGGTGCTGCACTTCACCCTGGAGCGCAAGGTGACGGAGACGCTCCCCCTGGCTCCCCGCTTCACCGGGCACGTGGCGAGGGGCAAGCAGGTTCTCGGCTGGTCCATCGATCCGCCCAATACGCGCATCGAGGGGCCGGAGAGCATCGTGCGCCGCATGCACAACGCTCCCACCCAGCCCGTCTCCTTGGAGGGGCGATCGCAGGACTTCCAGACCCCGGTCGTGCCCACCTTTTCGGACACGGAGATTAGCGTGCTGGATCTGGGTCCTTACACCCTCAACGTCCGGATCGGCGAACGCCGCAGCCAGAGAACCATCGGCCCTATCCCCATCAAGGTGCTCCATGCCAAGTACCCGGTCGTGCTGGAGCCCACCACCCTGAAGGTCATGGTGGATGGCCCCTTTTCCTTGGTTCGGACCCTCACGCCGCAGGATTTGGTAGCCGAGGTGGACGTGACCGGGCTGAAGCCCTCGAACCAGGCCTACCAGCTCAGGCCGGCGGTCCGGTTCACGAGCACCAACCTGGCGGCGCAGGTGGAGATCACCTCCTGGATCCAGCGCTTCGTGGGTGTGAAGGTGCTCAAACCCGGGCAGACCGCCGAGCCTTTGCCGGCGCCCCTTCCAGCGGGAGGGGAGCTCCCTTGAGACGCCGTTATTTCGGAACCGACGGTCTGCGGGGCCGGGCTGGTCTGTTTCCCCTCGACCCGCCCTCGGTGAGAGCGCTGGGTAGGGCCGCCGGCCTTATTCTCGGCGGCTCCGGAGCCACGGCGCTGGTGGGCATGGATCCCCGGGAATCGAGCGGCTGGATCAGCGCGCAATTGCTGGCGGGCCTCCGGGAGAGCGGGGTGGAGTGCCGTTTCGCCGGAGTGATCCCCACACCGGGGCTGGCACGGCTCGCGGCCGCCGGCGGATACACCTTCGGTGCCATGGTGTCGGCCTCCCACAACCCCTTCGAAGACAATGGGATCAAGTTTTTCTCCGGCAGTGGATTCAAGCTCCCGGACGAGACCGAACACCACATCGAGGTGGCGCTGGAAGGGCTCAGGGAGGGATCGGGGCCCGCGCCCGAGGCCGACTCTCCCGGTCCGCCGGAGATGGGGATGGAACGGGCCTACGTGGAGTGGCTCCAAAGCCTCTGGCGAGGCCGGTCCCTGGGGGGATGCCGGCTGGTGCTGGATGGGGCGAACGGCGCGGCCCACCGGGTGGCCCCGGCCCTCTTTCGGGCGCTGGGGGCGGAGGTGGTATGCCACGCCTGCGAGCCCGACGGCCGAAACATCAACGCGGGTTGCGGAAGCCTCCACGCACAGGATTTCGCGGCCAAGGTCCGGGAAGCCGGCGCCGACATGGGATTCGCCTTCGACGGCGACGCCGACCGCTGCATGGCCGTCACGCCCTCCGGAAAGGTCCTGGGCGGAGATTTCATTCTCTACCACGAAGCTCTGGCGCGCCTTCCCGAGGATAGGCTCCCAGGGGGCTGGGTGGTGGGGACCGTGATGAGCAACCTCTGGCTGGAACAGGCGCTGAAGCGGGAGGGGTTGCGCTTCTTCCGGGCACCCGTGGGCGACCGATACGTCTTGCAGTGCCTTCAAGACCGCGGTGGTCTCCTAGGCGGTGAACCCTCGGGGCACATCCTGTTCCTCGACCTGGCCACCACCGGCGACGGCCTTCTGACGGCGCTTAACTACGCCATGCTCGCCAGGGACGCCGGAGGAATGGAAGCCCTGGCGGAGGGGATCCGCCCCTACCCGCAGGTGATGGTCAACCTGAGAGTGGAGAGGAGGCTTCCCCTGGAAGAACAACCGGCCATCTGTGCGGCCCTCGATGAGGAGAAAGCTCGGCTGTCCGACCGCGGGCGGATCATCCTCCGCTACTCCGGGACCGAGCCCTTGCTGAGGCTCATGGTGGAGGCCGATACCCTTTCCCGTGTGAAGGGTGTCGTGGAGAGACTGAGGGCCGTCCTCGTGCGGACTCTCGGCGAGGCTTAAGCTCTAGGTGAAGGAGGGGCCCATGAAGCTGGGTGTCAACATCGATCACGTGGCCACGCTCCGGCAGGCGCGAAAGGGGACCGAGCCCGATCCGGTCCACGCCGCCGTGCTCTGCGAACTCGCCGGGGCGGACGGGATTACCGTCCATCTGAGGGGAGACCGCCGCCACATCCAGGACCGGGACGTGGAGCTGCTGAAGCGGACCATCGGGACGCGGCTCAACATTGAGATGGCCGCCACCACGGAGATGCTGGAGAGGGCCGCGGCCATTCAGCCCTGGCAGGTCACGCTGGTACCCGAGAGGCCCAACGAGGTTACCACCGAGGGGGGGCTGGACGTGGTGCTCAACCAGGCCCAGCTCGCGCAGGCGGCGGCCAGGCTGGCCTCCCACGGGATCCGCGTGAGCCTCTTCGTGGACCCGAACCTGAACACCGTCCGGGCCGCCCACAAGGCTGGGGTGCAGGCCGTGGAGATCAACACCAACGCCTACGCCGTCGCCCGCACGGAGGCGGAGCGGGCGGCCGCGCTCAAGGCCATCGACGAAGCCGTGAGGATGGGGAGCAAGTTGGGCCTTGGCATCCTGGCCGGGCATGCCCTCAACTACCGGAACGTCGGCCCCATTGCGGCCATGGAGCTAGTGGAGGAGCTCAATATCGGCCACGCCATCATCGCCAGGGCGCTCTTCGTGGGACTCCAGCAGGCCGTGGCCGAGATGAAGGCCCTGCTGAAGTAAAAGTCGGAAAACGAAAGAAAAGGGCCAACCACAGAGACACAGAGGCACAGAGAATGAGGAGTGAAGCGAATGGAGGAGTCCGCCACCGGCGGCCCCGTCGCCTCGGCGTCATCCTGAGGACCCCTTCGAAGCGGCACCCTCGAAGGATCTCGGGGGTGTGAGGTACCCGAACCCCGCCTGAGATCCTTCCGGGAGAGCCCGCTGCGGGGAGCCGTCAGGATGACAGGAGGCGCGGGTGGCGAGGCCGAAGACGGAATTCGGGGAAAGAACCACCACGAAGACACCAAGGTACCAAGGGATGGCGGAAGGCGAATAGGGAAACGGGCAAACCACGGAGACACAGAGCCACAGAGAATTGGGGAGTTGGCATGATTTCAAACGGCAACGGGCAGCAGTGGGCCACTCACAGGAGCATTCTCTTCCCCTCTGTGCCTCTGTGTCTCTGTGGTTATCTTTCTTCGTCTCCCGTCCATCTTGCGTCTGGCGCCTCGCGTCTCGCCCTTCGTAGGTAGTGCCCCATGAGAGTGCTCGACCTCAGCCATCGCATCGAACCGGAGATGCCCATGTTCCCGGGCGACCTGCCTCCCGAGTTCCAGGCCGCCGCCACCGTGGAGCGGGACGGCTATGCCGCTCGGCGAATCGGACTGCACAGCCACACCGGAACCCACGTGGATGCCCCGGCGCACCTCCTGGCGGAGGGAGGGACGCTGGATGCGATGGACCCCGGCCGGTTCGTGGGCAGTGCCCGGGTGGCGCGGGTGCCCGCCGGGGAGACTTCCGCCATCGGATTGAACGAGCTTCAAAGACTCTCCGGCGACCTGGCCGGACTCAGCTTCCTGCTCATAGATACGGGGTGGGCCAAACGCTGGGGAACTCCCGGCTACCAGGAGGGCTTCCCTTGTCTGGAGCCCGAGGCGGCCCGCTGGCTGGCCGGCTCCGGCCTCTCGGGTGTGGGCGTTGATGGCCCCTCCTTCGATCCCGCCGGCTCGGACGGCCTGCCCGTCCACCGGATTCTTCTCCAAGCGGGAAAGCTCCTGGTGGAGAACCTGGCCGGCCTCGACCTCGTACCGGAGGCCCCGTTCCTCTTCGCCTGCCTTCCCCTGCCTCTGGCCCGCGCGGAGGGCGCGCCGGTGCGCGCCGTGGCCATCCTGTGACCCTTGGGCGGCATCGCACCGGCCTCGCGGCGAGCGCGCTTCTGGGCGCGCTCCTTGCTCTTGGCCTCCTGGGCCTCGCCGCGTGCGGCGGGGAGCGGACGCGGACCGTGGAGATCGCCCTGCCCAGCGAGGGAGGCGTGTACTGCCCCGGCCGGGGCTTTCTCTACGCCCGGACGAGCGAGAAGATCCGCTTCCTTCTGACGGGAAAGGCCACGGAATCGGACCTGCGCGACTACATCGCCGTCCTCATGGGGGAGCCGGGCCGCCGGGCCCCGGAGAGCGTGAAGCGGCACGAGATCCTCTCCAGCAGTGTGGAGCTCCTCCTGCACCCTTTCGCGGGTGCCGGGAGGGCGGCCGATCATGAGATGGCCCGCTTGCAGACGGGCGCCATGCAGGGTCAGTTGGCCGAGGTGAGGCACGCGCTCTTCGACCGGGCCTCCTTCGACGCCTCCCTGGACTCGGTCCTGGTGCCCATGGGCGCCTACGGACTCGGAGGGCTGGCGGCGGGCTGGGGCCTGCTGAATCTGGCGACGGGCGACTTCCGCCGGCTCGCCGATAGCTCCCTCCTGCCCGCCGAGCGAGGGCCGGGAGGAGCCGGAGGGCGGATCGAGATGGCCTGGCTGCACCCGGGACGGGAGGGGCTGATCCTCGCCATGGACGGGGCCGGGCGGGCCGGGGTCTCGGACCTCCAGGGCCGCCGCTACCCGAAGGCGGAGGAGACCGCCTGGTCCGTGGCCTGGAACCCTAGCCTTCCCTGCTTCTACGCCTCGGGCCCCGGAGGCGTCTTCAGGGTGGACCTGGAGGGGCGGCTCACCCCCCTGCGCCTCGGGGAGCACGCCCGCTTCCAGCGCATCGAGGTGAGCCCGGACGGGCGCCGCATGCTGCTCTTTCCGGCCGGTGGATCGGGCCCGCCCGTGACGGTTGAATTGAACAGCGAGGGTCTGGCGGCGGGGCGCACGGTTCCCCTGCCGGTGGAGGCGGCGCAGGCCCCCTACGTGGTCTGGGAGCCCCAGGCCGGCCGTTTTCTCTGGTGCTTCGATCCGGCGGACGGCCGGGCGTGGCGGGTGGATACCGCCGCGGGAAAGGTGGCCGGAACCTGGTCCTACGACGCCGGGCGGACGAGGCTGAAGGCTGTACAGACCGGAGACGATCCGACGGTGACGCTGACCTACGTGCCCGCCGGCCGGCCGGCCTGGGCCAGGACCCTCGCCTACCTGGACTGCCGGACCATGACCTTCGTCGGGATCGAAGCCGTGCCCCCCGTCGCGAAACTGCGCTGGACCGCCGCGGAAACGGCGGCTCGTTGACGGCGCGGCGCGCAACGCCCCCTTCGGGGCAGACAGACCGATTCAGAACCGGCTGGGGCGGTAACCGAGCAGGCGCGCCGGAAGGGTGACGACGGCGGCCATGAGATCGAGCATCCCCTTCACCGCGATGCCCGCCACCCGGAAAGGAATGGACAGCAGCCAGAGGAGGGGATAGAGCACCAGCACCAGCAGCGCCAGCGGCCAGCAGAAGAACAGCAGCAGGAACCAGAGCAGAATTTTCACCACGGCCGCCTCCTACAGAGCGCCCTCACAGTCATCCTACGGCCGAAGCTTCCATGAAGTTGCGCGCTTCGGCCGCGTTGGCCGCTCCGGCGAGGGTCTCGCCGGCCCCGGCGCTCTTCATAGGACGGCTGTGGTAGGCGGGGGGGTAGAGGCTTGGCCCGCCAAGAACTCGTCCAGAACGGCGCCGAGGGCCTCGGCGGATGGGTAGCGCTCGTCGGGCTTGAGGGCGAGAAGGGTGAGGACGACGTCGTCGAGGGCGGGAGGCACCGCCGGGTTGGCCCGGGACGGCCTGGGCCTCTCCGAGGCCTGGTGGCTCTGGATGAGCTCCAGGAAGCTCTCGCCCTCGAATGGGGGCCGGAGCGTGAGAAGCTCGTAGAAGATGGCCCCAAGGGAGTAAAGATCGCTTCTGGGAGAATAGGGCAGGTGCAACAGCGGTTCGGGCGCCATATAGCGTGGCGTGCCAAGCACTTGGCCCGTGACGGTAAAGGAAGTGGCCTCCAGGACCTTGGCCACGCCGAAGTCGGCAATACGAAGCTTCTCGCCGGACCCCTCCAGGAGGATGTTTTCGGGCTTGAGGTCCCTGTGGATCACTCCGTGGGCGTGGGTGAATTCGAGGATGGCCGCCACCTCCCGGACCAGCGAGCAAGCCTCTGCTGGAGACATGGGTTCCGATAGTCTGTCCAGTTTGGCGCGCAGGGTCGTGCCCTCCACGTACTCCATGGCCAAGAAAAGCCGGTTCTCCGGATCGCCCCAGTCGAGGATGCGTACGATGCCGGGATGGTCGAGCCTCTGGCCGATAGCCGCCTCCTGGAGAAAGCGGCGGCGGAAGGCATCGTCCTGGGCTTGGGCGGGCAGGGGCAGCTTGAGGGCCACGGTAAGGCCGTCTCTGGTTCGCCGGGCTTTCCACACTTCGCCCATCCCGCCGCCTCCGAGGCGCTCCAGCAGCTGGTAAGGGCCAATGGTGGCCGCGGCGTCCGAGGGCGCCGTGGGGCGTCGGTTCTTCCATAGTAAAATCCCCGCCAGCGCTGCAAGGAGGACCAAACCGATTCCGAGGAGTGCCAGAGGCCCTGCTGCCGCGCCCGCTTTTTGCCGAATGGCCGGGGGTTCCAGATTGGGTTTGGGGGCAGGAACGGGCATCATGGTCCAGGTGAAGAGCGTGCGGATTCCGGCCTGGATCCGGACCCTTGTCCTCACCTCCTCAAACCCTGCATTTACAAGCCGGAGGCTGTGATCACCCGGTGAAAGACTCAACACTAGTGTGCCGCCGGTCACCGCACCTCGTGAGGCACCATCTATCTCTACCTCAGTTCCCTTAGGCTCCACGCGTAGCTCCAGCTCGCCCGTGGCCGGCGGGTTAGCCGACTTGTTATCATTCAATACCCTCCCTTCAGCGTGAGCCATGGCCACCCGTACGGTGAGTTCGTCGCCGGGCCTCAATGAAAAGTCCCTAAGTTCGGTTTGGAAATTTGGCCGTTTAAACATCGCTTGGTGGTGGCCGGCGCCTTCAAGGCTCAAGTCTAGCGGGGTCTGACCGCGCAAAACGCCGTCCAGCCAGAGCTCCGCCCCTTCGGGCTCGGAGAGGAAGTGGACGAGCGCGCGCTCCTTCTCTTGCGGCTGGCCTTGGTCCCGGCTGTCGCCATCTGGGACAACGGTCGGTGGCTGGGCGGTGGGCTTCGCGGGTTCAGGCGTGGCAGTGGTCGCCTCTTCTTTCCGGCATCGCTCCAGGAGGGCTTTGATGGCCACGCGAGGTTCCTCACCGGCCGCTAAAGCTTTCTTGAGGGCTTCCTCGGCCTCTCGCGGATTGCCCACCCCCAAATAGGCCTGGCCTAAGAGTTGGTAGGGGTAGTAGTCGGAGACGAAGTTGGTCCCATAGAGGCGTACGCGTTTGCCAGGCGAGGGGCGAAGGCGGATGGCCTCCTTGAGGTGCACCGCCGCCTCCTCGTAGCGGCCAGCGCTTAGGGCCTCCTTTCCAGCCGTGTAGGCGTCCCAGAAGGACTCCTGGGCGTGGAGCTGGCCGGCGGCGGCCAAACCGAGGGTCGAGCATAGGACCCAGCACAACGCGCGGCGTCCCATGGTCATGGCCCCACGAAGGCTTTGTGGAAGAAACGCTGGATGGATTTGGGGGCGGTGATGCGGTAGATAACGGAACAGTATACCCTCCACTCCCTGCCCTGCACGGAGCCAACGGCGTCGGGGATGCGAAGTGTTTG
>Ga0315298_1009745_pt1 | contig 11768 bp, 6 predicted proteins | sample WHS_1_MG_FD_203077 | JGI IMG/M metagenome (GOLD analysis project Ga0315298, IMG submission 203077) | Extremophilic microbial mat communities from Washburn Hot Springs, YNP, Wyoming, USA - WHS_1_MG | ecosystem: Environmental > Aquatic > Thermal springs > Hot (42-90C) | place: USA: Wyoming... | reverse complement strand
TTCACTTGATGATTTAAATAAAATTCCTTTTACTACTAAAGATGATTTAAGAGATAATTATCCTTTTGGGTTGTTTTGCACTCCTCTTTCCGAAGTTGTAAGAGTTCATGCTTCATCAGGTACGACAGGTAACCCAACAGTTGTTGGTTATACTAAAAAAGATTTAGATATGTGGGCAGAAAATTTAGCAAGAATTATGTTTGATGTTGGAGTTAGAAAAGATGATATTGTACAAATAAGTCATGGTTTTGGATTATTTACTGGTGGTTTTGGATTTTTATCTGCTGCTGAAAAAATTGGCTGCATGGTTATTCCAATTTCTAGTGGAGTTACAGAAAGGCAATTAAAGGTGATGAAAGATTATAATTCAACTGTGATTGTTTGTACTCCTTCATATTGTTTATATATGGCAGAAGTTGCTGAAAAGATAGGGTTAGATTTTAAAGATTTAAGTTTAAAATTTGGTTTTTTGGGCGGGGAACCTTGGACAGACTCAATGAAAGATGAAATAGAAAAAAGATTAAAAATAAAAGCCTTTAATAGTTATGGACTTAGTGAAGTATTAGGTCCTGGGGTTTCATGTGAATGTAATCAGCAAAATGGGCTTCATATAAATGAAGATCATTTTATAGCTGAAATAATTGATCCTAATACTGGAAAAACTTTAGATATTGGTCAAAAAGGAGAACTTGTTTTTACCTCTCTTACAAAAGAAGCTTTTCCTGTTTTACGTTATCGAACAAAAGATATTTCATATTTGATTGATGAGCCCTGTTTATGTGGGAAAACTTTTATAAGGATGGCAAAACCAATGGGTCGTACTGATGACATGTTAATTATTAGGGGAGTAAATTTATTCCCATCTCAAATAGAAGAAGTTCTTTTGAAGATAAAAGATTTAGAACCACATTATTTAATAGTTGTTGATAGAATAAATTATATGGATACTATCGAAGTTTGGGTTGAAGTTTCTGAGAAAATTTTTCATGAAAAGATAATGGATTTAGAGTTTTTTGAAAAATCAATAGAAGAAAAATTATATTCTTCTATTGGAATTAGAATAAAAGTTAAGCTAAAAGAACCAAAAACAATTGAAAGAAGCGAAGGTAAAGCAAAAAGAGTTTGGGATAAAAGGAAAGAATTGTAATAATTTGAATAATAATGGCAACACAATTGAAATTATAAAAGAAGTTAGAAATAAAATAAAAGAAGAGCTATCTTTTCTTAATGAGCACTTTAATTATGATTTAAATCAATTTTATAATGATAATTTAATTTATAGCTTATGTTTTTTAGTTTTTTTTAATTATAATGAATTAAGAAATATTAATCCTCTTGAACCTGTTGTTATAAATAATTTTTTTATAAAAAATAAGAAGAATTTAATAAAATTTAACACACCAAAAATTATAAATCTTATTACAGCATTTGAACTTCTTGGTATTGGACTATCAACTCATGAATTTTCAGAGAATTATTTTGATTTAAATTTAGATAATAATTCTGAAACAAAATATACAATAGAACTTTTATTTGGAGATGTTTTTTACTCAAGAGCTGTATTATATTTTATAAAATATGAAAATTTTTTAGTTTTTAAGGAAGTATTAAATTCACTTTTTAAAGTTCATGATACTCGAATAATGTTGCACCAAAAAATCTCAAAATATTATAATGACCTTTTAAAAAATGATAAAGAAAAAGATGAGACTATTTTAGAAATTGTCGATGAAAAAATTATAAATTTAAATGCATTATTAAAATCATGTTTTTTAATTAGTTTAGGAGAATCTAATTTTGATTTTTCTTTAAATAATAATATTTATTTAAGGCTTATAGAAAATATAGTAATGTTAAAAACTTTAAATGATATTTTAAATAAATTACAAAAAGCTAGACAACAAGCCCAACAGATGATAAATATTATAAAATTAAAAAATGATTCCATAAATACTGATGTTTTAAATGATTTTAGTTTTTATAATTTTATTAAAAATAAAAAAGAAAGCACAATCCTTAAAATTAATAAAGATATTGAATTAATAAAAACTCCGTGGCTAAAAGATAATTTTAAAAATTTAGTTAAATTATTTTAATATATTATTATTTTTAAATTGATAAATTTAAAAAATAAATAAAAATAATTTTTAAATGAAAACAGATTTAATTTTACTTCATGCACCAAGCGTGTATGATTTTAGAGAAAAAAGTATATTATATGGACCTATGAGTGATTTGGTTCCATCTTCACCCATATTTGAAATGTATCCTATTGGATTTTTAACTATATCTAACTATCTCGAGAAGCGCGGTATATCAGTTCGAATAATTAATATTGCATATTTAATGATGACAGATAATAAGTTTAATGTTGAAGAACTAATAAAAAAATTAAATCCAATTGCTTTTGGCATTGATCTTCATTGGTTACCTCATTGCCAAGGCTCCATAGAAATTGCAAAATTAGTTAAAAAATATCACCCCAATACCCCAGTTATATTTGGTGGTTTTTCTTCATCTTTTTTTTATGAAGAGTTAATTCAGTTTGAGCAGGTTGATTTTATTTTAAGAGGAGATTCTACTGAAGAACCTCTGTATCAATTAGTAAAAATATTAAAAGGATTAACAAATACTTCACAAAAAAGTACAGAAATTTTTAATGAAATTCCAAACCTAGTATGGAAAAAGAATAAAAAAGTATATGTAAATCCAATAAAATGTATTTCAAGCAATTTAGATGAAATTGATTTTGATTATACAATAATGTTTAAGCAAGTTTTTAGATATAAAAGTATTAAAAGCATAATTCCTTTTAATGGATGGTTTAATTATCCTGTTACAACAATTCCAATCATTAGAGGTTGTAATAAGAATTGTTCAGGTTGTGGTGGTTCAAATGTGGCTTTTAAAATTTTTGGAGAAAGAGAAAAACCAGCATTTAGAGATCCAAAAAAACTTGTAGATGAAATACTTAAAATTCAAAAATATATAGATGCGCCAGTTTTTATACTTGGGGATATAACACAAGGTGGGCAAGATTATTTAAAAGAATTTTTTAAAAATGCCAAAAGGCTAAAAAGAGATATCCAAATATTTTTTGAATTTTTTGATCCACCTTCAAAATGGTTTTATGATGAGATTAAGAAAGTATTTGATAATGTTTGCTACGAAATTTCACCAGATTCTCATGATGAAGCTATAAGAAGAAAAATGGGGAAATCTTTTACAAATAAGGAACTTCTTGAAAGTATAAAATATGCTTTAAAAAATGGTGCAAAAAGATATGATTTATATTTTATGACAGGTCTTCCAACTCAAACTAAAAATTCTATTTTAGATACTGTTGAATTTTGCAAAGATTTTTATAATGAAATTAATTGGGATAAAAGATTTATGCCTTTTATTTCGCCAATGGCACCATTTCTTGATCCTGGTAGTAGGGCTTTTTTAAATCCTGAAGAATTTGGATATATTCTTACTGCTAAAACTTTAAAAGATCACATAAAAGCTATAACAAGTCCTTCTTGGAAATATATATTAAATTATGAAAGTAAGTATATTACACGTGATGAACTTGTAGATGCAACTTATGAGGCTGCTATTGGATTAAATAGATTAAAGGGCAAAGCTGGAGCAATAAGTCTTGATGTTATGAATAATAATGAAAATAGAATTAAAAAAGCATTAGAAATATTAAAAGAAATAGATAAAATACTTTTAATTAAAGATGAAACTTTAAGAGAAAATGAGTTAAAGAAACTTAAAGATAAAACTTTTGAATATAGTTTGTCTACAGTTTGTGAAAAAAGTGAGCTTGAATTCCCTTTAAGTAATAAAAGTTTTCATTGGTTTTCAATAATAAAATTTTTATTATTTTCTAAGAAAATTAAATAAAATGCTAAATAATTTTAAAAAATCTTTTTTTTTAAATAACGAATTTAAAGAAATTCTTAAAGAGCTTGAAAATTACTTGCAAAATTTTGTATCTGGATTTGATGGTATTTTAAAAGAAACATTTTCAAATGCTATATTATCAGGTGGTAAAAGAATTAGGCCAACATTATTTTTAATTTGTGCTCAAAATGAGAATCATGATAATACAGATTATATTATTCCTGCTGCGGCAGCAATTGAATTTCTTCATACGGCTTCACTCATTCATGATGATATAATAGATAAATCTTTATATAGGAGAGGCAAAACTACAATTCACAATATTTATGATAAGGATATAGCAAGATATGTAGCAGACTATTTATTTACTTATGCTTTTTATATTTTAAATTCTTATAATAATTATCAAATATTAAAAGAAATATCGCAAACAGCACAACTTCTTGTTTTTGGAGAATTTGATCAAATAAAAACAAAGAAACTTCTTGACCAGGATGAAGAATTATATTTTAAAAAAATCAATGAAAAGACTGCATCATTGTTTAGTTTTAGTTGTGTTATTGGAGGTATTTTGTCTAATTTAAACAATGAAGATATTGAAAAATTAAGAAAATTTGGTAAATATTTAGGTTTTGCTTTTCAAATAAATGATGATTTAATTGACATTAATATTAAAACGAGAAAAGAGGGTTATGACAAACCACACGGCAATGATTTAAAGCAAGGAAATATTACATTGCCCTTGATTTATGCATTAAAAAATAAAGAAATTAAAGAAGAAGTTAAAAAAGTAATTGAAAATAATGAAGCAATTAATGAGGAAAATACAGGTAAAATAATAAATTTAATTTATAAAACAAATTCTATTAAGATTGTAAAACGAAAAATTTACTATTATATAAATGAAGCTAAAAAAATAATAAAAAATTTAAGTAATTTTAAAAATAAAGATAAGCTTTTTGAAATTTGTGACATTTTATTAAATTATAGCAAGAGCGTAAATTAAAATAATGAATTTTTATCTTAAAACATTTTTAAATGTAATTGCAGTAACAATTCCAATATTTTCAATAATATTAATTGGTTATTTGTTTAAAAAGAAACAAATAATTAAAGAAACAGCAGTTCCTGCTTTAAATAAAATTGCTTATTATTTAGGGCTTACCACTTTGGTTTTTACTAGCATAGTTAAATATAATTTAAAAGAAATATTTAATATTGGTATAGTTAAAACATTATATGTAACTTTTGCTATATTTATAGTTGTTGTTTTCTTAATTGTATTTTTTTTAAAAATTAATAAAAAAACAAAAGGTGCTTATGCTATCTCTGCTTTTCGCTGCAATATGGCTTTTATTGGAATACCAATAATTGTCTCTGCTTTTGGTGAAGTTGCAGCTGCAAAAACTGCAATAATTATCGGATTCATGACCCCAGTAAATATTATTTTTGCAATAATATTTCTAAAAGTTTTAGGCGGGCAAGATGAAAAAATACATTTTGGTAAACTATTAATAGATTTTATAAGGGATCCATTACTTATTGCCTCAATTTTAGCAATAATTATTTCTTATTTTAAAATTATTATTCCTAAGCCTATAATGGATTTATTAAATATTCTTGCAGGTTTAGCTGTCCCACTTGCTTTATTAACAATAGGGGCTTCATTTAAGATTTCTCACATTAGGAAAAATTTAAAACTTTTAAGCTCTGCTTCATTTTTAAAATTAGTTATTGAACCAGCTATTGCATTTATTATAGGTAGATATCTTTTTAAAATTAATCCAACAGATATTGGTATCACAGTAATTTTATTTGCGATGCCTTTAGCAGTAGCAGCTTATATAATGGGAAAAGAATATGATTCTGACTCAGATTTTATATCTTCTTCATTAATAATATCTACAACTTCATCAGCATTTACCCTTACTTTATGGCTTTTTCTTATAAAGATTATTTTTAAGTCTTAATTAATGATATCTATGCTTTTCTTTTATAACTATATCTTAAAAAATTATTTTATTACCTATATTACCTATTGATATTTAAAAGACCTTATGAATGCTAAGTTAGCATGGTTCCTCTCGTAAGAGAGGTAGCTTAGCATTCATCAGAGCTAGCTTTGACTCGCTGGGGCAAAGCTAGCGTGTCTTTTAAATATCTAATAGGTAATATATAGAGGTGTTTTATAAGGTTTTTTACATTTTTTTACCAAGAAATTTTAGATGACAACATCTTAATTTAAATATTAAAATATAAAGTGCAATTTATAAATTAATAAATAAAGTAAAATTTGTAATAAATCGCATGAAAAAATCTAATAAAATCTAAAAATTTTCTTTAATTAATTTGATATAGTTAAAATAAAAAAAACAAATTATTATTTATTTTAATTATTATTTTTTATGTTATTATTTTTTAATAATATTAATTTAAATATTTATAATTTTATTTATGTATTTAAAATTTTATATTTATTTTATTTTTACTAAATATAAAAAAATTAAAAAATTTTAAAATGGCAAAACAAATTAAACAAAAAGATAAAGAAAAAGTAAAAAAAGTATTAAATATTGTACCAACACCTTTTTTTGCAGATCGTGGATGTCATATGAGAATACTTGGTGAAATGAAAGCGCTTGAAAAATATGGCTATCAAAATATAATTTGCACTTATCATAATGGTCGAAATCTTGAAGGTTTAGATATTAGAAGAATAATAAGAATTCCATGGTATAAAAAACTTGAAGCAGGACCTTCATGGCATAAATTTTATTTAGATATTTTATTGTTTTTTAAAGCAACTTTAATATATTTTAAAGAAAAACCAGATATAATTTATGGTCATCTTCATGAAGGGGCTTTTATTGGTGGATTAATAAAATATTTAATAACTTTTGGTAAAGTTCCTCTTGTTTTTGATGTTCAAGGTAGTTTAACTTCTGAATTAGGTACTTTTAATTGGCTTAAAAATAAATTAGTTGAAAAATTCTTTTTTAATTTCGAAAACTTCATTTGTAAAATGCCAGATTACTTTATTTGTAGCTCAGTTTCAAATGGTGAAATAATAAAAAACAAATTTAAAATAAATCCACAAAAAGTTAGAGTTGTGATAGATGGTGTACATACAGACTTTTTTAATAAAGCTCCAGAAAAAGATTTTAGAAAAAAGTTAGGTATTCCAGAAAATGCACCGCTCGTGATTTTTACTGGCGCTCTTCTTGCAGCAAAAGGAATATGGAATTTAGTAGAAGCAATTCCAATAGTTCTTTCTAAAAGAAATGATGTTCATTTTTTAATTGTGGGATATCCTGTTGAAGAAACGCAAAGAAGGATAATTGAATTAGGGGTTCAAGATAATGTACATTTAACAGGAATGGTTGATTATTTTGACCTTCCTAGATATCTTTTAATAAGCGATATTGCAGTAGAACCAAAAGTGGATAAAGCAGGAGAAGCAAGTGGTAAGGTAATAAATTATATGGGTGCTGGTCTTCCTGTTGTTTGCTTTGATTCAAAAAATAATCGTAAATTTCTAGCTGATGGAGGTATTTTTGCTGAAGGTGATAAGGTAGAAAATCTTGCAGATAAAATATTATGGGCTATTGAAAATCCTGATGAAGCAAAAAAATTGGGAGAAATGAATAAGAAAAGAGTTGAAGAAGTTTTTTCATGGAATAATAGCATAAAGGATACGGTTGAAGTATTTCAAGAATTAATTAACAGAAAACAAATAAAAAAATAATTAATTTATTATAAACAATTCTTAAATTTAGTTAATATTATATTTAAATAAAATAATTTTAAAAATTTTTTACATCCAAAATTTAGAAATAATTTAAATATAAAATTAAAATCCACATTATAATTATCATTTATATAATTTTATCTCTATTAATTAACTACTATATATTTTAAAAGACACGCTAGCTTTGCCCCAGCGAGTCAAAGCTAGCTCTGATGAAGGCTAAGCTACCTCTCTTACGAGAGGAACCATGCTAGCTTAGCCTTCATAAGGTCTTTTAAAATATATAGTAGTTAATCCTTAAGTTAATAAGATTTATATATAAAAATTATTACAAAAATTTAAATGCTTTTTATAATGCTAATAAAGATTAACTTATGATAAATTACGACAATGATTATGGGTGACAGAATTATAAATTTTTTTCTAAATAAGTTCTTAAATTTATATTTCGGTCTAAATTTAATTTCTTACGTATATTTAAACGATGGTAATCTATAGCCTTTTGGGTAACAAATAATTTATCAGCAATTTCTTTTGATTGATAACCTTCTTTTATTAACGATGCTATTTGAAGTTCACGAGGCGTAAGATTTGAAATCACATTTGGTCTCTTTTTTGTAATTGGATAAATAATTTCATCAATAATGGCACTAATTAAATCTATATCTTTTTTATCAGTATTCTTTTTAAGATAATTAAGTAAAGGTTTTATAAATTTTTCAAGATTTTTTGAAATCGTGCTTTCGAGATTATTTTGGAATTCTTCTCTTTGATTTAAAATCTGTGTGAGCATATTATTTTTTTCTTCAAGTGATTTAAATCTATTTTCTATATCATTTAAATTATCCTTAATGTATTTTTGAAAAGTGACGTCTCTAATATATTCAATAATTAAAATAATATTATCATCTTTATCAAAAACAGGGATTGAAAATAAATCATGCCATCCAATAGTGTTATTTTCACGGGGATAACTAATTGTACTAACTTGTGGTTTTTTTGTTTTTATTGCTCTTAAAGTTGGGCAATCTTCACAAGGAGTTTTTCTTTGATGATAAACTGAATAACATTTGCGATTAATTGGATTTACTCCTCTAGTATAAAGATTAGAAATTGTTGCATTAACATAAACTACAATTAAGTTTGTGTCAAGTACACTTACACCATCTTGAATAAATTCTAATAAAGTATGGAAAAAATTTGAACTATTAAAAAACTGTTCCTTGTCATGCACTATGATTTTATTATTAGAAGAATTTTGATTTAAAATCCAATTAAAAATATATTCGTTCATTTTTTTTAAAGCCAAGCTAATTAATTCTTAAAGATAAACTAAAGTATAAATTTATAAAATATTCTTAAATTTTTAACAATTAAAATAACTAAAATTAATAAAAATTAAAACAATTTATTAATAAATATACTAGTAATTTTAAGAAATACCAGTAAATTTTAGAAAAATTTATTTTGTTTTTAAATTTAAACTAGTGTTTTTATTACTAAAATATTTTAGTAATAATTAATTTTTTATAAACAACTCTTAAATTTAATTTATGTTATATTTAAATAAAAATTTAAATAAAATAATTTTAAAAATTTTTTAAGCCCGAAATTTGGAAACAATTTAAATATATAGTAGCTGAATAGTAGTTAATTTTTAAGGATAAAGTAGTTCATAAACAAAATAACTTGCCATTACTTTTTTAATATAATTTTTAGTTTCTTCGTAAGTTAGGCTTTCAATAAATTCATTTATATCAAGGTTTCCATATTTTGCTATCCAATTTTGCATTGCATTAGGTCCACCATTATATGCTCCAAGAGCGTAATATTTATTACCATTAAAGTTGTTTAACATCTGGCTTATATAATATGAGCCCATTTTTATACTAATTTCGGGATCATGAAGCATTGAAACATTAAAATTTGAAATACCAATTTTGCTAGCAATACTTATACCTGTTTTAGGCATAATTTGCATCAATCCTTGTGCCCCTGCATAAGAACCTGCATCTGCTTTAAACCTTGATTCTTCCCTAATTATTGCAAGTAAAAAGTTAGGTTCTACATTATAAGCATTGCTGTATTTTAATAAAATATCTTTATAAGCAAAAGGATAAAATAAATAATAATAATAATCTTTTAAATTGCCAGTTAAGCTTGAAGATAATTTTTTATAATTTTGTTGAATAATTTTTATTGAGTTTTCATAATCATTACTTTTTAAATACATTGTTGAAATTTCTAAAATTTTTTGAGGATTAGCATCCATTTCGCTTTTCGAGGCTTGTACTTCTTTAGCTGCACTATCAAAAAATTTTATATATAACAGTTCTTTTGCTTTGTTAATATGATTTACTTCATTTTTATCTTTAATCTCATGTGGGATTAAGTCTTTATATATTTCTGGGAGAATAGTAGAAATATTAGAATTTTGTGGATTTAAATTTTTATTAATTTCCGGTAAGCCTAAATTTATTTTTTGCTGTTTTAATATTTCAGCAGAAGCAAACCCATAATATGAAAAAGGATTAATCGAAAAGACTTTTTTATATAAATCGATTGCCTCAGTATTTTTCGATAATTTTTCTAAACATTTTGCTTCCCAAAATAAACTTTTTCCTTCTAAATCATCGCCTTTAAAAGATATTGACATTTTATTAAAAGTACTTGCAGCATTTTCATATTCTTTAAGTCTGTACTGTATCCATCCTAGTTCCCAATAAGCATCAGATAATTTGTCTCCATTTGGATATTCATTAATTGATCTTTGAAAATATGCAGCTGCAGTTTTCCAATCATTTGTTGTGTAAGCAATTCTGCCGCACCTATATAAGCTATCATCTGCATAATTGCTTTGTGGAAATCTTTCAAGTAATCTTTTGTAAGTCTGAATAGCTTCTTCATAAGAATCTAAATTTGTTAAACTTCTACCTATATAATAAAGTGAATCATCGGCATATTCATTTGTTGGGAATTTTTCATAATTTAATTTTAAATATTTTAAGGAGTTATTATAGTCAGCCATATTAAAATAACACATACCTATTTTAAAAAGAGCTTTAGAATAAATTTGTGGATATGCATTTGCAGCTTCATTTTGACTAATGATTTTATTGTAATCTATTAGCGCCAGATCATAATAATAAATACTAAATAATTTATCTGCTCTTAACGATAACTCATTTATAGTAGGTAAAAATTCTGGCAAGCCATTTTGTTTTGATAATCTGGTTAAATTATCAAGAGATAATTTTGCATAATCAGAAGCAGGATATTCAAGATAAATTTTTTTATAATTGTTATATGCATCGTTTAATTTATTAATTTTTTCTTCACAAACACCCATTTGAAATATAGAATAAGGGATTAAATCAGATGAAGGAAATTTAGAATTAAATAACTTATAATATTCTTCAGCTTGGGTAAAATTATCACTTAAATAATACGCGTCCGCTAGTTCAATGTTTGCTTTTTCTTGGAATATGCTTTGAGGATATTCATTTATTAAATTCTTATAATTTTCAATAGCCAAATCATATTTTTTTTGCATTAGCATACTTTTGGCTATATAGAACTTAATATAATCATTTAAAATCAAATAATAATTTTTAATTTTTTCAAGATAATACTGAGCTTCAACATAATTTTTATTCTCAAAAGATTTTATTCCTAAATCAAAATAATATCTTTGAGTGGATAAATCATTTAAATTGCCGGTATCTTTTATTTCGCTGTCTGAATTGTCATTTAAATTTGAATTTATATTTGTAGAATTATTATCATTGTCTGTTCCATTTAAATTATTTTGATTATTTTGATTTTGAATTGTTTCAGATACTTTTGTGCTGGTGCTGCTTGTACTACTTTCTGAATCATGATTATTATTAGTATCGGTTGATTCGTAAGAGCTAGAATCTTTTTGAGTTTTATTTGTATCTATGTTGGTTTGCTGAGTTAATTTAGAAGTTGCTGAATTTTGATTATTATTAATTGTTTGATTAAAAATAGATTTGTTATTGGTTAAACCAGAACAGCTAATTAAAAAAAGTAAGACCAAGACTAAGCAAATAAAAACTATAGTTTTTAGTGCAACCAAAATTAATTTAAATTTTTTCTTAATATT
>Ga0315298_1009744_pt1 | contig 11769 bp, 9 predicted proteins | sample WHS_1_MG_FD_203077 | JGI IMG/M metagenome (GOLD analysis project Ga0315298, IMG submission 203077) | Extremophilic microbial mat communities from Washburn Hot Springs, YNP, Wyoming, USA - WHS_1_MG | ecosystem: Environmental > Aquatic > Thermal springs > Hot (42-90C) | place: USA: Wyoming... | reverse complement strand
ACGCGCTGGAGCATGCGACGAATTCCTCTGTCACGATTGTTTGAAGGCTGGTTTTCGCCGTGAGGAGGCGATTGTAGCAGCCGGTGCCCGAGAATCCAAATCCCGGCAGCTTGACCGGCCGCGGCGGCCTGGCTACGCTACATGCCACCACCGCTCGTTTTGCGCAAATGACAGGAGCCTGCCATGAGATGCCGTTTCTTCACCTTGCTGTGCTGCATCATGGGGATACTGCCCTTGGCCCGAGGGTATGCCGCCGAGAAGGAGCCGGGGTGGAAGCCGTTGATGGACGGCAAGACCCTGGCGGGGTGGCACAAGGTGGGGGCGGGCCAGTGGACCGTCGAAGACGGAGCGTTCGTGGGCCGCGCCCATAACGAAAAGCTCTATGGCCTTCTGTTCAGCGACCGCACCTTCCGCGATTTCAAGGTGCGGTTCAAGTTCAAGTGCCTCTCGGGCGACAGCGGATTCTACATCCGCACGATCTTCAAAGAGCCAGACCAGGCCCATGGGCTGCAGGTGCAGGTGGGCCGGACCAAAAGCGGCGTGGGGGGCATTTACGAGAGCTACGGCCGCGGTTGGATCGTCAAGCCGACCGATGAAGCCGAGAAATCGTACACCCGCGACGACCAATGGAACGAGATGGTCATCGAGGCCCGCGGCGGCGACATCACCGTTACGGTTAACGGCATCAAGAGCGCCGAAATTCGCGGCGACAAGGGCCGCCGCGAGGGCCACTTCGCCCTCCAGATGCATTCGGGGTGCGAAATGCACGTGATGTTCAAGGATATCGAGATCATCGAGTATCCACCGGCACAATAGCCGCTGCAGGTGCCGCCCCACTGGCCGAACCGCCTGGTGGTAGCTGGCGGGGTACGGCCCGTACGTGCCGCCGCTGCCTGGCGAGCGCATTGCCTCCAGTTTGCCTCCTGCCGAGGAGATCCACGCGTGAAACCCATCGGGTGCCTGGGTGTTGTGCTGTTTGGCATGGCCTTGGCCGGGCCGCTCTTTGCCGCCGAGGGCAACCTTCTGCCGAATCCGGAGTTCCGCCAAGGTGGCGACCGGCCGGACGCCTGGCGGCTCTCCGGTGGTCAAGGCCGGTGGCTGGACCACGAAGTGCTCGAGGTGACCGGAAGCGGGCAGGATTCGAACCACTGGCAATGCGAGGTCCCAGTAACGCCGGGCGGGCTCTATCGGTTCTCCTTTCGAGGCCGGCAGGCAGCCGGCAGCGGACTGGTGATCTCGGGACCCGACTTCGCCAATCGCGACTACCTTCGGTTGGCCGACGCATGGCAAAGTTACGGGCACGTGTTCCGCGTGCCGGATGGCCGGTCCGTCGCCACCATTCGCCTGGGCCAGTGGCGGGCCCGCGGCACAGTGCAGTTCGACGCCGCCAGCGTGGTCCCGGTGCTTCCTGTATTCCGGCCGGTGGGGAAGCTGCTGCTGGGCGAAGGGGAAACGATCGGCTCGAAACGGTATGCGTTCCACGGCACGTTCGGTCATGCGGGCAGTAACTACCACCGCCCGCTGGTACGCGCCACGGCGGGCTTCAACAGCGACCGCTGGTGCTTTTCCGGTCGCGACGAGGTGACCTATCGTTTTGAACTGCCCGGCTACCCGTTTCAGGGTGCCGAGGTCTCGTTTCACGTCAATCACCACACGGCAGGGGCGTGTGTCCTGGAGGCCAGCCGCGACGATCGCCGCTGGCACATCGTGGCCCGGCAAGCAGGGGTGGGCACCGCGCGGGGCATTCTGCCGGGGAGCCTTTTCCCGGCCGAAACCCTTTATGTGCGTCTGCGGCCTGAGGCGCCTGGGGCCAGTTTTCAGGTCAACGAGTTGCGCCTGGAGGCCTCGCTTGCCGGCGAGCCGCCAGCAGGCACCGGCCGAACTTCGTTCGCCGAACTGCCGGCAGGCCCGGTCGCTTCGATGATCGAGAGTATCACGCTGGATGACGGCATGGCCTTGGGCAAGGGCGCAGTGCAGTTGAAACTGAAGAATGCCGGGCGGGACAAACGGGTGGTCATCCTTGCGGCTACGCTTGCCCGGCCCGACGGAGGCACCGACCAACTCGACCCCGCCGAGGCCGTGGTGTATCCCGGCCGCTCCCACACATTCACCCTTCCAGTGGCCACGCCGCAGCCGGGGGCACATCGTCTGGGGCTGGAGTTGACCGTGCAAGGTCAAGGCACGCTTTCCACGGCACTGCCGATCGAGGTGCCGGACTACTACCGCACAGACTACGGCCAGCGGATCGAGGGGATTTCGGGCAAGGCGGCGGTGTGGTGGTGCGAGGCGACCCGCAAGGTGCCGCGCCGCCGCTTTCTCCCCACGGCCGCCGGACCCGCTGCCCGGCTGGCTGCCGCCCGGCATGACTACGAAGCGGTGCAGATCATCATCCAGCCTACCCAGCCGCTCCGCGGGTTGAGTGCATCGCCCGGCCCGCTGGTAGGGCCCGGCTCGTCGGCCATACCGGCGGAGAATATCCGCGTGTGGCGCGTCCACTACCATTGGATCGATCACCCGACCGATGCTACCGGGCTCCGCGATTGGTGGCCTGATGCTTTGCCGCCTCTGCGCAAAGACAAACCAGTGGACATTCCGGCCGGAGTGAACCAGCCGCTGTGGGTACTGGTCTATGTGCCCAAGGATGCCCGGGCGGGCGAGTACCATGGATCCATCAGTCTGGCGGCCGAAGGCTGGTCCGAATCGGTTCCGCTGACGCTGCGTGTGTGGGATTTCGCCCTGCCCGAGCGGAACCATTTGGAGACGGCTTTCGGGTTCGACGCGGGCACGGTCTTCCGCTACCACGGGGCCCGCAGCGAAGCGGATCGCCGCAAGCTATTAGACCTCTACTTCCAAAGCTTCGCCGAACACCGCATCAGCCCCTATGACCCCGTGCCGCTAGACCACTTCCAAGTGCGGTTCGTTACCGAGGGGCCGAATCCCCGGGCGGAGATCGACTTCAGCCGCTTCGACCGGGCTATGGGCGAGGCCGTCGCCAAATACCACTTCAACACCTTTTGCCTGCCAATCCAGGGCATGGGGGGCGGCACGTTCCACGCCCGGCAGGAGCCGCGGATTGGGCCGTTCGGCGAGGACTCGGCCCAGTACCACGCGCTGTTCGCCAGCCAGGTGCAGCAACTCGAGCAGCACCTCCGCCAGAAAGGGTGGCTGGAGATGGCCTACGTGTACTGGTTCGACGAGCCGGACCCAAAGGATTACGGGTTTGTGCGGGCGGGCATGGAGCGGTTGAAACGCTATGCCCCCGGACTGCGCCGCATGTTGACCGAGGAACCCGTCGAGCCCCTGTTCGGCAGCGTGGACATCTGGTGCCCCGTGAGCTTCAACTACGACCACACGGCCGCCGAAAAACGCCGCGCGTTGGGCGAGCGCTTCTGGTGGTATGTGTGCTGCGGTCCCAAAGCGCCGTATTGCACGCTGTTCATCGATCACCCGGCCACGGAACTCCGCGTATGGCACTGGCAGACGTGGCAGCGGAAGATCGCCGGCACGCTCATCTGGTCCACCAACTACTGGACCTCCAGCGCCGCTTATCCCGACAAACCGCAGAACCCCTACGAGGACCCCATGAGCTATGTGAGCGGTTACGGCACGCCGGTGGGCACGCGGGCCTATTGGGGCAATGGCGATGGCCGGTTTCTGTATCCGCCAGAGGCCGCTGCCGTGCCAGGCCTTTCGGGCGATCAGCCGGTCATCGAGCCGCCGGTCTCCAGTATCCGCTGGGAGATGCTTCGCGAAGGGGTCGAGGATTACGAGTTCCTTTGGCTGCTCCGCCAGCGCCTGGAGTCCCGGCGGAACCGCCTGCCGCCCGAACAGATCAAGCACATCGAAGCCTTGCTGGAAGTCCCCCCGGAAATCACCCGCGATATGACCACGTTTACTACCGATCCGGCACCGATCTACGCCCGGCGGGCCGCCATCGCCGAGGCTATCGAACGGCTGGGCCCGTAGCCAGGCGGGCCATGCACGCCGGCGTGGCGGGCGTGGCCCACTATCGAGGCCGCCAAACCGCTTGGCAGGCCGTGCGGGGTGCGGCGCCGATCACCCTGCTGGCCTCGATCGCTACAATGGGTGACGCGGCGTGGCCTTGGATGGCCGGAGCATTCGCGGCGTCCTCTGCGCGATGCATGTGGAGCCTCGGCCGCAGGCTTGATCGTTTCATCCCCACCGAAAGGACCCCCAGATGTCGCAGGAAGAACAACTTCGCCAGCAGCTTTACGAAGCGTTTCGCAACCGCGCCATGATTTACTACCTCGTCTATGACGAGTTGCGCAAAGAGCTGGGTGCCCAGCGGGCCGAGGAGATCCTCTCCCGGGCCATCTATCGCCGGGGGCAACAACGCGCCGCGAAGTACGCACCCTATGCCCCCCGGGACCTGGAAGGGCTGAAGCAGGCCTTCCTGGGCGGGCTGGCCGATGGCGGCCGGTTGCACCAACCGGAAGTCGTCCGCTCGGAGCCCGACGCCTTGGACATCAAGTTCCATCGCTGCCCCTTGAAAGAGACATGGCTGGAGGCGGGCTTGCCCGAAGAGGAAGTGGCCACCCTGTGCCGCATCGCTGCCCGGATCGACAACGGCCAGTTCGAATCGGCCGGCTTCAGCTTCTCCAGCGACACGTGGCAGCCCGGCGGCGAAGGGTGCTGCTTCTTGCACCTCCGGCCCGGCCCAGGGGCGTGACCCAAGCGATTCGCCTTGCAGGCGGCCGCCGAGAGCCGCCCCAGGGAACTTCTCGGAAGGAAAGTGCGCTGCGGTGGCCGGCCGACCGTGCCCCGCCGCGCAAGGAACCGCCGGCAATCGTGCGCTTCCCGAGGGCCGGTCGCGCCGGACCGACTCAGGTGCGGAGCGATTCCAACTCGCGGAGCCGGGCGGTGATCCGCCATTCGTCGGGGATCAGGCCCCGCTGCCGCCCGCCATAAAACTCGGATTCCAGCGCCTCCAGATCCTTCTTAATCGCCAGCAGGTTTGCGGGGCTCAGCCGGTCGATAAACAGGATCCCATCCAAGTGGTCGCACTCGTGTTGGACCACTCGGGCGGGCAGGCCGTCCAATTCCCACGTCTGCTCCTGCCCCTGCAAGTTGTAGGCGCTGAGCACGATTTTTTGCGGGCGAACCACGGGAGCGTAAATGTTGGGGAGGCTGAGGCACCCCTCGCGGTCCTCGGCCGACCCCTTGTGCCGCATCACCACCGGATTGACGAACACCCGCTCCTCGTCCTTGGCCGCCGGGTCGCCCGTAACGTTCACCACGATCAAGCGGTACGGCAAATCGACTTGATTGGCGGCCAAACCGATCCCCTTGTTCTCGTACATGAGGTCGAACATCTGGGCGACCATGCTGCGGAGTTCCGCATCGATGCGGCGCAAGGGTTTGGACTTGTATCGGAGGGTGGGATGCGGGTACTTGATGATCTGCACGGAGGAACCTCTTAACAGCCACAGAGTCTTGAAAATTATAGCGGACGCGTGGCCACCGGGACTACCGGAAATTGGGCTCTCTCAGGCCATGGCGGCGTCCTGGCTTGCGGGCTGGTTCTGCCCGTTTTCGCGGAAGGCGCCGGGTTTGTCGCTGCGGTCGGTGCCGTAAAGCTCCTGGCGGTAATCCCGCCGCAGGTCTATAATCGCATCGCAACCGTGGCGGCCGGGTGCGGCCCGGCAGTGGCCAGCGTGGCTCGCAGAAAGCAGTCTCTCGCAGAAATCCATGTAAACGAGGAGGAGAACGATGGCCCTGGGATTCGGAATCATTGGTTGCGGCATGATTTCCAACTTTCACGCCCGGGCAATCGCCGACACCCCGGGGGCACGCTTGGTGGCGTGTTACGATCAAGTACCGGCGGCGGCCGAGCGCCTGGCCCAAAGCACGGGCTGCAAGGCCTATGATCGCCTGGAGGCGATGCTGGCCGACCCGGCAGTGGACGTAGTTACCGTGGCCACCCCCAGCGGCGCGCACATGGAGCCTGCGGTGGCTGCGGCTAAGGCCGGCAAACACGTCATTGTCGAAAAGCCCTTGGAAATCACCCTGGCCCGCTGCGACCGGATCATCGAAGCCTGCGATGCCGCCGGCGTGGTGCTTTCCACCATTTTTCCCTCCCGCTTCCATGACACCAGCGTAACGCTGAAAAAAGCGATCCAACAGAATCGTTTCGGCCGGCTCACGGTGGGCGATGCCTATGTCAAGTGGTATCGCACCCAGCAATACTACGACAGCGGGGCATGGCGAGGGACCTGGGAACTGGACGGCGGCGGGGCCCTGATGAATCAGGCCATCCACAGCGTGGATCTGCTGCTGTGGCTGATGGGCCCGGTGGAGGAGGTCCGCGCGGTTACCGGCCTGGTCGCCCACGAGCGGATCGCCGTCGAGGACGTGGCGGTGGCGGCCATCCGTTTCGCCAACGGCGCGCTGGGAGTCATCGAGGCCAGCACCGCCGTGTATCCGGGATATTTGAAACGCATCGAAATCCATGGCACCGAAGGCTCCGCCGTGATGGAGGAGGAGGACTTCGTCAAGTGGGACTTTGCCCGCAAAAAGCCTCAGGATGAAGCCATTCTGGCGGGCATGGCCAAGCGACAAAGTGGCGGAGGGGGTGCCGCCGATCCGGCGGCCATCGGGCATCACGGCCACGCCCGCCAGTTCCGCGATGTGGTCCAGGCCATCCGCAAAGGCCGGGCCCCGTTGATCGACGGCCGCGAGGGCCGGCGCTCGGTCGAAGTGATCCTTGCGATCTACAAATCGGCCGAGACCGGCTCCGCCGTCTCCTTGCCGCTTAGGCGCGACCCCGTGCTTCGTGCCCGCAAGGTCGGGGTGGCCGGGTTGCGCCGGCAGTCCTAGCACGGCCGGCGGAATTTCCCAATTCTACCGACTTATCGATTCCCCCGGCCGTGCCATGCCCGCTTGCCCCGCGCCTGCGGCGGTGCCAGAATTGAGTGCCGGGCAGCGGGGCGACTGGCGGTATGCGTAAAGCCGTGCGGCCTTTGTCGGTGTGCTGATGCCCGACGATCCTTTCGTCATGACGGTGGCCGCTTTGGCACTGGCAGCCGGGTGCCTTGTGGCGCTGGCCGTGGCCCTAGTGTGGCTGCTGCGTCTGCGGCGGGAGATGGCCCGGCATCGTCACTTCGACGACGCTTTGGCCCAGGAACGCAATCTGCTGCGCACTTTGATCGATAACCTCCCCGATTACATCTTCGTCAAGGACCGGCAGAGCCGTTTCGTCACCACGAACGCACCCCATTTGGGCGTGCTGGGCGCTAAACGCCTGGAAGATGTCGTTGGCAAGACCGATTTCGACTTCTTCTCGCCGGACCTGGCCACAGGCTACTTCGCCGACGAGCAGGCGGTGATGCGCACGGGTTGTCCGCTGCTGAACCGCCGGGAAAGGACGGTCACCCCCGGCGGCGAGGTCCGCTGGCTGCTGACCAGCAAGATTCCATATCGCGATCGCAGCGGCAACATCGTGGGGGTGCTGGGTATCAGCCGGGACATCACCGCGATCCAGGAAGCGGAAGAGGCCCTGCAAAAGGCCAAGGAAGAGGCGGAGGCGGCCAACCGCGCCAAGAGCGAATTCTTGGCCAACATGAGCCACGAAATCCGCACGCCCATGAACGGCATCATCGGCCTGACCGAATTGGCTCTGGATACGCCGCTGGCCCCCGAACAGCGGGAGTACCTGGAGATGGTCAAGGCGTCGGCCGATGCGCTGCTGGCGGTCATCAACGATATCCTCGACTTTTCGAAGATCGAGGCCCGCAAGCTGGAGCTGGAGCGGGTGGACTTCAGCCTCCGCGATCTGCTGGGCGACACCATGAAAGCCCTGGGCCTGCGGGCGCAGCAAAAGGGACTGGAACTGGCCTGCCACATCCCGGCCGATGTGCCCGACGCCCTGGTGGGCGATCCCGGGCGCTTGCGCCAGGTGATCATCAATCTGGTGGGCAACGCCATCAAGTTCACCGAGCAGGGCGAAGTAGTGGTGCAAGTGGCCCGCGAGTCGGAGACCGACGGCGAAGTCATGCTGCGATTTCTGGTCCGCGATACCGGGATCGGCATCCCGCCCGACAAACAGGCGCTGGTGTTCCAGGCCTTTGCCCAGGTCGAGACGGGCATGACCCGCAAGTACGGGGGAACGGGCCTGGGATTGGCGATTTCATCGCGGCTGGTGGCCATGATGGGCGGCCGCATGGGCGTGCAAAGCGAACCGGGCCGCGGCAGCACCTTCCGCTTTACAGCCCGCTTTGGCCGCTCGTCGCAGAAACCGGCCGGCCGCCGCATCGAGAGCCCCGTCCGACTGGATAACCTGCCTGTGCTCATCGTGGACGATCATCCCACCAATCGTTTCATTCTCGAAGAGATGGTGGCCCAATGGGGCATGGTGCCGACCTCGGTCTCCGGGGCCGAAGCGGCCCTGGCCACCCTCGATCGGGCGGCCAAAAGCGGCGAACCCTTCCCCCTGGCCCTTCTGGACGCGCACATGCCGGAGGTCGATGGGTTCGAGCTGGCGCGGCAGATTCAGGAGCACGCCGACTTGGCAGGGACCGCGCTGGTGATGTTGACCTCGGCCGGCCAGCCCGGCGACATCGCCCAATGCCGCCAATTGGGCATCCAGGCGTACCTTATGAAGCCGGTGGCGCAGTCCGACCTCTTCAATGCAGTGTGCACGGCCCTGGCCCGCCGGGCCCAGCTTCCCCAGCCTTCCCGCCCCGAGAGGCCCACTGCCCCCTACATTCCGCGCCGCCGCCTCCGGGTGCTCCTGGCCGAAGATAACCCCATCAACCAGACCCTGGCCCGCCGAATACTGGAAAAGGCCGGACACGAGGTCCTTGTGGCGCAGAACGGCCGCGAAGTGCTCGAAATCCTTGATCGCTCTCCATGTGACGCCGTGCTGATGGACGTGCAGATGCCGGAACTCGACGGCCTCGAGGCCACCCGCGCTATCCGCCGCAAGGAGCAACAGCAAACCCCGGGGCAGCACGTGCCCATCATCGCCATGACGGCCCACGCCATGGTCGGCGACCGCCAGCGGTGCCTGGAGGCCGGCATGGACAGCTATATCGCCAAGCCGTTGCACCCGCAGGACCTGCTGGTGGCGCTGGATGAAGCCACTGGCCCCGGTTTGGAGGGGCTAGGAGCTGCCCCCGTTTCAAGCACGCTTCAGCCGGAACCCCCCGCTGAAGACCACCCGCGCTTGCTCCCTCCCGCCAGCCCCGAACCCAAGGCGGAGTTCCCGAGAGAAGGGGTTTTCGACCTTCAAGCGGCCCTGGCCCATGTGGCCGGCGATGCGGAACTGCTCAAGGAACTGGCCCGGCAGTTTCTGCGTCTCGGCCCGGCCCGACTTTCCGAGTTGCGCCAAGCCCTCCAGCAAGGCGACGCCGCCGCTGCCCGGCGGGTGGCCCATGCGATCAAGGGGGAGATCGGCAGCTTTGCGGCCAAGGAAGCCAGGGAGGCCGTGGTTCGGCTCGAGGCAGCCTTGGAATCGCCCGAACGCTTTACCGAAGCACAGTCGCTTTTGGAGGCCTTTGAAGCCGCCTGGCAGCGCCTCGGCACTGCGCTGGGGGATTTCTGCAACTTGGCGCCCCAAGCACCGCAATAGTCCTGCACCATTGGCCAAGCAGCGGCGCCAGCCCCCGTAGTGTCCGGCGACTTGCAGGCACCGTGTGAGGGCCAAACGGGAGCGACCCTGGCCCCGTCGGGCCCTGCCAAAGGCCGGCCTCGTAATCTGCAACTCCAATGGGCGGCGGACCATCCGGCGCAGGTGCAGCCCAACGGCCGTGGAGCGAATCCTTATTGGGCGGTAACGCTTTCGCCGCCGGCCCGGGTAGCGATCGCATAGCGGACGAAATGGTCCATCGTCTCGCTGAAGAACTTCACGCTGCCGTCGGTCCACAGGGCTTGGGCCCCGCCCGGATGGTTGCTGCTCCAGCCGTGGCACCGTACATCGCCCGCCCCCTGCTGCCACGCGGGGTTGCGGTTATTCATCGGGTTGCGGAGGTTGCCGATGGCGGCCAGCGGGCTCATCCAGCACGTGTCCACGCAGGGGTTGCGGTCGAACTGGCCGGGGGTGTTGCCGCCCCGCCAGTGCATGTCTTCGAAAACGCCGATGGTGTTCGAAGTGCCGTCAACGATGTCCCGCAACGCGAAGCTGCCGATGTAGGTGAACACGCCATTGACGTTGCGGGCCTCGCCAATCTGGGCACCGTCCACCCAGGGCGTGCCGCTGGAGCCGCGGGCAAATCGCCCCGCCGTGCCGGTCTCCGGGTCGGTGAATTCGGGGACCGCGCCGCAATCCCGCCAGCCCGACCAGACGTGGCCCAAGCTGCCGACGTAGTCGGTGCCTGCGCCCGGCGGCCCGCCCGAGCTGCCGTTATAGTAGCCGCGGTTCTGATTCTGGCGCACCGCCGGCTGATCGTTCGAGGGGCACAACAGCGTGCTCAACACGGTTTGGCGGACCTGCTGGTTTGTCAGGCCCGAGGGGCCCGGGGCGGTGCCCTCGTTGGCGTTCGGGTCATTGAAGTTGATCGTGCTGTAAACATTCGCCTGCTCCATGTAGGGGAGCACCGACACGATCCACGAAAAATGGCCGTCGGCCGCCCACCCGTTGTTGTTCGGCAAATTGATGTTGCCCCCCTTATTGAACCCCAGCGTTTCCCGGTACTTGTCGGCGTAATTGTGCAGAGCCAGCCCGATCTGTTTGAGGTTGTTGGAGCACTGGCTGCGCCGGGCGGCTTCACGGGCGGCCTGAACCGCCGGCAAAAGCAGTGCGATCAGGATGCCGATGATAGCAATCACCACCAGCAGTTCCACAAGAGTAAAAGCTGCCCGCTTTCGAGTCGAACGGTTGAGGACGAACATGGGAAACCTCGCAAAACCAAGACAAACGCACACAAACGCTAAACCACCCCGCCAGCGGCAGCTTGCAAGCCAGCGGCGTGGGGGACTTACGGGCCGGGAAGCTCGATCTTGACCTCCGCCTGGCCGGGCTTCACCTCGATCTCGTAGTCCGAGGTGCCGGCCGAAGCATATTTGGCCGGGAACGACATCTTGGGCTTGCGGCGTCCGCCGGCCTTATAAGCGGCAGCGTCCTGCTCGGCCGAGGCCTGCTCGGCCAGAACCACTTTGTATTTACCCGGCACGACCCCGGGGATGCCTTGGGCCCCGGAGAACATCTGGAACGATCCGCCGCTGACCTTGCCGCTGGCGCTGGGCAATTTGGGGTCCGAGGAGACGAAGCTGATGGTAACGTTCTCGGCCGGCTTGCCGCCGATCGTGAGGGTGCCTTTGATGGGCACCATTGTCGGGCCGGAAGACCCGCAGCCCACGAAGGCCGCCAGCACAAGAGCGGCCGCGGCGGCCAGAGCCATGGGGTGTAATCGCATAATGAGAGTACTCCTTTGACGCGGTAACCGAGCCCCGAAAGGTTGTCAACGCAAAATGCATTCCCGGGCGGAAGGCGTCACGTCAGCTCCCGGGGCATGGGCCCGTCGCCACGCTGTTGGCACCTCAAAAGGCTACAGCGAGGCCACCAGCGGCAGCACCAGCAGAGACTCTGTTCCGATTACAAAAAGGCGGGAATGAGTTTCTGGTCCCGGACGCTTCCAACCCTGATACTAGCCCTTCGCGCCCGCGGCGTCAAGCGATTGGCCCGGCGTGCGGCCCTTTAGGGTGCACGTCAGCTTTTGTAGAGATTGGCGGGGGGCCAAAAATGTCAATAGGAGAATCCGGGGATTGTCTGGTAAAATGGCCGCGTTGGGGCGATTTGGTCAAGCCAGGACA
>Ga0315298_1009743_pt1 | contig 11769 bp, 10 predicted proteins | sample WHS_1_MG_FD_203077 | JGI IMG/M metagenome (GOLD analysis project Ga0315298, IMG submission 203077) | Extremophilic microbial mat communities from Washburn Hot Springs, YNP, Wyoming, USA - WHS_1_MG | ecosystem: Environmental > Aquatic > Thermal springs > Hot (42-90C) | place: USA: Wyoming... | reverse complement strand
CCGGGTGTTATGCCACTGAGGACAGGTATGGTAAGGCCGCAGGAACTATGTTCTGCCATTTCGTCAAGGAAAGGTGTCTTTGCTGTTTCAAGTTCTGTCTTACCTGTTTCAGGATGGGGCAACCCTCCAACACCATCCATGACTATAAGAAGTATTTTGCTGTCCGTCTTTTTTATTATGCCCGGAAGGATTTTGTCATAGTCCATTTGTACTCCTTTTGAAAAAAAATCCTTATTAGTTTATAATTTATCATCTGTAAAGTCAATAATGAACTTTTTACTATGCTATACATTGTGGCAACTCCAATCGGAAATCTGGATGATATCACATTCAGGGCAGTGGATGTATTGAAGAATGTGGATGTTATACTCTGTGAAGATACAAGAGAGGCATTAAAACTGCTTAATCACCTCGGGATAAAAAAGCGACTGATAAGTTATTACAGGGACAATGAAAGGGACCGTTTGAAAATAGCACTATCACTTCTTCTTGAAGGCAGGGATGTTGCTCTCATATGTGATAGGGGAACCCCTGGAGTTTCAGACCCTGCGTATTTACTGGTAAGGGAGGCACACAAAAATAATATACCTGTAACTCCTGTTCCCGGACCATCTGCCCTTACTGCTGCTATGTCTGTCTGTGGGCTTCCGACTGACAGGATTGTCTTCTATGGATTTCTTCCGAGAAAGAAAGGTAAGAAAAGAAAGATAATGGAAGAACTGAGGGAGAGAGAAGAAACCATAATTTTTTATGAATCAGTCCACAGGGTTAAGGAAACACTTGGTTTTATAAAAGAGGTCTTCCCTGACAGAGAAATGACATTATGCAGAGAGTTGACAAAGAAGTTTGAAGAGATAAAGACAGGTAATGTTTCCGAGGTTTTTGAATATTATAAAGATAAAGAACCGAAAGGTGAGTTTGTAATAATTATAAGGGGGAAAAACTAAAATGATTATGAAATTTTTCAGAAAGAAGAAAAATATGAAGATTATCCTCTGGGTGATTGCTATACTCATTATCCCTGGCTTTTTAATCTGGGGCGTTGGTATAGGAGGTAGTGGAAGGTCACAGTCCTATGCTGCTACTGTCAATAAAGAACCCATTACCTTGAGGGAGTATTATAAACAACTGGGTGAGGTGGAAGAACAGTACAGAAAGATATTTGGAGATAAGGCATCGGAACTTCTTAAAGGACTTAATATTGAACAGGGTGTTTTAGAAAGTATGATAAGGGAAAGAATTTTACTTCAGGAGGCAAGACGCAGGAGGATAAAGGTATCAAACAGTGAGATAGTGGAGGTGGTTAAGTCAGACCCTTCTTTTCTTGATGAAAAGGGAAGATTTGATGAGAGAAAGTTTAAAGAAGTTATATCCTCTTATCCACCTGAAGAGTTGCGGAAGATAGAAGATGAGTTAAGGAAGAGGATAACAATAGACAAACTTAAAGAGTTGGTTATTGCCGAAGGTAATATCTCTGTCTCAGATGAAGAGGTAGATAAGTATATCAAGGAAAATCAGGTGAAGGATACAGATAGAGAATCTTTGAAAAGAAGGTTACTCTGGCGTAAAAGGGAAGAGTATTTCAATCAGTGGTATGCAGAGAAAAGGAAAAAATCCAATGTGTTGGTATATCTTTCTTTTGAGAAGCCTGCTGCCTCTCCTGATGTAAATAAGTCAACTGAATAGAAAGCGTAAAATATTTCCCCTCACCTTTTACCTCGCTGTGCGAGGGATTGATTTATCGCTTTTCCTCTCCCCACGGGGGAGAGGGGCAGGGTGAGGGGGAACTCCTTTCCACAAAATTCCCCCTTTGAAAAAGGGGGATGAAGGGGGATTTGAAATCTCCCCTGACCTCTCTTTACGAAAGAGGGGAAGTCCCTTCTTTCCTTGGGGGAGGGTGGCAGGTTTAGAGGGAAATAATAGAATATGAACAATATGGAGATGACATGGTAGAGATAAGGCCTTTTTGTGGTTATAGATATAACCCTGACAGAGTAAAGGAGATAGACAGGGTAATTGCTCCTCCGTGGGATGTCATTGATAACGGGATGGAAAGATACCTGAGAGAACTTGCTCCTGTAAATATCATAAACCTTATATCAAAAAATTGTAAGCCAGATGATGTGAAGGGAATATTTGAAGAATGGGTAAAAAAGGAAATCCTGATAAGAGATGTTGACGAAGGTTTTTATTTTATGAAGCATAACTTCAAATGGATGGGGCAGGAATTCACAAGGAGAGGATTTTTTACACTTTTGCGCCTTGAAGATTTCACGACAGGTAATGTAATTCCTCACGAGAGGATATTTGAAAAGTACTCCACAAACCGCTATCAACTTATACAGAAATGCAGGGCAAATTTTTCTCCAGTGCTTATGCTATATCAGGATAATTCCTTTGCAGTAGAAGGTATTATAGAACAAGCACCTGTTATTTCAAAAGGTTATACAACAGTGGATAGAGAACTATTTGAGTTCGGAAGAATTATTAAAAGCGAAGATATAAAAACTATCAGAGATATAGTTTCAAAAGGAAATCTTATCATTGCAGATGGACACCACAGGTACAGTGCTGCACTTCAGTATTATAAAGACAACCCTTCTCCTGAGAATAGTTTTGTCCTTGTTTTCCTCATTAACATAAACGCACCAGAAGTTCTGATACTACCTACACATAGATATATTCCTTCATCTGTCACCTTTATTGATAAGGTGGATGTGTTTAAAAAATACTTTTATATTACAGAGGTTGCGGATGTGAAAGCAATATATGAGATAATGAACAGGGAAAAAAGCAATACCTTCGGAGTATATGAAAGCGGTAGATTTTATGCCATTACCCTGAAAGATATAAACGATGTTAAAATACGTCTCTCTGACAGGTTTTCTGATAGATGGATAGCGCTTGATACGGTCTTACTCCATAAGTTTATCCTGCCAGATATTTTAGACATAGAGCCACAGGAGGTTATATATCATCAGTCCCCTGAATATCTACTGGAAGAGTATAAAAAGAGAAATAGCGGAGTGATATTCTTCCTCAAGGCGGTCAACAAGCAACACTTTCTTGATATATGTCTTAATGGAGAATTGATGCCACAGAAGACAACATATTTCTATCCAAAGGTCCCATCCGGCTTAGTTATCTATAAGTTTGATAGATAGAAAGACGACTGCTTCTAAAAAGTCCTTTTTCCCATACCAGAAGACTAATATCTGGATCTTCTATCTCTGCTAAAGCCACCTTTTCTACCACCAAATCCGCCTCTGTCTCTGAATCCGGAGTGTCCTGTTCTTTCACGGGGTGGGTTGGCTTTATTTACGGTGAGTTTCCTTCCGTTGAGTTCCTGACCATTCAGGGTTTCCACTGCCTGCTGCAAAACTGCTTCTGACGCTACCTCTACAAAACCAAACCCCTTTGGTCTACCTGTATACTTATCTGTGATAAGCACAACACTTGTTGTCTCTATACCCTTTTCAGAAAAGAAGTTTTTCAGTTCATCCTCTGTTGTCTCGTAATTCAGATTGCCCACATACAACTTATGTTTCTGTTCCATTCTCAATATCCTCTCTTTTGGCTTTCCTTACGGAAAGCATCTTTTTTATTTTCTTAACTTCACTGGTAATTCTACTGCCTGTTTTCTATAACTCCTCCTTTCCTGCTGGGTCTTGAACAGGATGGTTCAGACAAAGGCAAGGTATCAGGATCGGTATGTGATATCTCGCTGTCCAGAACAAAGATAGTATATCATAAAAAAATCAAGTGTGCAAAATTTATTTAACAGGGGACAGAAAATATGATTGATTTATCCTGTAGATATAGTAGAATAAAGATGCCGGGGGTGAAAACATTTTACACGGCAAAGGAGAAATATGAAAAGGTTTATGATTGCAGTGGGGATGATTATTTTTTTCTGTGGTATGGTGTTTGCACAGGAAGGGTTTTTAAGAGTGACAAGCATCCCTGATGGAGTTAATGTAGAAGTATCAGGGAAAAGTATAGGTAAGACACCTCTTCTAACGACACTCAAACCAGGAAGTTATACCATTAAAGGGACTCTTTCCGGATATGATACATATTCTCAGGATGTAAAGATTGTAGAAAATGAAGTAACTATAGTTCAGATAACAATGGTGAAGCAGACACAGAAAAAAGAGGTTACTGTAACAGGAGCCACACCAAAGGATGCTAAATGGACAGGTAACCTGACGGTGATAACAGACCTTGAAAATGCAACCATCTATCTTGATGGAGTTAAAATTTCTGAGACGCCACCAGTTACAATAAAAGAGATTCCTTCAGGTATACATGAAGTAATACTTGTCAGTGGTGATTATGCTGATTCAGCGAGGGTAATGATTCAGAGGGGTAAAACATCTGTTTTGAAGCACTCCTTCGCTGAAGCAAGAGAGGCAGGGAAAAAATGGTCGCCCAGGGTATACAGTGATAGGATAGAGCAGGAAAGAATAGCGAAAGAGAAGGCAGCAGAACTGGAGAAGAAAAGGCAAGCATTACCTGCAAAGATAGTTCTTAAACTGACCAATCCTTCTCTCTCTGATTCATCACAGCAGGATACTACTATTAAACTATGGAGTGAAAGTGATACAGTAGAACTCTCCTTCCAGTATAGAAAGTCCGGTGAGACCGCCTGGAATATAAAAACACTGAGTTCAAAAAAGACATTGGAGGACTCTTTTACTCTTGAAAAAGGAACCTATGAAGTCCAGTTTATTGCAACACACTATAAGGAACCGACGGGTGTTTTAAATATCATACTTGGCGCGAAAAAGGAGAAGGTGAAGGAATATAAAGAATCACTTGGCAAATATGAATTCAAACCGGATACGCAATACACATTTAATATTCTGTATGATGGGAAAACGGACTTTTCCTATAAGGTGGAGGAGAAGGCATTAAATACACCTCTTGAGTAATCTGCAACATCTATAGAAATGGAGGGTGTATATGAAAGGGATACTGAAAGAATTCAGGGAATTTGCTGTCCGGGGCAATATGATAGATATAGCAGTGGGTATCATCATAGGTGCCGCATTTGGTAAGGTGGTATCATCACTTGTAGCGGATGTCATTATGCCACCAATCGGCGCAATCCTTGCAGGGGTGGACTTTACAAAACTTGCAATAACATTGAAACAGGCATCAGGTGATAATCCCGCTGTTTTACTTTATTATGGGAGGTTTATTCAGTCACTTGTTGATTTTATCATTATTGCCTTTGCTGTATTCCTGCTTGTAAAGGGAGTAAATAAACTTAAAAGAAGACAGGAGACAGCACCTCCACCTCCTCCGTCGCCATCAAAAGAAGAAATACTACTTGCAGAGATAAGGAATATTCTTAAAGAACGCAAACAAGGATAAAGAACAAGGAGGAGATGATGTATCTTCAAAGACCATTTACACCTGACTGTGAAGGATTAAGAAAAAACATATTGAGGCAGGAGACACCGAAGAGAGTTTACAATATAGAACTCTTCCTTGATATAGAGGTTCAAAAAGCCGCAGCAGAGTATTTTGGCCTTAAATATATAGAGTTTCTGGGAGACCCTTATTCACCATCTGCGTCTGATGAGTTTGGTAAAAGGATGAAGGCAAGGGTAGAACTGCACAGGTTCCTTGGTTATGACATAGTCAGGGCATATCCCCATAACTATGACTGGCAGACAAAGCATAAAGAGGGTATGGATACTACTTCTGATGAGAAAAACAGGGGAGTCCGTTCTTGGCAGGATGAAGGAATTGGTTTGATTAGTTCCTGGGTGGACTTTGAAAAATATCCCTGGCCTGACCCATCAAAGATTGACCTGAGTGAGTTTGACTGGTATGAAAAGAACCTGCCCGATGGTATGGCTTTTTATGCGCTTACTGCCCATATCCTGGAGTATGTTACGGCCTTAATGGGATATGAAGGGCTGTGTTTTGCCCTTTATGATAACCCAGACCTTGTGGATGCGATGTTTGAGAGGGTAGGGCAGAATCAGTTAGAATACACAAAACAGATAGTTGGCTATAGCAAACTTATGATTGTATGGGGAAGCGATGATATGGGATTTAAAAGCGGTTGTTTGTTAAGTCCAAAGGTTCTCATAGAGAAGGCACTTCCCTGGCATAAAAAGTGTGCGGAGGTAGCACATAGACATAACAAGTTATATCTCCTTCACTCCTGTGGCAAACTGGATGATATTATGGAGCCACTTATCAATGATGTGAAGATAGATGCCAAGCACTCATATGAGGATGCTATACTCCCTGTAACAGAGGCAAAGAAAAGATGGGGAAACAGGATTGGGATTTTAGGTGGCATAGATGTAAACTTTCTTGTTAATGCAGATGAGAGCCAGATAAGAAGGCGTGTCCGTGAAACCCTTGATGTATGTATGCCTGGCGGGGGATATTGTTTAGGAACAGGGAATTCAGTAGCCAACTACATTCCTTTAAAAAGTTATCTTGCAATGCTGGATGAGGGGAGAAACTACATCTAAAATGGAAAGGATAACTGTAAAAACGGCAAGAAGACAGGAGTTTGTTGAGATAACACATCTGGTTGAGGTGGTTGTGAGAAAGTCGGGTGTGAAGAGCGGGATATGTTATATATATGTCCCTCACACAACCTGTGGGCTAACAATAAATGAAAATGCAGACCCATCAGTAAAGGCAGATATCCTTTCAAAACTTGAGCAACTTGTCCCGGAAAGTGGAAGATATAGCCACTCGGAAGGGAATTCTGATGCACACATAAAGTCAAGTATTTTAGGCCATTCACTTTCAATATTTATTGAGGATGGTTCACTTCAACTTGGCACCTGGCAGGGAATATTTCTCTGTGAATTTGATGGACCCAGAACCCGTGAGGTCTGGATAAAAATTATGAAGGATTCTGTTTAACTTTCTGTGGGTAACATTTCATACTTGTTGAAGGTGGCAATACGTAAATACTCACTAAACACCATTCGTATTTACAGTTTACAGCAAACTACAAACTATAAACTGTAAACAGTAAACTGTTAACTGTACACTTCCATAACGGGCTTCACTGAGGATTTACGTGTAATGTTTTAAAACATTTAACATAAAACATTTAGCATTAAACACCTGATTCACTAAGAATTTAATTTTTCCCAAATATTACTTGTAGAACAGATATTTTTTCTTTATTCAAATATAAGAATTTTTCTTTCTTAAGGTCTCCTGGTTTCACCACTCCAAAAAGTAAAGATAAAAATGCACTCTGGGACAAGGGAAGATAAATAGTGGGTCCTTTTTCTCTTTCAAAAAGATGATTCAGGTATATTTCCCTCAGATTGTATTCCCTTTTATCCAGAGCAATTTTCCCATCACCTACATTTATCCGAACTTTTCTCCCAAGACACTCAATTTCAATTCTACCATGGAATGATAACTTGCTCCTTTTAATCTTCTCACTCCATGCAGGAATAATCTGTTTTATCAGACCATCAAAATCAATAATCTTAAACATAATAGAACTTTGAAAAACAGGTTGAATACGAAGAAAATTTTCAATTTTTTTGCTTCTGTCTTTACCTTCATTTATTGAAATTACAATCCGGGAAAACTTAGTATCTTTAAACTTTTCAATAAATTTTAAAAGAAGACCAAGTACATAATTTTCTTCAGGAGATTCGGTCAGAATATCAACCCGTAAAAGGTCATCGGCATAATAAGGAAATGGTTCAGTGCCAAGAAAACCAACAATATCTCCTCCCTTTTTCACTATCCAAAAAAAGTAATTTTTATCTTCGTCAGATTTTAAGTTTTGCCAGTATGATTTTGAAAATTTCTTCTCAAGTGGTATAAGAATGTTAGTCCTCTTGTAAAATTCATATATTAATTCTCCGTGATATTTCTTATCGTAAGGTAATATCTTGCAAAAGTTAAAGTCGGGGTTAATCTTATTAACTTTATTTGTTAATTCTTTCAAATAAGCAGGATAAACCACTAAAGGGAACAATTCATATCCTCCACTTTGATAAAAATGTTTCACACCAGAGTTAACCATAGAAAAAGTCATTTTATTTTTCTTCATATATTTGTATACATCATAAAGCAATATGAGCCCATATCCTTTCCCACGATAAGAAGGATGGGTATGTACGCTGCTTAGTTCCCCACATTTAAGAACGATTCCATCATATGAAAAATGCCTCTCTATCACTTCTATATGGCTGATAATTTTGTTATTCACTAACAGAAGCATATGTCTGGGTAAAGACTCTTTTGAATACCAACTTTTCAATTCTCCATCTGAAATCAGATGTGAAATCCCTTCCAGTTTCAATATCTCTCGGTGAAGAACTAAAAGTTCAGGTACATCACTTTCTTGAGCCGGACGAATAATAAATTTCATGTTCATAGGTAAGAACCCCTAAGGCACTCAAATCAAGAAGACCGAATTGCCGGTCATATGGGTGAAAAAGTCTATGACAAACCAGAGCCCGGCCGCAGAATACTGACCTAAGATTAAACCGAAGAAAAAAGGTTTGCCATTCTCGTAGATTTTCGGCCCTCCGTAGCGTAAGATTAAGGTTTTCAGGAACCAGGCTAAGAAAATAGTAAGCCATAAATTCTCTATCCAGTTGACCATTCCTACCGTAAATCCAATGGGATGTAACGGCCACCAGATGAAGCGGTTATGCAGGAACATCAGACCAAACATTACTACCGCGCCACTAATCCGGCAAAGCCAGCCTAATTTGTTAGGAGAGGAGGGGTTGTTCAGGTAATTAGCAACATAATTATAAGGGGCCTGGACATTGCCGATAAAGTACCATTGATTAAGGTTGAGGCCACCTCTGGTATAGGCTAACTTTAAGATAACCAGGGAGGAGACCAAAAAACCGATAAAGATAGCCAGAAGCATCAACCAGAATAGAGGTCGCAAGGATACTTTGCCTAACCTCTCCGCAATCTTCTCGCTATGCATCGTGGAAGAGGCCGGAAAGGTGCGTATATCTGCAGAATAGACATAGGTAAGACCAAGGTTGGTAAGACTCTCCGGACCGATTATCCTGCTACCGGCACAGGAGACTACTTGGGCCGAAGAGATAGAAGGACTGATTAAGGTAGGGACGCCACCCTCTGCCACCACCCGGGTCAGCCCAATCCAGAAGACAAAGGCGAGCAGAAGGAAGAGAACTCCTACCCACAGACTCATACCGGCAATCCTGAGCCAGACCAGGAGGAAGAGAAAACCGATGATTAATCCCCAGAAGGCTGATTTGTAGGGCATTACCTCTCCAGAATCTATATCTTTTTTTCCCTTTCCAATTGCTTTGCGGAAGACTTCTTTCAGGTGCCCCCGGGCCATAAAAAGAGTAAAAGAAACAAAGACCACAAAAGCGCCTGTACCGATATTGGCTAAGATGGGGTTACCTCCGGACCCATAGATACCGACATTCTCCGGACTGGAGATACCGGTAATATTAATCCAGCCCTTGAAGATGAGGAAGATGAGATTAAAGAACCACAAGGAAAAAGCGGTGTCTAAGTTAATCAGGTAGGTAAATCCCAGAACAGGAAAACTGAGTCGGAAGATGATATCGGTAGTTCGCCTGAAGACAGGGATACTTTGGGTTAATCTGGGCGCAGGCACCATCGGAAAGTAGTGTTGCAGAGCACCCAGACAGGAAATAATAAAGGGAATGGCAAAACCCAGCCAGAAGATTTTGCTTTTAAAGAGAAGGGGTATCTTTCCTTTACCTGGTTTTACCATCGCTACCGGAAGTTGGGTTAAAGGGAAGGAAAGCCGCTCCCTCTCCACCCATTCCTTGCGCAGGATGGAGACTGCGCAGATGGTGACAAAATAGAGCACCATCAGAAAGAGCCCCCAGGAGAATAGGGGTAGAGCCCAGGCAGCATAAGGAATAGGAGACCCTTTGGGCAGGCCTTCAAAGAATGGACGGGTAATGGATATGTCCTTGGGCGCCAGCCAGGGTTTGATGTGGGGGAGAATAAGTTCTTGCCAGTGGTTCTCCGGTGTGGCGTAGTAACTGGGTCCAGCCAGAATAGGCAAAAGTTGGCAACCTAAACCCATCTCCGCCACTGAGGCGGTCACCAGAATCATCGTGTAGATAACCAGCAGTTCTGAAGGACTGAAGGAGAAGCGGTCTTTGGTAGCAAGTCTTAAGAGGGGGTTGAAAAAGAGAACCAGAAGAAAGAAGATGAATATGCCGCCCGCCGGCATATGGTCAATCGCCAGGTAGGAACCCAGGACCACATGGACCGAGTACTGGGCCATAATCGTCAGGAGGGCCGAAAAAATGGCCCCGGTTAAGATAGTTTTGAAGTTAAACGGACTCTTCATGATAGCCCCGTAACTTTTTTAAGTTTTTTATCCTTGATTTTAAATAAAACGGGTATACCAACTTTAGAGTGAATAACCTGACCACCAATTTTTACCAGATATTTTTTATCTTTAACATGTATATCTATATTGCTCCCCCTGATTTTTAACCCTCTTAAATTGATATCAGGCGAGAATAGTGGCGGATGAGGATTTATGATAATATCACCACTGATTTTTACCTCAACCCCAAACATACCAAAAATAATACATTGTGCTCCAGCAATTGCACTGAGGCAATTTTGCAGGGGGGTATCCTTTCGATAATCAATATTGTTAGCCACCAGAGAATCCCCCCAATATGGTAATCTTTCGCCCCACCATAATATCCTTTTGAAAATATCCTCCGCTGTTTCAAAATATCCTGATTTATAAAGGCGCTCTATAATCTGTAGCGGAAAACCGACAAAACTTCCTCCGCCGCCATTATCAATATCTTGCTGGTCATAAGCCGGGTCTTTTTTTGACATGCTGTGTATCCCGTATGCTGACAAGAATTCGTTTTCGTTAAGATGACTCAAAAGTCCGGTTTCTTCTTCTTTATCCAAAACGTTAATGCTGAATAGTTTGAACATTTGAATGGTATACCTGATGTTTTTATGCGTCTGGGTGTCGTCAAGCCAGCAGAACCATCTTTCTTTCCTATCCCAAAGCCTGTCTTTAATCAATAACTTCAAGTTCTCAGCTCTTCTGGAAAAATCTATCGACTCTTTCTTCCCGGCAAGTTTGCAGAGAAATGACACCATTTTATAGGATGCATACCTCTTGCCGTTGAGGTCAGGCATAAAATTGTCGTATTTATATTGACCTTTTAACTCCAGGTGATTGTTTCCTGTTCCGTAATCAACCAATACTGCAGGTTTACTGAAATCATCCCGGTAGGTAGCGTGGTAAATGGCCCAATCAAGAATAGTTTTTCCGTTTACTTCTTCATTCAGAAATTGAGCATCGCCAGTATGCAAAACATAATAGTAAATTGAAGAAATAATCTTTTCCTGGTTGACGGGGTACCACGGACCGAATGCCTCGCCGTTTACCGGGCTGATGGCATAATGTGCCGTAAGGTCATTCTTCAAGAACTGCTTAATATGCTCGCGCGTTGCCTGCGGGTCGCAGAGTGGAAAAATCTCGCAAACTTCACCCCAGTCCCACAAATATAAGCCGATGCAGCCTCCGTTGATGCCTCCACTCGAATAATACGGATGAAGCAAAAATTCAGGTACTTCCCACCTGTTTAATAAAAAGGGCAGGAGGGAACGGTTGTAGAATTTCACCAAACCCTCATTATTCGCCTCCAACCTTGGAATTTTGGTAAAAAGTGCGTTTGTCTTTTTTTCCCACGCCTCATGCGTTTCCTCCATCGATTTCAGGGGGTGGCTTAATATCCTTTC
>Ga0315298_1009742_pt1 | contig 11769 bp, 7 predicted proteins | sample WHS_1_MG_FD_203077 | JGI IMG/M metagenome (GOLD analysis project Ga0315298, IMG submission 203077) | Extremophilic microbial mat communities from Washburn Hot Springs, YNP, Wyoming, USA - WHS_1_MG | ecosystem: Environmental > Aquatic > Thermal springs > Hot (42-90C) | place: USA: Wyoming... | reverse complement strand
CCGTGGACGATGGTCGTCACCTCGTAAGCGAGCACCTCTTTGGCCCTGTTCAGCGCGGCCCCCTTGACGCTCGTCAGTTCCCGAATCTCCTCTAAAGGGAGGAAGGTAAAGATCTTGAGGAAGCGTTCCACGTCATCATCGGCGGTATTGATCCAGAACTGGTAAAAGTCATAAGGCGAAAACAACTCTGGGTCAAGCCAGACGGCGCCAGAGGCCGTTTTGCCCATCTTGACGCCAGAAGAGGTCGTCAAAAGCGGGAAGCAGAGCGCATAGGCCTCCTGGCCTGTCACGCGGCGGATAAGATCCACCCCGGCCAGGATATTCCCCCATTGGTCGTTGCCGCCCACTTGGAGGATGCAATTTTCAGTGCGGAAGAGGTGCAAAAAGTCATAAGCCTGCAGGAGTTGGTAATTGAATTCGAGGAAACTCAACCCCTGTTCCAGGCGCGTTTTGTACGTTTCGGCGGCCAGCATGCGGTTCACCGAAAAGTGCACGCCGATCTCCCGAAGAAAGTCTATGTAGCGCAAGGGCAGAAGCCAATCCCCATTGTTGAGCATCTTGGCGCGCCCTTCTTCGAAGGAAATAAAACGCGAGAGTTGGCGTTTGAGCGCCTCCATATTCGCGGCGATCTGCTCGGGCGTCAGCAATTGGCGCATCTCGGTGCGGCCGGTCGGGTCGCCGACCATCCCGGTGCCCCCACCTACGATGATGATGGGCCGATGGCCATGCTGCTGAAAGTGCATCAGGGCCATGATGGTGAGGAGATGCCCCGCGTGGAGGCTGGCGGCGGAGGGATCATAGCCGACGTAGAAGGTAATGGGCTTTTCCAAAGCGCGATGCAGGCCTTCCTCATCGGAGACCTGTTCCACGAAGCCGCGTTCCTTCAAAACGTCCAGTACGTTTCTCATGACCCCCTCCCGATTTGACGGGTTTCCCGTGCTCGCCTACGATAGGCTATGATTTTCGATGGTAAACGCGGGGCGTTACTTTGTCAAATCGTCGTGGGCGGGGCACCTTTCGGGGCGAACCGCCCACGATGTGGAGAGGGCCGTTGAACGAGAGTTGGGTGGTCGTGGGCGTCATTTTCGTGGCGAGCCTTATTCAAGGCACCACCGGTTTTGGTTTTGGCCTGTTTGCGATGGGCATCCTCGCCATGATGATGCCCGTCCCTGAGGCGGCGGTGATCGTGGCCATTTTGGGGCTGGTAACGACGGTGATGAATGTGGGGTCGGTGTGGCGGGCCGTTCCGTGGAAGGAGTTGTGGCCCGTGGTAGCCGCCGCCGCGCCCACGACGCTTCTCGGCGTGTACCTTCTCAAGGTGCTCGACCCGGCCATTTTGCGGGCGGCTGTCGGCGCGATGATCTTGATCGGCAGCGGCATCACGCTGTGGTCTCCGCACAAGGCGCGTTTGCAAAAGGCCATGCCCTGGGGATATATTGCGGGGGCCATCGGCGGGGTGTTCGGCGGAGCGATCAATATGGGCGGGCCGCCGGTCGTCCTGTACAGCCTCCTTCGTGGCTGGGAGAAGGAGACGGCCAAAGCCGAGATGTCTTCGTATATCCTCGCCACGAGTGTGATCCGCGTGGCGGGGCAGATTGCGGCGGGCATCGCCACGCCGGCCTTGTTGATGAGATCCCTTTGGCTCTGCATCCCCACCGTTTTGGGGTGTTATGTGGGCACCCGCCTCTTTGGGCGGATGAGCAACCGCGCCTTCCGTTATGCGACCACGGCCATCTTGGTGGCGTTGGCCGTGCGGCTCTTTTTCACCTAGGCGCTCGTTTGGCCTTGCGCATGTGTGCGGCTCGAAGTAGAATAGCGCCGCATTGCAATGAAACGGTGCCGTCCCTTTGGCCGGCCGATAACTCAGCCCATCAGCAGAGGAGGAACCCGGATGACCGATTCCAGCAAACGAACTGGTCGAAGATCGAGCCGCGATGTGTGGCCCGTGTGGATGTGGTTTGCCGTGCCCGTGCTTGTGGTCGTAATCGTTGCGACGTTGTGGTGGGCGGTGTTTTCTCCTTCTGAACCGCTGCGCAAAGCGCCCACCCCCACGCCCACAAGCCGCGCCATCGCCGAGCCGGCCACCCAAGTGCCAACGGTGAGCATGACGGCCGCTTTGCCCACCGTGACGCCAACCGTGGCCTTCTTGCCTACCTTGGCCCTGCCGACGCCGACGGCCTCTCAACCCCTTACGCCGACGGTCGAGGCGACCCCTGCGCCCGTCTTTTCCATTGGAGATAAGGTGGTGGTAGCAGGGACGGGCAATGCCGGTTTGAACGTGCGCTCTGGGGCCGGGACGGGCCATCCGCGCGTCAAAACCCTGCCGGATGGCGCTGTGCTCGAGATCATCGGCGGGCCGAAGGATGCTGACGGCTACACCTGGTACCAGGTGCGCGATGAAACGGGCACCACGGGTTGGGCTGTGAACACCTATATGAAGGCGCGCTGATAGCCCTCTCGTCTGCTCGATTCCACAAGGGGCGGCCTTGCCCAAACGCCCGGGGGAGTGGATGCCCGCCCCCGGGCGCTTTATCCTCTGCGTAGGAACAGTGAGGAGGTGCTTATGGCGGAAGAGACCCCTGCAGAGCGTGCTGCGCGGTTGCGTGCCCTCATCCATTACCATGCTTATCGCTACTACACGTTGGATCAACCCGAGATCAGCGATGCCGAGTATGACGCCCTCGTGCGCGCGTTGCGCGCCATCGAGCAAGAGCACCCCGAACTCATCACGCCCGATTCCCCTACCCAACGCGTGGGGGCCGAACCGCTCCCCGAGTTCGCCAAGGTCGAACACCCCTACCCAATGACCAGCCTGATGGATGCCTTCTCGCGCGAGGAGGTGGAGGCCTGGCTGGAGCGCGCCAAACGCCTCTTGCCGGAAGATGTGGTCCTTGAGTTCGTGGCGGAACCCAAGATAGATGGTCTCGCCGTGGCGCTGACCTATCGCGAGGGGCTGCTCGTGCGGGGGGCTACGCGGGGAGATGGCATCGTAGGGGAGGATATCACCGCAAACGTGCGCACGATTCGCAACATCCCCCTACGCATTCCTGTCTCTCCAGGGGCAGAGGAAGCGCCCCCGCTCATCGAAGTGCGCGGCGAGGTCTATATGCCGCGCGATCTCTTTGAAGAACTCAATGCGGCGCGCCTTGCCGCCGGCGAGACGCCCTTTGCCAACCCGCGCAATGCGGCCGCCGGCTCGGTGCGCCAGTTGGACCCCCGCATCACGGCGGGGCGGCCCTTACGCTTCTTTGCCTATGCCGTGGGCTACGTCGAGGGCAAGGAACTCTCCAGCCAATGGGAGACCTTGGCCTATTTGCGTACCTTGGGGTTTGCCGTCAACCCCGATATTCGCCTCTTTCAAGATTTCCAAGAGGTGCTCGCGTATTGTGAAGAGTGGATGAACAAGCGGGATACGCTCAACTATGAGGCGGATGGCGTGGTCATCAAGATTAACTCGTTCGAGATTCAGCGGCGGTTGGGCATCGTCGGGAACGCGCCGCGCTGGGCGGTGGCCTATAAATTCCCTGCGCGCGAGGCGACCACGCGCCTGCTGAAGATCGGCGTCAACGTGGGGCGCACGGGCGTGCTCACGCCCTATGCCGTGCTCGAACCGGTGCAATTGGGGGGAGTGATTATTCGCCAGGCCAGCCTGCATAATTTCGACGATTTGGCCCGCAAAGATATCCGCGAGGGGGATATCGTCGTGGTGCAAAGGGCGGGGGATGTCATCCCCCAGGTGGTGCGGCCCATCGTCGCCTTGCGGCGCGGCGATGAGCGCATCCCCGAAATTCCCAAGACGTGCCCGGCTTGCGGCGAGCCGGTGGTGCGCGAAGAGGGAGAGGTGGCCGTTTACTGCGTCAACGCGGCCTGCCCGGCCCAGTTGGTGCGGCATATCGAGCATTGGGCCTCGCGCGGCGCGATGGATATCGAGGGTTTGGGCACCAAAGTGGCGGAACTCCTCGTGGAGAAGGGCCTCGTCTCCGATGTGGCGGACCTTTACGCCCTTACCAAAGAGCAACTTCTCACTTTGGAGGGGTTTGCGGATAAGCGCGCTGAAAACCTCTTGGCGGCTATCGAAGCGAGCAAGGATCGTCCTTTCTGGCGCGTGCTCACGGCGCTGGGCATCCGGGGAGTGGGGAGCCGCGTGGCGCAGATCTTGGCGAGCCATTATCCCTCGTGGGATGCCCTGGCGAAAGCGACAGTTGAGGAATTGCAAGAGATCGAGGGGATTGGCCCGGTGCTCGCGCAGGATATTGTGGATTTCGTCTCACGGCCTCGGCACCAGGCGCTGGTGGAAAAACTCCGCCGTTACGGCGTGCGCCTGGCCGAGGAAGCCCCCAGCGAGGCGGCGCCTGCCCCGCTCGCCGGGTTGACCTTTGTCATCACGGGGACCTTGCCCAGCATGAGCCGTGAGGTGGCGACGGAGTTCATCACCGCGCGCGGCGGGCGCGTTACGGGGAGCGTTTCTGCCAAGACGGATTACCTCGTGGTGGGAGATAAACCCGGCGCGAACAAGTATGAGGCGGCGCGCAAGTTGGGCATCCCCATGTTGGATGAGGCCGGGCTGATCGCCCTCGCGGAGGGAAAGGCGCCCCGCCCGGCCAAGGGGTCTGCGGAGGAAGGATCTGCCCCCAGTGCGCCCGGCCAAATGCGTTTGGGCTTTTAGCGGAGGGCCTCGGTGAGCGAGGTGTGGAACGCTTGGCAGGCCTCGGCGGATTGGGCCGCGCACGTTACGGCTTGGCGCGTAATGCCGCCCAAAGCGCCCGTTACGGCGGAGGCGCCGGAGGCGCTTCACCCCCGCCTCAAAGCCTGGCTTGCGGAGCGCGGATTGCGCCTTTACAGCCACCAGGCGGAGGCTGTGGAAAAGGCCCTTGCGGGGGAGCACGTCGTCATCGTGACGCCGGCGGCCTCCGGTAAGACGCTCTGTTACAACCTCCCCGTGATGGATCGCTTTTTGCGCGCGCCCCAATCTCGCGCGTTGTATCTCTTTCCCACCAAGGCTTTGGCGCACGATCAACTGCATACCCTCCGCCAGATGGCGGAGGACCTCGCCTTGCCCTATGCCATAGCGGCGTATGATGGCGATACGCCCCAATCTCACCGGGCACGGATACGCCAAAACGCCCAGATCATCCTGACCAACCCGGATATGCTCCACGCCGGCATCTTGCCCACGCATACCCAGTGGCGCGAATTCCTGGCCCATTTGGATTACGTCATCGTGGATGAGATGCACACCTATCGGGGCATCTTTGGGAGCCACGTGGCCAACGTCTTTCGGCGCTTGCGGCGGTTGTGCGCTTTTTATGGGAGCCAGCCGCGCTTTATCTGTTCCTCGGCCACTATCGGCAACCCGCAAGATTTGGCCGAACGATTGACGGGCCAAGCGGTGGCGCTCGTGGAGCGGTCCGGCGCGCCTTCGGGGTGGAAGGCGATCGTCTTTTACAACCCGCCCATCCTCGATGCGCGTTTGGGTTTGCGGCGCCCTTTGGTAGAAGAGGTTCGGCGGCAAGCGAACTGGTTCTTGGAGCGCGACCTGCAGACGGTGATCTTTTGCCCGACGCGCCGCCTGGTGGAGCAGTTGGTTACCTACCTTCGCCAAGATGCCGTTCAAGCCGGCCGAGACCCTCTCGCCATTCGGGGGTATCGAGGCGGGTACCTCCCCCAAGAGCGCCGCGCCATCGAAGAGGGCCTCCGCGAGGGGGCCGTGCGCGCCGTGGTGGCCACCAACGCCCTGGAACTCGGAGTGGATATCGGCGGGCTGGCCGTTTGCCTCCTCGCGGGGTACCCGGGGAGCGTTGCCAGCACGTGGCAGCGCATCGGCCGCGTAGGGCGTGCCCGCGAGACGAGCGCGGCGCTCCTGATCGCCTCGTCTTCGCCGCTGGATCAGTACATCGTCTCTCACCCGGATTATTTCTTTGCCCAAGCCCCCGAACGGGCGCTCATCAACCCCGATAATCCTTATGTCCTTTTGAGCCACCTACGCTGTGCCCTCTACGAACTTCCCTTCGAAAAGGGTGAGGCCCTGGGCCAGGATCGGGGATTGATCGAAACCCTTGTGGAAAGCGGCCAGGCGCGCGAGGGGCGCGGGCGCCTCTTTTGGGCGGGGACGGGCTACCCCTCGACCGAGGTCTCGTTGCGAACGGCCTCGCCCGATCAGGTTTCGATCGTCGTGCCCGAAGAGGGCGGCGGGTTCCAGCCCATCGGCCAGATAGATCGGGATAGCGCCCCTTACTGGCTGCACGAGGGGGCTATTTACCTCCACGAGGGGCAGCAATACCTCGTCGAGCGGCTGGATTGGGGGGCCGGCGTGGCCTATGTGCGCCCCGTAGAGGTGGATTACTTTACCGAGGCAAGCGGCACCACGCGCATTGACATCGAAACGACGCGCCAAGTGTATCCACGGCCCGAGATGGCCCTTTCGTTGGGCGATGTGCGCCTGACGACGCGCGTGACAGGCTACCGCCGCCTCCAATGGGAGACGCTCCAGCATTTGGGTTGGGGTGAGGTTACTCTGCCTGAGCGGGAGATGGTAACCGAGGCCTGTTGGGTAACCCTCACGGATGCGCTTTTAGAAAGGTTGGCCCAAGAGGGCCTTTGGGAAGAGGCCGTAGAATCTCGCGGGCCAGATTGGCCCGTGCAGCGCGACCGCGCCCGTGCGCGCGATGGCTACCGCTGTGTGCGCTGTGGCGCTGAAGAGCGCCCCGGCCGCCAGCATGACGTCCATCATATCATCCCCTTTCGGGAATTCGGCTGGGTGCCCGGCGAAAATGATCGCTACCGTGAGGCGAACCGTCTCACGAACCTCATCACCCTTTGCCCGCAGTGCCATCGCCTGGTGGAGCGGCAAGTGGCCGTGCAGGGGGCGCTTGGGGGGTTAGGGCGTGTGTTGCGGCACTTGATGCCCCTCTTCCTCCTGTGCGATGCCGGCGATGTGGGCATCCATGCCGAGGCCCAAGCGCCCCAAACGGGCCAAACCACCCTTTTCGTCTACGATAACGTGCCGGGTGGCGTGGGGCTGAGCGCCCAGTTGCCCGATCTGTTCGAACCCCTTTTGGAGCGCTCCGCCGAGTTGATCCACGGCTGCCCTTGCGAGGCAGGGTGCCCCTCGTGCATTGGCGCCTCCATCCGCCCAGACCCGCGCGCCAAAGAGCGGGTGCTCGCCCTCGTCGCGGCCCTGCGGGCGGCATGGGCTGCGGCCTGACCATCCCTTTGCCCAGCGGGATGAAACCTTGCCGCCCAGGCCTCTTATGATATAATGATATGTAACCCAGCGCGCGAGTAGAGCATAGATGGAAACCCTTCTTGCCAAGTTGCGCCAGACATTGAGGGGGCGCTCTGCAGAATCAGCCCCGCTAGCGGGCAGGGTGCATCGTGAGCCGCCGCTCGAGGAACTCGTCGAGGGGAGGTGGCTCACCCTCCCGGAGGGGCGATGTTTTTTGGCAGAGAAGGTCTTTGCGCTCGATCAGCCCCATGGGGTGCACCGCTTAGGAGATCTCTTGGCGGTGCCTCACGAAGTGTGGGCGCCTTTTCTAGGGGGCCGTGGCGATGCACCCTTTGACCCCTATGAGATCGTCTTTTTTGACGTCGAGACGACGGGCTTGGGCCGAGGCGCAGGCACGTATTGCTTTCTCGTGGGCATAGGGCGGTTTGAGGGGGAAACCTTCCGATTGCGCCAATATTTTATGCCCGATTTTGGCGAAGAAGAGGCCCTGCTCGAGTTGGCGGCGCGGGATTTCGCGGCCTCTTCGGGCCTTGTCAGTTTCAACGGCCGCCAGTTCGACTGGCCCCTCCTCGAGACGCGTTACACCCTTTGGCGAAGGCCGCCCCCGCACCCCGGTGAGCCGCACCTTGACCTTCTTTTGCCGGCGCGGCGCCTTTGGCGGAGCAAACTCCCTTCCTGCGCCCTCTCGGCGTTGGAGCGCGATATGCTTGGCGTGATGCGCACCGAAGAGGACGTGCCAGGCTATTTGATCCCCGAGTTGTATTCCGATTACGTCTCTCGAGGGCGCACCCGCCCGATGGCGAACGTCTTTTATCACAATGCGACGGATCTCCTCTCGATGGTAACCCTGGCCGCGCGCATCGGGCATCTCATCGCGCAACCTACGGAATCACCGGGCTGTGATTTCGTTTCTTTGGGCCGTGCCTATGCCAGCCAAGGGCACCATGAGCGCGCCTTGGAGGCCTTTCGCCGCGCGGCGAACTCTACCGATCGGCAGGAGGCCGCGCAGGGCCGCCGCGAGTTGGGCTTGCTCCTCAAACGGTTGGGGCGGTTCGACGAGGCGATGGCGATATGGTGGGCCGAATTGGAGGGGAATGATGTACACCCCTATATCGAGTTGGCCAAGCAGTTCGAGCACCGCCTCAAAGACCCCGCCTCGGCGCGGCAGTTGGTGTTGAGGGCCATCGAGCGCCTAAAGTGGGGAGAGATCGCCTGTGCGGACCCCGATCGGACCTTTCAGGATCTCTCGTACCGTTTGGCGCGTTTGGAGAGGCGTTTGGGAAAATAAGGGATATCGTAAGAGGATACAATTTAACGCCCGATGCATAGCCGAGAACTCGCTCTGTTTGATGCTTTGCTTACTGTGGGCGGCACCGAGCCGCTCGAGGGCCTGCGCCGCGCCTTGGGTGCCCTCCTTGCCTATTGGGGCGCGGAGCGAGGTTTGGCCCTATGGCGGCGGGAGGGAGAACCGGACCTCTTGGCGGCGGCGGCGCCCGATCGGGAGGGTGCTCTAGCCCCTGCCGTGGGGAGCGTCCGCGCCCTCGAAAAGGAGGTGGGTGCCTCCCCACGCCTCTTACGCGCGGGCGAACCGGGGTGGGGGCCAGATGTCGCCGCCATCGCTCAAGCCCTTGGTGCGAAAGCACTCCTCGTGATCTCCTTGGGGGAGCCAGAGGCGCCCGGCGGTTGTGCGGCTCTGGCGGCCTCGCTGCGCCGATCGCTGGGCAAGCGAGAGGCCCAAACCCTGGCCCAAGCCGGCCGGCTCATCGGCAAGACCATCGAGCAGATGGCCCAAGGGGCGCGCCTCCAGCGGCTGTTGCGGCTTGTGCAGGCCCTGTATGAGGTGAGCACGAGCGTTTTGAACGGGCACGCTCTCGATGATCTCCTCAACCTTGTGGTGCGCATGGCCGTAACGACCATTGATCACGCCGAAAATTGCGTTCTGCACCTTTTCGATGAGCCGACGGGCGAACTCAGGCCAAAGGCCTTGTCCTTCCAAGGGGAGCGTTCCGGCGCCGAAGGGCAGGCCCATATGCGCCTCGGAGAAGGCGTGGCGGGCTACGCCCTCGCACAAGGAAGGGTGATGAATGTCCCTGACGTCTCGCAAGATGCCCGGTTTTTGCCCATTCGGGAGGGGCGCCAATTTACCTCGATGCTCGTGGCGCCGCTGATGCTCCACGAGCGACGCATCGGCACCCTTTCGGTGGATTCTCGGCAGGCGCATGCCTTCGACCTGGATGACGAACGGTTGCTGTTGATGCTTTCCAGCCATGCCGCCGCGGCCATCGAGAACGCGCGCCTCGTGCATGACCTTCAAGAGAGCCTCGATCGTTTGCGCGTGATGCAGGATCAACTCATCCAAGTGGAGAAACTCTCTGCCTTGGGCCGTATGCTCCGTGGGGTGACCCATGAGATGAACAATCCCCTGGCCGCCGTGATGGGCTATGTGCAACTTTTGCAGATGAACGAAAATCTCCCGGAGGAAGTTCGCCACGACCTCGATCGCATCTATGCCCAGGCGGAGCGTGCCGCGCGCATCGTGCGCAATTTGCAGATTTTTGCCCGGCAAGAGGCCGTGGTGCGCCAATTGGTGGACGTGAATGAGATTTTGGAGAGCGTGCTCGAATTGCAGGCTACGCAACTGCGCCTGGATCATATCGAGGTCGTCGAGGACCTTGCCCTTCAGCCCCTTGGCGTTATGGGAGATTTCAATCATCTCCAGCAGGTCTTTTTCCACCTCATCACGAATGCCCGCGAGGCGATGACGGCCCATCGGGGCGAGGGGCGGTTGGAGGTCATTTCGCGCCGCGTGGGAGATGTCATCGAGGTGCGCATCCGCGATAACGGCCCCGGCCTTTCTGACGAGGTCAAGCGGCACCTTTTTGACCCCTTTTTCACCACCAAAGAGGTGGGCGAGGGCACGGGGTTGGGGCTGAGCGTCTGCTACGGCATCGTTACGGGGCACGATGGGCGCATTTACGCCGAAAGCGAACCGGGCGAAGGCACGACCTTTATCGTGGAACTCCCCGCGGCCTATTAGGGCCTAGCGGCGAACCCAGCGGTCGAGCGCTCGAAAGAGAAGGGCTTGCACGCGCTGGCGGTAACCCGCCAAGAGCACGCCGAGCACGCATAGGCCTGCCAAAAGGGCGGCGAATTGCGGCCACCCCAGCCGCTGAGAGCGATCTCCCAAATAGGCCGTTACCAAGACCCCCGGCAGCCTACCCAGGAGGGCCACCAGCCACAGCCGGCGCAGAGGGAGTTTGCTCACGCCGGCCACAAAACAGCAGAGATCATCGGGCAAAAAGGGCAGGAGAAAGATCGCCAAAAGGATGATCTCCCCTCGGCGCTCCAGGTAGCCATCCAACCGCGCGATGAGGGCGGGGTTGGCCAAGCGTTCGACGAGGGGGCGCCCCAAGGTGCGCCCGAGCCATAGGGCGAGGGCCGTGCCCGTCATCAACCCCGCCATAGCGAGGGCCGTGCCGGCCCATAGCCCGTAAAAGTACCCGGCTGCCAGGCCTACGGCTTGCCCTGGGAAGGGCGCGAGGAGCACTTGGGCCACCTCTGCCAAAAAGAGGATAGCCGCTCCCCAGGGGCCGAAGGAGCGTGCCACTTCTTGCAGGGCTTGGCGATCTCCGAGGGCGGCCCAACGGCCGCTTTGCCATAGGAAAAGGCCCCCTGCGACGAGGGCGAGGATCACAACCCCTGCCAAGACCTGCCGCCAGGCTTTGCGCATCATCCAAGGGCCTCGCGCAATCGGTAATACGTCCCCACGGCGGGGAACCCGGCAAAAACCAAATCCTCAGCGGAGAATCCCATCTCTTCTCCGGAGGCAAAGTAGCCCACTTCGTCCAACGAGAGGGCCTTGGCCCGCTCTACAAGGTGCCTTAAGAGGATATGCAGGCTTGGCGGCGCATCGGCCCAGAGAGCCTCTACCCAAAGGCCTCGGTAAGCCAAGGTGTGCACTTGGAGGGTCTCGGCCCTGGCCACAAGGCGCCCGGTATCATCTCGCAGGGTATGGGTAGCCTGCGGGGTAAAGCCGGCAAGGTGCGCCTCGCGATCCTCTATGTGCCAGCCGCTGGGCAGATAGGGCACCGGCGAAAAACCCTGGATGGTATATACGTGGAGCGCTCGGGCCGGCCCTTCGACGCGCAGCCCGGTGCGCTCAAAGGCGCGGAGGGAAGCGCGGTTCCCCACGGCTACGAGGGCGCGCCAACGGGAGAGACCCTCCTCTTGTGCAGTCTCTATGGCCGTGCGGATGAGCGCCGTGCCCAAGCCATGCCCCCGATATTCCGGGACCACGCCGAGCATGTCGATCTCTAGGCAAGGGGTGGAACCATCTACGATGTGCAAGCAAGAACAGAACCCCGCCGGCTCATCGCCCGCCAAGGCGAGGTAGGCGCGGTGTTCGGGGCGCCGAAGCGCTGCCAGGGCTTCCTGCGGCGAGTAGTCGCTATCGCCAAGGCTGACACGCTCTACTTGGAGAAGTAGGGCAGCATCGGCAAGGGTCGCTTGGGCTGGGCGGATAAGGTAGTGCGCCATCGCCCTCG